>PR_CR_10_Liq_1_inCRDRAFT_1000690_pt1 | contig 20513 bp, 17 predicted proteins | sample PRCRCaboRojoPR_3_FD_10241 | JGI IMG/M metagenome (IMG submission 10241)
GAAATACCAGAGATTTAAATCTACCTTTAAGTCTTTATCGGCCGCAGGTAGCAACCAACGGCTTTGCAGGTTTACATCATTTTCCTGGCTTCCGTAATTATCGTTCAGGTGGTTAAAGCCCAAGGTTGATTTCTGCAGCCAGCCCAGACTTTTCTTGCTGGCTTCCGTTAGACCTACCTCCGCTCCAAAATGCCGATACCAGTTGTAGGGTGCTTCGCCCAGGCTGGTGTCTTCGGGCGTTAGACCCAAGGCTGGCTGGCCGTAGTAGCTGTATTTATCTAAATTCATTTGGGCTTGGGCCGATAAGGTATAGGTACGGAAAAAGCGCTTGTAATACCCGCCCAGGCTGTTGCGGCTGAGGGCGTTGTCTTCAAAACGAATATCGCGCACCCCATTTTGGGTAGAAAAATGGCGGGCGTGCAGCCCAAAACTTTGTCGGCTGGAACGTTTGCTGTTGTAGTAGGCTTCTAAAAAAGGCGTGTTGTACAATCCGAAGCCGGCCTTTACCAAACCTTGGTAGAGGGCTGGTACTTCAATGCGCTTGATGCGTGCAGGCGGTAAGGCTTCGGGGTTAAAACGTATGGGCAAAGCCTGACTGCTGATGCGGTAGCTCACCGGTAACTTTTCCTGCACAGTGTCAGTTGGGTTGGGCTGCGGCATAATCTTTTGGGCCTGGGCTACCTGCGCCTTGTAGGCTTCGGTTACACTTAACTCAAATTGCCCCAGACTTCCGGTTTTTTCGGGTTGCGCCCAGAGTAATGCGGTGCTGCCTAACCAGGCCAGTACGGTTCCAATTCTTTTCATGCTACTGAGGGTCTTCGGTTTCAAATGGTTCTTCTAAAGGCTCCTCTTCGGGGATGTCAATAAGCTGTAAGCCTTGGTCGGCATCCAGCGTAATGGGCACGGCCTGCTTTTCCATCAATTCTTTTTTGGCTTTAAGGGCAGCTGCTTCTGCCGCCTGAATTTCGCTGCGCAAAGCCTCTGCCTCCTGATTCAACTCGGGTGAAAAATCTGTTTTGAGAATAAAATCAATGATGTAGTTGGCCTGAAAAATATCTTCCATTTGCCAAAAGTTACGCGCCATTAACAGGAGGCCCTTGAGCTTCCATTCTTTAAAAGAGGGCAGGTTTTCTACCAGGTTATTCACCGCTTGGTTGCTTCCCTCCAAATCGCCCTGCCGCGCCAGTAGTTTGGCGTGGAAATAATAGCTCTCGGCCAAATCTTCGCCTGCACTTTGGTTTATTAAATCTGCATAGGCTTCTTGCGCTTTGTTGTACTCTTCATTGCGGTAGTAAGCGCGCGCCTCGGTAATGCGGGCCTTATTTCTTAAATCTTCTTCCAGATTGGTTTTGCTTAAAAGCAGGCGCGCCTGTAGGGCCGCTTCGCGGTAATCTCCTAAAGCCATAGCGGTTTGCATCAGGCCTTTTTGAACCTGGTTTTCCAGGGCAGGACTGATTTGCTGTGTGGCCAGCTTCTGATACCACTGACGTGCTTCCGCCATGTTGCCCGCCTTGTATTGGTAATCGGCTACGTAGGCCATGGCTTTCTGACTGTAGTCGTTGAGTGGGGCTTTGGCCAGCGCCAGGTAATTTTCATAAACCACCTTAGTTTGGTTGAGCTCCTGAGCCGACTGGGCCGCGTAATAATGAGCTTGCTTTCTAAAAATTCCGTTTTCAAAGCGGTTCAAATAACCTTGCCAAGAGTTCAGGGCTTTTTTCCACTCACTTTGCGCGTAAAGGTCGTAGGCCGCATTGTAGGCCGTGCTGTCCAATTGCGATTTTTCAAAATCTACAAAACCTATATCGCCTACCCAGTCCAGATAGCCCTCAATGTCCTGCTGTCTTTTGTAGACAATTTCGGCTAAGCCAATGGCCTCAATAGCTTCCTGGGAGCCAGGGTAATCATTCACCACCTTTTTAAAGGTGCTAAGCGCCTGTTCATTTTGGTCGGTATTGCTGTAAATCAAGCCCCGTTTTACGGCACTGCGGCCATTTTATCGCTATTGCCGTAGCGCTGCTCAAATTGGTCTAAGGCCTGTAGCGCCTCTTGGTATTGATCTAACTGCAGGTGCGTTTGGGCAATTTCCAATTGGGCCTCTTGCGCCCAACTGCTTTTGGGGAAGTTCTGCAGCAGTTTGCCCAGAGTTTGAATTTTAGCCTGGGGCTTAGCGGCCAGGCCCTGGCACTGTGCTTTCTGGAAATAGGCATAATCGGCTTCTTGCGTGCCCGTTTCCAAAGCCTTTTGGTAAAAATCAGCGGCTGGTAAATAGCCTCCTGTAAGCAGGTAGCTGTCTCCTAGCCTAAGGTAGGCATCGGCTTTAGCCTTAGGGTTAGCCGCTTCACCACTCACAAACTGCCGAAAGCTCACTGCGGCATTTTGGAAATCCATTTTCTTGTAGTAGGCATAGGCGGTGTTGTAGTATGAAAAATCAAACTGGGCCGTATTGGCTGCTCCGGGGGTTTTTCTAAACTGGTCAAAGGCGGCCAAAGCTTTATCATACTCCAAAAGGCGGTAGTAGCTTTCTGCCGACCAGTAATGACTTTGCGCTACAATCTTGCTGTTTTGCGGATACTTGAGACCTTCCTGATACTTATTTAAAGCGGCCTGGTATTGGCGTGAATTGAAGAGCTCGTTACCGCGCAGGTAGCAAATGCGTTGGTAAGCCGCGCGCATCTCGGGGCTGTTAAGGCCGCTGCGTTCAATGGCCAACAGAGCCCGCTCATAATCTTTGGTAGTAATGTAGAGATTGGCCAGGTAGCCATTAATTTTTTGCTGGTGAGGCGATTGGGGGTAGTCGCGCAGAAACTGCGTAAGGGTAGTGATGGCATCCTGAAAAGGATCGGCTAGCTCATAGGCCAGTTTTGCGTAGTTGTAGGCGGCATCTTCCTGTATGCCCGGTAATTCGTCAAACTCTGCCGCAGCTTTAAAGGCGGTGCGCGCCTTATATTTTTCATTCACCTTTAGGTAGCAATCGCCCAGGTGGTAGTAGGTGTTTTGCTGCAAGGCATCGGGCCCACCCGAAATTTTATTGAAGCTCTCAATGGCGGCAAAGTGATTCTGTTGCTGATAGTGCGCAAAGCCCAGCTGAAAGTGATCCTGGGTGCGCATGCGTCCGCCTTTAGCGCGGTACAGCTCCAGGTACTTGAGCGTGTTGGCATAATCTTTTTTGGCGTAAAAGGCATCGGCCACCAGCTTGGCAATCTCTGGGGCGCGGATGGCGCTGGCCTGCTCTACCAGCTGCTCACCTACTGCTACTAATTGGTCGTAATCTTCCAGCTCATAATAGATGTGAGCCAGGTAATAGGGCACCAAGCCCCCAAAAGCTTCATCATTTTGCAAGTCTAAAAAATTGGGCAGCGCTTGAGTGTAATTGCTATCCGCATACAAAAGGTGGGCGTAGTAGTATTTACTGGAAGCGGCATAGGCGCTCTCGCCATCTTTTAATTTAAAAAACAGCTCGCGGGCGGGTTCGTTTTTTTCGGTGCTTAAAAGGGAGTAGGCCAGTTTAAACTGGTATTCGGGTAGACGCTCCTGATTGAGGGCCTGAACATCCATTTTCTGATAGTATTCAGCCGCTTGCCGGTAGCGCTTCAAGCTAAAGAGGTTGGTGGCGTAGTTCAGGTAAAGCTGGTCTACCAAAGGGTTGAGCTCATAATTTTCGGCAAAAGCCTTCACGCGTTCCTCAATATCACCGTTGTACAAGTAGATGGCGCAACGGGCCGCGTAGTAGGCGGCATTGGCCCGTACCGAGCGGGCGTGGTGCAAATCAGCAGCCGCAATGGCGTCAAAAATAGATTGGGCATTGCCGTACTGCTCCTTCTCGTACAAACTTATGGCTTGCTGGTAGCTTTGGCTTTCAGCCGATTGAAGCTTTACGGTTTGCGACCAAGCTCCGCTAAGGCCAAGTAAAAACACGTAAAAGAATATCTGTAAGTTTCTCAAAATGAAGGATCTATAAGTTCCGGAACTAATGCTTAAAAGTAGAAGCTTCCAAAAGAATGGCAGGCTTGTAAGCGCAATACTTACTAAACGCAAACTGTTAATTATTCTTGCTTACCTAGGCGGGTAGATTTCAGATTTACCGGTTAGCGCAACCCATTTAAAATGGCTCCAAGGCCAATGAAGAGAATGCCGGCTTTTTTCGTTTTTTTGTACCCATGAGTACTGAGCCCATTATTTCCATTCAAAATGCCTCCATTTACCAAGAAAAGCACTTGGTTCTTTCACACGTAGACCTGCAGGTAAACCGCGGTGACTTCCACTACTTAATTGGCGCTACCGGCAGCGGAAAGTCTTCGCTGCTTAAAACCCTGTATGGCGACCTACCCCTAAAGGAGGGCCAGGGACAGGTGTGTGATTTGGATTTGGCCAACCTTAAAGAGGCCGACATCCCCACGCTACGCAGGCGCATGGGTATTGTTTTTCAGGATTTTCAGTTGTTGATGGACCGCAGTGTAGAAGAAAACCTGCGCTTTGTGCTCAAGGCCACCGGTTGGAAAAGCAAGAAGGAAATGCAGGCTAAAATTGACGAGGTGCTGGAAAAGGTGAACATGGCCACCAAAGGCTTTAAAATGCCCCATCAGCTTTCAGGGGGTGAGCAGCAGCGCGTAGCCATTGCCCGGGCTTTGCTCAATGACCCCTACCTTATTTTAGCCGATGAGCCCACCGGAAACCTGGACCCTTCTACCAGTGAGGAAATCATGATTTTATTGGAGCAAATCAGCAAAAGTGGCCGCGCCATTGTGATGGCCACGCATGACTACTCGCTTATTCTGAAATTTCCGCATGAAACGCTCAAGTGCCAAGACGGCAAAGTATTTAATACCGTACAGCGCACACTCTAGCCCCTGCCCATGCAGCTGAGCATTTGCATACCTATTTACCAATTGCCGGTGCATGAGCTGGTGGCGGCTTTACAGGCCCAGCTCCGTAGCTTAAAACTAGAAGCCGAAATCCTACTCTTAGACGATGGCTCTGCTCCGGAGATTCAACAGAAAAATGAAAAGTTAGCGCAAGAACCAGCCGTGCGTTACCAAGAACTGCCTGAAAATGTAGGCCGGGCCGCCATCCGTAACCAATTGGCCCAGCGTGCTCAGGGTGAGTTTCTGCTGTTTTTAGACTGTGACAGTGCGGTTATTTCCGATGAATTCTTAGAGCGGTACTGGCAGGCCCGGCTAAAGGGAGGCGTGGTTTGTGGCGGACGCCAGTATCCCACGGAGGTGGAAGCTCAGTATGCCTTGCACCACCGATACGGTACGCAGCGCGAAAGTGCCGTGGCCGGAAAGCAAGCGCACACGTTTCACAGCAATAATTTTTTGATAGACGGCAGCCTGTTTGATCAAGTACGCTTTAATGAAAACCTCAAAAAGTATGGCCATGAAGACACCCTTTTTGGCTGGCAATTGCAGCGGCAAGGCCTTCCCGTGCGTTGTCTAAACAATCCGGTATTGCATGCCCAGCTGGAAACCTCCCAAGAGTTTTTGGCTAAAACCAGAGCCGGCCTGCAAAACATCCTGCTTTTGGCTCAAGCCGATGCCAAGCAGGCGCTGGCCGTTTTCCCAATGTACCGCCTGGCTTTAAAAGTTCAGGCTCTGGGCCTTGGCCCTTTCTTTAAGTGGCTGTTTCAAAAGCGGCAAAAGGCCTGGGAACGGCAACTTTGCTCCAAAAGTCCTAGTTTAAGGGTTTTTGATTTGTACCGCTTGGGCTATCTGGTACAGCAGCTGAAAAGCTAGACTTTAACTGCCTGTAAAAAGCATTGCTTCAATACTTCACGCTCTTGCTCCCAGTTATTTTCACGGGCAGCACGTTGCAGATTTTCGCGGTAGAAGGCCCTGCCCTTTTGCAGCACCTTTTGCACGGCAGCCGCCATTTGCTCAGGAGCGTGCCCGGTAACTTCGCCAATTTGATAGAATTCCACTATGCCACGCACTTCTTTAAGGTTGCTGCAGATTACGGGAATTTCGCATTTAATGTAATCAAACAGCTTGTTGGGCAAACTGAAGCGATAATTGAGGTTGGTATCTTTATCTAATGACAGGCCAGCATCCGCGCAGGCAGTATACTGCAAAAGCCGGGCGTAATTTTGGGGAGGCACAAAAATAACCCGCTCTTGCAAATTCCTTTGCTGCACCAGAGTTTTGAGTTTTGGAATAACATCTCCTTTGCCTACCAAAAGGAGTACCACCTCAGCGGGTAAAAGCGGTAGACTTTCCAGCACTTCTTCCATGCCGCGGTCTACATTTATACCGGCCCCCTGATTGATCAGTATGAATTTATCGGGCGGTAGACCCAATTCTTCTCGCGTGGCCGGTGCTGGTAAAAGTGAGTCGCCAATATTGCGCACCACCCACAGCTTTTTACCGTAGGCTTCTTGGTACAGGCGTGCAATGCTGCTATTCACGGTGATGATATTTTTGAGGCGTGGAAAAAGGAAACGTTCCAGGCTTTGCCAAAACCACAGCACCAGAGGGCGCTTAGCAATTTCAGGGGAACCGCAAAAATACTCGTGACTGTCGTACACCAGAGGTTTGTTAAAAATGCGGCTGGCTAAAAAATTGGGCAGAAGCGTGTCTAAATCATTGCTGTGGTACACCGCAAAACGGTGACGCAACAAATACACAAAAAGCGCCAGGTTGTAGGCCGCGTAAAAACCAAAGCCCGTGGTAAAAGGTAGCTTAAAGCGATGGGTGGGGTGCTGCGGATTGAACTCTTGACTACCAGGAAGTTGCCTCCCCACAAAGGTAGGCGTATAGCCCAATTCCTGCCACACGGCCAGGGCCCGCTGCACGCGCTGATCGGTACTTAAATCATTGGTGACGCTTACTACTACCTTCTTCATACTTTTGCGGCTGCAAAAAACGTAAATTTTGAAAAAGAGCTTACCCTCCTTAGATATTAATGATTTTGACTATCCGCTTCCGCCCGGGCGAATTGCGAAATACCCATTGCCGCGGGGTACCTCAAAACTATTGGTGAACCAAAGAGGCCAGCTGCAAAGTAGCAGCTATAAAAATATCGGTGAGCACCTGCCGGCCAACAGCCATTTGGTTTTTAATGAGACCAAGGTGGTGCAAGCAAGGCTTTTGTTTCCTAAAAATGAGCACACCCTCATTGAGATTTTTTGCCTGGAACCGGCCGAGCAGTTGAGCGTGGAAGAAGCCATGCAGGAAACTCAGACCATTGCTTACAAATGCCTGATTGGCGGAGCTAAAAAATGGAAAGAAAAAACCTTAGAAATTAAAACCGAAACATTCCAGATTTCGGCAGAAAAGCTCAGCCGGGCCGAGGACCATTTTGTGGTGCGCCTGCAATGGTCTGGTGCTTACACCTTTGGCGAAATTTTAGACCTGGCTGGTAAAACGCCCCTGCCCCCCTATTTAAAAAGAGCGGCAGAGGAGCGCGACAAGGAGCAATACCAAACCGTGTACGCCTCCCGGCCGGGTTCGGTGGCAGCTCCCACAGCCGGGCTTCACTTTAATGATGCCATTTTTGCTGATTTGGCCCAACGCGGGATTGAACGCAGTTTTCTTACCCTTCATGTGGGTGCCGGCACCTTTAAACCGGTAAGCGCCCCTGACGTAAGTCAACACGAAATGCACGCAGAGGAAGTGCAGTTAGAGGCCAGTTTTGCCCGCGCCCTGGCCAAGCGTCTGAAGAGTGGTGAGAAAATCATTCCGGTGGGTACTACCTCTTTACGGGCGCTGGAAAGCATGTACTGGCTGGCCTGTTTGTTGAATGCTGAAAAAGTGCAGTGGGAAGAACGTGTGACCATTCCGCAGTGGATTGGTTTTGAAGGAGAGGTGCCGGCCCTGGAGGCGGCAGAGGCCTTTGCCTATTTGCACGAACAAATGACTCAAAATGAAAAGCAGCACTACACTTTTTATACCCAGCTGATTATTGCCCAAGGGTATCCGCATAAAATCATCAGCGGCTTAATCACCAATTTTCACCAGCCCAAAAGCACCCTGCTACTTTTAATCGCTTCCCTTTTGGGAGAAGAATGGCGTACCATGTACAACTATGCCCTGCAAGAAGACTTTCGCTTTTTAAGCTACGGAGACGGCTGCTTAATTTTACCCTATGACACTTAAAAACATTTTCATTCAGCTGTACTTTTTCCTGAGCTACCTACTGGGCTTCGGGCAAACCCTGCCCTACACTACGGTGGCTCCCTTGCCGGAAGACCTTACCGAGTGCAGCGGAATGGCCCGCATTGGCAGCAACGCCTTGGCCCTTATTAATGACAGTGGCAATGCTCCTGAACTTTTTGTGGTAGACACCACCGGTCAGTTACTACAAAGGCTGACCTTGCCTGAGCTCCAAAATGTAGATTGGGAGGCTTTGGCTGTGGCCGATAGCGTACTTTTTATAGGCGACTTTGGGAATAACGCCAACAAGCGTAAGGATTTGATGATTTATCGCCTGGACATTTCAGCACTTNTAAGTGAGGGCCAGTACCAGGTGTTGGAGCCCATTCAACTGCGTTATGCTAACCAAAAGGCTTTTCCACCCCACCCCAGTGAACTCAATTTTGACATGGAAGCAATGGTCGCTTACCGCGATTCGCTCTACCTGTTTTCGAAAAACCGCACCCAGCCTTTTGATGGTTACACCTATGCCTATGTTTTACCGCAAAGTGCCGGCACGTATCAGCTAAACCCCTATTGCTCCATGAAAATGGGCAACGGCATTATGCCCTCTTACTGGATTACCGGAGCCACTTATGCCCCAGAAAAAAGGCAATTGGCCTTACTGGGTTACGACAAGCTATGGATCATTAAAAATAGCGCGGGCAGCTGCCTGTTGGAAGGGCAGGTAGCAGTGTACTATTTCAATCAGGTCAGCCAAAAGGAAGCCCTAAGCTGGGTAGGTAATCAACTCTACTGGGCCGATGAAAACAACGGGCCGCAGTCTGGGAATTTATACAAAACCAAGGCAGGCTGGCAGGCGCCTAAAGATAGAGGCTACACGGTAAAATTGCAGGAAAAAACCATCCTGAATGATACCGCCCAATTTGAAATAGAACTGGAAAAGGCCATGAAGCTTCAGTGGGAAGTTTTTAGCATGGAAGGGAAACGCAATCCGGTGGGCAACCAAGCCTTCGAAGCGGGCACCCATACCCTTGCCATAGACCTTAGCGGCCTACCACCCGGCACCTTTGTGATCAACTTAATCTTAAACGGGCAGCCTAATGCTTACTTTATAAAGAAAGTATACCGCCAACCTTAATTCAAATTCCAATTGATTTGCACTGAAGCACCTCCCCAGAAATTAGGAACTACCCTGGTGTGCACCTGCGCTTCCGCGGAAGCTTTAAAAACCGTGTAGCCTACCGCGGTGCCAATGAGGGCGCCCAAGACCACATCAGAAGGCCAGTGCTTTTCCTGGTAAATTCGACTCCAGCCGGTGATACCGGCCAAGGTGTAAGCAGGCACAGCTACGTACCAACGGTGATCGGCATAAGAGGAAACTGAGCTCGCCAAAGCAAAGGCTACAGTGGTGTGTCCTGATGGAAAAGAAAGATTACTGCGGTAAAAAGACGGACCCTGGAATTGGTAAGGGTCTAAATTCCTTTGCTCATAGGGCCGCTCACGGTGAAAAGCCCCCTTTAAAAACAAAGTAATGCCGCTGGCAATTACCACACTTTGCAGACTGTTTAACGTCAGTGCCGCGGTTTGGCCCCTTTGGCTGTGACAGGCCCATAAATGGGTGCCCAATAAAGCAGCGCCCACGTACACTGGGTTGCCAAATGGTTCTCCCACGTAGGTGGCCAAAGCATCTCTAAAATGATCAGGATTAGCCACCAAACCCTGCTGCCAATCTAAATCATGAGCCATAGCCAGCCCAGTGGCTACCATCCCTGCCCCGGCCAGAAACCACTGGCGTGCTTCATAATCAACAGGCGCTTTGAGTACCTGGCCTGTTCTATGCCAACTGCTATTTATTAATTCTTTTTCGCATGAGTACCATTCCGCTTGACCGCTGACCTTGGCAGAACAGAAACTTAAAATGACCGGTATGATCAGATAACGATGCATCTGCGGCTAAATTAACTTTAGATTTGCAGCCACCCGATGCTTTACCCTAAAAATAAATACCAACCTGAACATTTTAGAACGCATGAGTTTTTTCAACTATTGCACTTTTGCCGAGAAGAATTTGGCTTGTTTTTAGAAGCCTACAACCCGGCTTCAGTAGAGAGGCGCTTGCTTAAAATGATGGATATGCTGCGGGTAAGTAGCCTGCCTGAACTGCAAGAAAGTCTAAAAGGACGAACCAACCCACGCCAGATATTTTGCAATGCCTTTGTGGCAAACATCACCCAGCTTTTTAGAGAGCCGCAATCCTTACTTTTTTTACGTAGCCACATTTTTGAACTATGGCGTCATCAGCCTAAAATACGCGTTTGGATAGCAGGATGCAGCACCGGTGAAGACGTACTCTCTATGGCCATTTTACTACACGAGCATCAGCTTCTGGAGCGCACCGTAATTGTGGCCAGCGATATTAATGGCCAAGCATTAAAGAAAGCTCAGCATCGATCTATAGATTTGGCCAAATTTAAAGAGGCCGAGGAAGCCTATCGCTTGGTGGGCGGGACTTGTGACCTTTTAGATTATGGAATTCGGTCGCAGAATAAGTTTACCTTTCACCCTGGCTACACAGCGCAGGTTCAGTATCTAGAGCAAGACCTTTACCAAACCCACCCGCTGGGGCCTTTTGACTTGGTTTGGTGTAAGAATGTGCTCATTTATTTCCAATCTAATTTTCAATTTAGGATCATTGAGAATTTGACCGAACCTCTCAAAACCAAGGGTTTCTTAATTTTGGGAGAGCAAGAATCCATGGGGTTTTCCAAACAAGAAAACTGTTTTCGTCAAGCGGATTATCCCGCCAAGGCCTACCAAAAGATATGGTAATAAAGCATCCTAAATACTTCACGCTTCTGCTATTTTTAGCTACCCTTTTTAGTCAGGCGCAGCCGCAAGAGGCCCTGCAAATAGCTTTTTACAATGTAGAGAACCTCTTTCACCCTAGTGATGATTCGCTTACGCGCGATGAAGAATTCACCCCACAAGGAGAGCGCTATTGGTCGTTTTACCGCTATAAGGAAAAAAGTAACCGTACAGCCAAGGTACTTTTGAGCCTGGGAGCAGGCGAGCCACCCGCCTGTGTAGGCTTAGCGGAAATTGAAAACCGACAGGTTCTGGAAGACCTTGCCCAGTCACCCGTGCTCAGCAAAGCGGCCTATAAAATTGTGCACTTTGAGTCACCCGATCGCAGAGGTATAGACGTGGCGGCCCTCTACCGGCCCGAATTATTGACCTTAGACACTGCTGTGGCCATACCGGTTAAATGGGCAGGCAGCCCTGAGTTTGCCACACGCGATATTTTATATTTAAAAATGATTCCAAAAGCCTGGAGCGATACCCTGCATATTTTCTTCAACCATTGGCCCAGCCGTTATGGCGGGCAGGCGCAGTCTGAGCCTAAGCGCATGGCAGCCGCGGCCCTGTTAAAGAGGTTCTGTGACTCACTGCAAGCGAAAGTAGGAGCCAACCTCATAATTGCCGGAGATTTTAATGATGAATGGGATAATAAAAGCTTGCTGGAAGTTCTGCAGGCGGCCCCCAAAAAAGAGGCCACGGAACTGATTAATCTAGCCGCAACGGAAGCCCTGAATATGGGAAGTCACCGTTACCGAGGGGTGTGGTCTTATCTGGACCAAGTCATAGTATCTGCGCATATATTTCACGGCCAAGGGTCTACCGCGGTGGTTGATAATAGGATGTTCACACACCGCCCCCCATTTTTATTGGAAAAAGATGAGCGCTTTCCTGGAAAAGTTCCCTTCAGAACTTTCAAAGGATACCGTTACCATGGCGGCTTTAGTGATCACCTACCGGTGTACATTTGGGTAACAAATTCACCCCCCTAACCCAACCATTCAAAGCTTGCCATCGATTTATACTATGTATATTGACCCTGCGTTTACAAAAAACCATGGTTAAGAAAGGCTGATAACTTGAGTTTTGGTACTCAGATTAATGTCTATTTTTGACTGCGAAAAATTTCACCCATGAAAAGATTACTAGCACTGGCTTTTTCCGCCCTCTTTTTAGTTTCCTGCGGAGATGACAAGAATGGAAACGATGGAAACACTGGTTTCCCTACTGACGGATTGCCGTTACCAGAAGAAAAAAAGGGCTTATTACTGATTAATTACGTTCCGCCTTCAGGAGCATCCATTGCTACTGAAATTCCTCGTTTAATTTTGGCTGATGAGTACAAAGGAGACCTCAACACCGTTAATCTAGTCATGCCAGGCAACCCAATTGGTTCTCCAGCCGCACAACAACTGGCCGATAATGACGGACTCACCTCCATCACGGATATGTCTTTAAATAATGAGGATTTTTCGATTACTCCCGATTTTATGAGCGTGGTGGAAGAGAAACTAGCCACCCGCAGAGTGATTGCTTCTGTAGCCCATAAGGTCACTAAAAACGATACCGCTTGGCTAATAGACAGTAAAGTGAAGTTTTGGGTAGATACTATGGCCGCTGATCGCTTTAAAATTGAGACCTACTTTCTAGCTAATGTACCGGCTTACAATTACAGCAGTTTAGGATTAGACCTTCGAGGTCCGGAAGTAACCGATTTAATTCAAAAAGGCGATAGTCTCACCACCTGGTTGGCTCCCTTACCAAATTTAGATTCTACTAGCCAAGTAGTTAAGGCGGGGGAAGAATTTGTACACCAAAATATAATGCTGGCGGCCGCCAATCCAGACTCTAGCTTTGGAATACGCATTTCAGAATACACCCCTTTTGGTTTCCAGTATTTTGAGAATGATGTGGTAGGTACGGAAAGCACCCCCATACGCAACTACTTCTTGAGACCCAATCGAGACGATGACCCCGATAACGATATTGAGTTTATTTACACGCCCTCGTTTTTGACGGTGATTTGGTCTGTTGACCCCCTTACAGGCAGCGCAGAGTATTTAAATTCTTTTGTAAGCCAAAGCACTCCCTAAACACATCGGTTTAAAAACTTGAAAAGATGAACCCCGGCTTACCCGGGGTTTCTTTTTGCCGGTACTTTAAAAACTTGTCAGGTAGAAGTATTCCCTTACTTTCGCGCGTTCAAAAAATCGACTTAAACCCGATGTTCTTCACTACTGATTATAAGAAGATTAGCCTCAATTGAATACAATCTCATGAAAAAATATTTAAACCTTTTTGACCTAAAGCAAAAGGTGAATTATAAAACAGAGGTATTATCGGGATTAACGGTGGCCTTAGCCCTGGTACCTGAAGCGGTAGCCTTTGCCCTCATTGCGGGACTTTCTCCGCTCACTGGTCTCTATGCCGCATTTATGATGGGCTTGGTAACCTCTATTTTAGGCGGCCGGCCCGGAATGATTTCAGGTGCTACCGGTGCGGTGGCTGTGGTGATTGTAAGCCTGGCCGCTTCCCACGGCCCTGAATATATTTTTGCCACGGTAATATTGGCCGGGCTTATTCAAATGGCTGCCGGGTTTCTAAAGTTGGGGAAACTAATGCGCCTGGTGCCGCATCCGGTAATTTTTGGATTTGTTAATGGTTTGGCCATCATCATTTTTATGTCGCAAATAGCCCAGTTTAAAACTGAGGGCGGAGATTGGCTAAGTGGCCAAGAGCTTTACACCTTTTTAGGATTGGTTTTACTGGCCATTTTCATAATATGGGGTTTACCCAAATTAACGCGTGCCTTTCCGGCTTCACTAGCGGCTATTTTAGTGGTATTTGCGGTGGTGGTTTTCACCGGTATTGACACACGCACCGTGGGTGATATAACATCAATTAGTGGCGGCTTTCCCCCCTTCCACCTACCTGATGTTCCCCTAAACTTGGAAACCTTTATGCTCATTTTACCCTATGCGGGTATTGTGGCCGGGGTGGGCTTAATTGAAAGCCTGCTTACCCTTAATATTCTGGATGAAATTACCGAAACCCGTGGGCGGGGTAACAAGGAGTGCATCGCGCAGGGCTCGGCTAATATTTTATCGGGTTTATTCTCAGGAATGGGAGGATGCGCCATGCTGGGGCAAAGTCTTATCAATGTTTCCTCCGGAGCACGCGCTCGCTTAAGCGGAATAGTGGCTGCGGTGCTGCTTTTAGTTTTTATCATGTATGGGGCGCCCTTAATTGAACAGCTCCCCATGGCTGCTTTAACAGGAGTAATGATTATGGTAGCCACAGGAACCTTTGAATGGGCTAGTTTGCGCACCTTTAACCGTATGCCCAAATCAGATGTTTTGGTTATGGCTCTAGTGACCATTGTAACGGTAATTCTTCATAACCTGGCCCTAGCGGTTTTAGTGGGGGTAATAATTGCCGCCCTGGTTTTTGCCTGGGACAACGCCAAACGAATCAGAGCCAGAAAACACATTGATGAAAATGGCCACAAGCATTATGAAATTTACGGGCCGCTTTTCTTTGGCTCTACCTCTGTTTTTAATGACAAGTTTGACGTGCACAACGATCCTGAGCACGTGATCATTGACTTCCGAGAGAGCCGCGTGGTAGATATGTCGGCTATAGAGGCTTTGAATAAGATTACAGAACGCTATGCCAAGGTGGGTAAAAAAGTACACCTACGTCATTTGAGTGATGATTGCATCAAGCTCTTAAAAGATGCCTCAGCCATTATTGAAGTGAATATTGAAGAAGACCCCAAGTACAAACTGGCCGTAGACCAACTTTAACAGCCCAGTGGAAAAACCGCCTCAGATGGTACCTTTGAAAGTAGATTTTAAATAAAGTATTAAGGCGTGTACGAAACCATTGCAAAATCACTCTACTTTTTATTAAATCCCCTGAGTTGGATTTTTGGCTTCTTAGTAGTGGCGGTCTTAAAAAAAAGGGGGGGTGCCAGAATGGTATGGGCGGCACTGTGTTTCACCTTTATTTTTGGTAACCCTTTTTTATACCAGCTGGTGGTACGGTGGTGGGAGCCACCCATGTTGGCCTACCAAGATATACCACTGGCTAAAACAGCCTTTGTAATGGGTGGAGCTTTAAGTGTAGATGAGCACGTAGGCCACTTTAATTTGGGAGAATCGGTTGACCGTTTGTTGGTACCGTACTATCTTTTACAAGAAGGCAAAATTGAAAATTTGGTGGTGTCAGCGGCCCGTTACAACCAACCCGAAAAACCCAACCACTTGCAACTGTATAAAAACCATCTTGGGCAGCTGGGCGCTGATACCTCTCACATCTTTATAGAAACCAGGGCCTTAAACACTTACGAAAACGCTTTGTACGGGAAAGCTTTTTTAAGGGATCATAAACTCTTGGATGAGCGGCCGTTTCTTTTAGTCACCTCCGCTTTGCACATGCGTAGATCAGCTGCGTGTTTTAAAAAGCAGGGCTTAAATTTTATTGCGGTGCCGGTAGATACCCATCGGCTGGAAAGCCCCCCAAAAAAGTGGATGGATTACTTTTGGCCGGGTATTCAAACCATGAACCGCTGGATGAGCCTGGCCAAAGAAATGGTCGGCCTGCTTACTTACCAAATACTGGGTTATTGCTAAATAATGCCGTAGCTCCGCATAAGGTCCGTAGCGTTGGGAGTAGTGCATACACCCTTGCGCAGTTTATAATCAAAAACCAGTTTACCCTGCACCACTTTAGATTCAAAATACAGAGCTGTAAATACACTGGGGTGACTTTCGCTCAACTCCGCAATATCAATATCGTGAGTGGCTAAAAGCCCATAATGTGGCACAGCCATCAATTGCTCCATAAAAAGTTGTGTACCGTGCTTTTTATCGTCTGAATTAGTGCCTCTTAAAATTTCATCTAAAAGAATAAAGGCCGGCCGGGGTGCCTGCAATTGTTCTTTAATGTATCTGAGCCGCAATACCTCGGCTTGAAAGTAGGATTCTTCTTTGGTGATGCTATCTACCAGTTTCATACTGGTGAAAATGCGGAAAGGAAAAACAGCCAAGGTACGCGCAAATACTGGTAGGCCTATTTGTGCCATAACCAGGCTAAGGCCTACGGTTTTTAAAAAAGTACTCTTGCCGCTCATGTTGCTACCCGTTAAAATGCCATAGCGCCAATCTTTCAGCTCCAAGTGGTTACATACTGCTTTATCTGCGCTTAACAGCGGATGCCCCAAGGCTTCAGCTCTAAAGCCAGGTTCTTCTAAAATTTGAGGGTAGCTAAATTGCGGATGGTTGGCGGCATAGGTTGCCATACTCACCTGCGCTTCCAGCTCTGCCAAAATAGCCAGCCAATGGCCTAGCTGGGTTTGGTGGTTCTGTTTCCACTGTTGAAGCTTGCGCAAACTGTGCAAGTGATAGTGCATTAAACCATTTAAGAAGAGTAAGGCCACCGGGTTGTTTAACTGATCAAAGGCATTCACAATTTTACCCAACTTGTAAAGCGATTGGCTGGGACTTTGACCTGATTCCTGTAAAGGGTTAAGCCATCTTTGTAAAAAGCCACTTTTAAAGCGCTGTTGTTCTAAATGCTTGAGCAAGTGACTAATGCCAAAGAGGGGCTTGGCCAAATTATTGAGCGCCTTGTACTGCCTGGAAATGGCTTTGGCCGAAGAAAAAGTGATGACCAAATTCCCTAAAAAACTGTAAAAAAACCAATAAAAATGCTGGAGAGTGGGCTGCCAAAGCCAATGTAATAAAAGAAGAATGGCTAAGGAGGCCAGCGGAATTAAAAGCAGGGGATGACTCAAAAAAGTGAGCGAAGTAGTGCGCTTCAGCCAATTTGCCAACTTTTGATTGAGCTGCTGATCATCTTCTAACAAATGACCACGCGCTCTAAAGCCTATGCACCATTCCGGTAAATTGGCTAACTCTTTTAGAGCCTTTTGCTGCTCTGCTACACTGGTTGGCAAATCTTCATGCTTTAGCTTCTCAGCTAAATTCAACTTTCCTCGTAGCGTGAAAGTCCGGTTTATATGATGGAAAAAACTTTGCACTCCAAAAAGGTCCAAATCGTGAGCAAACCCGTGAGCAGATTCCACAAACTCCGCTCCCTGCTCAAACTGAGTGGGCAAATTTCCTTTTAGATAACCTAATTCAATTACCACCATTTCAATTTTGGCCTCCGTTAAACTTAGTTCTTTTTTAAGACCGTCATGCTTTTTCACTAAAAACAAAAAAAACACCAAGCTGCAAAAAGCCAAAAAAGGCCATAACCAAAATGTACTTATTACCGCTTGATATAAGCACCACAGACCAAAAAGTGCCACTACCAAGCGCACCAAGGAAAAGCCTTTGTTCTTTGACTTCAAAAGCTTCTTACTCTGCGCAAGCTGTTGATTTAAAAGTGCGTAGGTGTTTTGGATATTATTCATGAAAAAAAGAAATTCCTAATGATGATTCTATTAATTTAAAGCAATGAAACTTTCAATTCTGCCTTTGGCCTTTTTAATCAGTCTAGGTGTGCTATTCAGTGGTAGGCCACTAATGGGACAAACTTACAATTCCAAGGCTGATTTAAGTGCGCTGGAGTGGCTGGATTCTGCCGATTGCCTTATTAAGCGCAGATCTTATCTTAAATTATAAGGAAATACTTTTAAAAGTAGAACGTTCAATAGATACCAGCCAGGCCAATAAGGAGGCCTACCTCTATTTAATGCTGTCTGCTGATATCTTCTTTAGAGAACGTAATTTGGAACAGTGTATTCAGGTAAACTCAGCATCACCTTCTACTAGAAGAACGGTTTTTTGGAAGCACCAGCCTGTTTAACGCCAAGGCAGTGAATACCATTGTTAAGGCAGTGACCATACCCACCACAGCTGAAAAAGGAATGGCTTCCAATCCCAATAATTCTTCTAAACGAGTCAGCAAGGCCGCCTCAGGTGGGTTGAGAAAATAAACCAGCACTAAAGCCAAAACTGCCAAGAGCAAATAGTACCCAAAACCTTGCTTGATACGTGGAAAAAAGCCACAGAGGGCACTCAAAGCTAAAAAGAGTAAGGTTGAACCTGAAATAAGTCCTCCAAAAAAGAAAGCCAGATGCAATAAAGCAAATCGATATTTCTTAGCCATTACTTAAATTTTATAGTTTGTGCCCATTCTCCTTCTGTAGCCGTTTTGGGTAAGGCCAATTCATAATAGTCTACGGCCCGCCAGGTTTCAATCTGATCGGAGTAATTGGGATGTCCGGGCTGCCCGTTCTGGCCTCCGGCCAGCACCATTTTGGCTTTAGGGCCAGCAGAACTTAATTCAATGAGGGTGCGCATACTGGGCCCAGCCGTACCCGGCAATCCCGTTGATACATTTACGGTACGCGGTCCGCCAGCGGCTGCAAAGGGCGGGTGGCTCAAGGCTTCAATTCCCGTAAGATGCTTAAAGTAAATGGTGTGATACTTGCCATAGGACCACCGTTTAGGGTCTTGACCATAGCTATCTTTTAACTCACTGGTTGTTTGATACCAAATAGCTTTTGAAAGTGTTGCCAAATCCAGGGTATCGCCTTTAGGCATTGGGAAAGAAAGTTCCTGGGCAATGCGGTAGAAAATCTCTTCTGAGGCGGGCCTGAAATCAAAGTCGCCCAGAAGCGCAGTACTCACGCTATCTACCAGATTCCATTTATACACGTGGTAGAGCGTGGCAGCAATACTAGCGGTATCTGTTTTACCATTCCATGCATTAAAGAATGGAAGGTATTCCTTAGGTACGGTGCTTAAAATATGTCGCTTTAGTAAGCCCCATTCCCCATCAATTACGTCACCGTGCAGGTCTGCCAAATCCTTTTGGTTCATCAGGACTGAATCATTCAAGACTTCACTGATCCTTCGGCCCCGAGCCGAGGGCGCAAATAAGCTGTTTAGATAGGCCGCCAATGAGTCGGTCACTTGGTGGTGATTGGCGCTTTCTACCCAACCTTTGGAGGGTTCTAAAACTTTTAAACGTTGCCCCATGTAAGTGAACGGTACCTTTTGTTGGCGATGAGTTCCTTTTGAGATGCCGCGGCTAGGCTTTGGGTGCAGCATAGCATAACCAGCCGTAACCATTCCTACTTGCCCGCGTGCATCGGCCAGGGCAAAATTTTGCGGGGGGTGGCCAAAATTTTGCAAGGCCTCATAGCCCTCACGCACGCTTTTAGCGCGGGTAAGCTCATAGAAGGCTTTCATCTCATTGCGCTCATACACATTGGCTATCCAGTGGGTGGCCAAAAGCATATCGCCCATGGTATCGGCCGGGCCAAAGTAGGTTTGGTAGTAAGTGAAAACTGCACTATCGGCTCCTTTCACTGGAATTTTCTGAGTGACGGCTTGCAGAGGTTCCCAAGCTCCGTCTAAGCGGTACTGACCTTTATCATTGGTTTCCAAGGCGTAGAACTCGGTAAGGTCCCAAGTGGCATTGGTCATGCCCCAGGCCAAATCGGGGGTAAAACCCGAAATAACAAAAGGGCTACCCGGAATGGTGAAGCCATGAATAATTTTTCCATTCAATACCTGGTGAGCCTCATACCAAGTGCCTGGTAAAGCCAGCTTTAAGTGGGTATCATTGCACAAAAAGGCGCTCCCCGATTGTGTTTGGCTGCCGGCTACCGCCCAGTTGTTACTGCCCAGCTCATTGTCACCGCTTCTGCGTACATCGGCTCCCTCAAAATTGCTTTGCACTTCAAGGCTTTTCTCAAAATGTAAAGAATCATAAAACACGGCTGTTTTTCCGCTGTCCAATTCTGGGTAAGTGGGAAAAGCATACTCCGTAATAAAGGGATAGTAAAGGGCAATTAACTCTGGATTGAGGTGGTTTCGTAAAGCGCTAAATTTGAGATCATTTTCACTGTAAGTGAGCACTTTATCCATGTAGCGTATCAACATAATGGGCGCATAGGCTTGCATGGGGGTAGGCTCAAAACCCAGCAAGTGGAATTCGAGTGGCTTTTCTTCAGGCCTTAAATTTTGCAGGTATTGATTAAAGCCATCCGCGTAAGCTTCAAAAATGGCGGTAAGCTTAGGCTCCTCTTTTTTCATGCGCTCAAAGGCGGATTGCGATTGGGTCTCAAAATCAAACTTTAGCCACCATTTGTCGCTAGGTAGGGCCTTGGCCCCAGCCACTTCACTAAGCCTCCCCCGCACGGTTCTGCGCAACATCTCCAATTGAAAAAGCCGGTCTTTAGCATGGCTATACCCCATACCAAAAGCAAGCTCTTCTTCGGTTCTAGCAAAAATATGAGGTACACCCCGCTCATCATAATCTATTTCTAAACCCTGGTAACCTAGGCTTTCAATTTCCAGGTTAACGGCCTGGTAGTCAATACGCATTACTGAAGTTGGATACAGTAAGAAATCGCTTAAAGGGGGGAGGCCTGGCCAGGGATAGCTCAGTAAAACTCCCCAAACTACCAGTATAATTAACCAAAAGAATTTGCGCATAATGAGAAGATTGGTGGCTAAAAATAGGGTTTATCACCCAAAGAAATGGCTTTAAAAAAGTGGGGGCTAAAAAACATCAGCCTTAAATTGCTCAGGATCTTTACCGGTT
>PR_CR_10_Liq_1_inCRDRAFT_1000691_pt1 | contig 20481 bp, 16 predicted proteins | sample PRCRCaboRojoPR_3_FD_10241 | JGI IMG/M metagenome (IMG submission 10241)
TCGAGAGAGCTAACGCCTTTGAAGTCTATTACTGTTGCTGAATAGGAGGAACTATAGACATTCGAAACCGCTAGGTTCCTCACACTTAAAGCTGAATTTCCTTCAATGCTCAAAATAGAAAGATCTAAAATATGGTTTTCACTGCTGCCACAGTTGCTAAAGCTCAGAGAATCTACTTCAGCACTAGAGTCCTTCATTAAAATGAACTTCCGCAAGTTGCATTCACCAGAAAAAGTAGCTTGTATGTTCTTAAGCTTTACTGAGTCTACTTTATCTAGTTTTAAGAACTCAGGTTCTGGATCATTGATAGCTAGTTCTTTGAATTGGAAGTTCTCCATGGTAAAGCTATTTAGTTCTAAGAGCTTTGCTAGTTTCCCTTGTATAGTGGATTGTTCGTACTGAAAGTTCCTCAAAGTAATGTTGGTTTTTGATGATCCTTCTATGATTACTCGATTCAAGGTGGCTGAAGTAAAAGTAGCTGTTGTTATGTCTATAGTGCTTGTATTCTCGTATGAGATAAACTTCCCTATTTGTGAGCTTTCTACTACAAGGTTCGAAACACTAAAGGAGTTCACATCATCAATCTCCATGATACTTCCTAGGGTTGATGACTTAATTTCGAATTCTGTAAAGCTAACGCTAATAAACTCCTCAAGTTCAAGGATCTTCATTGTGGTGTTAGAGTTAGTGATTTGGAAGCCTAGAGTAACTTCTGTTTCAGAACCTTCAAGTGAAATTAAACTTACTTCTTCCCTCAAATTGCTTTGAAGGTTCGAAATCGTTATGCTAATTGCATTCTGTAAAGAAATTGCTTTCTCAGACAATCCTTCAAGTTCTAGGTTAGTGATTGTTAACTCTGGATTGCCTTCTACACTCGCCAAAGTATCAAGAGATTCTTCTTCACCAGAAACAATAAATGATGAATCTTTCAAGTTGATTTTGGAATAGCCACTGAGTGTGAAAAGCGTTGCTTTAATTTTTGGTTGTTCTACCTTAACTTCAAGCTCAATTTCTTCATCATTTCCTGTGAAGCCTATTAAGGTTCGGTCTTCTTCAGATATTGTAGTATTTAAAATCTCAACCTTTCGGTATCCGCCTCCAGTGGTGCTGAAGACCGGGCTTTTTTGGATCCTTTCAAAGACAACCCCTTTAATAGTTAGGTTGCCTTTGAATTGAATAGCGTTTTCTTCTTGGATAATAAATTCCACATTCTTAAGCCAGAGCTTTTCGTTATTCTCTAATGCTTCGATGAACACACTTGACTGGATTTCAATCCCCATGTCCTCTATAAACAGAGTTTTTGCAACATTAACCATTTTCATGTACTGCACCATTAGAGTAGTGGAAATCATTCCATTTCCTTTGAGATGCAACACCTCAACTTTATTTTTGCCCTCTAAAGCATTTTGTGGTTCTTGCTCTTCCTTAAGCTTCCTCCCCTCACTCTGAGGTGCAAGTTCATATTTGTAACCCGTAAGTTCAATAAACACATAGTCTTTATCAAAGCTAAGTTCGCTCAGGAAAGCTGTAAAGTCGTTGTCAGTGCACTCTACCTTCTGCAGAGAGCTGCAGTCCTCAAAGCCGTCGTCAATATTGCTGTAGCAAGCATACGAAGTCCTCAAAGTTAACAAAAGGACAGAAATCATTTTTATTAGGGTTACAACTTTTGAAAACAATCATTACAATAAACTCCTCAACAAATAACCTTGTTATCCAACCGTCCTGTTGTAAGCTGGTTAAGCTTAATTACTCTAAAAACCCTTATAAATATTGCTATTGAATTTTATAATTAAATTTAGATTATTTGGGCATTGAACCCAGTATCTTAAGAATGCACCTTGTTTCTTGCTGGTTGAAAGAGTCTTCTGAGGATCAATAGCTGAATTCTATCAATCCAAATCATAAATGCCAACCAAGTTCCACCGCCCTTGAACAGACGACTGGAGTTCCGAAGCCCAGTATCTGGACTTAGTAAACACGATGAGAAACTGCCCTAAAGCAAAGCCGCACAAAAGAAGACCCAGTAAAGTAGTAACCTCTTTCGTTTGCAGCACAGGGATTCTTCTCATCGAAGGACTCTCAGATCACTGCTAAGCTCCTGGAAATGCAAGCTTCTGCACTTTCAACTTGCTAAACTCCAAGCAGCATTCGTGATGAATGCTTTGAGCAGAATAAAAGCCCAAAGACTCTGCATCCATCAAGTTGCCAAGAGCGGCAAATTCAAACTGACATTTATAAACCTTTAAGAAGATGACCTAATGTTAGTAAATTCCACAAGTCTAGGAGACTCAACACTTTCGCCGGCAACTCTGCGCTTGAAGAAGGCTAAAGGCTGAATCACCAAACACAAAGAAACCAAGAAAAGCACAAACCCCATAGCTTTCCAGTCTCCTGCTGTAAGTCCAAAGTCAAGTCTTCCTTCAGTGAGTTCTCTTGCGTGCACTAAAGGGTCATTTCCAGACCTAACCCTTGCAAGGAAGTGAGTGAACACTACAGAGGTTTCTTTAGGTTCTTTCTTGTCAAGCTTGGAAGGGACTCTTTCGTAGATAGCAATGTCGTTGTTAGCTGTGTGGCAGCCCACAGTTTGCCAGCCAAAGTCCAGGCTCCAAGCATTGTTCTTGGAAATTTTCACACAAAAGCCTGAAAGTTTCTAAGTATACCATACCCAAAGGGAAATACACTTTCCTAAGTCAAAGTCGTAGTAACCTTCTAAGTCTTCACAAGCACTCAGGAACCCGTTGGTTTCTTCTTGGTACTTAAAAATCTGCAGCTGAGGAATGTTCACTTCGCTAGGAGCTTCTTCAGAGTTTTTACTAGTTATGTATAAGTTCAGCTGAATCAAAAGGTCCGTGTTGAACTCTGAGAACTCGTCAAGGTTGATGTTTGAAGCTGGAAAACTCAACTCATAAAACAGCGGTTCATAAGTTTTCAAAATCCCGTATTCGTCCTTTTCAAGCAAGTTGGGGTCTTTGTCCTGGGCGTTCAGAAATACCTCTGTTTTGTTTCTGTTCCAAGAACCTTCGAAAACTGATATCTTAATGCTCGAAAAGGCACTTCTGTAGTTTTGTTCCCAGTCTTCAATGGCTTCGTAGTAATAATCAATATTTTGGCCCCTTTGGTCACTGAATCCTGAAGACACTGCAAACATACTGCAGCCCATTAGTCCTAGCAAAGCCACTAGCCAAAAAACACAGAAACCAAACTTTATCTGTCTATGGTCAAAAGAAAACATTTATATTAATCTAGCCTCCAACACATTTTCATGAGTTGAACAAAGTGGTCGTCGTTATCAATGCTTGAGCTAACTGCTGCGTAGTAGTCGTTGAACTCAGGCCTTTCGATCTTGCCGTTGTTGTTGCGGTCGTTGAAGTTGCTCAGAAACTCCTCAAACACCTCTTGCTCAGTCATTTCGCCTTTGCGCACTTTGGGATGCAAAGAAGCGTTGTAAACTCCTCGGATGTCGTTAACGTCAACTACTCCGTTCCCGTCCCTGTCGAACTTCAAAAAAGCTTTGTCGATCATTGCTTGTCTGCGGGGGTTGGGCTTTCCTCGGATTCCTGTTAAAAATTCTTCAAAATCTACACAACCGTCTTTATTTTTGTCAAAGTAGTTGAAAATGGCGTCTAGTTCTTGCTTGGTCAAGGACACTCCGCATTCGGTTAGTCCAGTAGCAAATTCTTGTCTGCCAACTTTATTGTTGCCGTCGAAGCTGTCTAGTTGTCTGAAAACTCTGCCCATTCCTCTGATGGTGCGAGCACCTCTGCTTTTGAGTTGTTCTCTAACTTTAGATATAGCTTCTACTATTCCTGCTTGCATTTATTATTGTTTCATTTTTGATTCTGGAATCTTCTATAGAAACTACTAGAAAAATGGCTTTTAAACTCTGCAGTCGCACTAAGGTATACTACTTAGTGTAAACCGTTTTAAACAGAAAATAATGGACAGAAAGTTGAGTTCTAAAGGAACTTTTTCTAAGGAAAAACTTGCCCAGAAAAGCCAGATAAAGACATACAGCTTATATGACATTGAAAAAAGCCATAAAAAAGTTAGAAATAGTAATGAAAAGACTAAAACTATCACTCATCTACTTAAAAGAAAAGAAGTTGGCACCGAACTTAAGTCCCACTACCGACGGCCAATCCAGTACAACACCAAGTCTCCCTACATTAGGAAGAAAAGGTCCTTTGAAAACTCTTTTCTAGGTTCAAACTACATGCCTCCACACAAAACAGTGGCCTGCAGGCCCTTTATGACCCAAGATATCAGAACCGAACTCGAGAGGAGCGAAAAGAAAATTAAAGCTAAGTACCAAGAACTAAGGCTCCTCTGCAAGATCGACAAAGACGAACGAAGGAAGAAAAAGCAAAACAGAAGCCAAACCAACTTCAGAGCTGTCCAGAAATCTCCTTCTGGAAGTCCAGTTAAAAACTGGAACGAACAACCCCAACTTACTAACTAAAATTAGTGGAAAAATTTCCATATATAATTGTTGATAAAATGTTTTGGGTTTTTATTCTGAACCTTTTGAGCGCAGTTAATGCAAGGAAGTTCACAGTCTCGGGAGTAAGCGCAGGAGCTTACATGGCTGTGCAACTGCACTTTGCTCACTCCGAGGACTGTGTAGGAGTGGGTGTTATAGCAGGAGGCCCTTACTACTGTGCACGCGACTCCCAAGTATTCGCCACTACTGCTTGTTTGACATCGCCTTTCTTAATCAACTCTGGCAGCTTGATTCAGTATGCTACAGAAAAGAACCAAAGTGGAGACATTGACCCACTGTCTAACTTGAAAAACAGGCCTGTGTGGATATATGCTGGCACCCGAGACACGGTAGTTAACCCATCAGTAGGCAAGATTTTGAACGAAACTTACAACTACTTCGGAGCCAAAGTTGCCACAGATTTCTCTGTTGACTCAGAACATGCCTGGATCACTGACTACTGGGGAAAAGACTGCACCTATCTAGGCCCTCCATTCATCAACAACTGCAACTTTGATGCTGCTGGGCGGATCCTTAAGTACTTGTATGGACACCTTGAACAAAAAGGGACTTTCAACGCCTCGAACCTTTTCACTTTCAACCAGAAGAACTATGGTTCAAGCAGCTCAGGATTTGCTAACACTGGATACATGTACGTTCCAACAGGCTGCCAAGGAAGCCGAAAAGACACTTGCTTAGTCCACGTTTCACTCCATGGATGCCAGATGAGTTACAAGTATATTCAAGAGGACTTTGTGAAGTACTCAGGACTGAACGAGTGGGCAGAACGCCACAACATCATTGTGATCTACCCTCAAAACGAAAAGAGTTCCAAGAACCCTATGGGTTGCTGGGATTGGTGGGGGTACACTGGCTCTGACTATGCTTTGCAGACTGGAGACCAGATTTACGGAATCTATAAGATGGTTCAAGAACTTCCAAGCTTTAGTTAATTTAATTCTCTCTGAAAGGCATTCTTGCAAGCACTCTGTCCAAGCGGGTTTTCCAAAGGGCTTCTTTTTGTTGGTTAATGTTGTAATCTCTGAACTCTTTAGCTACTATATCGCTGCTTGGAACTTACTGGACGTACTTGCAGGATTCTAGTTGTGATTGTTCAAATTTGCAGTGAGGCGACTTTTTTAAGCAGGACTCGTAAGAGTTCTTTAGAGCCTGGAAGTCGCAGATAGTGTTCATGTAGGTTTCTAAGTTTTGTTCGGACACACTTTTCATTTTAAATTAGTAAGAAATAATTTGTGATTACTTATTCTCTCTTCCTTCCAAAGCCTCTGGCGCCCTCAGCCTCTCTTTTTTTAGCAGGTGCCTTGTAAATGTCAGGCTTGATGTTAGAAGGCAGACCCAAATAATCGCACATAGCACGGATTCCTTCAGAGTTCAGGTAGTAGTAGTAATACTGCCAGTTGAATTTTTCCTCAAGGAGGCCTTTGGACTTAAGTGACTTGCACACCATCATTACTTTCAAGTTGCTTACCTTGATTTCGTCGTGGAGTGGCTTAGCTGTGTCCTTCTTCACTACTAGAGTTCCTTCTTTCAAAAGGTAATTGTAAATGTTCCTGCGGTCTTGCTTGCTTACGAGCACCATTTACTATGTCTAAAATATACGGCTATTATGGTTTTAGTTAAAGATCCAAAGCGGGCGAGCAATACACACCTATTTTGGAAGGCTCGAAACTTAGGAAGTGCTCAAGTTTAAGTGACTTAATTTCTGGAAGAGTGAACTGATGTCTGTGGTCGCCTGGAAGTATAGCTATTTCTCGTTGGAGTTGGAACAGCAAAGGAGTTCTGTGGGGGTTTGCCTCCATTAAGCTAGTAAGTGACTGGTGCTTGTTGAGCAAGTGGAGAATGTACACTTGGGGAGGCATTAGTACTACTTGTTTGTTTGAAAACAAATTTAAAATTTCACTTGGGTGGCTCCACATAAACACTTCGCTTTCTTGGGAGTTAAGAAAGACTTGGTTGCTTCTGTCAACTACAGAAGTGAAAAAGGTTGTGTCGAACCTTTTAGGTAAACTTAAGGGAGTAATTATTCTTGTGAAGTAGTTGAGTTTTTCTACACTTGGCACAGTTCCCTTTTTGCAGCTTTCTAAAAAGTTGTCTTCGAACCTAAACTGCCCGTTTCCCAGCCAAATTCCAGTTTCTTCCCAAGTTTCTCTGATAGCAGTGAGCTTGAGTGAAGTAAGTTCTACAGAACAGCTGTAGTGGTTAGCAGGCAGAAACTCAGGTGCACACCCTAAGATTTCTAGCCACTCAAAAGAAGTGTCAAGGGGTTCTAGCACACCCCCTGGAAACACAAAGGCTTTGCCAAAACTCATTCCTTGTCTGCGCTTCAGCATAAGCACTTCAAAGCTAGTTTTGCTTTCTCTGAGCAACACCACGCATGAGGAAAGCTTAGCCTGGGCCATTTACCTTAAACAGAAATCTCGTTCAGCTTGCCTTCAGCCTGGCGGTTCTTGATGTAGTTGATGGTGTTTCTAAAGTAGTTCTTGCATTCCTCCATGCTGGTTTTAGCTTCTGAGTCACTTTCGATGTTGGAAAGGTGTTCTCTAATAAGTTCGATTAAGCTGTTAACTGCCTCGCCTTCTATAGAAGGAACTTCGTTGACCATGAAGTAAAGGTACTTATTCAGTATGGTCACAAAAAGTACGATGTTTTTGGGGTTAGTCACACAAATGTCAGCAATCTTAACAGCTTTTTTAAGGCACTCTATAACTCGTCTTTCGTTCTGAGTGTACTCGTTCCAAAACAAGTGAGTTACAAGCGTGACTCCAATGCACTGGTCAGGCTTTTTGAGTTGTCTAGCAGCGTACTGAGCACAGTTGGTCACGAGTGTGTCTCCGTTGTCTTCTTCGAAGCAGTTCAAGTGGATAAAAGTACCTGTGATAATGGTAATGGCAAGGTGCTTAGCATGGGATTCGGAAAGTTCGTCTTGGTAGATAACGAGTGCTTGAGAAGCGAACTCATAAGCTATTTCTTCGTAAGGAACAAAGTTTTTGAAGTTGTTGATGCACTGCACACACTGAAGGTTCAGCCTTAAAGAAAGTTCAGGGTGTTCCATTTCGAGTTTGCCGATGCACTCTAGTAGTAACTTAAGCACCCTTTCTACAGTAACTTTAGTTTCAACTTCGCTTTTCTCTAAAGCACTTACAAACCTAATAAAGGCAAACACCAAAGGCGGGTAAGTAAAACTCATCCTTTTAATGCCTCCTTTTTGCAGTTTGTTTTTAACTAACAAAAGCATTTCGAAGTAAGCGTCCAAGTCTTCACTCTGAATAAGGTGAATTAGCTTGCCTACACTTTGTTGCTCGTCTTCGAATTCATAGGCTTCTGAGTCTCCACCATCAGATGAGTCAAATAATAAAGGCTCAATGAACTCTAAAAGTTGCTGCATAACTTCCATGCTGTCCAGGAGCTTTTTGCTAGAAACTACAGCTTCCACTATCTTCGAAGCTACTTGTTTTCGAGAGTTGAACTGCAAGTACCCCATAAGTTTAGGGTAGAAGTTCATAGACAGTATAGCTAAACTCAAAGTTTCGAGTGGAAAAGAAAGCAACTTCACAATGCACTTGAGTGACTCAGGGTCTAGTCTGCCTTCAGGGTGGCCCTTTTCAATCAGTTTCACACAAGAATCCAAAATAGCATTTACGTTTTCAGTGTTCAAAGGGTAACACTTCAGAGAAAGCCTTAAAAAGGCTACTTGGAGTTCAAGCAACTTTTTGGTTTCAGTGGAACCTGCTTGTTCAGAAATGACTGAGTCAATGTAGTTCTTAATGAGTCCAAAAATGTCAATCTGTCTCACAATTTCTATGTCCTGTTCTCCAGCGTAGTCACTCAGTCTGTTCAGTAAGTTAATAAGGATAGACTTAATTTCAATTCCAGTTTGCAGCTGAGTGCACCCTTCCAAAAGTGTTTTAAGGGTGTGCAAGTGGTACTCGTCTGGAAACGCCTGGATGATGCAGTCCATCAAGTACTGCTGCGAAATCAAGTCTTTGCTAGAAGTAACGACTTCTAGAATCTTAGGCAGAACCACTGACTCGTAGAGTTCAATAGTCACTCCTTCTAAACTTGACAGGCGAACTATGTTTTCGCCCACAGTAACTCTTAAGTCGTTCCTTTCTTTTTCCCTGCGAGTTTTGTCCCTGATACTTCCAGTGTGCTGCATCCTTACCCAAAGGCGGTTCATCTCGGACAAGTTGGTTAAAAGGAAGTCAATGCTGTCGGTGACGTCGCTGCTTTCTTGTTCGTACTCGTTGCCTTTGTCAGGGAGTTTGTCCTTGCACATCTTGTTGAGGTAGTACCTTAAAAAGAGTCCCCGCATAGGGTGCTGGACTCCTTTGACCATTTCAATGAGGTCTTTGAGGATTTCTTTAGAGGCAACTTCGCGAGTTTGGATGTAAACTGAACCTACTGTTATGAGCAAGTACAGTCTAGGAAGGATGTTACCTGCATGTTGAACTTTTTCGTAAAGCTCAAGCATGTTGCGTCCGCGCCTGTACTCCTCCATGAAGTAAGCTTCTAAGCGACTGAGCTGATCAAACACCTGCATGTAGAGCTCGTAGTAAGTTTTGGGGGAAAGCAAACTAGTGCGGAGTTCGCAAATCATGTTGCAGGCGTGCTTCATGGCTTCGCGTAGGTTGGAAGCGTCCAAAGAGCGCTGCATTTGGAATGACTCCTGCTTGACTACTGACACGGCCTCTTCCAAATACTTTTCTTGTTCTTCGTCCATTTTCTTCCACTATTATATTAAGCAACTATATTAAAACTTAACAGCTAACTAGTGCCTTTAAGGTTTTGGAGTTAAGTCTTAAGTTCGGGTGTTAGGTTTCTTATAAATGGACCAAATGAATATGTCCAAACTGCAAGAATTCGACTATCTTCTCAAAATAGTTCTGATAGGCGACGCTGCAGTAGGGAAGAGCTCTTTGCTTCTGAGGTACATCGATGACTACTTCGAAGATACTTACATATGCACTATAGGAGTCGACTTTAAAATAAAGTCACTAGAAATGCAGGGCAAAAGAGTGAAACTCCAGATATGGGACACTGCAGGTCAGGAGCGCTTCAAGCCCATAACGAACTGCTACTTCAGGGGGTCGCACGGGTGTGTAGCTGTTTACGACATAACCAACCGAGAAACCTTCAACAACGTCAGAACCTGGGTGCAGGACTATCGGGAACACAACTCGATTGAAAGTGGACAGAACATAGTCCTTATCGGGAACAAAAAAGATAGTGGAGAGCGAGTGGTGTCTTTTGAGGAAGGCCAGGACTTAGCTGACAGCTTCGAGGCAGAGTTTTTAGAATGCTCAGCTAAGTCAGGAGACGGAGTCAGTCAGCTATTCGAAACAATTGCAAGGGTCATTGTGACCAAAATGAAACACGAACTACTGGTGGCTAAAGACCCAAGTGCCTACTCTATCAAGACCAGGCCTGTCCAGAGCGAGTCTAATCCCCCTAAAAAGAAGGGCTGTTGCTCTTAGTATATATATGTAAACTAGAGGCTGATAAATAATATGGCATCTCCACTCGTCCGTGTGAAGAAAGAAACCAAGCACAAGAGGGCCTTTTTCAGGTTCCAAAGCGACAGATTTAAGCGTGTAAAGCCTAGCTGGAGGAAACCACACGGAATCGACTGTAGAGTTAGGAGGAAGTTCAGAGGCAACATGCAGATGCCCGGGATTGGCTTTAGAACAAACAAAGAAGCAAGACATATCCTTCCAAACGGCTTCAAAAAGTTCTTAGTGACAAATGAAAAGGACCTTGAAGTCATGCTCATGCACAACAGAGTGTACTGCGCCGAACTCGCCCATTGTTTAAGTGCCAAAAAGCGCAAGCAGTTGCTCGAAAGAGCTGCTGAGTTGGATATCAGGGTCACCAATCCTAATGCCAAGCTCAGAGCTGAAGAGAAAAAATAACTAACCTCACATTCTTAATGAAGCTGTTGGCTATAATAAATGGCAGGAGAAATTACTCAGGAAGAGATCCAACTTTTCCAAGATTCTATGGCTGCTTTCATGGGCGAAAACGATGACTCTAAAATCGAAGTTATGTTTAAGTTGATTGACCGCAATGGCAATGGCAAGATTGAAAAGGACGAATTCAGGAACTTCGTTTCCAAAGTGGAAAAAGTTAATTTGAGTGACGAAGAAGTAGAAGAATTCATGAAGATGGCTGACACCAACGGAGATGGCTTTGTCGATTTAAACGAGTTCTTTAACTGCTTGAAGCAGAAAAGAGGTTAATTAAGAATTCTTTGGTCTAGATTTAAAATGGATTTTTTGGTTTGCGTTTATTTAAGTATTTTGTATTTTTGGGGCTTGTCTTGTCAGACTGCTTGGAATTAAGGTCTCCTTCTGTGTATATTGTGTGGTTTTCAAATTAGTGAAAAACCAGGATCAGACAAATGTACATTGAGTCCAAAGACTCTTATAGCCTACTAGCCAGCAGTCTAGGTTTTAGGCAGAGTGCAACTGTAAGAACTTTAAATTGGCTGTTTTTGTTGAGTTGATATTAAATGTCAGATTTCCAAGAAGACCTGTTTGACTGCTTTGGCGACCTCAGCATTTGTTGTCGTTCATGCAACTTAATAGGGAAAGCCAGCATCCAGGCAGAAGTGATAGACTTTCTATACTCGAGTGGAAAAAACACTCCCTTTTTGATAGGGCTTTTTTGTTGTATAGGAGGAGCAATCAATAGGGGAAGGATCAGGGAAGCCTACGATATACAAGGAAGCTTTCTAGGTGACCTTTGCGTTCACTGGTGTTGTCCACAATGTGCAGTGATTCAAGAGTATAAAGAATTTAAAACAAGGGGTTTAAGGGTTAATAACTAACTAATGGAAACGTCCAACATTGAAAAGAAACTAGAACTGGACTACTTGTACAGAACTCTGAATCCTCTCCTGAGGTCTAACTTCAGCCAGATCCAGTCGAACTTTAAAACCATCAAAAGAAAACTCTTCCACAAACAGTCCAAACACAACACACCAAATTTCAACACTCCTAAGAAACCCCAAAAAACCCCTTCAACTTGCTCATCAGAGAAAACCAAAGTTAAGCGCAAACTCAACTTCACTCCTAAACAAAGTTCGCAGTTTTTAAGTGCAGTTTGCAACTTAGTCAACAAAAAAGAATTTAAACAAAGGGATGACATCAACCCTGAAGAACTGTTTGGAGAACTCAGAGAAGTCAGACTCTCTGAAATATTCAAAGAGGAAGGTTTCTAAGTGTACTAGGTATTTAATTCTTAGCTCTGTCTACCATCTTGTCTTCGAACCACTCAGCGTTGTAAACTTCTTGGTTGAATAGTGTCAGACAACCAGAACCGTGCCTTTTGTCCCTTTGGAAACTTCCAACGTAAGTGTCTCCTGACACCCACTTGTAAGTTCCTTGTCCTTCCATGTCGTCTTTGTTCCAGTCTCCTTCGTAGATGTCCCCGTTGCTGAAAACCATCACTCCTTTGCCTTGTTTCTTGCCGTCTAAAAACTCCCCTTCGTAAACGTTCCCTGAAGCGTAGGACCTTTTCCCAGCTCCTTGGATCTTCCCTGCTTCAAAAGCCCCTTCATACCTACCTCCGATTTTCCAAGTGTAAATTCCTAATCCGTCCATTTGGTCGTTCTCCCAGTTGCCTTCATAAGTGTCTCCATTGGGGAAAGTGACTTTGCCGTAGCCTTGCTTTTTGCCTTCTTGGGAAACTTCTCCGTAGTAGTCTGGTTGTCTTCCTGTCTGCCAGTAGTAGTTGGTTGAGTGTCCGAAGGTTGTAGGTTCGTATTTTTCTAGGAGTTGTTTGGCGTCGCCTTGTATTTTAGCTTTGTTGATGACTATTGCTTGGTTATAGAATTCAGACTCCATGAACGACTGAATGGTTTTCCCAGTTTCTCTTCTAAAAGCAGCGTCTATAGGGGTGAATATAGGACTGACAGTATTTTTGAAGTCCGTAAAAATAGTGTCATACTTCCTGAACGAAAGAGAAGCTTTAGAAGCGTCCCCTGTGAAAATATCGTTTTTGACTATTTGGAAGAAACTGATCGAATTGATCTTTTTCTTAAGTGCTCCACAGAGTTCCTTTACTTTTTGGTTGTCAGAAGTAAAGGCAAAAATGTTGTTGTTTAGTACGTTTTTGACTCTGTTGAGTTTCAAAACATTGAAGCGTTTGTTGCCGTCTTTGCTTTCTAAAGCACATAAGTCTCCTATGTCAATTATGCTCTCACAAACATTGCAGGCATTGCTTGGATCCAACTCCAGCCAGTTCAACTGCCTGAGGTCGTCTGCAATCTCCTTCCAGTTGGGGAAGTTTTCTTGCTCCAAAATAGAGTTGTGGACTTCTTTACAGTTGGTTTTTACTAGGTCTTCAGGTTCCATAAATATGTCCAGTCTTGAAATTCCTCTTATACACCAGGCTGTGCTGCCAGATACTCCTTTGTACTGCTTTGTGTTTCCTAACCCCTTTGACACTCACCCTGAGAACTCAGAGTTCCTGGCAGCAGAGTTACTTGTTGCAAAGGCCAGAAAGGAACTACTGAGAGCATTCAAGTTGGAAGAAGAAGACACCAAAGCCCAGAAAATGCTTGCTGCTCTGGAGTCTGTAGAGTGGTTGTCTGGAAGTTCTAAAGCAACTGTGACTAACAAGGTCTTCATTGAAACAGCACTAGCTGCACTTAAGTGGAAGTTCAGTTACTGGGGATTCGGAATTAAACTGGTATTGTCTAGAGACAGGGATGAAGTGTTTATGCACGTCTACGCTAAGGAAGAATGGCTCCGCAAAGCAGCTGTCAACGAAAGGTACAGACTCCAACTAAGGAGTCAAGAGTCAGCTCAGGAAGTGTCTAAGTTCCCCTTCAAAGCAGTTGCTCCTTATGCTCCTTTGGAGTCAACTGACTCAGAACTCTACAAACACTACGACCAAAACGACAACGAAGTTGCCAAAGGAGGTTCTCTCTTCACCAGCAACGACAAAATCCGGCTGTTTCTGGGGTTTGTTAAAAACAAACTAGACCTTAACTCCATGAAAGACTCCAAACTGCTGCTGCACCATTACTGTCTGCACGATAAAGCCAAACTGAGTTATTTCAAGTCTGAGTGGGGAAGACTAGGAGCCCTTGTGAAGACACAACCAATAGACGAAATAGCTAAGTACTTCGGAGAAAAGGTAGCCTTTTACTTTGCGTGGATGAAAACTTACAATAGCTTCATGCTCTACGCAGGAGTAATAGGACTTGCAATATTTATTCTGGATTTAGTGGTTGAACAGAACCCGTACGAAGTCAGCAGTATCCAGATTCTAACTGTTTGCTTTGCAGTGTTTATGTCTTTGTGGGCATCAATGTTTGACCAGAAGTGGGTGCAAAAAGAGTCAGAGTTGTCCTGGAAGTACGGAACCACTCACTTCCACAAAGTTGAAGAACAAAGAGGAGAGTTCCAAGGTGTGTACGAAAAGGACGAAATTACAGGCAAAATAAAAAAGCAAAGGGAAAGTTCTTTTCTTTACAGACTGAGAAAAACTATAAGTTACACTGTTGCAGTGTTGTTTGTGTGCTTGGTGCTGGCAGCAGTGGCAGCAATCTTTTTTTACAGATCAATAGTTAAGCACACCAGTTACGGACCTTTGCTCTGTGGTGTGATCAATGCTGTTCAGATTCGAATCATGAACATTCTGTATGGAATGATTGCACAGAAAATGAACGACTGGGAAAACCACGAAACAGAAACTCAGTACAATGACAACCTTGCAGTTAAACTGTTTTTGTTCAAGTTTGTCAACTCTTACGCGTCTTTGTTTTACATAGCTTTTTTCAAAGGTGACATAGAAGGGTGTAAGAACGACAATTGCTTTTCAGAACTGAGTCTTCAGCTAGGGTCTATTTTCATAGTCAACCTTGTTTTGAACGTTGTTGAGTTAGGTCTTCCTTGGGTTAAGCAGCAGCTTGAAGTACGCAAAGAAAAGAAAAAGATCCAAAAGATGACTCAAGAAGACCCTTCCATCAGGGAGCACATGGGAGAGGTTGAGGAGCAAGCTAAATGTGAAGACTACGAGTCACCTTTTGATGACTATATGGAAATGGCTATTCAGTTTGGGTACGTGTTGCTTTTTGGAGCAGCTTTTCCTTTAGTGCCTTTTTTGGCTTTGATAGAAACAACCCTTGAAGTCAGAGTAGATGCCTGGAAACTCTGCAACTTGACCAAAAGGCCTTTTCCTTACAAAGCTGAAAACATTGGAGTCTGGAAACAAATCCTACTAACAGTGTCTTACTTTGGAGCAATAACTAATGCAGGGCTGATTATATTTACTTCAGGAATATTTGACTTTTGTGACACCCTAACTCAGTGGATTATCTTTATAGCACTTGAGCATATACTTGTCTTAGGCAAGTTTGTGATCTCAGTTGTCATTAAAGACGTGCCTGAAGTAGTTGAAGACGGACTGAAGTGGAGTGAAAGAATAGTCAAGGAAAGGGTTTACAAGGTATTCACTAAATCTGAAGACCAAACTTCTCAAAAACTCAGCTTCGGAAAAGAGTTCCTTTTGAAACCTGAAGAAATTCAATACATCGAGTAATTAATTAAAATGGACAACTCAAACGAATATTACAAAAAAAAGCAGTTGGGCACTAAAACGGCCAGCATTATAGACCACGAAAGACTTGAAAGGAACTATAAGTTTAAAGAACTTAAATCTGGCTTAGACCAAATTTACGAGGACTTACAAAAACCCATCAAAAAACAAACATTCAACCCAAACAAATCCTTCCGCTGGAAACGGATGGTATACTCTTCACTTTTGTCTTTGATCAAAGAAATCACTTACACTGAAGACCGCTCTGCACAAGAGCAGTTAATCCACAAGGTATACGCCTGGTTCCGGGCCAAAGTAGTTCCTAGAGAAGCTCTTCCTTCACTAAACGCTAACTTCCAAAAGGGGCTATCTTCCCAAGCCACAAACATTTCCTTCACGCCTCATTTAACAGACAGTTTTGCACAAAACACAGAAAAAACTTCTCCGAGGTACACTCCTTCTCCAGTGATTCCAAGTCCTCTTAGGAAACGCTCTGCCTTCGCACCAAACAACTTTTCAAACCAGCCTAGACACAGACAAACAGTCAGCGAGTGGGGACAAAGAAAGTCAAGAGACCAAGAAGAACTCAACAAAAAGTACGAATACCCTGTTAAGTTCAGCCAGAAACCTGAAAGTTCTGGCTTAAGCTCCACAAACGCCTCAAATGTGTATGACCTCAGAAACTCTGGCTACGACAACTTCCAAACTCCAGACCTAAACCAAACCATGCCTTCGCTACTAAAAGGAAGGTCAAATAGTCCTTTTAGAAGAACTTTAGAGTTTACTACTCCACTTTCAAGTACCAGAAACAAAAGGATCAGTGAAGTCCAACAAATCAAAGACCGACTAGCTTCTCGAGAGATTAACTGCCCTATTTCTGTGATTGAGTCAGGCTTAGTTTCCTATGAGGCTCCTTTTTCTTTAAGCTTGATGCCTACAGACTTGCCTCGAGGAGGAGAACTCTTGCTGAAGAACCCTTTCTTCAAAAACAAGTCTAAAAAATCCAAAAAGTCCAAGAAAAAAGGCAAGAAAAAGTCTAAAAAGTAACTGACATATTAATCACTGAAAAGAATGCTGTTGTGCATAAAGCGGGACTCGTTGAGACTAGGAAGCTCTGTCCACTTGTCTTCTACAATTGAGTACCTTTCCACACTGCAGACTGCAGACCCGTTGAACCCTCCAATCGCGTAAATGAACTGGCAGTCTGCAGAGGCCACTGCACTAAAAGTACACCTAGCGTGCTTCATCGGGGCTAAACTCACCCACTTGCCAGTGCGAATGTCGTACTTTTCTAAACTCCTGAGGTACTTACTTCCGTCGTAACCCCCAATAGAGTAGATTCCATCTGGAAGTGTGACGCACGACAGGGACCTTTTAGGCGTGCTCATCTCTGCAATTACTTCCCAAGAGTTGGTTTCTAAGTTGAACCTTTCAGCTGACTTCAAACAGCTCATGTCAGGTCCTCCATAGCCTCCTATAGCGTAAATGTTTAAGTCAGGTCCTACTGCAGCTCCTAGTTCGTCCCTTCTGTTTTTCAAAGAAGGCAGTTCGTTCCAGTCACCGTTCCACATTTCAAAGGTTTTAAGAGGTATCCCGTCACTTCCACCTATGAAATAAAAGTCGTCAGCAATTTTAACGTGCCCAAATCCACTTCGAGCAGTAGGCAAGTTGATGTTTCCTGGTTTCCAAGAGTTGTCTGCTCTGCAGTAAACTTCGGAAAGAGCTGTTCTTTTGTTTGCTTGTTTGCCACCAATCAGCAGTATATCTTCTGAGTGCTGCAGCACTCCAAACTGAGTTCTTGGGGTGGGAATATCTCCCAGTAACTCCCACTTGTCTGTTCCGCAGTCGTACCTTTCAATGCTTGTTAAGCTTTTATCAGAAAATCCTCCAAATGTGTAAATAAAAGCTTCAGGAGCCCTGCACAGGGAAGCTAAGTCAAAGGACCTGAGACTAAGCTCGTCGTCGCTTTCGTGACGGGGTTCTTCGTACTCTTCTTTGTTGAGAGTGAGGGTTTTCTTTACAACTCGAGGAGCTCTTTGTTTGGCAGGCTGTACAGTGGCTTTGAGTGTATTGGACTTTCTGAGGTCGCCTTTAGAGTTTTTCGAGGACTTCTTGTCAAGTCTGGAGCTGCGCAGGTCTTTAGAAAAGGCAGCGTTAGCTAAAGCTAAAGGAACTTGTTCTTCGTTGTTGGTTTGCTTCACAGGTCTTGCTTTGGGAACGCACGAAAAGGTTTGTTTAACTAGTTTCCAAAAGTAACTAGCTTCTATTTCTTTGCTGAAACTCGAAAAAGCATCAGTCTTCTCAGGCAACTGCACTTTAGCACAGGCTTTTTTGCCTAGGGACTCTCTTTCTGCGAAGTTGTTGATTATAAGCAGCTCACTTTCGTTTTCGATGTTTTGTATTTTGGCTTTGAACTCGTCAATGGCCTTCAAGCCTTGGAATTGCTGGGCTCTTTTGGACTCTAGGTTCTTGATCTCTTCGTCTCTGCACTGAGAAAGCTTCAGTACCATTTCGCTTTCTCGAAGGTTGATGCCTTCCCTCAAAGCTTCGTACATAGACCCGAACTCCTCTATAATCTTGGAAAATTGATCCTGCACAGTTTTGATTTGGGATTCAATTTCAACCTCTCCTTTGAGCAGGAGGTTTTCGTTCTGGTAAGCGTTGTTCAGTAGAGTGTTGAGGACTTCTCTATGCTTGGCAGCTGCTTTAGGCATTGAAAGGATATCGTGGGTTTTGTGACCCTGGTCGAGTATGCAACTTACACAAAGCAACTTTTTGTCTGTGGCACAAAAAGCTTCAATGGCCTTGTTGTGGATTTTGCAACTAGAAGAAGAAGAAGTTTTCTTCAGTTGGAGCAAAGCTAAGTTAGTTGGGAATGAAGTAACTGAGGAACCAGGAGATGCTTTTCCGCAACCTGGACAAGTAAGTGAGTCTGAGTCTATAAGTGAAGATATGCACTCTTCGCACACACTCTGTCCACAACAAGTAAGTATCCTAGGAACTTTACTTGGCTCTTCAAATTCAAATAAACATGATGGGCACTCCATTTCTTATGAATTTAAATTCTTAGTTAAGCAATGATTTGAACGAACCTCTGTGCTGTTTCTCTTTGCTCCTTGTTGTAAGCTCCAATCATAAGCAACTCAGAGTTCTGCAAAGAAGCAACCAAAAAGTCTTGTGCAGGAGAAGTCACAATGTCCCGCACAGTGAACTCCACTCGGATGTGTGCTGGGAGGTTCTGGCTTTCTTCAAACACGTCCAAGCATGCTATGCAGTTGTCTCCTCCTATGATTAAGTGTTCTTCACAGGCTGAAAAACACATGCAAGATATGTCGGTGTCAAGTGTTCTGAACTCACTGCGGATCAGTTCTGCGTTTACACTGTAAACTTTAATTGCTTGGTTGGCAAAGGCCACTACTACTCCGTAAGAACTAAAAGCAAGAATCTGGGGGACTGAACTTTCTTCAGGAAGCTTTTTAAGCAACTCTCCACTTCGGACGTCATGGAACAGAACCACTCCTTCGGAGTCAAGTGAAACTAGTATTTGATAAGAATGGGAAGCCTCGATTTGTCTTATGCTAGCTTTGTGTCCTAAGTAAGTTTTGTAAGGGTTGAGTGACCGGGCGTTTAAACTTTCTGAATTCCAGGCTGTTATAGAGGTGTCTAGACTCCCCGTGAAAATCAAGTCTTGGCAGGAATTAACAGCTGTAACAAGGGCTGCGTGGTAGTACACTGAATACTGAAGAGTCCCGTCGGTTTTGTGGAGCTTAAAAGAGTTATCTGTGTGAAAACCTGAAACTATAAAGGTGTCTTGCCAGAAAGTGTAGCAGTTAGGGCCTTGTTCAAAAGTTTCCAGAAGTGACTTGTGGATATTGTACTTCCACTGGCTGCCTTCACTCCAGCAGTTCATGTCTAAGTACCTAGTTCCTTCGAGTTCTACTTCTTTTTGTTCACTGAGGTGAATTCTTTCTTTTTGGCGCAACTTCCAAACTGTCAAGTTGATTTTGCCCGAGTCAGTCACTTTAACCCCAATCAAGTTTTGTGAGTTGATAAACATAGCAACAATCACTCCGTTTTTGTAGGACTTCCTTTGTTTTTCTTCAACAGCGTATTCTTTTTGCTGGGCTCTTTCGAAGAAATTAGGAGTTTCTTTGGGTTTGGAGTTGCGTTTGGGGTGGGGGTTTTTGAAGAGCTGAACAGGAGTTTGTCCGAAGTGGGCTATTTGTTCTATGTAGGGGTGCAAACTCATGATGTCTTGTTCTTTGCTCATTATTGTGGTGATTGTTTCTTCGTAAGTAATTGAGTAAAACTTGTTAAAGGCCTTTTCAGCTTCTTGTCCTTTTTGCTTAAACCCAAAAATCAAGTCTATCCAGTGGTTTAAGTTACTGCTTACATACTCGCTTTCTAAGGCTTTTCTGTGCTTCCTCACGAAGTCGTAAGGAGACTTTGCCCAAACAGGAAGTTGCACTTCATTTACTGCATGTCCAAACTGCGTTTTTCCGAAGTTTTCGCTGTTTAAGTTGACAAACATTTCGGGCAAGTAAAACATTTCAGGCACTAGCTCCTTAACATCTCCACTTGGACTCACACAGCTCCGCCAAGCACCCTCAATAGATATGAACAACCTGTCAGGCACATCGAACTGCCCGCCTTGGAGAGACTTAGCTTGGAAAGTAAACGGAGGCAGTCTAACTAAGTAGTGTGAAACCACTCCTCCACTTGAGTAGTGCGACCCGTAGTGGAAAGCTTCTATTTCATCGTCTTTCCACATTTCAAACTTCTTTTGGAGTTCTCTTCGGTTTTCTTCACTTTGAGCACCTACAGGGTACCTGAGGTCTCTGAAGACCTCGGGGTTGTCCAGTTTGAGTTTATCTGAACTAAAGTCTTTAACTATCCAGGGAAATATTGGGTACTGGCCCATGTCGTTGAAAGAGCGACTTGAGTACTTGTTTAAAATCATCAAGTACTCAAAGTTACTTAGGTTGCCTTCTCTCCATTTTTGGGTTTGTTTTCTCAGAGCTTTTTCAGACAAGTCCGAAACTACTACTAAACCTTTCCACTTCTTCATTATTCCCAGTATTTGGTTCCTTGTGCCTTTGTTGAACACGTTAAACAGAACTGACTTTCCGTTCTTCAAAAAGATTTCAAAAGCGGTGTGGAGGTGCTGGAACCTCCTAGCAAATACCTCTTCTACTTCACTCCGGTTCCAGATTCTTTCGTACTCTTTTTCTACCCTGGTAAACTGCAAAGCACTTCCAAAGTACTCTTCACAATCAGGCTTGAGTTCTCCTGAAGAGTGGAAGTGGATCTCGCTGTCGTTAACTAAGATCTTTCCAAAGTAACTTCCTTGTATTTTGATGCGTTCACAGTCAACCCTAACTTGGGACACAGAAAGGGTATTGGGCAGTTCCTCTTCAGACTCGTCGACAGAACAA
>PR_CR_10_Liq_1_inCRDRAFT_1000692_pt1 | contig 20468 bp, 20 predicted proteins | sample PRCRCaboRojoPR_3_FD_10241 | JGI IMG/M metagenome (IMG submission 10241)
CGGCTGCCAGGGCGGCGGCGGCTTCCGGTTCTGCCGGCTCGGCGAGCCGGTGTTCGACGGGCCCGGCAGCATCCGCCCCGGCGTCGGCTTTGCGGACTTGGCGCAGTGGATCTGGTACCGGGAGATGCGGCAGCCGCTCGGGGAGGTGCCGGCATCGCCGTTGCTCGGCGAGCACCGGGGGCACCGCCTACTACCTGCTGTTCAACGGCATCCTCGACGACCGGCGGCCGGACGGCGGCAACGTGCTGACCGCCCCGGTGCTGGACGCGCTGCCGGCGCACGACGGGCCGCGGGTGGTGTTCGGCGAGGCATGCCGGCTGCACGAGTCCCGGCTCGCGGCGCTTGGCGTGCGCTTCAAGCAACTGCCCTGTCAGGCGGACGGCTGATGGCCGCACGCCTGATCCTGCGCGATCGCAAGACGTTCGGCAACGGCCTGATCGTCGAGCGCGTGGTCTGGCAGTTGCCCGCTCCAACCCCGGAGTTTGCGCATGGGCTCAAGTACCGGCTCTACTGCGGCCGTTCGGGGCACTGCCTGGTGCCCTACGATAACGAGCGCGGCAAGGGCGATCACAAACACATCGGCGCGGACGAGGCGCCCTACCGCTTCGTCTCGCTGACGCGACTGCTGGCTCGGCGAGGCCGAGGCGGCCTGATCGGATCAATATCCGATTGGCGTCTGATCGGAATCCCATCCGAGCATCCCCGCAACAGGATCGTGGACCGCAAGCGCTATCAAGACGAGACCCTGGCGACGTTTGCGCGCTTCGCGACGCGGACGCGGGAGGCCGGGCCACACCTGGCCTTCTCCGAGACGGCGCCGAGGGAGCCCGCCTTTGCGGACCAGGGCTTCGGGCTGACGCCCTACGTGTGTCTGCGGCTCCCCACCGCGGCGGCGGCAAGTCGGTGCTGGGCAAGGTCCGGGACCGACAGGCACCGGGAGGCCCGCGCCGGCCCGGTAAGGCACCGGCCGGCGGCATCGAGTCGGCAGCGGCGCGTGAGCTTCGAGGTGCCACGAGGTTCCAGTTACCGCGGTACCTGATCCGCAGCGCCCAACAACTTACGCGGCTTAGGTCAGGAGGGCGGGTACCGATACAGGTACCAGTACATGCACGCGATTGACGCGAAAGGCGCGGGGTGGGGAAACTGCTGAGTGCTTGATTTGGCGGAGAGGGTGGGATTCGAACCCACGGTACCCGCAAGGGTACACCTGATTTCGAGTCAGGCCCGTTCGGCCGCTCCGGCACCTCTCCGAGGTATCACTCCAGGTGTGCGGCCGGAGCGAAGCGCGGCAGTATAACGTCTAGGCCACCCGCTGCATATCGTCGTCGGTGTCTGCGGGCTGGACGGCGGTGCCGATGCCGCTGTGCCGGAGCAGGGCGTCCACCCGGGGCTCGCGGCCGCGGAAGGCGGTGAAGAGGTCCATGGCGTCTGCGGAGCCGCCGCGCTCCAGGATCAGCTCGCGGAAGGCGCGGCCGGTGTCGGGGTCGAAGACGCCGCGCTCTTCGAACAGCGAGAAGGCGTCGGCCGAGAGCACCTCTGCCCACTTGTAGCTGAAATAGCCCGCCGCATAGCCGCCCGCGAAGATGTGCGAGAAGCCGTGCGGAAAGCGGTTCCACGCCGGCGGCTTGAGCACGGCCACCTGGTCGCGCACGGCGTCCAGGATCTCGTAGATGCGACCGCCCTGGGCCGGGTCGTACTCCATGTGGATGCGGAAGTCGAACAGGGAGAACTCCAGCTGGCGCACCATCTGCATGGCGGACTGGAAGTGCTTGGCGTCCAGCATGCGCTGGAACAGGTCTTCCGGAATCGGCGCGCCGGTCTCGTGATGGCGGGCGAACAGGTCGAGGGATTCGCGCTCCCAGCACCAGTTCTCCAGGAACTGGCTCGGCAGCTCCACGGCGTCCCAGGGCACGCCGTGGATGCCGGCCACCGGCGGATAGTCCACACGGGTCAGCATGTGGTGCAGGCCGTGGCCGAATTCGTGGAAGAGGGTCTCGACCTCGCGGTGGGTGAGCAGGCTCGGGTGGCCGGCCACCGGCGGCGTGAAGTTGCAGACCAGGTAGGCGATGGGCAGCTGCCGGCGCCCGCCCATGACCATCCGGCTTACGGCGCCGTTCATCCAGGCGCCGCCCTGCTTCTTCTGCCGGGCGAAGGGGTCCAGATAGCACTCGGCACGTGGGTTGCCGTCGGTGTCGTTGATGACGTAGCGGCGCACGTCCGGGTGCCAGGTGTTGTCGGCCGCCGCCGGCTCGATCGCCACGTCGAAGAGCTTCTCGGCGACGCGGAACATGCCGCTGATGACGCCTTCCAGCGGGAAGTAGGGCTTCAGTGCCTCGTCGCTGATGTCGAAGCGGGCGACACGGAGCTTCTCGCCGTAGTACATCAGGTCCCAGGGCGCGAGGTCGTCGAGGCCGTCCGTCTCCCGCGCGAAGTCGCGCAGCTCCAGAAGCTCGGCCCGCGCCTGGGGCACGGCCCGCTCGGCGAGATCGTTGAGAAAGCCCATGACCTCGTCGGTGTCGCGGGCCATCTTCGGTGCCAGTGACAGCTCGGCGTAGTTGCTGAAGCCGAGCAGCTGTGCCTGCTCGTGGCGCAGGGCCAGGATCTCCTCCATGACCGGTGTGTTGTCCCACTCTCCGGCCTGCGGACCCTGGTCCGAGGCGCGGGTGCTGTAGGCGGTGTAGACCTCGCGGCGCAGCGCCCGGTCCCGGGCGTGCTTCATCACCGGCTCGAAGGACGGGAAGTCCAGCGTCAGCACCCAGCCGTCGAGCTCGCGGGACTCGGCCTCGTGCCGGGCGAGCGCCTTGGCGCCGGCGGGCAGGCCGTCCAAGGCCGACTCGTCCGTGATGTGCTTGTGCCAGGCGTTGGTGGCGTCCAGCACGTGCTCGGAGAACTGGTTGGTGAGCTGGCTCAGGCGTTGGCTGATCTCCCGAAAGCGGGCCTTCTTGGCCTCGGGCAGGTCGACGCCGGCGAGGTGCAGGTCGCGCAGGGTGTTGGCGAGCATCCTGCGCTGGGCGTCGTTCAGGCCCGGCTGCTCGGCGACCTTCTGGTAGCCGCGGTAGAGGGCGGTGTTCTGGCCCACCTCGCTTGCGTAGTCGGAGAGCTTGGGCAGGCAGGCGGTGTAGGCCGCACGCAGGGCGTCGGAGCTCATGACGGAGTTGAGATGGCTCACGGGCGACCAGGCGCGGGACAGGCGGTCGTCCTCCAGCTCGATGCGCTCGACGAAGCGCTCCCAGGTGGCGCTGTCCGCCTGGGCGCCGAGCTCGGCCACCAGGGCACGGCCGTCGGCGAGCAGCTGGTCGACGGCGGGCTCGATGTGCTCGGGCCGAATACGCTCAAAGTCGGGGAGGATGCGGTCTTCGAGGAGCGGATTGGTCATGGGTCGTCAGGGTCCGTGGGCAAGTTCAGGGGTGCGGGCCGCGGTGGCGATGTGGGCGGGCTTGGCTGAACATCTCGGTGCCGGCGGCGCGGTTTCAATGGATGCGCGCCGCTGCGGGCGGGGGCCATGTGGTGCTGGATGCGCGGCTTGCGCACGGCGCGTCCGAAGGTGGTCTGCGTCAGGTCGGTGGGTTTCTTCACAGACCCTCAGTCCAGCATGAAGCCCGCATTCTCCACCTGCGGCACCCGGCCGCTTCTCAGCACGCGCAGCTGATCACGGGTCGGTCGCGCCTCGAACGCGAGCGGAATGCACAGGTAATGCCGCCAGAGGTCGTAATGGATGCGGTCGCCGCCCAGCTTGTCGATGGCCAGCCACGGGGTATCCGCCCGGGGTGGGACGAAGCGGCCGTCCGCGCCGTAGGCGTAGGTCTTGAAGCGGCCCTGCGGCGTGCAGCGCAGGCCCTCGAAACTGACGCTGCGCCCACCGCTCGGGGATTCCGTGACCAGGGTGTAGCGCACGACGCCGTCGTCGCCGGTGGCGAGGCTCTGAGCGTCCACGTAATAGGTCAGGGGCTGCTCCGGTCCATCCAGCTTGACCTCGACCAGGTCGGCGTCCCGGGGCCAGGCGGGCAGGCGGTAGTCGCCCTCCGCCCACTGGCGGCCCTCTGTGATGCTGGTGGGCGTCGGTGCCTCGGGGTCCGGTTTGAAGGGCGTGTCTTCATAGCCGCCGATGCGCCCGCCGCAGCCGGCGAGCAGCCAGGCGCTGAGCAGCCAGGCGCTGAGCAGCCAGGCTCTGAGCAGCAGGGGCAGGCGGGTGCCGATGGCGCGGCCGGGCACGGGCCGCAGACAGGTGGAGCGCATGGCAAAGGGCCGCAGCAGCTGAATCGAGCGGAGCCGGATCATAGCAAAGCCGGCTTGGGGTCGGTCGTCGCTCCCCGGCAGCGGGCGCGTGGTAGCATTTGCGCTTACCAGGATTTCGCACGCGCCGGGGGGCTCATGAACAACGTCCGCAGCTACCACGGATTGGAGCCGCGCATCGCAGCCGATGCCTATATCGACGAGACCGCCGTCGTCATCGGCGATGTGGAGGTGGGGGCGCAGGCATCCATCTGGCCCATGGCCGTGGTGCGCGGGGACATCCACCGCATCCACATCGGCGCCGGCAGCAACATTCAGGACGGCAGCGTGCTGCACGTCTCCCACGACAGCCGCTTCCTGCCGGGCGGTGCGCCCACCATCCTGCACGAGCGCGTCACCGTGGGGCATCAGGCCATGCTGCACGGCTGCGAGGTGCACGACCACTGCCTGGTGGGCATCGGCGCCCGGGTACTGGACCGGGCGGTGCTGCGCCCGCGGGTGATGCTCGCCGCCGGTGCCGTGGTGCCGCCGGGTAAGAAGCTCGACGGCGGCTGGCTCTACGTCGGCGCCCCCGCTAAGCGTGCCCGGATGCTCACGGACCTGGAGCTGGAGTACCTGGACTACGCCGCCGTGCACTACATGGAGCTCGCGGTGCGCCATCGCGCCACCGCCGGGTGAGCAGGTCCGACATGCGCCGCATCGCCACGCAGGTCCGCCGCTGATGCCCCTGCCCGCCGTCTCCGCTGCGCGCCGCGCGCTGCTGCTGCCTGGGCTGGCGGCGCTGCTGCTCGCCGGGCTGCTGGTGTGGCTGCTGTGGAGCTGGCAGCCGGGCGGCGACGACGGCGCGCCCCAAGCGCCGGCGCTGGCGAGCGCACCCGAGGGCGGCGACTTCACGCTGCGCTCGGTGGATGGACCCGTTTCGCTGTCGGACTTCCGCGGTCGCGTGGTGCTGCTCTACTTCGGCTACACCGCCTGCCCGGACATCTGCCCCACGAATCTCGCCATCATCGGTTATGCCCTGAAGCAGCTCGCGCCGGCCGAGCGCGCGCAGGTGCAGGTGCTGTTCGTGAGTGTCGACCCGGCCCGTGATGACTTGGCGCGCCTCGCCGAGTACGCCGCGTACTTCGACCCCGGGATTCTCGGCATCACGGGCTCCGACGCGGCGGTGGCCGCTGCCGCGGCGCGCTACGGCGCCGCGTACCGGCGCACGCAGGAGTCTGACACCGCGATGGGCTATCTGGTGGACCATTCGGCCTTCACCTATGTCATCGACCCGCGCGGCCAACTGGTGGACAGCCTTGCGCATGCGACGCCGGCGGACGCCATCATCGCCCGGATACGCCAACTGCTGCCCGCAAAAACCTGAAGCTGACCACGGTGTCGGAGCGGCTGTCCGCGGGAACTTCAGCGCGGTCTGCTCCTCCATAGGACCAACTGCCCGCAGACAGCGGCTTGGCGCATGCCATTGACCCATATCGCTATCTGCTGATATACATGCGCGGCTGACAACCTGGGTCCGTTGCGGCGCACAGCCGACCACAGGCCAAAGAACATTCAATGACCATCGACTCGGAAGGTGCCATGAAGATTTCGCTGAGCTCAACACTCGCCGCCGCCGCGCTGCTTGCGGCAGGGACCACGCTCGCATCGCCTGCGCCCGAATCGGGCAGCGTCGGCCTCGGCGGCGATCCGGAAAAGGGTAAAGAGAAAGCGGGCCAGATCTGTCAGGCGTGCCACGGCATGGACGGCAACGGCGTTCCGGGGCAGCCGGTGTGGCCGAAGCTGGCGGGCCAGCATCCGCGCTACATCTACAAGCAGCTCATGAACTTCAAGAACAACGAGCGCTACAACGTGCAGATGTCGCCGATGGCCATGCCGCTCACGGAGGAGGAGGTCAAGAACCTCGCTGCCTACTACTCCACGCTGGAACAGTCCGGCGGCACCGCCGAGGCTGAGCTGGTGCAGAAGGGCGAGCAGATCTACCGTGCCGGCAACGCCGACACCGGCGTGCCCGCCTGCAGCGGCTGCCATGGCCCCGCCGGTCTCGGCAGCAACCTCGCGAAGTTTCCGCGCATCGCCGGGCAGTACTCCGAGTACCTCGCCCAGACGCTGAAGCACTTCCGCTCGCACGAGCGCGCGAACGACCCGAACGCCATGATGCGCGGCGTCGCCGCCAACATGACCGACGAGGAGATCGACGCCGTGGCGGCCTACATCGAAGGCCTCAATCGCTGACGGACGCCTGACCGCCCGACGGCAACGCCTCTCGGCGGTCGGGCTCACCGCTTGCCGGCAGAAGATCGTCCTCTCCAGCCTGCGCATCGAGCCTGCGCCCGCCGTCCACTGCGGGCGCAGGCTTCATCCCGCCTGCTGCGCTAGGCTCACTGCCCGGCTCAGTCCTGCACGAAGAAGTACCCCCAAGGCCCGGCGCCGAGCCCAGCGAGCGCCGTCAGCAGCGCCGGCAGGGGGGCCGCCTCGCCCGGGAACACCTCCTCCACCGATACCAGGCTGCATCCGGCGCCGGCGTGTCGCCCCCAGCGCCAGCGATAGGCGGGCGCACCTGCCCCGCAGGTGCCGCACTGAAGGGGCAAGGTGGCGTCGCACCCCGGCGGCTGCGCCTCCATCGGGGCGCTCGGCGGCAGTTGCCCGCGCCAGTCGCGCAGCGGCGCAGCGCAGGCCGGGCAGCGCGGCGGCCGGGTGTTGCGCCCGAACAGCAGGCGGGGCTGCCGCGCGGTGGATGGAATCCGAATCCAGGGACCGGCGCTCTCCGCGCCTTGATGCGGGGCCGCGAACTGGACCGCACAGCCGGTGAAGCCGATGACCTCGCCGAGGGCGTTCCCGGCGCTGAACGCCTGGCCGTCCGCCACCGGGCGCGCTGGGCCAAGCAGCCCGAGTGCCTTGAGTGCCGGGACGATCGTCGCCTCGTCGGCGGCTTGCAGCGGATCTTCCGGCGTCAGTATCAGACGCCCCGTGTGCAACGACGCTTGAGGGGGTATCATGGGCTCCTCGTTAACGTATTGAAGCTGCGGCAATCAGGCCGCCCGTATCGGCGTGCCGCAGCGCATGAGCGCACGCGAGCCGACGCCGCATCCCACCGACCGACCGTCGAACGCCGGAATCACACGGACCACCGCATGCGCTCCGCTCCCGTCGTGTCGCGCCCCGGGCTGAAGGGGCTCTCGCCGCGGGCCGTCACGGCCGGCCTGCTGCTGGCGGCGGTGACTGCCGGGCACGCACCGCTCGCCGCGGCCGCCTCCTTCGAAAGCGTCGTGAAGGGCCAGAACCCCCGTGAGCTCTCGCGCTGGGGCCGACGCTTCGAGCACGGTGAAGGCGTGGACCGTAACATCGACCACGCCATCCGACTCTACTGCAAGGCGGCCGCCCGGGGCGATGCCGCCGCGCAGTATCATCTCGGCTGGATCTACGCCATGGGCCGTGCCGGCGAGCGCGATGACGCGCTGGCGGCGGCCTGGCTGCATCGCGCCGCCCAGCAGGGCGACGCGCATGCCAAGCGCATGCTGGCCCGGCTCGGGCCGCAGGGCAAGCCGCGCCAGGACGCGGTCTGCCTGCTGTCAAACGGCGGTCGCGCCGATGCCGACGGCGGCGTGGTGCAGCCGCTGCGCAGCCTGGGGGGGGGCGGCGGAACCTGGCCTGTGGCCATCACCCGGGAGCATCCGGCCCGGGGTCGGGTCGCGCAGATGGTGCGGCGGTTGGCGCCGGAGTACCGGCTGAATGCCAATCTGGTACTGGCGGTGATCGAAGCGGAATCCAATTTCGACCCCCGTGCACGCTCGCCGAAGAATGCCCAGGGGCTGATGCAGCTGATCCCCGCAACCGCCGAGCGCTTCGGCGTGCACGACGTCTGGGATGCAGAGCAGAACATCCGCGGTGGCATGGCCTATCTGCGCTGGCTGATCGGCCACTTCGACGGTGACTTGCCTCTGGTGCTCGCGGCCTACAACGCCGGGGAGGGTGCCGTGGAGCGACACGGCGGCATCCCTCCCTATGCAGAGACGCAGCGTTATGTGGCGCGTATCATCGAGCGCCTGAACTGACGCGCAACCCGCCGCAGGAAGAGGCTCCGACAGGCCGCCCGACCACCGCTGCAGCCTCCGCCCGCCGGCAGGACTGCACGCCGCCCGACCCCCCAACTCATGCGCTTCCAATCTTCCGTCAATCAACCCACGCGGATCTCAGGGCGTCTGTGCCGCCGCTGCCGGTGGATCGCGCTCGCGGCGTTGCTTTGCGCGCCCTGGTCCTTTGCCGTGGTGGATGCACCCGTGCAGGACGAGGCCCGGGCCGTGCCGCGGAGCATGAACGCGCACTACCTGGACGCCGATGTGGCGCAGTGGCGGAGCATCTTCGAGAGCAGCGGTCGCGAGGTATTCGACCGCCGTTTCCAGGTGGTGGCGGCCCTGGGCCTCACGCCGGGTATGCGGGTGGCGGACGTGGGCGCGGGCACCGGGCTCTATACCATGCTGTTCGCCCGCGCCGTGGGCGCCGATGGTGTCGTCTACGCGGTGGACATCTCTCCCGCCTTCATCGACGCCATCGAGGCCCGCGCCAGGGACTATCACGTGGACAACGTGGTGCCCATCGTCAACCAGGAGCGCAGCACAGAGCTGCCGCCCGGCAGCGTGGATTTGGTGTTCCTCGCCGACACCTACCACCACTTCGCCTATCCGCGCAGCATGCTGAGCTCCATCCACACGGCGCTGAAGCCGGGGGGCGTGCTGGCCATCGTGGACTTCCGTCGCCAGCCGGGCTTCAGCAGCCCCTGGGTCATGGGCCATGTGCGCGCCGGGCGGGACGAGGTCATCAAGGAGGTGCAGGGGGCAGGATTCGTCTATCTGGACGAGCCGCTCGAGCTCCGCACCAATTATTTCCTGCGCTTCCGCAAGCTCGGCACCGACTGAGTCACCGCCGCCGGAGCAGTACATGACACCCGAGTTCTGGCACCAGCGCTGGCAGCGCGGCGAGATCGGCTGGCACAGCGAGACCTTCAATCGCCATCTCACCGAGCATTGGCCGATACTTGGCCTGTCCGCCGCGAGTCGCGTGCTCGTCCCCCTGTGCGGGAAGAGTCAGGACCTGCTCTGGCTCGCCGGCCGCGGTCACCGGGTGCTGGGTGTTGAGCTGAGCCCCATTGCCGCCCGGGATTTCTTCCGCGAGAACGGCCTCAAACCGCAGGTCACGGACCTGTCACCCGCGCCCTTCGAGCGCTGGGCACTGGATGAGCTGGTGTTGCTGGTGGGGGATTTCTTCGCGCTCACGCCCGAGCACCTCAAGGCGGCGGATGGCGCAGGCATCGACGCGGTTTATGACCGTGCCGCGCTCATTGCGCTGCCGCCGGAGCTGCGCCCGGCCTATGCCGCCCATCTGACGGCGCTGTTGCGCGGTGCCGGAGCCACGGCGCAGTCGCCCGAGTCGCTGCTCATCACGCTCGACTATGCGCAAGCGCAGATGCAGGGCCCGCCCTTCGCCGTGACGCAAGCCGAAGTGCAGGCCCTGTTCGCGGACGCCTTCGACATCCGGACCGTGGCGGCCTTTGATGCGCTGGCCGAGAATCCGCGCTTTGCTGAGCGTGGGCTCGACCGCCTCGTGGAGCATGTCTATCGGCTGTCGCTGCGTCGCGATGCTGCGACAGCGACGCGCTGACGGCGTCCCGGCCGGTGCCGGGGTGCTTAACTCACCTGATCCGAGGACAACAGCATGCAGACATCGCCACACCCGCGCGACGACCGGCGAAGAGCCCTGGCTCCCCGCGCCCTCCGGGTCGCGCTGCTGCTGTGGCTCGCGCTGCTCGGCGCGTGCGCCGCAGATGGCCCATCGCGGGCGCCTGCGACCTCGGACAGCGATGCCGCCGACAGCGACGGGCCTACCCTCTACGGGCGGATCGGTGTCTCCGTCGACCACGTCTCCACGCGCTGATGCGGCGCGCACGAGACGGGGCAAGCCTGTCGTGCAGATCGGTCCAGCGCAGCGTATCCCCGACCCAGTTGATTGTCGGTTTACGCTGTCGCTGACCCGTCCTAAGGGGTGCTCAGGCGCTTGCGCCTTGGGCCGACGCGCCCGATGCGCCGTGGGACCAGGGTTGGGAGAGGCGGTGCTCTGCCGGGTGCGTGTGGCCAGACGCCGCGCCGCGACCGCGCCGGTCCGGCACCAGCCGCTGCTCGAAGACGCGGCGCTTGAGCTCCTGCTCGTCGGCCGCGCCGGTGCGGCGCAGGATGTCACGGCGCTCGGCGTGGGCGTCCTCGGCGCTCAGGCGCAGCAGGTCGCAGATGACCCCCATGGGCTTGCCGAGCGCCAGCAGCTGTACGAGACGTAGTTGTGCATCCGATGCCAGCGCGTCGCGCAGACGCATCTGCGCGGGTGCGGCAGCGGCGGCGAGGTGCGCCGCCAGGTGGTCGGCCAGCGCGGCGCTCACGTGACGCCGACCCGCCAGGGTCCGCGACAGCGCGGCGGCAATCTCCTGGGGCGAGGCTTGGGCCGCAATGACGCTGCGGGCGCCGAGCCGCAGCAGCCGCACGCCGTAGACGCTCTCGCAGGGCGCGGAAAGCGCCAGCACCGGTGGGCCATCCGGCAGTCGCGCGAGGGCGCCGATTGCGGCGGTGCCGGCATCGTCGGGTGCCGCCACGGCCACCACGGCGGCATCGAAGCGGTCCGCCGCGGGCAGGTGCGCCTCATCCTCAGGGTACGCTTGGACCACTTCGGAGACGGCAAGCCCGGCATCCTTGGCGATGCGGCGGATACCCGCGGCGAACAGCGGGCTGTGGCCGATGATGAGAAGTCTGTGCATGGCATCGTCGCCTGGCTGTGGCCCGCGCTGCGCTGGACAGGACGCGGACGCTCTGGACCTATCACCAATATGTGCCTGTCCGCCGGTGACCGACAGGGCCGCGGCTGCTAGTTCCGATTAGGAATCCTTGACGCGCCTGTCTAGGAAACGGGCTGAGGGCGGTAAGCGCAGACCTGCTGCCGGGAGACGGCCCAGCCGGGCAGAGCGGGCGGCCGTGGCGCTCAGCGCTTGCGGCGCACGAAGTCCTTGAGCCGCTGGCGCTTGCGGGCCTGGCGTGGCGTCAGGCGATTGTGCTTGCCCGCGTAGGGGTTATCGCCGGCGCGCAGCTCCAGGCGCAGCGGCGTGCCGGCAAGGTCCAGTGCGCTGCGGAAGCGGTTCACCAGGTAGCGGCGATAGGCCGCCGGGAGCGCGTCGGTCTGATTGCCGTGGATGACGATGACGGGCGGGTTGCGACCGCCCTGATGGGCATAACGCAGCTTGATGCGCCGCCCGCGCACCAGCGGCGGCTGGTGCGCCTGCACGGCGTCTTCCAGCAGGCGCGTCAGCAGCGGGGTGGACAGGTCGCGCATGGCGTTGGCGTAGGCGGCATCGGCGGCCTCGAGCAGCAGTCCCACGCCGGTGCCGTGCAGCGCCGAAATCCGGTGCACCTCGGCGAAGTCCAGGAAGCCCAGCCGGCGTTGGTAGTCGTCCTTGATGCGCTGGCGCTGCTCGGCATCCAGCCCATCCCACTTGTTGACCGCCACCACCAGGGCGCGGCCCGCCTCGACGATGTGGCCGGCGAGGGTGGCGTCCTGCTCGCCGATGCCGAGCCGGGCGTCCAGCACCAGGAGCGCCACATGGCAGGCATCGATGGCCTGCAGCGTCTTGATGACGCTGAACTTCTCCACCGCGTCCGCGACCCGGGCACGGCGCCGCACGCCGGCGGTGTCGATGAGGGTGTAGCGATGCTCCCCCACGTCGAAGGGGATGGAAACGCTGTCGCGGGTGGTGCCGGGGCTGTCGAAGGCCACCACCCGCTCTTCGCCGAGGATGCGGTTGATGAGCGTGGATTTGCCGGCGTTCGGGCGCCCGACGACGGCAACGCGGACGCGGTCCTCGGCGTCTGCTGCGGTCTCTGCCGCGGCCTCGGGCAGCGCGGCGCAGACCTGTTCCATGAGCGCCCCGACACCACGCCCCTGGGCAGCGGCGATGAGCCAGGGGTCGCCGAGGCCCAGGCTGTGGAACTCCGCCGCGGCCAGGGCCTCTGCCAGGTGGTCGATCTTGTTCACCACCGGTGTCAGCGGCTTGCCGGTGCGGCGCAGGGCGGCGGCGATGTCCAGGTCGCCTGCGGTGACGCCGTCGCGGGCGTCGAGCAGGAACAGCAGATGGTCTGCCTCGGCGATGGCCTGCTGCACCTGCCGCTCCATCAGCGCCTCGACGCCGTCGCCGCCGCTGATGCCGCCGGTGTCCACCACCACGTAGCGGCGCGGGCCCCCCCTGCCGATGCCGTATTGGCGGTCGCGGGTGAGGCCCGGGAAGTCCGCCACCAGGGCGTCTCGGGTGCGGGTGAGGCGATTGAAGAGCGTGGACTTGCCGACGTTGGGCCGCCCCACCAATGCGATGACCGGCAGCATCTGCGTCTCGTCCCCTCCGCCGCCTCAGGGCGCCGGGGCGCCGTCCGGTGCGGGCACGACGGCGTCCGCCGGCGGCGGGGATGCCGATGCCGGAGGCGCTGATGCCGGGGGCGGTGTCGCGGGCATGGGCGCTGCGCCCGGCGTGATACCCGGCGGCAGCTCGGGGAGCTCGTCCGTTTGCAGCTCGGGCGCACGCACGGCGGCGGCGCCGCCGCCGCTGGCTGCCGTGGTGCTGGGCCGCAGCGCTGCGACGGTGCCGTCGTTGGCGTAGACATAGGCGACGCCGCCGTCCACCACCGGGCGGTGGCCGATGCGGGCCTTGGTGACGCGCTCGAAGCCGAGCAGGGCGCCGTCGCGGCGGGAGAGCAGGTGCACATAGCCCTCCAGATCCGCCACCGCCAGGAAGCTGCCGAGCAGGGCAGGTGCCGTGACCCGCCGCCAGCGCAGCCCCTCCTGGCGCCACAGGCCGGCGCCGTCCGCCGGGTCTGCCGCCCAGAGGTTGTCCTCGGAGTCGGTGATGTAGAGCGCCGTCTCGTCGGCGCTGAGCCCCGCATGGGCGGAAAGCTCACGGCGCCAGAGGACGGTGCCGGTGGCGACGTCCACCGCGGCCAGGTCGCCGTTGTAGGTGGCGACATAGGCGGTGTCGGCCACCACCACTGGGTCGGCGTCCACATCGGCGATGCGGTCCAGCTCGCTGCGCCCCCGCGGCGGGGTGATGATGGTCTCCCACAGCGGCAGGCCGCGCTCCAGCTCCACGTGCACCAGCCGGCCGCCGGAGACGCCGATGATGGCGCCCTCGGCGGTGGGCACCGGCGAGCTCGTGCCATGCAGCGTCAGCACGGGCGTGGGGAAGCCGTAGCGCCAGCGCTCGGCACCGTCGGCGACGCCGAAGGCGTAGAGGGTATCGTCCACGGTGTGCACCAGCACCAGGTCGCCGATGATGCGCGGCACGGAGACCACTTCGCTGTCCAGCTGCGCGCGCCAGAGCTGTGCGCCATTGCGTGTGGACAAAGCTACCAGGTCGCCGTCCGTGGAGCCCACCACCAGGGTCTCACCGCGCACGTCCGGGCCGCCGCTGAACGGAAAGCGGGTCTTGCGCTCCCAGATCACCCGGCCGTCGCCCGCCGAGAGGGCGGCCACCACGCCGCGGGCATCGGCGGCGTAGACCCGGCCGCCGGACACCGCGGGCTTGAGGCGCAACTGGCGCTCGTCGGTGCCCTTGCCGATGCGCGTCTTCCACAGCAGCCGCGGCGTCGCTCGCTGTGTCATCTTCTTGTCGAGCGCGGTGGGCGGGGTGGGATCGCGCTCGCCGCCGAGGAAGGGCAGGCGGGCACAGCCGCCCAGCAGCAGCACAGCCGCCGCCGCACACACGGCGGTCAGGCGCAGCCGACTGAGGGCTCGCGGTGCTGCTTGCCTGCGGCTCATGACGTCTCGTCCGGCGGCAGGTCCTGAAGCTTGAGCTCGATGAGCCGGGCGTTGCCGGCACCGGCATCCAGCGCGGTCTGGTAGGCGGCGCGGGCGTCTTGGAGCCGACCCTCGGCGGCGGCGATGTCGCCGCGCAGGGCGGCGAAGTCGCCGGCGAAGGCGGTCGCGTCGCCGTGGCGCTTCACAGTGTCGGCGGCGGCGGCGAGCTCGCCGCGGTCGAGCTGGACCTGCGCCAGCCTGAGCGCTGCCAGGCTCGCGAGCGCCGGGTCCGGTGCGAGGTCCATGGCCGCGCGCAGGGCGGTCTCCGCACCGGCGGGGTCGCCGTCGGCGAGTGCCAGGCGTGCGCGGGTGAGCTCCGCGAACATGGCGTAAGGCGTCGAGCCAAAGTCGTCGACGATGCCGTCCACCTGCTTCTGTGCCGATGCCGTGTCGCCGGCCTGGGCGGTGATCAGCAGCTGCTCGAAGGCGATGCTGCCGCGCTGCGCGAGGTTGGTGCGGTATTCCACCCAGCTGCGCCAACCGATGACGACGCCGAGGCCGATGACCACGCCGCCGATGACGGCGACGCCGTTGGCCTTCCACCAGCGCTTGATGGCTTCGACTTTTTCTTCGTCAGTGTCCAGCTCTGCCATGACTGCTCCGTCGTGGGAAATGTGCTCGTTGGTCTTGGATCGAGAGTCTTCTCAGGTGCTGCCGCAGGCCGCCGCGGGCGCTCTGCTGCGTCAGTGCGCCGGGTCGGCGTCGCGCAGCGTCGCCACCGCCTCTTCGAAGCTCAGGGTGCGCTGCTCGCCGCCGCCGCGCAGGGGCTTGACGGAGACTGTGCCCTGGGCCGCCTCGTCGTCGCCCAGGATCAGCGCCACCCGGGCGCCGCTCTTGTCTGCCTTCTTGAACTGGCTCTTGAAGCTGCCGCCGCCGCAGTGGACGAGCAGCTTCAGCCCCGGCACTGCGTCGCGCAGCCGCTCGGCAAGGCCGGGCGCCGCGGCGGCGGCGGCGTCGCCGAGGGCCACCAGATAGGCATCGGGTCCGGTGGCGACGGCGCTGGTGTCGATGAGGTCCAGCAGCCGCTCGATGCCCAGCGCAAAGCCCACGGCGGGCGTGTCGCGACCGCCGAGCTGGGCCACCAGGCCATCGTAACGCCCACCGGCGCAGACCGTGCCCTGGGCGCCGAGGGCATCGGTGATCCACTCGAAGACGGTGCGATTGTAATAGTCCAGGCCCCGGACCAGTCGCGGGTTGATCTGGTAGGCGATGCCGGCCGCGTCCAGGCCGGCGCAGAGCCCGTCGAAGTGGGCGCGGCTCGCCTCGCCCAGATAGTCGAGCAGGCTCGGGGCGGCGGCGATGACCGGGGCCAGGTCCGGGTTCTTGCTGTCCAGCACCCGCAGCGGGTTGGTGTCCAGGCGGCGGCGGCTGTCGTCGTCCAGCCGGTCCGCATGGGCGCGCAGATGTGCCACCAGGTCGGTGCGATAGCGCCCGCGCTCGGCGCTGTCGCCGAGGCTGTTCAGCTCCAGGCGCAGGTCCGTGAGGCCCAGCGCCTGCCACAGCCGCCGCGTCATGGCGATGATCTCCAGATCGATGTCCGGGCCGGCAAGGCCGAACGCCTCCACCCCGATCTGGTGGAACTGCCGGTAGCGCCCGCGCTGCGGGCGCTCGCGCCGGAACATTGGGCCGCGGTACCAGATGCGCTGGGGCTGGTCCAGCAGCGCGTGCTCGATGGCGGCGCGCACGCAGCTCGCGGTGCCCTCCGGGCGCAGCGCGAGCCGATCGCCGCCGCGGTCCTCGAAGGCGTACATCTCCTTCTCTACGATATCGGTGACTTCGCCGATGGAGCGTTTGAAGAGCTCCACGGGCTCCAGCAGCGGCGTGCGCATCTCGCGGTAGCCGTAGCCCTCGACGACGGTGCGGGCGCGGTCTTCCAGGTGCTGCCAGACAGGGGCGCGGTCCGGCAGCACGTCGTGCATGCCGCGGATGGCTTGCAGTCGCTCGGACATGATCTCGCTGGGCGTGTCGGGTGATCGGGTGGCTCAGGTGTCGGGTCGGCCGGACTCGGGACGGGGTGGCGTCGGCGGGGCGCTGTGCTCAGAGCTCCATGACCTCGGGTGCATCCGGATACTGGCGCCGCAACGCATCGCCGAGGGCCTTGGCGGCGGCAGCATTGCCCAGCTTGGCCTCGATGCGATGCGCCAGCAGCAGTGCATCGGGCGAGGCCCTGCCGACCCGGCCGTAGCGGCCCATGTACTGGCGGGCGCTGGGGTAGTCGCCGCGGTCGAAATTGAGCCTGGCCATGGCGAGCAGGGCGGGCGGGTAATTGGCGTTGCGCGACAACGCCTCCCGCAGGTAGCGCTCGGCCTCGGTGCCGCGGCCCGCCCGGCGTGAGCAGTCGGAGGCGTTCATCAGNGCCACTTCCGGTGTCGCGTANAGNCGGTTCGCCGCNGCGGCATCGAACTGCTCGATGGCAGCGTCATAGCGGCCCTGGGTGCAGAGGATGGTGCCGCGGGCGTTGAGGTACTCCGGGTTGTCCGGGTCCAGGCGCAGGGCCTCCTCGAAGTGGCGCTCGGCTTCCACGCGCTTGCCCAGGCGCTGGTAGACGATGGCCAGCACATAGTGTGCGTCGGCGTTGCGCTTGTCCTCCTCCAGGGCCCGCAGGCCGCGATCCAGGGCCGAGTCCAGCTGGCCGCGCTGGTAGTAGGCGGCGGCCATGTTGACGTAGATGTCCGCCGGGCTGCCCTCCGGGTCGAGTCCGGCGGCCTCCCGCTTGGCCTGGGCGCCGCCGCAGCCGGCGAGGACCATGGCGCCGGCGACGAGCGCGGCGATGACGGCGCGGCGCGCGGCGGGATGCGTGCTCATGGCCGCAGCGCCACTGCCTGCGGGGCCACTGCGGGCCGTCTGCGGCGATCCTGTACCCGGCCCACCAGCTGACCGCAGGCGGCAGCGATCTCGTCGCCCCGGGTCTTGCGGGTGGTGGCCACCAGGCCGGCGCGCAGCAGCCGCTGGCGGAAGGCGTCCACCCGCTCCGGCGGGCTGGTGTCGAAGCCGCTGCCGGGGAAGGGGTTGAACGGGATCAGGTTCACCTTGGACGGCGTGCCTTCCAGCAGCCGGATCAGCGCCTTGGCCTGCGCGATGCTGTCGTTCACGCCATCGAGCATGACGTACTCCCAGGTGATGCGCCGGCGCGCATCGCCGCGCAGGTAGGCGCGGCAGGCTGGGATCAGCTCCTCCAGCGGATACTTGCGGTTGATGGGCACCAGCTCGTCGCGCAGCGCGTTGTCCGGTGCATGCAGGGACACGGCGAGGGCGATGTCGCTGACCTCCGCCAGGCGGTAGATGTTCGGCACAATGCCCGAGGTGGACAGGGTCACCCGGTACTTGGAGAGCATGTAGGCCAGGTCGTCGCGCATGATGTCCGTGGCGGTGACGACGGCGTCGAAGTTGGCCAGCGGCTCGCCCATGCCCATCAGCACGATGTTGCTCGGCGGCCGGCCGATGCGGCGCACGGCGTGGCGGACCTGGGCGATGATCTCGGCGGTGCTCAGGTTGCGGTTGAAGCCCTGGCGCGCCGTGGCGCAGAAGGCGCAGTCCAGCGCGCAGCCCACCTGGGAGGACACGCACAGCGTGGTCCGCCGCTCCTCTGGGATGAACACCGTCTCCACCCGCTGGCCCTCGGGCAGCTGAAGCAGCCATTTGACGGTGCCGTCGGCGGAGGGCTTCTCGGCCGCCACCGGCAGCCTTGGGATGTGGGTTTCGGCGGCGAGCCGGGCCCGGAACGCCTTCGGCAGGTCCGTCATGGCATCGAAGTCGTCGACGCCATGCTTGTGCATCCACTTGAACAGGTTGCGCCCGTGGAAAGGCTTGCAGCCGAATGCCTGCGCCAGGGCCTCGCAGCCGCGCTGGTCGAGATTCAGCAGGTCTTGTCGCGCATCGGCGCGCGCATCGGCGGCCATGGCTCGCTCCGCGGGACTGGTGGTGCGCACTATATGGGGGCTGCAAGATGGCGGCGGGGGTGGGTGAGCCGGGTGCTCGCGCCGTCCCGCGGGTCGCTGCCCAGACACAAACGGTAAAGTATAGGCATGGCGTGCCGGCTGCGTCCAATGGCGGCGGTGCTTGCCCGTGCTGCCGGCGGCGGCGCCGAGGATCGGCTCCATTCGCCTTTTGACACCCGCGCAGGTAACCTGCGCGCCCCGCAGGCCCATGTGCGACACTCAAGGGAGCCTCCATGCCCGTATACGATGTCTTCAACGGCGATGCCGACGGCATCTGTGCATTGCAGCAGTTGCATCTCGCCGAGCCGCGCGACTCCGTGCTCGTCACCGGAGTGAAGCGCGACATCGCGCTGGTGCAGCGGGTGGAGGCGACGGCCGGCGATGTCGTCACCGTGCTCGATGTCTCCTTCGACAAGAATCGCGACGCCTGTCTGGCGTTGCTGGAGCGCGGTGCCACGCTGCGCTGGTTCGACCATCACTTTGCCGGTGAGATTCCCGAGCACCCGGGGCTGGAGGTCCACATCGAGACCCTTCCCGACAAGGGCACCAGCCTGCTGGTGGACGAATACCTGGGCGGCGCCCATCGCGCCTGGGCCGTGGTGGGCACCTACGGCGACAACTTCGACGAAGCGGCGGCACGCGCGTCTGCGCCCCTGGAGCTGCCGGACGCCGATCTTGCGCTGCTGCGCGAGCTCGGCATCCTCATCAACTACAACGGCTACGGGGCCACCGTGGAGGATCTGCACTACCCGCCGGCTGAGCTGTTCCGCGCCCTGGCGCCCTATGCCGACCCACTCGCGTTCGCGCGGGAAGACCCGGCCTTCCGACGGCTGCGCGACGGCTACCGGGAAGACATGGCCCGTGCCGAGGCGGCGGCGCTGCTGCAGCCTGGGCCGCGGCACACGCAGGTGATGCTGCCGGCGGAGCCCTGGGCGCGCCGGGTCGGGGGTGTTTACGCCAACGCCCTGGCCCAGGCGGCGCCGGAGCGAGCGCATGCCATGCTGACCCGGCGCGCCGACGGCGGCTTCGTGGTCAGCGTGCGGGCACCGCTCACCACCCGCGACGGCGCCGACGCCCTGTGCCGGCAGTTCGACACCGGCGGCGGGCGCAAGGCGGCGGCGGGCATCAACCACCTGCCGGAGGCGGCGTTGGACGACTTCATCGCCGCCTTCGTCGCCGCCTTCTGAGCACGTCCGGTGGGCAGAGCGAACAGCGGCGCCGGCCGGCGCGGCCCGCGGTGGCTGCCGTGAGCCGTGCCGGCGCGGCACTCTCGGCGCCGCTGCGGCGGCTCTCGGCGCGCGTGCTCGACACCCTTGCCCGCTCCTACCGGTTCAACCGGACCTGGCGCGAGGCGAACCGGGAGCTCTTCTGCGGTCAGCATGCGCTGCGCCCCGCCGGACTCGCCTATGCACCGCCGCCGGCGCGCTATGGCTGCGCCGGCCAAGGAGAGGGCGCCGACGCGCCGGCTCCGGCCCGCAGCGACGGCGCCCGGCCGCTCTTCGTCACCGCCCGGTTCCGCTCCGGCTCCACGCTGCTGTGGAATATCTTCCGGCACACCCGCGGCCTGACCGCCTTCTACGAGCCGCTGAACGAGCGCCGCTGGTTCAGCGGCGGCGCGGATGCGGACCGTACAGACCCGACCCACGTCAATGCCGAGCGCTACGGTGCCGAGTACGCCGGCATGGCGGACCTCGGGCAGTGGTTCGATGCCGAATGGACGTACCGCGACCTCTACATGGACGCGCACAGCTGCGACCGTCGCCTGGCCCGCTACCTGGCCGAGCTCATCGCCCGTGCGCCCGAGCGCCCGGTGCTGCAATGCAACCGGCTGGATTTCCGCTTGCCGTGGCTGCGGCGCGTGTTCCCAAATGCCGATGTGCTTTGGCTCTACCGCAATCCGCGCGAGCAGTGGCTGTCGGTGCAGCGCAGCTCAGCCGGCGCGCCGCCGGGGCATCGCCTCACTGCGGACGAGTCGGAGGACTATTTCTACACCCTCGCCTGGGCACGGGATCTGCGCCGGGTATTCCCGTGCGTGGACCCCACTCAGCACGAGCATGCCTACGCGGTGCATTACCTGCTGTGGCGGCTCTCTTACCTGTTCGGGCAGCAGTATGCGGACGTGGGTATCGCCTACGAGGACCTGATGCGTGACTGCGCCGGCACGCTGCGGCCGGCGTTCGAGCGCTTCGGCCTCAACGCTGGCGAGGTGCCCGGCGATGCCTGTGCGGCGTTGCTGAAGCCGCCGATGCCGGAACGCTGGCCGCAATACGCCGCTGCGGACTGGTTCAACACGATCGAGGGGGCGTGCGAGGAGGAGCTGGCCCGATTCCTCGGCGCCTGAGCCGGAGCCCGCGCCGGTACGCCCCAGGCTGCGTGCCGGCCCCGCCGGCGGGGGCGAGCCCATGCGGGCGCTGCCGACGG
>PR_CR_10_Liq_1_inCRDRAFT_1000693_pt1 | contig 20466 bp, 14 predicted proteins | sample PRCRCaboRojoPR_3_FD_10241 | JGI IMG/M metagenome (IMG submission 10241)
TTCAAGGGTGTCCATACAAAGCACCATAATTGTTGCGTACCACACTTTGTACATGTGGTCTCCAGAGTCGTCTTGGAGAGCTATGCGTAAATGTTGCAGGGCCAACTCAAACTTGCCTTCGTGTGCAAGGAGCCTTGCCAGGGCAAAGTGGGCCTCATGGCAAGAACTGAGTTTATAAATCATGTTGTAGCACACTTCTTTGTACTTAACGAACTCCAAGTCAGGAATGATTTCGCGCATGTCCTTTTTCCTGACGAGAAAACACATGTAGCAACTCGCAGGGTCTAGCTTGATTTTAGAAGTAAGTTGGGGGTCTGAATAAGTAGCAATTGGTTTCTTTTTACGTTTTTGTTTGAGTGGCGGATTTCTGTGTAAAGTTTACAAATTTCTAGTTTGGAAAAACTTGTTCTTCTGGGAAAACTTTATCATCGAGGTGCAAGCTGTGAAGAATTGCCTGTCTTGAGGAGGCGGAGCGACCATGGTGGGAACCTCGGTGAAATAAGAAGCCTTGTCCAAACTTTCACTTTCTGGCAGTTCTTGCATTTTCAATAGAAGATAATGTCAACAGGTATAAAAATGAACATTGAGAACGCCAAGTCGATTAAGCTGCCCTCTGTAAGAAATATTTAGAAAGAACAAATAATCAAAAACCACGAAGTAGGGAGGTCCAAACGCCAAAAAGAAAAAACTAGTGGCCTAGCAGACCAAGAGTCCACTTCATACATTAGCGGTTCCCGCAGCTATGACCCAAGAGACACTGAGTCTTCTTCTGACAACTTTTCTTTATTCGCTGTGATGTGCCTTAAATTTTGTCAATTCAAATGCTTTTCAAATGACCAAGATACTCCAGAGGACAACTAAACTTGTATAAGTAAGCATTTTTAATACGGAAGAGCTTAGATTAGAAATCAGTTATTTAATATGGCATTTGAACCTGGAAGCAGTCCTCTCAAAGGAAAAATCGAAGAAGAAGAATTTGAATCTAGGGACTTCCAAGAACTCGAAGCAGAGTTCCAAGCAGTGCTCAAAGAAATAGGCGGGGACAAGCAACTAGAGCATTTCAGAAGAGAATACGAAAAACTGCACAGGGCCCTGAAGAACTCCCACTCCAACGAAAAGAAACTCATTAAAAAGTGCAAAGAACTCAACAACCAAATCACTGAAAGCACTCTTAAAGTCCAACAAGCACTTAAACTCTCCCAAGAAGAAAACGAAAACATCCGCGCTTTCCAAGCTGATTTGGACCGTGCAGTCAAGACCCTCGAAGCTTTTAAAGAAAAAGAAGAAACTGCCAAAAGCACCATCCAGAACCTCCGCGAACAAATCGAAGACCTCGGCAAAGTAGTTGAGCAAGGCTCAGGACTGGCTGTGGGACAAGACAGCACTGTCAACGAACTACTCAAAGCCAAAGAAGAACTTACTCGGGAAGTCGAACTCGAAACTGAAAACATCCAAATTGCTGAAAAAGAAAAAGCCGAACTCACCAACAAAATCAACCGACTGGAGTTGACAAAAACTACTTTCCAAGAAGAAATCTCAACCCTTAAAACCCAAACTGACGAAGTCAAGAAACAGATAAACGAAGACGCCAAACAAAAACAAACCATTGAAAACGAACTCAACCAAGAAAAAGGAATGTTCGACGGAATCATTGCTGAAATCAAAGAAAAAGAAGAAGCCCACCAAAAAATCCTCGAAGAAAAGTCCGAAGTGGTCAGAGACATCAAGGAAGTCGAAGACAAACGCAACGAAAAAGAATTCGGACTCCAACAAGCCAAAAAAACCATGCGAGCTGCTGAAGAACGCAAAGAACATCAAGAAAGAATCAGAGAAAACATCCTGCGGGGCATTTCGCAGGTTGAACGAGAAGTCCAAAAGGGAGAAGAAGACATTAGGCTCCTTGAAAAAGAACAAAAACAACTACAAAAAGCAGTCACTGCTGAAACCCAACTCAACCAAAACTTAATCACTGAACGCCGGGAAGCCGAACGCCTTAGAGACGAAGCCAAGCACCACATGAACTTACTCATCAGGGATTCAGAACAACTTTTCAAAAGCACAGAGAACGACAGTGCAGCTATTGAGAACCTCAAAAGAGAAAGGGACATGATCATGAAGATCCTTTTCAAGTCCAAAGACAACATCCGCACTCAAGACGAAACAGTGATTTCTATGAACAACAACAAAAAGAAACTTGAAAACGAACTGAAGAACTACACAAAAGACATCAAGAAACTAAAAGACAAAGTCTGGGAACTCGACAAAGAACAAAAAAGGTACGGAGTGGAGAAGTCCATGGCTTACGCTAAGTACTCTCAGTGCCTAGAAGAAGTCAAGCACTGCAACTCCATCATAGCAGAACTCCAGAAAAAGAACGCCGAAATCGAAGCCAAAATCAAAAAACAACAAAACCTCTACGAACATGTACGCAACGACAGAAACCTCTACTCTAAAAGTTTAATTGAAAGCCAAAAAGAAATTGAAGAACTCCAACAAAAGAGGAAAATCAAAATGCACGAAATCGAACAAGAAAAGGACCTAATCAACAGCTTGGACACTGAACAGATCCAACAGACCAAAAGACTAGGCATACTCAACAAAGTCAACCAAGACCTAGACTCAGCCAATGAAGCACTCAAACTCAAAGAAGAAAAACTAAGGGCTGTCATGAAAGAGTGCGAAAAGGAAATTCAAAGACTCAAGTACGTAATCACTGAAGTAGAACAAGAAAAAGCCAAACAGAAAAAAGAACTTGAACTTGTAACTAACGAAAGAGACATCCTGGGGACACAGTTAATAAGGCGCAAAGAAGAACTAGACCTTCTGTACGAAAAAATCAAGATCCACGACTCCACTCTTAAAAAGGGAGAAGAACAGTACAAACAAAGACTCGGGGACATCAACATCCTCAAGTCCCAAATCGCCGAACTCAAAGGCGAAGTAACCAACTCCAAAAAAGAAGCCTCTATGGTTTTTGACCTCCGCAAAGAAAAGTACTACTTAGAAAAGGAACTACTTGACGAAAAGGTCAAAGTAAAGGCCCTCAGTGAAGAAGTCGAAAACACCATGAACGTGCACCGCTGGCGCAAACTAGAAGGCACTGAGCCTGAAGCCTACGAACTCATTACCAAAATTCAAACCCTGCAACGCAGACTCATCAGCAAAACTGAAGAAGTAGTTGAGAAAAACAACGAACTCAAACAACTAGAAAACGAATACGAACAACTCAAAACCACTATTTCCAGGAACCCCGGACCTGAAACCCACGACAAAATTGATGAGTGCAAAAACATACTTTCTGAAAAACAAAAACAAATGAAGAACATGGAACAAGAACTTGGACTCTACCAATCACAAGCCAACCAGTACAAGTACGAAATCGACCGCCTCAATAGGGAACTCAACGACATGAAAAAGAACTACTTTGCACTTAAAAAGAAAGAACAAATCATCAAAGACCAAGAAATGAAACTAGAAGCTAGAGAACGACCCCCCATACCACGCCACCCTCCTCCACAACGCTTCACTGGCGGCGGGTTTAATTTGGCTATCTAATATAATATAATCTTACATGGTAGGAAGGAGCAACAGAGAAGTAAGGAAACCCACCAACCAAGAAACCAAAGAAGAAGGCAAAGAATCCACTGCCCAACTTGACTCAGACCAAAAAGACCTTCAAAGGCACCTAGACATTATAAACCGCTACCTCACAGTGAGTTGTTTCGGCATGTGTGAGGAAAACTGCATGGACGTGCATCCTGGACAGACCAAACGAAGGCCTCCAAAACGACTTAAAAACGGAAGGTGGAACTACAAACCTTCTCTGTGCAAAGCTCGCAAAGACTGTGAGTTTTTTCCGAACTGCATGTTTGCGCACTGCGTAGAAGAGATAAATTACCACCCAATGGTGTACAAAACCAAGAAGTGCAAATACGACGACAACTTTGGAGTGTGCTTGGAGAGAGGAGTGTTTTGTCACAAAGCCCACGGAGACCTAAGGAAGCCTTCGCCTTACAACAACATCACAAGGGAAGACCAAACCTTTGAAGAAGACCTAGAGTCCCAGAGAAGAGCCAACATTGCCAACAAGGCCAACTACAACACCTACAACACTTACTCCCAAAAAAAGAACTTGTTCACCATCACTACACAAGCCAGCATACAACAAAAACCCAAACCTGTGTTTTCTCCTTTGACGTTTAAAACTGAAAAGTGCGAAAACTTCTACGAACACAACCAAAAAGTGTGCTTGTTCTACCATAGTTTTGTAGACCGAAGAAGACCCCCTGTGGAGTTTGGGTACAGAATTAACCCCTGCAGCAAAACCTTCGACACTTCTTCTAAGTCCTTCAAAAGCAACGACTGCCCTTTGGAAGACGAGTGTCCTTTTGCTCATTCTTTTAATGAGATCTACTACCACCCCGAGATGTACAAACTTTGGCCCTGCAAAAAGCAGATTTGTGACTTGGGCAACCTGTGTCCTTTTGTGCACGAAGAAAAGTTTGACCAGTTCTTTGCAAAAGACTTAGAAAGGAAAGAATACAGACTCCGCCAGAAACTCAAGAAACTAGAAATCCTTGCTAGTGAAATCAAATGCAACATGTGCAGGAAACTCCCTGACATTTCTTATATTTGCGGTCACTTGTCCTGCAGGAGTTGCAAGCAAGATTCCTGCCCTAAGTGCTTAAAAAGAGGCAGTGTGTATCTTAACCCTTAAATTAATAACTCAATGCTTTTAGAGCTTGCTACAGCTTTAATAGCTTTTCCAACTATGACGTTGCCACTTAAGTTAAGTAAGCAAATTCTTGAGTGAGGAAGTCCTTGGGCAATGGCTTCTCCGCCTTTAGTTTTTATGCCGCTTTTTCTTAAGAAAAGCTCTTCTAGAGAAGAATGCTTGATTGCCTCAGCAAGTGCAATAGCTCCTTCGTCGCCTATGGAGTTCCTTGACAAACTTAAACACTTCAGTCTAGAAAGATTTAGTGAACTACAAAGGTGCCTCACACCTTTGCAACTAATAGAGTTTTTTTCTAAGTCAAGTAAGCATAAATTGCATTCATTAAGGGCTTTAGCAAGTGCTTCAAGGCCATTGTCTTCAATACAGTTTACCTGAAAGTTCAAGTGAGTTACTTGGCTTTTAGGAAGAACTTTGGCTATTGCAGCTGCTCCTTCCCAAGCTATTTTGTTCCGACGTAGATGGAGTGCTTGTATGTTTGAGTAAGGAAGCACCTTTGCTATCAGACAAGCTCCTTGGTCCCCTATCAGCTGTTCATACAAGTCAACTGAAAGTAATGAATCTGCTTTTTGAAGTACGTTTTTGAGTTCAGAGTTGCTACTTAGAAAGCTACAGTGGTTCAGAGATATTTCACTTAACTTTTGCTGGAAATTCTTTTTTGGAGCGCGCTTAACTGGTAACTTAGTTTCAAGGTCAGGAGGAACTTTTGGCTCAAAAAAGTCCAAGCAAGGAGGCTTGTATTGAACCAAGCTTAAAACACAACTTAGCATCTTGTTTGGTTCAACTCCATGGAAGTTGTCCAGAAAGACCTTGACTCTAGTTGTAGGGGATTCAAATTTTGATTTGATCTGCAAGCAGTTGTTTTTGATGTTTTTGGTGGAATCTAGTTTCTGTTGAGTGGTTTCTAAAATAAGCTGAATAAGCTCTTGGGACTTGCTGATTACTTTCAGTTCATCAGACTCACAAAGCTGAATGGCTTCACTCAAGGTGTTTAAAACCTGCTCCTGAGGAAACTCTTGCATTCTGTGGGAAAAGTGTTCTTTGCGTTTGGGTTTGCAGTCACATACAAAACAGGGAGGAAACGAACAGTAACACATATACTCTGCACCCATGCATCCTTCTTTTTTGCAAGAGGAATCCATTTATATTCTGATTTGAACTGATGAGAAGAAACTTAAAGGTAGAAAACAAGAATTATCCAAAAAGAATACCAAATATAGTACCTAGTGGAAACTTAGTGCGGCCTCCTAGTGCTCCAGAGTTAATCAATCCTTCCAGTTTTGAAGACGACCAGCATATAGTAGTTAGGCGACCCGAAGAGTCAAAAGCCCGGTCCGAGTCAACCCAGGACATTGAAATCAGCCTGAAGAGTGCACTGGATCATATAAAGCTTAACCCAGAAGAAAGCAGGGAAGTCCCTAATTACCTAGAAATAGAGTCAATTGAGCAGTCCAATGACGGAGGTGAAAGACCTGGAATAGACTTAGTTGCTGTTATAGACAACAGTGGAAGCATGAGAACAGACAAAATAGAACTTGTTAAAGCCACACTGGAGTTCATGGTTACCCAACTGGGAGATTCTGATAGGCTCTGTTTAGTTGAATTTAACAACCAGGCCTTGAGACTGTGTCCTTTGACTGTCATGAACGAAACAGGGAAAACAGAGGTAAACAGAATCATTCGGAATGTGCAAGCAGGGGGAGGCACTAACATTCAAGACGGACTGGAGATAGGGATGAGAGTGCTGGCAGACAGAAGAATAGAGAACAACATAACCTCTTTGTTACTGATGTCAGACGGACAAGACAACGAGTGTAGCACCATCCTGCAAAGAAGCCACGGAGTCCTAGAAAACTACTGCCCCAAGATAAGGTCGGGATTCACAATCCACACTTTTGGCTACGGAGCAGGTCACGACGCACAACTCCTTGACAAAATAGCTGAGATGGGCAATGGAGGTTTTTATTACGTGGAAAATAACGAGTCCATAGGTTTTGCCTTTGCAAACTGTTTAGGAGAACTCATGAGTGTAGTTGCTGACGAAATTAACGTGATCCTGAACTTGCAACCTTGTGGCCACCCAGTACAGTTTTCCAAGATTTACAGTGACAACGGAGACTGCAGTTTCAAAGTGCAAGCTTTGGTTTCTGGCGCAAAAAAGCAGTCAGTTTTTGTGCTGAAGTACAGTGCTTCCCAAGTCACTGAAGACCAAAGAGTGGAGCCAGTTAAGGCAACAGTCACCTACAAACTGGCAAGCACAGGAGAAGTTAAAACTAAGGAATGCCAACTCTCTGTAGTTTTAAGTAGTTCTGACCAACCTGAAGTAATTAATCAAGACGTAATGGTGCATTTTTACCGTGCAAAAACTGCTGACGTGCTGAAACAAGCAAGTGAACTTGCAGATCAAAACCAGTTCCAAGAAGCTAAAAGCAGTGTCCTAGCATGCTCTGAAGAAATCAAGCATTCTCTAGTGAGTGAAAATGAAGTAGTAAAAGCACTGCTGGAGGACCTTGCTGAAGGTGCTCGGGGCTTAGAAAGCAGGTCGTCCTGGGAGTCAGGAGGAAAGGCATGCGTTAAGTCTGCTCATAGGGGCCACATGAACCAAAGGTCTGCTAAAAAGTCAGTGTACCAGAATGTTTTGCAGAAAAAAGCTAATGCTTCTTACGAAGTTTTTATGAGTAAAAGATAATATAGATAAAGATGGAGAGTATTCTTATAAGTTTGGTCCTGGGAAGAATTATAGTGGTCTTCTACAAAAAAGACTTTAGCTTCAGAGTTCATTTTTGCCAAATCCTTTGTGAAAGCTTTTCTTTGGGCTCTTCATTCCTAGTAATTAATTTGCTTGGCTCTGAAGTGTCAATGTTGTTTTTGGTTTTTAACTGCAAGTTTTTTGATCAGAAGCTAAAAACTGCAGTGATGGCTGCTAGTGTTTGGTTGGGGTTTTGGTGCTCTGTTTCAAAGATCCAACTAGACCTTCTGTGCACAGTGGTAGCATTGACTCAATTCATCAGGCAACCTCTGCCCTTGAAAATCAAACTAGCTAGAATCCGGATAATGGTTGGACCAGTTTATCCTATACTAATGCTAGCTAAACTAAACCATTCAAGCTGTGTGATTTCTAGCTTGGCCTGCACTATACCTCTGATTGCTGGTGTGTTTTTCAGACCAGACAACAACGAAACTTTAAAAGTTTTTCTAGGAAAGACAGTTAGCAGTAAGGTAAGAAGAAACATCCATGGAGGTTTAATGGCTTTTTCTATGCTATATAGCCTTTTAGAGTTAGACACTTGTTTGCTTTTACTTGGAGTCTTTAACTTGGTTTTATATAGCATCTATAAAATAAATATATTGAGTTAATTAGAGTTCGTGCACTTCAATGTCTCTTAGCTGCTCATCTCGACTGCAGATATTGTAACTCCAGTTAGCTTTGAGTTTGCCAACTATTTTAGTGCCTGACTCCAAAAAAACCTCTACAGAACTGCCTTCGTTGGTGTTGAGGCTTTTCCTGTAGTTCATTCTTGGGAACCTTTTTTCACAAAACTGCATAAGACTGTTCAGGGGAATTGAGCACTGGCCCCCTACTTCTTGCTTTCCGTCTTGCTTGCCGAACCAAACTGAGGCAATGATCCTTTGTTCATACAAAAAGTTAAACTGAGGAAAAACTATAGTCAGCATAGGCAAACAAGAAGGTTCAAACTCAAAGTGGTGGATATCCTGGATTTCTATTTGTGGAGTTAAGGGCAACCTTTGCAAGAATGGTGCGTAAAAAGAAATTTGTACCAAACAAACTTCTTGAGCTTCAAAAAAGTCTACAGAAAGGGACTTGAACTCTATAACAGCAAACTTAGGGTCTTCGGTTACAGGGGGCAATTCTTCAGGAATGAACCAAGGCATCACGCGGACTTGGTAACTACCCACTACTGGTCTGTGGTCACTTCCTAGGCAGTTTTCAAGAGCAGTGTACTGCTTGACTTGTACTTCTTTGTGGGACTTGAAAAGGATCCTGTCGGTCCAACTAGGGGTTTGGTTTCGTTTGTTGGACCACTCAGAACTGGTTTTGCTGAGTCTGTAGGTAGGTTTGAAGTTAAGAGGGGCTTCCTGGAAGTTAGTCATGATTAAGTTTTGTTTTTTCTGGATAGTCAACTGGTCTTTATTCCACAAAGAAGAGTAGTCTTTGGCGTCAAAAACTTCTACAGCTTTGTTGTAGTCCTCTTCAATGCGGTAGTTCATGTCGCCTATGAAAAAGGTGTAGTCGAACTCTATAGTAAAGTCAATGTCTAGTCTTCCTGGTTTCATTTCTACTAAGTCTTTTATGTTTTGGTTCCTCTGCATGACTCTGTTTTCACGTGCTGCTAAGTGACAACTTAAAAAGCAAAAAGAAGTTTCTTCAACTTTAAAAGAAGTAATTAGTCCCCCTTTGTTGCCCATTATATGGGCTATTCCAGTGGGTTTTTTGAGACTCCTTAGTTCTGAAACGCAGTCCCTCCATTCTTCTTTTATGTAAACTACCATAAACATTTCCCACATCGAATTGAAACTCAACAGACAAAACCCCATTTCTTCCAAAAAAGAGCTTAAAGTAGTAAGCCAACTCACCCGTTTGCTTTTTTTGCACTCTTGGAAACTCAACACCACAAGGGAGTGTTCCCCAGCACTTCCCAGCCACTCTTCTAAAGTTACTGAGTCAGGTGCTTCTCGGCTGCCCAGGTTCCAGGTGCTTGCAAGTACATTGAACTCTTGTCCTTTCATACGTCCAGTTTGGATTTTAGTTCGTTTTGGGTACCGGAGTTGGTGAAACAGCGAAGTAAAGTGGTACTTCATGTAAACACTGGGAAAAACAAGTTCAATTACTTGTTTGCTCAGTTCCAACTTGACTTTGCGCAGGTCTTCTTTGAAAAAAGACAAAAATATCTCAGGAATCGGCAGGGTTTTAACTACTTTATAGTCAGGAGTTCTTATTGAAATTTCTTTGAACTTAGTGTCCAGGACAAGCAGTCTTTTTTCGTGGGAAATAAAACCTAACTGGATCACGTTGTAAAATATTTCTTGTTCAACTGTTTTTTTGCTGGTTTTTATTGAGTTGAGGTGATTGAGCCAAGTGTACTTTCTAAGAGACTTAGATGGCTTTTCAGTGAGTTGCTGGGTGATTATAATGCTGTTCTTGGACTGGAACTTAGTTTCTTGGAGACATGACAGCATTTTTTCTGTTAGTTCAAAGAAGTCTTCAAGGTCCTCCACACTTGTAAAAACAAGTTGGAGTTCTTTTTGTTTGGACTCTTCTTCGAACTCCACTGAAATCTTCTTTTCTCTTTTGCCTCTTTTCACGAAGTGCGCTACGTGTTTCAACTCGTAAGTTTTATGGTTGCGGTACTTAGTGTTTGCTATGTGAAAACTCATGTCCACTTTGCTGAACCAAATGTACCTTTTTTGTTTGAAGCCGTACCTGTTGATTTTCTTTACTGAGTAGTGCTTGCTGTCGTTGAGTTCGTCAATGTCTAGTTCTTGGAACTCAGTGGACTTTTCGTAAGAGTTCTGGACTGAACTAACTACTTCTAAGAACTGCTGCATCAGTTCTGAGTCTTTAAAGTCCACTTCGAAGGAAGCTACTTCAATAGAGCTCTTAGTGCTGACCCTGACTTTAGGTGGCTCAACTACTTGGCACTCTTCAATGTCCCTTATTTTAAGGAAGGTTTCTTCTTCTCCAGTTAAGTCTAGCAGTGCCAAATGCGGTTTTGGGATATTTTCTCTGAGAACTAGGACTTGGTCCTTTGTTTCTTGAGTGTTGCAGATGCTGACTTTGACGAAAACACGCAGAGTTTCCTGGGGTTTTTTCTGAAGAAGTTCCTCGCTCACACGTTGCACAGGAGTTAAGTGGAGAACTAAACAATCGTCCTTTAAGCTTTCTTTGATTTCACCATGTGAAATAAGTTCTTTGAAGTTCAGCAACTCGTACTCCCTAGGAATCGGCTTAACTGTTCCTTGGCTCTCGTAAGAAAACTGCAGTCCTGGAATAACTGAATCAACAGTAGAAGCTCTTCTTCTGGGCTTTTCTTTAGGAGCTTTGTTGATTTTGCGTCTTAGAGAAGCAAGGGTGTCCTTATCTTCATTTACTATAATAATGTTTGTGTTTCCATCTGGCAAAACTAAGGATACTACTTGACACTCGCTGTCATTGGGTATCATGGGGGCCATTTCTTCGTACTCTTCTTCGTCTAAGTCTTCTAAGTCAGTGGCTAAGGCTGTAGGAGGAGTCACTACAGTGTGCCTTTGTTTTTCAGGGCTTGGAGTTCTAATTCGATCCATTATTTACCTGATTAATTTAACTCGCAGTCTGTTTAGAACTTCCAATATAATGGAAATAAATAACTTAGCATTTTTTACCTGGCCTGTAAAGAAGCAGTACCTAGCAGCGCATTTCTTTTTGTCTGAAGAAAAGCCCATGAGTATCTCTGAGGCCCAACAAGCCCAGTTAGGGGCCTTGCACCTTTACGTGGCTTACGGACACTGGNATGGGCACTCAGAAATTCCAGAGTTCGAAAANTGCACTTCCTTCGAGAAAAAGAAAAGAATTGAAGAGTGGAAAAAACTAGTAGACCTCANCAAAAAAGCTGCTATGAAAAAGTTCGTTGAACTAACTAATAGTTTTTTTCCTAACTGGTTTAGTTATAAAAGACTGTACACTGACTTCGAAGCTGACTGGAANCAACTCAAACCNAGAAGACACCACAAGAAAACTACCTAAAATAGAAACTCAACCCAATAACTCAGGGTTCACTAAGTCTGTCTCTCCAAAAGCCATGAATACTTCACTTGAGTTGGCCAGGAAAAAAAACACCAGGCCTTCTGACTACGTGAAGAACTTCCAGTTGAACTGTTTAAAAGACAGGTGCAAAGTCATTCCCAAACTAGACGCCAACAAAGACGCCTCCGACATCAACTTCTTCCTGAAAAGCGATAAAATATCAGACTACTACAAATTGCAGGAACACTCAGAAAAATTTCCGGTAATTTCTTGCAAAAACAAGTCTCCTGTGCTCAGAAACGTTATTGAGAACCTTAAGTTCTATAGTCCTAAAGTCAAGTCTGGCTACTCGACTGTCACAAGTAAACTCAGCACTTTCAGAGAAACTTGCAGAGTCAAGAAACTCGGGAAACTCGGACCTAGGTACGACTTTGTGGACTCAGTGAACAAAAAAGATGTTTCTTTTATAGGTGAGTTTTACACTGACTACCAAAAAGAATTAAAACTACTAACTAATTAATAAAGATGAAAAGAATAAGAGGCCAAAGACCTAACCAAATTCCCCAAGACATCCTTGACAACGAAATCCTCAGAGCCAAGTTGTCTTTGCTGCCTCCTAACTACAACTTTGAAATCTTCAAAACACTTGCTAGAATCAGAAAAATTTCAGCAAAAAAGGTAGGACTCCAGTTTCCTGAGGGACTCCAAATGTACGCCTGCATGCTGAGTGACATCATCAGTGAGTTCGGAGAGTTGGAAGAGTGCGTCATCCTTGCAGACGTTGTTTACGGAGCTTGTTGTGTAGAGGACCTCACAGCCCACGAACTAGGTTTGGACTTGCTGGTCCACTACGGGCACTCCTGCTTGATTCCCATCAACGAAACCTGCATGAACACCCTTTACGTGTTCGTTGACATTTCTATCAACGTTGAAAAGTTAGTGGACTGTTTGATTTACAACTTTCCAGACGAAAAAGTTCCCATATGCTTGGTGACTACTGTGCAGTTTGTTGAAGGAGTTTACAAGGCCAAAACACTTTTGGAAGAAAAAGGCTACACAAACTACAGAATTCCACAGGCAAAACCCCGCACTGGCGGTGAAATCTTAGGGTGCACCTCCCCAGTAATTCCCGAAAAAATCATTATTTCTGTGAGTGACGGACGTTTTCATCTGGAAGCTGCAATGATTCAAAACCCGGGGTCTGAGTTCTTTAGGTATGATCCCTACATGAACAAAATCTACAAAGAAGGGTTTGACTTAGAACAAATGAAAGCCACTCGGGGAGTCTACGTCGAAGCTATTAAAACTTCCCAACACATTGGACTAGTTATGGGGACTCTCGGCAGGCAGGGCTCGCCTCACATTCTTAAGCAGCTTGAAAGACTGCTTCAACAACACAACAAAGAGTACTCAGTCTTTTTGATGTCGGACGTTTGTCAAGAAGCTATGGACCACTTCCAGGAAGTCGACGCTTGGGTGGAAATTGCTTGTCCTCGCTTAGCTATTGACTGGGGCACTGAGTTCACGAAACCAGTTGTGAATCCCTACGAGTGCTTTGCTGCGCTAAAAGAACTTTCACTTGACTACCCCATGGACAACTATATGTACGGAGGAGGAGAGTGGAGCGTTTACACAGCTCAAGAAATTTCCACTAAGTAATAAATGGAACCCTTTTGCAAAAGTTGCGGGGAAGCACCAAGACTAAAGTGTTTTTGTTTAGAAGAGCCCCAGTACTTTTGCGAAGTCTGTCTCACACCTCACATTCTCTCTGAAAGCAAACTCAGACACATCACTGAAGAAATAACTTGTTTGCAAGTTAGCCAACACAACTTGTGCTCGCAATGCGAAACAGCTAAACCACATGTGTTTTGCACGTGCCAGGGAGAAATAATGCGGTTGTGCCAAGGATGCATTCTTTACCACATAAGTTGTTTCCCTAGGTCTTCGCACCCTCTAGAACCTGTAGAGGCCGAGTCTTTAATAAGGAACCCAGGGGATCTCAAAACTTACGTAGAACGCAAACAAATAGTAGAGTGCTTAGTCCAAGAAGCCCGCACCAACTTAAAAACTCTAGACTCCTTTCGAAAAGAAACCCTTAACTCCGTCAAAGTACTCGGAGAGTTACTCCAGACTTACGAACTTGAAATAGACCAACAAATCAAAGACAAAAAGTCCTTTTTGGACCATGTTATTGAGGAACTAGAAAACGCCAAGTACGTAGAGTGTTTGGACGAGTCCAACTGGGCACAAGCCTTAGTTAAGAAGTGCAACTCTTCCAACGTTTCAAAGATAGCTAAAGAACTCAACCTTATTTCAGCCCAAGTCAACTTAGAGTCTGCAGTCGAAGCTATCAAAGGCATGGCTACTGTGAAGATCTCTAAAGACCCCACTCGAGCAGACCCTGTAGTTTACTACATAAAGCCCCGCAGCAAAGAGTTCTTTTTCTATAAATTAAGAGAAACCAACTTCCAGAAGTTTTGTTTTCCTGAAAACTTGAAACTCAAAGACGTAGGGGGGTGGTGCGAAGTTCCACTTTTGGGAGTCTTTTTTTGTGGTGGTTGCGACAACGAAAACTTCAGTAACGAAACTTACTTAATTGACGAAACTACTTTGAACCCAACTCGACTTCCTGACATGATAAATGCAAGGGCCTTTCCAGCAATAGTTCACTACAAAAACAGCATTTATGTGTTTGGAGGGTACAGAGGCTCAAGCATTAAGTCTTGCGAAAAGTTCGACTTACTGAAGAAGTTCTGGACTCCTCTTCCAGATATGCCGCGTCCCCGCAGTGCCTTTTCAGTGGCAATTCTGGACAACAAGTTCTACATGGCAGGGGACAACAAAGCTATAGATATCTTTGACCCCGAAACAAACGAGTTCAAAGAGTCAAGCATAGTTCTTGAGGAAACAGGTTCGTACACTACAATGGTAGGAGTAGAGAACAACCTAGTGCTTTTCCAAAACGACAAGGTTTGGGAAATAAACCCTAGCAGCCAAACTACCAACGTAATTGCAAGGATTCCCCACTCTAAATGGTGGAGTCAGTTCCCTCCCGTTGTAGAAGACCTTAACATTTACTTTTCAAGGTACGACGAAAACAGCCTTTGGAACTTCAACCTTGGAACTTCTGAGTTTTCAAGAGTCCACAAGTTTTAGTGTCTAAGTAATCGATAATGGAAAAATTAAGTGTTTTCTGCAGAATCAAGCCTACTAGAGCCAGCAACTTCGAAGTATCTAACTCCTGGCTCAAAGCAGACGGAGTAACTTTTGACTTCGACCAAGTTTTGGGCTCTTCAGCTACTCAGGAGCACACTTTCAAAGCAGTTTGCCTTCCTTTGGTTAACCAAATGATGAGTGGCACTAGCAGTTGTTTGTTTGTGCTGGGAACTCAGAACTCAGGCAGATCCTACACCTTGTTTGGAACTGACGAAGCACTGATTTACAAAGCTGCTGAAATGCTTTTGGAAAACTGTTACGACAAAGAATTGCGGGTAAGTGCTTCAGAGGTCTATATGGACACTGTGGTGGACTTAATAGCAGACGAAGAAGCTAGTCCACTTAGTCTTTTAGAAACTCCTATTATGTCACTGCTTGACCTAGAGTTTTTACTAGAAGAAATAGAAAAAAACTCTGCTTGCAGTTCAAAGTTCCACAAAGTGATTTCTTTAAAGCTCTGCAAAGACACCCGGACTTTTTCTAGCATAGCTTTTGCAAAACTCATTTCCTTCGAAAATGTGTCCAGTTGCTCCAGTGACTTGAACTACGAAGAAAAAAGGAACTTTGCTAGGACTTTTAATGCTGTTTCCGAATTCGTTTTGCAGCAAAGCAACTCTGACAACTGTTTAATGCAGTGCCTTCAAGAGTACTTGCAAGACTCCAGTGTTAGTTTTTTGTGTACAGTGGTTCCAGACAACTCCAGTCAAACTCTAGCAAGTCTTAAGTACTGCCAAAGACTCATGACTGCTAAGTCCTTCACCAGTAACTCCGAAGTGTCTTTACTTGAGCAGTTCCAGAGTCTTAAACTAGAAATTGACTCCCAATGCTTAACTGAGTCTTGGTTTCTAACTAAGCAAAAAGAAATTAGCCTTTTAATTGGCGAACTAAAAGCACTTAATCCTAATTCAAAACTACAACCTTCCTCTTTAGTCAGCCAACTCGAAACACTAAGTACTAAACTTAGCCAAAACCCCTTTGCAACTATCCAAGAACTCAGAAGTATACTAGCCAAGTCAGAAAGTCTGCAAAACGAGTACTGCTGTGAAATCACTCGGCTTGAAAACTTAAACTACCACTACTCAGAAGCTGCAAGTAAGTTCGAAGCCCAAATAACTGAACTAGAAAAGCAACTTCGAGAAGAAACCCAAGCTGCTGAGTTGAACTCCCAAAACCTCAAAAAGCAAATTGAAGAAAGAGACTACTGCATAGAACAACTAAAAACTTCCGAGAACTACCAAGTTACTCAACTAGAAACCCAGTGCAACAATTTAACCCAGAAAAAGAAACAAAAAAGCAAACTCTTGAAAGAAGCAAACCAAGCAATCCACGAAAAAAACCTGACAATTCAAGAACTGACCCTAAAACTCAAAACAGAGTCCCAAACCACCGGTTCTCTCCAAAAACAACATAACCAGCAACTAGAAGCACTAGAAAAAACTCAGTCTGAAAACAAAGAACTCAACATACAGGTTTCTTCTTTGGAAGAGAAAAATAAAGAACTCCAAAAGAAACTCAGCACTGCAAAAGAAGAGTCAAACTCCAAAAAACTGAAGTCACAGAAGTTCTCCGAAAGACTAAGTGAAATTGAAGAACTAGTAAGTAACTTAACTGAACAAAACAAACAACTCAAACTAGAAAACAAACAACTCAAACTAGAAAACTCCAACCTAAAGCAACAAAACTCACAAACCAGCCAAAAACTAGAACTAGAAACACAAGTAAAACTCCAACTTAACAAAGAAGTTGAAAAACTCAGCCTCCAACTAAAAGAAACCTCAACTAAGTCCAAAGAAGACCAAAAACTAATTACCAAACTCAAAACAGAAACTCCTGAACTCCAAAACAAACTCAAACTCAAAACCAAAAAACTCAAAAAACTCAAAGTTGAACTCCAAGAAACCCAAGAAAAGTCCAGAGTTAAAACTTCCAAATTAGAAAACCAAATTAGCAAACTAGAAAACCTCAATGAAAACCTTCAAACAAGACTCTCTGAAGAAAAAGAAATCCAGATCCAAGGAGTAGTTGACTTAGAAACAAAAATCAACCAAGTTGAGGAAGAACTTACTTCAATTAGAAACCAAAAAACTAATTTAGAAGCCAACATCAAAGACCTCAAAGCCCAACTTAAAGAATCCCAGTCTTCGGTTATTTACTACAAAAACCAAAAAGAAGAACTTGAATTCCAACTCCAAAGAGTTTCTGCCCAAACTCAAGACTCAAGCACCTCTTCTCCAAGCTTGACTCCAGTTAAAACCGACTCTTTCCAAAGACAACAACTCATGAACACTCGAATTCGCAACATCCACAACTTTAAAACTTTCCTTAAAGCCTATTCTAAAGATTAATAATGTTGCTCTTGTTTCTCTTAGCTAGTGTTCAAGCCCTTACTTGTCCTGAGTACACTTGCAAGAACTCCAACCTGACATTTGCTACTCAACAGTGCATCTTCTATGCCGACCACACATACTACCTAGACGCCTGCAAAAACTCCCAAGTGCCCTACTGCCAACCCACTAGTTCCGACAAAAACATCACTTGCATTCCTACTCCTCCCCAGAAAACCACTGGAGTTGCTTGGCCAGGCGAGAAGTGCCAAACCGACAGTAACTGTGCCTACGGAGCTTGTGACCAGGGTTACTGCAATTCCAAAACTTACAACCAAACATGCAGTTTAGACGACGAGTGCAACCCAGGACTTTTCTGCAACCTAGGCAAGTGCGACTTTCAAAGGCTTCAGGGAGCCAACTGCACTCGTGAAGAAGAATGTGCTAACTCCTGTACTTGTGCACTAGATTCTAGTTCTGGAATGGGTAAGTGTTTTCGTTACTACTACCTTGAGCCAGGAACATCCATTGATGTTTGTAACAACTACACAAGTCTAGCTTGTAAGTCTGGACTTTGTGGACCTGGAAAAAATGGGTTTGTATGCTCCGAACCTGTGAGATCTAAATATCCCACTCCATCCAAGTGTCTTTCGGACTCTAAGTGTGTTTCAGAAAAAGACAGTCAATCAAATACTGTTTTTAATTCTACTTGCACTTGTGGTTACAACAACAACGGAACTTCTTACTGCAGCCTTTTTCCAGGCGACATTGAGTATGATAGGTACTTATCTAACCTAGGAGCCTGGTACTCATCACAAGAAATAAACAACTGCAATACAGTCAGAAGGAAAAACTTCAACTGCATAAAGGACCACTTGGACTACCAAGGGTACTTGAAACTATGGTACTATTACAACCAAGTCACTTACTACCCTGCCATCCAAGAAAATGACTTCTGTACCAAGAAAATCTACAACCAGCAGTACTGGCAAGCCTACGAAGAGTACCATGGAAACAGCGGAAACAACACCACCGATAATGCAGCAATGCTAAGCACAGGTTTGGTTTTACTTTTACTAAGCTAAGTCATAAACTTCCTCTTCAAGCAGGTACTTGTTTTGGTTTTGGCAAAAAACCGACCTTTTAGTGAAAAACTTGTGAGTTGAAGTGGATTCTTTTTCGCAGTACAAAGTTAACTTTTGAGCGTTCTCAGGGACTTTGTAGGAACAAGGAACACTTACTTCAATTGCTTTGTAGAGGTCTTCTTTAGCTTCTCCTAAAACTGAACGGATGCTGTGCGAAGGGAAGTTAAGCATGCGCATTCCAACTGCGATTTCTAGAAGAGCACTGGTCTTTTCCAAAAAGTCCAATTTCTCTTCAATCTCAAAAGGAGGTTCTAGTTGGTGGAGCAGTTTTGAGTCCACGAGGTAGTGGTGTAGGTCGTTATAAATCTTGTTAAAAGCTACTTCTATAATGACGTCGAGTGGCTTGGAGCAGTACCTAGAAGCTGCCTTTTCCCAGCTTTGAATTTGGTCCCAAATAGCTTCTTCAGTCATTCCTTGGGCTCCGTACCTCCTCATGTGAGCTACACGGACCCACTCATTAAGAATTACTCCTAGAGTTGTTTCTTTGTTTTTTCCTATTATTGGCAAAAACTCTTGGTGCTGGATCTTCCTAAGTACTTTTTTGAAAGCGTGTTTTAAGTCGTGGTGGTCTGAAGAGAGTTTCAGGAACTCCCACAGCCGGTCAAGGAAGTCCAGGTCTGTTCTTTCGTAAAACGAGCAGTTCTCCAGGACTCTTTTTTGCGACTCAACTTCTCTGAAACACTCTAGGCCTTCTGAAAATATTCCTACTTTTTGACCTTTATTGAGGGACACTTCCCACTGAATGAATTCGTCCACGTGGTCTCTGCAGAACTCAGCAGGGGACTCATTTGACCAAGACTCAACTTCTCCTTTTTCTACACACAAGAACTCCTTTAACTTCTGAATGTCCGAGTAAAGACTCCTGGCAAACCTGAACTTCTGGAAGCACTTCACAGACAAGTTTATCTTTTCTGGAAAGCAGTCTTGCCAGTGAATCTCTAGTATGAGTTCTGGTCTGTCAAGTAGTTTGTAAACAACTCTGGAAACTTTTCCCTCACCAAGTTCCTCAACAGAACTTAATTTCATGTGAGTGACTTTGTCCTTAGTGCACCTCCAGCCAAGGAAGTTCCCAGGAGATACTTGCACTAAGCAACAAGTATCCTTTCCCAAAAAGGCTTTTTGGAAGTCCCTAAGCATTTCTGTTGCTTTAGCAAACCCCAGACCCTCGGGGTTCCTTTGAATTAACCAGTAATTACCTTCAATAATGTACTCTAAGTCCCCTGCAGTTTTTTCACTCATTTGCTCAACACAGATGTTTTCTTCAAAATTGAAAATCTGGCGCGGATCCATATTAGAAATGTTTTTTCTGATACTAACTTCAACAGCTTTTGCTAACTATTTCACCGGCATAGACATTCCAGATTTTGATGGCATTGATTCTGAAATCAAGTCTAAAACAAGTTCTGGTCCTAGTTATGACTGGAGCCAAACTTCAACTTTAGTTTCTATGGATGTTGACTTCAGTGAAGCCCTTTCAAAAGGATGCATTTCTCTAGGAGACGCAAAGGTCGACATTGACAGTAAAGAACTAACAGTCTCAGCTTTTTGCGTGAAAGACACGGAAAGAACTTATTTTTACTTCAAATTAGGCTTGGCTGAAGAAATCAAGCCTAAGAGGAGCTCCTACACACTAAACAAGGCTGCTGTTCACTTCAAACTCCGAAAAGCAAAAAACGAGTTATGGGAGTCAGCAGTCAGCAGTAAGTTCTTTACCAAAGACTACAAATTCTACGAACACAAGGAGTCCCACACTTTGTAAATAATTTATGAATAGTTTTCAAATTAAATGGTGAAAGCTTTGAACCCGGAAGTTATCCTGCTAAGAACCAAGGCAGGAAACCTAGAAAACGTGAAAAACCTCAACTTGTGGGGGAACGACATTGAAGATGTAAGCATTCTCAAAGACATGCCTAACCTTGAAGTCCTTTCACTCTCTGTCAACAAGATCAATACACTTAAGCACTTTCAACACTGCAGAAAGCTCACTGAACTCTACTTAAGGAAAAACCTCATCCAAGACCTGTCGGAAATCAGGTACTTGCAAAACCTCCCCAACTTGCGAGTACTGTGGCTCTGGGACAACCCTTGCTCGGAGGCCGGTGACTACCGCCGAGCAGTCATACAAGCCTTGCCTAACTTAGTGAAGCTTGATAACCAACCTGTAACTAACGAAGAACGCAACTCAGGCCCTCCCCGTGAACCTCGGAGAGAGGAACCTCGGGAGTTGCGCAGAGAAGAACCCCGCAGAGAAGAACCCCGCAGAGAAGAGCCACGCAGAGAAGAATCACGCAGAGAGCAACCACGCAG
>PR_CR_10_Liq_1_inCRDRAFT_1000694_pt1 | contig 20458 bp, 19 predicted proteins | sample PRCRCaboRojoPR_3_FD_10241 | JGI IMG/M metagenome (IMG submission 10241)
CCTCCCCCGCGGCGTCGAGCCACCGGCGGGCGGTCGCGATGGCCGCGTCGACGACCGCGTCGGCGGCGTCGGCGTCGTCGGGCGTGCGGACGGTCGTCGGGCTGCTCATGGGGGCAGTCTCGTGCGGTCAGCGCCGCCCGTCTTGGCGTCCGCCGCCGTCGCGACGGCCGGTCGGTGACAACGGCGCACCGGCCACCGTCTGCTGCTCGTTGCGGTACTGGGCGGGGGTGAGGCCGATGAACCGGCCGAAGTGGCGGGTCAGCTGCGCCTGGTCGTAGAAGCCGCAGCGGGCGGCGACCGTGGCGATCGGGTCGGCGGTCGTCGCGAGCAGACGGGCCGCACGGTCGACCCGCTCGCGCAGCAGGTACTGCGTCGGCGAGATCCCGAACACCCGACGCATGCGGCGCTGCAGCTGGTCGATGGTGCAGCCGGCCGAGGCCGCGAGGTCGGCCGGCTGCAGCGGCCGCACCGACTCGTCGTGCTCGCGGACGAGCCGGACGACGCTCGAGAGGGCGGCGACCTCGACGCTCTCGTCGCTTGGTCGCCGCAGGTCCCGGGAGACGCTCACGAGCCCCGTCACCTGCCCGCCGTCGGCGACGGGGATCTTCGTGGTGACGTACCAGCCCATCGTCCCGTCGGGACGGCGGATGAGCTCGAGCTCGTCGCGCAGCGGCCGGCCCGTGGCGAACACCCGCCGGTCCTGCTCCTCGTAGCGCTCCGCCGGTCCGGCGGCGAACATGTCGCGGGCGCGGGCGCCGAGCACCTCCTTGCGGGAGCGTCGTCCGGTGCGTCGCACGAACGCGAGGTTGACGGCCACGTAGCGGAGGTCGGCGTCCTTCGCGCAGAAGATGACGTCGACGAGCGCCTCGAACAGCTCGACGACCTCGCCCCGCACGACGAACGGGGCGACGTCGGCGAGCCCGACGTCGTCGGACCTGTCGGCACCCATCGTCACCCCCGGTCGACGGCGAGGCTAGGCGTGCCCGTGCAGCCGCCGGTTACGCTGCCGCGGGGCGTCCCCGCAGCGGCGGCGGACGACCGTGGCGGGAGGGGCCGGACCGGTGCGCGGCATGGGGACGCTCGGTGTGCTCGGCGCCGCCGGGACGCTGACGGTCCTCCTCGCCGGCTGCCTCCCGGAGGAGCCGGCCGCGGACCCCGCCGACGAACGCCCGCCGGTGGCGGTGGACGAGACCCTCGGCGTCCTGCGCGTCGCTCCGGGGGACGACGTCACCCTGGGGGTCCTCCTCGACGGGGACGCGGACCCCGAGGGACTCGGGCCGGAGCTGGAGGCCGCCTTCCGCACCGCGGTCGAGGACTTCGGCGCGATCCAGCAGGACTTCCGGGTGACCCTGGCCACCGCGCCGCCGCTCACCTGCGACACCGCGGGCGGGGCCGACGCCGCGAACGCGCTCCTCGCGGACCATGACGTCGCCGGCGTCCTCGGACCCCAGTGCCTCCCCTCGGTGCTCGGCGCGCAGCGCGTCACCGCGGATGCGGGACTCGTGCTCGTCACCCCCCGGCCGACCGCGGTCACGCTCACGACGGGGCCCGACGGGACGATCGCGCAGGACCGTGCGGAGGGGACGTGGCGCACCGCGCCGTCCGCCCTCGTGCAGGCGCGCGCGGCCGCGACCCACGCGGTCGAGGAGCGGGCCTCGACCCGTGCGGCGATCGTGCACGACGCGAGCATCGGCGGCCGTGCCCTCGCGGACGCGTTCCGCGCACGCTTCGAGCTGCTCGGCGGCACCGTCATCGTCGACGAGGCCGTCCCGGAGCTGCTCGCGGGGACGCTCGCCGACGAACCGGCGGAGGAGGCGCTGGCGGCCCGCTCGACCCTGCTCGACGCGATCGACGACGGTGACGTCGACGTCGCCTACCTCGCGCTCGGCGGCGACGACCTCGTCGCGCTCGACGCGGGCTGGGTGGAGCGCGGTGCGCTCGCCGGCGTGACGCGCATCACCCCGGGCGACACCGTCCCCGCCGCGCTGCTCGCCGCACCGTCCGACGTCGGCCTGCTGCTGACCGGCCCGGCCGTCGTCCCGCCCGACGAGGCCGTCAGCGCCGTCACCGGGTTCAGCGCCTCGCAGACGCGGGAGCGGGTGACGGCGGCCGGGGTGACCGACCCGACGGGCTGGTGGGCCGCCGCCTACGACGCGGCGACGGTGCTGCTGAAGGCGATCGAGGACACGTCCGTCGTCGACGGTGACGGTGCCCTCGTCCTCAGCCGCGCCGAGCTGCGCACCACGCTCGGCCGGTCCCGGTTCGAGGGGCTCACCGGTCCGATCGCGTGCGTGCGACCCCGACGGTGACTGTGCGGCCGGTCGCACCGTGATCCGGGCCCTTGGCATCGACGCCGGGGTGGGCGACGGGGCGGGCGGCGGCGCGCCCACGGACCTGCCGGTCGTCGCGGAGCTCCGCGAGGAGGTGGCGGGCGGCTCCTGAGGGGCCGTTCGGCGCCAAAACCGTCCGAGGGACGAGCCCCTACTATGCTGATGGTGGGCGCGGACCGCGCCCTCCGTCGTGCCGGGGGTCCTGCCCCCACCGACGCTGGGAGCTCGCCTCCGGGGCCGCGAGCGAACCGCAGCCCCGAGTGTGCTCCCTTCCGACGCAGAAGGAGCGCCATCCATGAGGTTCCGACGCAAGACCAAGGCCGCAGCGGTCCTCGCCGCCGTGGCCCTCATCACCGCCGCCTGCGGCACCGAGGAGGAGGCCGCCGAGGCCCCCGAGGAGACGCCGGTCGAGGAGGCTCCCGCCGAGGAGCCGGCCGAGGCCGAGGCCGCCGCCCTGAAGCTCGGCTACCTGCTGCCGGAGACCGGTCAGCTCGCCTTCCTCGGTCCCCCGATGACGTCGGGTGTCCAGCTGGCGATCCAGGAGATCAACGACGCCGGTGGCGTGCTCGGCAACCCCGTCGAGCTGCTCAGCGGTGACGAGGCCGGTGACGCCGGACGTGCCGCGGAGGAGGCCAGCCGTCTGCTCGCGAGCGACGTGCAGGGCATCATCGGTGCCGCCGCCACGGGCATGACCATGGCCGTCATCGACAACGTCACGAGCGCCGGTGTCGTCCAGTGCTCGCCGTCGAACACCGGCATCGGCCTGACCTCCTACCCGGACAAGGGCTACTACTTCCGTACGGCGCCGTCCGACGTCCTCCAGGCGCCGGTCCTCGCCGACCTCGTGGTCAACGCGGGCTACACGACCGTCGCGGTCGCGGCCCGCGCCGACGACTACGGCGTGCCGTTCATGGAGGAGACCGTCAAGGGCCTCGAGGCCCGTGGCGCCGAGGTGGTGCTGCAGGAGACCTACGACCCGGAGGCCGGGACGTTCGACTCCGTCGTCGACGCGATGGTCGGCTCGGGCGCCGAGGCGCACGTGCTGATCACCTTCGTCGAGGGTGCCCAGATCGTCCAGGGTCTGTTCGCCGCCGGCATCGAGCCGACGAACATCTTCGGTGCGGACGGCATCGCGGGTGCGGCGTTCGCCGACAACTTCCCGTCGGCCGACGTGCTCAACGGGATGCGCTTCACCGCCCCGACGGCGATCGTGCCGCCGGAGTTCGAGGCCCGTCTGCTCGAGTTCAACCCGGACCTGGTGGACTTCCTGTTCGCCCCGAACGCCTACGACTGCGCCAACCTGATGGCGCTGGCCGCCTCGGTGTCCGGCTCGACCGCCTCGGCGGACATCCGCGACAACATGATCGCGGTGACCACCGGTGACAACGAGTGCACGACGTTCGCGGAGTGCATGACGTTCGTCGACGCCGGCGAGTCGATCGCGTACCAGAGCGCGGTCGGTGGCCCGCTGAACCTCATCGAGGTGCGTGAGGGCGGCGGCGAGCCGTCGCGCGGCATCATCGAGACCAGCACCTGGGAGGACGGCGAGTTCGTCTCCACCGGGACGGTCGCCGGCGACCTGGTCGGCTGAGCCACACCGCAGTCGGAAGGGCCCGCGGCTCCGGCCGCGGGCCCTTCTGCGTGGGCTCACGCGCGGCCTGCTGCGCGACCTGCTGCCCTGCCGGCGAGGATGGAGGGGGCGGTCCGGCGGGTCAGCGCGCCCGGGCCAGGGTCCCGAGGTAGAGCTCGATGACCTTCGGGTCGTTGAGGAGCTCCTCGCCCGTCCCCGTGTAGGCGTTGCGCCCCTGGTCCAGCACGTACGCGCGGTCGCAGATCTCGAGGCACGTGCGGGCGTTCTGCTCCACCATGACGATGGAGATGCCGGCCTCGCTGATGTCCCCGATGCGCCGGAAGACGTCGTCCTGGTTCGCCGGCGACAGGCCCGCCGACGGCTCGTCGAGGAACAGCACCTTCGGGTCCATCATCAGGGCACGGCCCATCGCGACCATCTGCCGCTCCCCGCCCGACAGCAGCCCGGCCCGCTGGTTGGACCGGTCCGCCAGCAGGGGGAACAGCTCGTGGACGAACGCGGCGCGCTCCTCCCACGCGTCGCTGCGCAGGTAGAGGCCCATCTCGAGGTTCTCGCGGATGGTCAGGCTCGGGAACACGTTCTGCGTCTGGGGGACGTAGCCGACGCCCCGGGAGACGAGCTGGTGCGCGGCCAGGCCGGTGATGTCGTCCTCACCCAGCAGCACGCGCCCGCTGCGGACCGGCACGAGCCCGAACATCGTCTTGATGAGCGTCGACTTGCCCGCGCCGTTGGGGCCGATGATCCCGACCAGCTCGCCCCGCTCGAGGGTGAGGTTGCAGCCGGTGAGGATGTCGACGTCCGGCACGTAGCCGGCGACGAGCTCCTCCGCGACGAGCACCGGAGCGGTGGTCATGCGTCCCCCCTCGCCGCCTGCCGGCGTCGGCGCTCCTCGCGCAGCGCGCTGTGGTCGTGCGTCGCACCGAGGTAGGCGTCGATGACGGCCGGGTTCGCACCGATCGACGCGGGCGGCCCCTCGGCGATGACGCGCCCCTCGGCGAGGCAGACGACCCAGTCGGAGATGTCGAACACGACGTCCATGTCGTGCTCGACGAACACGACGCTGCGACCCTCCACGTCCCGCAGGTCCTTCACGTGCCCCACAGCGACTGCGTGAGGGCGGGGTTCACGCCGGCCATCGGCTCGTCGAGCATCACCAGCGACGGCTCGACCATCAGGGCGCGTGCCATCTCCAGCAGCTTGCGCTGCCCGCCGGAGAGCGTGCCGGCGAACTGGTCGCGCATGTGGTCGAGCTTGAAGCGGGCGAGGAGCCCCTCGGCCCGGTCGCGGACCTCCGCCTCCTGCGTGCGCCATCCCCACGGCAGCAGGGCGCGAGGATGTGCTCACCGCGCTGCTGCGACGCACCCAGCATGAGGTTCTCGAGCACCGTCATGCGGGACAGCGCCTTCGTGAGCTGGAAGGTGCGCACCATGCCGTCGCGGGCGACGCGGTAGGCGGGGACGCCGGCGGCGGAGCGGCCGTCGAAGGTCCACTCCCCCTCGTCGGGCCGGTCGAACCCGGTCAGCAGGTTGAACAGGGTCGTCTTCCCCGCCCCGTTGGGACCGATGAGCCCGGTGATCAGCCCGCGGGGGATCTCCAGGTGGTCGACGTCGACGGCACGGACCCCGCCGAACGCACGGCGCAGCCCGTCGACGACGAGGATCGGGTCGGGCTTGGCGACGCCCGGCTCGTGGGCGACGCCGGCGAGCCCGGCGGGCACGGTCGCGTCAGGAGACATCGAGGCGCAGCTCCTCCCGGTCACCGAGGATGCCCTGCGGGCGGAACACCATGAGCAGCATCAGCAGCAGCCCGACGGCGATGAGCGACACGGCGCCGACGACCTGACCACCGGTGATGCCCGGGATGACGCCCGCGTCGACGACGCCGCGGATGCCGCTCTGCAGGCCGGTGAGCAGGAACCAGAACAGCACGGCCCCGGCCGTCGGCCCCAGCACCGTGCTCGTGCCACCGAGGATCATGATCGCGAACGCGAAGAACGTGACCTGCGGCAGGAACATGTCCGGCGTGACGTTCTGCAGGGCGAGGACGAACACCATCCCGCCGATCGCACCGATCACCCCGCCGATGATCAGGCTCTGCATCTTGTAGAGGAAGACGTTCTTGCCCAGGCTGCGGGCCGCGTCCTCGTCCTCACGGATCGACCGCAGGACGCGACCCCAGGGACTGCGCATCAGCGTCCACACCATCGCGGACAGCGCCGCGACGAGCCCCCAGCCGACGAGCGTGACCCACATCCGGTTCGCGTTGAAGCCGAGCGGCCCGAGGTACTCCCCCGGAGCGAACGGTGACCAGTCGTAGAACTCGCCGGCGAACTGCCGGAGGCCGAACACGCTGCCGGTGAGGTCGTCGCTGCCGGTGTTGCGGACGAGGAACCGGAGGATCTCGCTCGCCGCGATCGTCGTGATCGCCAGGTAGTCGGCACGCAGCCGCAGCGTCGGTGCGCCGAGGATGATGGAGAGGACGACGGCGGCCAGCATGCCGACGATCAGGCCGAGCCACAGCGGCCCGCCGAAGACGGCGACGGTGATGGACAGGCCGTAGGCGCCGACGAGCATGTAGCCGACCTGCCCGAAGTTGAGCAGGCCGGTGTAGCCGAAGTGCAGGTTGAGGCCGACGGCGAGCAGGGCGTAGGACGCGGCGGTCGGGCCGATGGCGGAGCGCAGCGCGTCGAAGAACAGCGTCTCGATCATCCGAACCGCTCCCTCCGGCCGAGGATGCCCTGCGGCCGCACGAGGAGGATGACGATCAGCACCAGCAGCGCCCACACGTACTTGATCTGGCTGGAGAACCACACGGTGCTGAACTCGCTCACGAAGCCGACGATCACGCCACCGACCATCGCCCCGTAGGCGGAGCCGAGGCCGCCGAGGATGACGCCGGCGAACATCAGCAGGAGGAGTCGGAAGCCCATCAGGTAGTCGACCGACTCGATGAGCCCGAGGAAGATCCCTCCGGCGGCGGTGAGCCCGCCCCCGAGGACCCACACCGCGAGGATGACGCGCTGGACGTCGATGCCGGACGACTCGGCGAGGTCACGGTTGTCGGCGACGGCCCGCATGGACGTGCCGAGCTTCGTCCGGTTCAGCATGAGGCCGACGGCCACGAGGGCGGCGACCGACAGGCCCATGACCCACAGCTCGACCGGCTGCACGCGCACGAGGCCGAACTCGAGCGCCGTCTGCAGGCCGAAGTCGGTGTAGGACTGCCGGCTCCCGCCGAAGAACAGCAGCACGACGTGCCGCAGCACGAACGAGAGCCCGATGGACACGACGAGCATGGCGATGAGCCCGGTCCGCTGGGCCCTGAGGGGACGCCAGACCTGACGGTCGAGCCCGCCCGCCAGCGCACCCCCGGCGGCGATCGCCAGCGGCGCGGCGATGAGCAGGGGCAGGCCGAGCGTCACGTTGAGGAAGTAGGCGAGGAACGCGCCGACGGTGACGAGGTCGCCGTGGGCGAAGTTCACGAGCCCGGTCGTCCCGAAGATGAGCGAGAGGCCGATCGCGGTCATCGCGATGATCAGGCCGAACTTCAGCCCGTTCACGGAGCTCTGCAGCAGGCGTCGCGGCGTGTCGGACGTCTGCACCTGCGGCTCGCCGAGGGCGAACACGACCGCCGAGGTCGAGTTCTCGAACACCCGCACCTCGCGGGCCGGGTTGTCCGGGTCGCGCAGCCCCACCCCCTCGGGAGGGTCGAGGCGTCCAGCTCGATGCGGTAGGCGCCCGGACCGGGCAGCTCGACGAGCCACGACCCGTCCGGCCCGCTCACGGCCTCGAGCACCGCCCCGTCGTCGGTCGACTCCACGACGACCCGCACGCCCTCGACGCCCTCGCCCTCGAACGCGAGCCGGCCGGAGACCGTCTCCGTCGCCGACTGGGCCACGGCCGGTCCGGCCGTGAGGGCGGCGACGGACCCGACCGCGATGGCCGTCAGGACGACGGCCGCGACGCGCCGCAGCTGCGGACCACGACGGGCGCGCACGAGGGAGGAGACCACCAGCTCGCCCCCTCGACGCTCCCGAGTCGTCCTGCGCAGTGCGCGGCGAGCCTAGGCGTTCCCCGCGGTGGCGTCATCCACCCGCACGCGCCGGTTGCGATCGGACCGGCGCGACCTCGGGTGTCGGCGCCGCAGTCCACGGGGGCGAGAGGCGGGGACGGGAATCGAACCCGTGATGGGGGATTTGCAGTCCCCTGCCTTACCACTTGGCCACCCCGCCGGGACGGCGGCGGCAGGGTAGCCGTGTCGCACCGGACCCTCGGTGTCCCGGCCGTCCGCCGGCTCAGTCCTCGACGTGCGCCGTGCCGTCGACGGCGGCGGCGAGGCGTTCGAACGCGGCACGACGCACCTCGGGCAGGTCGGCGTCGGGCAGCGCGCAGCCCGGCTCGCCGGCGTGCCGGCAGTCGTCGAGCGCGCACGCGAGGCCGGCGAGCTCGGGGAACCCGAGCGCGACGCCGCGACGGTCGAGCATCCCGAGTCCGAAGGAGCGCACGCCCGGCGTGTCGACGAGCCAGCCCCCGCCCGGCAGCGGCATCGCGGCGGCCGCGACCGTCGTGTGGCGTCCGCCACGCGGGCCGACCTCCCCCGTGCGACGTTCGGCGTCGGGGATGAGCACGTTCGTGAGGGACGTCTTCCCGACGCCGGAGTGGCCGGTGAGGACCGTCCAGCGCCCGGCGAGCCGTTCCCGCAGCCGGTCGAGCCCCTCACCGGTGTGTGCCGAGACGCGGAGGACCTCCTGCACCGCACCGCCGTACGGCGCGACCGCCGCGTCGAGCCCGTCGGCATCGGCGGTGGCGACCACGTCGACCTTGTTGACGACGAGCAGCACCCCGAGACCCCCGGCGGTCGCGGCGACGATGACCCGGTCGGCGAAGCGGAGCCCCGCTGCGAGGTTGTCCGCCCCCACGACCACGGCGACGACGTCGGCGTCGGCGACGAGCACCCGCTCGTGCGCGTCGAGGTCGTCCCCGGTCCGCGCCAGCACCGTCGTCCGCGGCAGGCGCTCGACGACCCGGGCCGGCTCGTCACCGCGGGCGGGGGCGACCCGGACCCGGTCACCGACGACGACCCGACGTCCGCGCATCGCCCCGCCGTAGCGGGCGTCCAGGGTGTCCTCGGGCCCGTCCCCCTCGAGGACGACGCGGATGCGTCCGCGGTCGACGGCGACGACCCGGCCCTGCTGCTGCCGGCGGCGCGCGGCCCGCGCCGCCGGGGACGCGAGCGGACGACCGCGCGGCCCCACGGCCACGTCGTCGTCCCACTCGTCCTCGAGGGCGTCGACGTCGATCTTCGGCATCCGCCCATCCTGCCACCCCCGCAGGGCGGATGCGCGCTGGCCTAGCATCCGCCCCGGGAGCGCAGCGGACGATCGGGACGGGGGACGCCATGGCCGGGGACGCGATCGAGGGACTGCTCGAGGAGGAACGACGGTTCCCGCCCGTCGCGGCGGCCGCGGTGCGCACCGGCATCGTCGACGGCTCGCTGCACGCGGCGGCGGCGCGCGACCCGGAGGCGTTCTGGGCCGAGCAGGCCCGCCGGCTGGACTGGATGCGGCCGTTCTCCGACGCCGAGGTGCTCGACTGGCAGGCCCCCTTCGCCCGCTGGTTCGCCGACGGGACGCTCAACGCCAGCGTGAACTGTGTCGACCGGCACGTCGCCGCGGGGAACGGCGACCGCGTCGCGTTCCACTGGGAGGGTGAGCCCGGCGACACGCGGACGATCACCTACGCCGAGCTGCGCGACGACGTCGCCCGTGCGGCCAACGCGCTGCGCGACCTCGGCGTCGAACGCGGTGACCGCGTCGCCGTCTACCTGCCGATGGTGCCCGAGCTCGTCGTCACCATGCTGGCCTGCGCCCGTATCGGCGCGGTGCACTCGGTCGTGTTCGGCGGCTTCAGCGCGAACGCCCTGCGCGAACGCATCGACGACGCCGCGTGTCGCGTGCTGGTGACCGCGGACGGTGCGCACCGGCGCGGCACCACGTTCCCGCTCAAGGAGCAGGCCGACGAGGCCGTGGAGGGCTCGGCCTCGATCGAACGGCTGCTCGTCGTGCGGCGGACCGGCGACGACGTCACGATGCGGGACGGACGCGACGTGTGGTGGCACGACCTGGTGCCCGCGCAGGACGCGGTCTGCGAGCCCGAGGAGATGGGCGCCGAGGACCTGCTGTTCCTCCTCTACACGTCGGGGACCACCGGACGCCCCAAGGGCATCATGCACACGACGGGCGGCTACCTCACGCAGACGTCGTTCACCCACCGGGCGGTGTTCGACCTCGACCCCGAGCACGACGTGTACTGGTGTGCGGCCGACATCGGCTGGGTCACCGGCCACTCCTACATCGTCTACGGGCCGCTCGCCAACGGCGCGACGTCGGTCATGTACGAGGGTGCGCCGAACTTCCCGCGCGAGGACCGCTTCTGGGAGCTCGTCGCCCGCTACGGCGTCACGCAGCTCTACACGGCACCGACGGCCATCCGTGCGTTCATGAAGTGGGGCCGCGAGCACCCCGACGGGCACGACCTCTCGAGCCTGCGGGTGCTCGGCAGCGTCGGTGAGCCGATCAACCCCGAGGCGTGGATGTGGTACCGCGACGTCATCGGTGGCGGGCGGACGCCGGTGGTCGACACGTGGTGGCAGACGGAGACGGGCGCGATGATGATCGCGCCGCTCCCCGGGGTGACCACGACGAAGCCCGGGTCGGCGACGTCCCCCCTGCCCGGCATCTCGGCGACCATCGTCGACGACCGCGGTGAGGAGGTGCCCGCCCCCGGCGGGGGCTACCTCGTGCTCGACCGGCCGTGGCCGTCGATGCTGCGCGGCATCTGGGGCGACGAGGCGCGCTTCCGGGAGACCTACTGGTCGCGCTTCCCCGGCCGCTACTTCGCCGGCGACGGCGCGAAGCGGGACGCGGACGGGTCGTTCTGGCTGCTCGGACGCGTCGATGACGTCATGAACGTGTCGGGGCATCGGCTGTCGACCACCGAGGTCGAGTCCGCGCTCGTCAGCCACCCGTCGGTCGCCGAGGCGGCGGTCATCGGCCGGGCCGACCCGCTCACCGGCCAGGCGATCGCCGCGTTCGTGACCCCCCGCGCCGGGTTCGAGGGGGACGAGGCGTTGGCGGCCGAGCTGCGCGAGCACGTCGCCCGGATGATCTCCCCGATCGCGAAGCCGGCGTCGCTGCTGTTCACCGCGGACCTGCCCAAGACCCGCTCCGGCAAGATCATGCGGCGGCTGCTGCGCGACATCGCCGAGGACAAGCAGCTCGGCGACACCACGACGCTCGCGGACGCCGGCGTCGTCGACGCGATCAAGGACCGCTACCTCACGGCGGCCCCGGGCGACGACGAGTCCTGACGGCCCCGCGGGCTACCTTCCGGCCCCGGCGCCGACCGCGGTCGTGCGCACCGACGACGCGGAGAGCCTGACGTGCTGCTGCCTCTGGTGGTGGCCGCGCCGATCATCGCGGCGGGCCTGACGCCCCTGCTCGGGCGACGGCTGGGACGGGCCGTGCTCCTCGTCGACGGTGCCGTGCTCCTCGGGGTCACCGCGACGCTCGCCGGGCGGCTCCCCGCCGTCCTCGACGGCGACGTGGTGACGTTCCGACGCCCCTGGCTGCCCGAGCTCGGCCTCGACGTCGCCCTGCGCCTCGACGGGCTCGCGTTCGCGTTCGCGCTCGTCGTCGCCGGCATCGGCACGCTCGTCATGGTCTACGCATGGCGCTACTTCGCCGCGTCCGACCCGGCCGCGGTGCGCATCGGGGCGCTGCTGACGCTGTTCGCCGGCGCGATGCTCGGCGTGGTCCTCGCCGACGACATCATCCTGCTGTTCATCGCCTGGGAGCTGACGAGCATCACGAGCTTCTTCCTCATCGGCGGCGATGGGAAGGGCAGCACCGGTGCCACCCGTGCGCTGCTCGTCACCGCCCTCGGTGGGCTGGCGCTGCTCGCAGGCGCCGTCCTCCTCTCCCTCACGACGGGGACCACGTCGATCGCGGGCATCGCCGCCGCCGCGGGGGCCGTCGCAGCGTCCCCGCTCGTCGTCCCCATCGTGCTGCTCGTGCTGCTCGCCGCCGGCTCCAAGTCCGCCCAGTTCCCCCTCCACTTCTGGCTGCCCGGTGCGATGGTCGCCCCGACGCCCGTGTCGACGTACCTGCATGCGGCGACCATGGTCAAGGCCGGCGTGTACCTCCTCCTCCGCCTGGCACCGGTGTTCGACGGGGTGGCGCTGTGGCAGGTGAGCCTCGTGCTCGTCGGCGGCACGACCGCCGTGCTCGGGGCCTGGGTCGCGGTCGTCCAGCACGACCTGAAGCGGCTCATGGCGTACTCGACGGTCAGCCAGCTCGGGCTGCTCACGGCGCTCGCCGGGCTCGGCACACCCCTCGCGCTGGGCATCGCGACCGTGCACGTGCTCGCACACGCGTTGTTCAAGGCGGCGCTGTTCATGACCGTCGGGGTCGTCGACCATGAGACGGGGACGCGCGACCTGCGTCGGCTCGGCGGCCTGCGCCACCAGCTCCCGCTCACGGCCGCCGCGGGCACGCTGGCGGCCCTGTCGATGGCCGGACTGCCCCCGCTGCTCGGCTTCGTCACGAAGGAGGAGGCCCTCGCCGCCTTCGTGAAGGGCGGCGGGACACCGTGGCTCGCGACGACCGGCCTCGTGCTCATCGTCGTCGCGAGCGTCGGCACCGTCGGGTACTCGCTGCGCTACGTGGCCGGCACGTTCCTCGGTCCGGTCCGCACCCCCGCGCACCGCCCGGCGGTCGCCTTCGAGCTGCCGGCGCTGCTGCTCGCCGTGGCCGGGCTGGCGCTCGGACCGCTGTCCGGGACGCTCACCCCGCTGCTCGACGTGGTCGCCGAGCAGCTCACCGGCAGCACCACCGGCGTCAAGCTCGCCCTGTGGCACGGCATCACCGTCCCGCTCCTGCTCAGCATCGGCATCGTCACCGGCGGCGTCCTGCTGCACCGCGCCGGCCCGGCCATCGAGCGCCGACTCGCGGGGACCCGAGGACCGTCCGGCGAGGACGCGTTCGACCGCACCTACGCGGCCACGCTCCGGCTGGGGGGACGGGTGCGCGCCTCGGCCACCTCCGACCGGCCCGTGGCCTACCTCGGTCCCGTCCTCGTCGTGCTCGCCGCCGTCCTGTGGACCGCGACCGCGACGGTCGAGCCGGCCGGCACGCCACCGACCTCCGACCCGCTCGACACGCTCACGGTGGGGCTCGTCGCCGTCGCCGTCGTCGGCGTCGTGCAGGCCCGCAGCCGCATCGCCGCCGTCGCCGCGCTCGGACTCACCGGGTTCCTCGTCGCCGGCTGGTTCGCCCTCCACGGGGCACCGGACCTCGCCCTGACCCAGTTGCTCGTCGAGACGCTGACCGTCGCGCTCGTCGTCGTCGTCTTCCGCCGCCTGCCCGACACGTTCGCCCGCGGCGGGCGGCTGCGCCGCCGGGGAGCGGCCGCGGTCGCCGCCACGGTCGGCGCGGGCACGGCGCTGCTCACCTGGCGGCTGACGGGTCGACGGGGACGCAGTGCCGTCGGGGACCGGTTCCTCGCCGAGGCGGAGCCGATCACCGGCGGGGACAACGTCGTCAACACGATCCTCGTCGACTTCCGGGCGCTGGACACGCTCGGTGAGGTCACCGTCCTGCTCGTCGCGGCGCTCGGGATCTACACCCTGGTGCGCCGCCCCTCGGTCCGGCCGCTCGGCCCGCCCGCGGGCTCGCCGGTCCGGGCCGGCGGCGACGGGTTCCGCGGGGACGGCGCGATCGAGAGCACGATCCTGCGGGTGATGACGGACGTGCTCGCCCCGGCGCTGCTGCTGACGTCCGGCTGGCTGCTGCTGCGCGGCCACGACGCCGTCGGCGGCGGCTTCATCGGCGGACTCGCCGCCGGCGCAGCCGTCGTGCTCCTCTACCTCAGCCGCGGCCACCAGCGGATGTGGCAGTCCCGCTGGTTCCGCACGCTCCCCATGGTCGGGACCGGACTCGCCATCGCCGGCGGGTACGGACTCGCCGGCCTCGTCGCGGACGGCGCGTTCCTCGCCGGCGGCAAGGTCACGCTCCCCGGTGGGACGTCCGTCGCCGCCTCCCTCGTGTTCGACGTCGGCGTGTTCCTCGTCGTCGTCGGACTCGTCGTCGCCGTCCTGCGCCATCTCGGACAGGGGCTGCCCGAGGACGCGCCGGTGTCGGCGCGCGGCGGCCCGGTGGGCGAGCCGGAGGGGAGGCGATGAGCGCGGCCGTCATCGTCGGGGTGCTCGCCGCGGGCGGCACCTACCTCATCCTGCAGCGCGGCATCGTCCGGATCGCCCTCGGGTTCGTGCTGCTCGGCCACGCGGCGACGACCCTGCTCATCGCCGCCGGCGGTGTCGGGACGCGCGCGGTGCCGTTCGCGGGTGCCGGTGCGGACGCCGCCGACCCCCTCCCCCAGGCGTTCGCGCTCACCGCCATCGTCATCGCGTTCGGCATCACGGCGTTCCTGCTCGCCCTCGCGTTCCGCAGCCGTGACGTCCAGGGTGACGACGACCTCGAGGACGGCCGATGAGCGAGCTCCTCATCCTCGTCCTCGCCGTCCCGCTGACGGCCGGTGCCACCGGCGTGCTGCTCCGACACCGCCGGCGCCTGCAGCGCGCCCTCGCGTGGGTCACGCTCGGCGGCGTCGTCGCGATCTCGCTGCTGCTGGTCGGCGCGACGTCGGACGGCTCGACCCTCACGGTCGACGTGGGCGGCTTCCCGGCCGGGCTCGCGATCGTCCTCGGTGTGGACGCGCTCAGCGCGCTGCTGCTCACCATCGGTTCGACGATGACCCTCGTCGGCGTGGTGTTCGCCGCCGCGAGCGGCGAGGACGACCACCCGCTGTTCCTCCCGCTCGTGCTGCTGCTGTGGTCGGGCGTCGCGCTCGCCTTCGTCACCGCCGACCTGTTCAACCTGTTCGTCGCGTTCGAGGTGATGCTCGTCGCGTCGTACGTGCTGCTGACGCTGCGCGGCGGCGGGGCGCAGGTCCGTGCGGGGGTCCTGTACGTCGGCACGAACCTGCTCGCCTCGACGGCGTTCCTGCTCGGCGTCGGACTCGTCTACGGCCGGCTCGGGACGGTCAACCTCGCGGCCGTGTCCACCGCCGTGCCGGACGACCCGGCCGCCCTCGCCGGCATGGGTGTGCTGCTCGTCGCCGTCGTCGCGAAGGCGAGCCTCGTCCCGCTGCACGGCTGGCTGCCCCGCGCGTACGTCCACGCGTCCCCGACGGTCACGGCGATCTTCTCCGCACTGCTCACGAAGGCCGGCGTGTACGTGCTGTATCGCCTCACGTCCACGTTCCTCCACGACGTCGACGGGTTCCTCCCGGCGATGCTCGTCGTCGCCGCGGTCACGATGGTCGTCGGCGTGCTCGGCGCCGTCGGCGGCGGCGACATGCGGGGCATCCTGACGTTCCACATGGTCAGCCAGGTCGGCTACCTCGTCCTGCCCCTCGGCGTGTGGACGCGCGGTGCGGTCGCCGCAGGACTGTTCTACCTGCTGCAGTACGTCGCCGTGAAGGGCGCGCTGTTCCTCTCCGCGGCCGCGGTGATCCGCTCGGAGGGCACCGACCGGCTCGACCGGCTGGGTGGACTGCTGCGGACGCGCCCGTGGCTCGGCGTCGCCTTCCTGCTGCCCGCGCTGGCGCTCGCCGGCATCCCGCCGACGTCCGGGTTCCTCGGCAAGTACCTGCTCATCCGGACCGCCTTCGAGGCGCAGGCGTACGTCGCCGGCGCGACCGCCGTCGGCGTCAGCCTCCTGACGCTGCTGTCGATGATCAAGATCTTCAACGGGGCGTTCTGGGGCGACCGGCCGGGCGCGGATGCGGACGGGCGGGCACCGACGGGCACCCCCGTCGGGACGACGGCACGGCGCGTCCTCGTCGGCATGCCCCTCGGCATCGGGGTCGCCGCCCTGGTGCTCGGACCCGCCGCCGCCCCCCTGCTCGACGTGGTCGGCGCGGCGGCCGACGCGCTGCTCGACCCGACGGCCTACCTCACGGCGGTGGCACGATGACGGCCACGCCACCTCCCGAGGGCATGCGCGCAGGTGCGCGCGCGGGCACGGGCCGCGGGTCGGCGAGCGCGCTGACGTGGCCGCTGCGCCTCGTCGTCTCGCTGCTGCGGTTCCTCGGAGAGATCGTGCGCGCGAACCTGCGGGTCGCCTACGAGGTCGCGACGCCCGGCTTCCACATGCAGCCCGCGATCATGGCGGTCCCGACCCGGGCCCGCGGGCCGGTCGAGCTCGTCCTGCTCGCCAACGCGATCTCGCTCACCCCCGGCACGCTCACGCTCGAGGTCGACGAACCACGGCGCATGCTGTACGTCCACACCCTCTACGCCCCGTCGCGGGAGGAGTTCCTCACCGGGATCGTGCGGCTCGAGGACATCCTGCTCGACGCGACCCGCCTGCACGGGAGGAGCGCATGACCGTCGTCGACGTCGCCCTCGGAGCGGTCGCCGTGGCGTTCCTGCTCGCACTGGTGCGGGTGCTGCGGGGCCCGACGGTCGCCGACCGGGCGGTCGCCGCGGACGTCGCCCTCTACGGCGTCATCGGCGCGATCGCGCTGCTCGCCCTGCGGCAGGAGGCCGACCAGCTGCTGGACGTGACGCTCGTCGCGACGCTGCTGGGCTTCCTCGCGACCGTCGCGCTCAGCCTGCTGGTCGGGAGGCGCGGCTCATGACGTGGTCCACGGTGCTCGCCGACGTGCTCATCGGGGTGGGCGCGGGCCTCATCCTGCTCGCCGGCGTCGGCGTCGTGCGCCTCCCGGACGTGCTGACCCGCGCCAACGCGGCGACGAAGGCGACGGGGCTCGGGCTCGCGGCGATCCTCGGGGGGGTCGCGCTCGCCGTCGGGACGACACGCGCCGCGGTCGTGCTCGGACTCGCCGTCGTCATCCAGCTGCTGACCTCACCCGTCTCGGGGCACGTCATCGGGCGCGCCGCCTACCGCTCCGGCGCACCGTTGTGGCAGGAGACGCACACCGACGACCTCGGCCCGCACTACCGAGGTGGCGGGCCCGCCTGACGCGCCGCCGTCCCGGGACGCTCAGACGAGCCGCGGATGGTCCGGGAACAGCGCGCGCAGGGTCGGGTTCGTCCGGTCGGCCTCGCTGAGGACGGGATCCGTGACGGGCCAGTCGACCCCGAGGTCCGGATCGTCCCAGGCGACCGACGGCTTCACCAGCCCCGGTCGGAACTCGTCGGTCACGTCGTAGAGGTAGTCGGTGTCCTCGAGGGTCAGGAACGAGTTCGCGAGACCCTCGGTCACGTACAGCCGGATGCGCTCCCCCGGCGCGTCGCCGAGCAGGAACGTGGCGACCTCGCCGAAGGTCGGACTGTCCGGGCGGATGTCGGCGATCGCGCAGAACGCCCGGCCACGCACGACGTAGACGAGCTTGTCCCACGGCTCCGCGTGGAAGCCGCGCAGCACCCCGGGCCCCGACCGCGAATGGTTCCCCTGCCGGAACGTCGGCGCACGTCCGAGCGCGGCCTCGAGCTCGCCACGCTGGTAGGTCTGCCGGAAGAAGCCCCGGTCGTCGCCGTGCGTCTCCCACCGCACGACGAGGAGCCCGTCGATCGCCGTGCGCTCGATGGCCATCCACGTCCCTCCGAGGACGGCGCACGCTAGCCGAGCGGCCCTCCGTGCCCACCGGAGGTCCACAGCACGGGCACGGCTCCCCGTCGGGCCCGAGCCCCTCGCGTACCGTTCCCGCGCAGCCCGACCCCGGACGTGTGGAGCGACGTGGCCGAGTACAGCGCGAAGAACATCAGCGTCCTCAAGGGCCTCGAGGGCGTGCGGAAGCGTCCCGCCATGTACATCGGCTCGACGGACCGGCGCGGCCTGCACCATCTCGTCTGGGAGGTCGTCGACAACGCGGTCGACGAGCACCTCGCCGGGCACGCGAAGCGCATCACCGTCCGCATCCTCGACGACGGAGGGGTCGAGGTCGCCGACGACGGCCGCGGCATCCCCATCGACCGGCACCCCACCGAGAAGCGTCCGGCCGTCGAGGTGGCGCTGACCACCCTGCACGCCGGGGGCAAGTTCGACCGCCAGTCCTACGCCGTGTCGGGCGGGCTGCACGGGGTGGGCGTGTCCGTCGTCAACGCGCTGTCGAACCGGACGGAGGTCGAGGTGACCCGGGACGGCGCCCGGCACGCCGTCGCCTTCGCCCGTGGCCGCACGCAGGAGAAGCTGGCGAAGCTGCCGGGGAAGCGCACGAGCACGGGGACGCTGGTGCGGTTCTGGCCGGACGACACGATCTTCGAGACCGTCGACTTCGACCACGACACGATCGCGCAGCGGCTGCACGAGACGGCACTGCTCAACGCCGGCCTGTCCCTCACGCTCGTCGACGACCGGGACGGTCGGAGCGTCACGTACCGGTCGAAGAAGGGCCTGGTCGACTTCGTCACCGAGCTGCTCGGGGACGCCGACCCGCTCGTCCCGGTCATCACGTTCAGCGACGAGCGCGAGGTCGACGGGCATCCGGTCGCCATCGACGTCGCGCTGACCTGGTCCGACGGCTTCCACGACGAGCGCATCCGCTCCTACGTCAACATCGTGCGGACCGCGGACGGCGGCACGCACGAGGAGGGCTTCCGGCGCGCGCTGACCACGACGCTGAACCGGTTCGGCCGCGACTCGAAGGCGCTCGGCGCGAAGGATCCCAACCTGACCGGCGACGACGTCCGAGAGGGGCTCGTCGCGGTGGTGTCCATCAAGCTGCCCGACCCGCAGTTCGAGGGCCAGACGAAGGGCCGGCTCGGCTCCACCCTCGCCCGCTCCTACGCCGAGCAGGTGGTCGGCGAGGGCCTCGCACGGTGGCTGGACGCGAACACGGCGAAGGGCCGCAAGGTCGTGAAGCGCGCGTCGGTCGCGGCGAAGGCCCGCCAGGCCGCCAAGGCCGCGCGGGAGCTGACGCGCCGCAAGGGGCTGCTCGACGCCCAGTCCGCCGGCCTGCCCGGGAAGCTCGCCGACTGCACGTCGCGGGACCCCGCGACCACCGAGCTGTTCGTCGTCGAGGGTGACTCGGCGGGAGGGTCCTCGAAGTCGGCCCGTGACCGGCACACCCAGGCGATCCTGCCGCTGCGCGGGAAGGTGCTCAACGTCCAGCGGGCGCAGCTGACGAAGGTGCTCGAGAACTCGGAGCTGCAGGCGCTCGTGAAGGCGCTGGGGACCGGCATCGGCGACGCGTACGAGCCGGAGCGCCTGCGGTACGGGCGCGTCATCCTGATGGCCGACGCGGACGTCGACGGCGGGCACATCACCACGCTGCTGCTGACGTTCTTCCACCGGTTCATGCCGCAGCTGATCGCCGACGGGCGCCTCTACCTCGCCCAGCCGCCCCTGTTCCAGCTCCGCCGCGGCACCGAGGTGGCGTACGCGATGAGCGAGGCCGAACGGGAGCGCTGATGCGCACCACGTTCAAGGGCCGAGGGACCGTCGAGGTGCAGCGCTTCAAGGGGCTCGGGGAGATGGACGCCGAGCAGCTGTGGCGGACGACGATGGATCCGGAGCGGCGCACGCTGCTGCGGGTCACCATCGCCGACGCGGAGCGGACCACCGACCTGTTCAACCTGCTGATGGGCAACCAGACGGACCCACGGCGCGAATGGATCGTCGAGAGGGCGCACTTCGCCCGGAACGTGGACATCTGATGGCGACGAGGAAGACGACGGGCAAGCGGCGGAGCGCCCAGGGCGCGCTCGAGCTGACGAGCGGGACGGTCGTCGACGTCTCGATCGACGACCGCATGGAGCAGGCGTTCCTCGACTACTCGATGTCGGTGATCGTCAGCCGCGCGCTGCCGGACGTGCGGGACGGCCTCAAGCCGGTGCAGCGGCGCATCCTCTACTCGATGTGGGAGTCCGGCCTCCACCCGGACCGCCCCTACCGGAAGTGCGCGTCCGCGGTCGGCGAGGTCATGAAGACCTACCACCCGCACGGCGACAGCTCCATCTACGACGCGCTGGTGCGCATGGCCCAGGACTTCACGACCCGCGAGCCGCTCGTCGACGGCCACGGCAACTTCGGATCGATCGACGGCGACCCCCCTGCCGCGATGCGCTACACCGAGGCGCGCCTGTCCCCCCTCGCGATGGAGCTCCTCGCGGGCATCGACGAGGACACCGTCGATGAGGCCGAGAACTACGACGGGTACGCGACGGAGCCGGTCGTGCTCCCCGCCCGCTTCCCGAACCTGCTGGTCAACGGCGCGTCGGGCATCGCGGTCGGGATGGCGACGACGATCCCCCCGCACAACCTCGGGGAGGTCATCGACGCCTGCCTCCACCTCGTCGACCGGCCGGACGCGACCGTCGACGACCTGATGCGCCACGTGCCCGCGCCGGATCTCCCCGGCGGAGCCCGCATCATCGACGGTCCGGGCATCCGCGACGCCTACGTGTCGGGGCGCGGCGGGATCACGATGGAGGCGGTGGCGACCACGGAGACCCGCAGCGGCAACCTGCCCCGCATCGTCATCACCGAGATCCCCTACCAGGTCAACAAGGC
>PR_CR_10_Liq_1_inCRDRAFT_1000696_pt1 | contig 20433 bp, 21 predicted proteins | sample PRCRCaboRojoPR_3_FD_10241 | JGI IMG/M metagenome (IMG submission 10241)
ACCTGTCTGTTCCGCTACTTCCATAAAAAGTTCGTCTAGAGTATCAGGAGCAGATATAAGTAGTCCAGTGCGACCTTCTAAAGAGACTAGCAAATCTATAGAAGAAAAATCCATTATAAGGACTCATCAGAAAACACTAATATTCCTGAACCAGCCAATCAAATTCATTCAACTTGACATCAAACCTATTTCGCCATTTGAGTAATCGTTAATAATTGTTTGAAAATGTTAAGCTTAGAAACTGAAAGAAGACTGGCAGAATTACTCTACGAAGTGTCCAAAGGAGAGATGCAGGTCGAAATGGCCAGACAAGACCTTTCCCAACAGTACGACTTCGAAGCTTACTCTGTGTTCCGCAATCTCGACAGGTACAGTTACGGCTCCTTGTCAAGTAACGACATCAGGTTGTTCCTCGAAGCAAACCGAGTTTTTTGCACCGAAACAGAGGCCTACCTCTTAGTCAAGCAGTACGACTCCAACTCTGATGGCCGCCTTTCCCTTAACGAATTTTGCCAACTAGCATTGCCAAGTGCCAACCAACCCTTGAGGGACATTGCTTCTTCCAGAAGAGCAAGTTTAAGACTCACTCCTAACGTGGAGTTCTACCTGGTTAGACTCCTCAGGGAAGAAGTCAGACTCCAGCAAAGACTTGAATCCCTCAAACAAACACTTTCAAGCCGCTATGACTTTACTCTTATGGACTGCTTCTCCACTGTCGACGCTGAAAAAAGGTCCTTTTTGGACAGACTCCAGTTCCAACGCTTTGGTAGGAAAAATGGGTTCTTGATGTACGACAACGAGTTAGACGCTTTGCTCAGGAGACTCGACTTAGATGGGGACGAGTTGGTTAGCTACTCCGAGTTTGTGGACGGAGTGCTTCCTTTGAGGGGAGAGTATGCACCCAAAACCTTTTCAAGCACAACCAGCTTCAGAAGGTCCGCTTCGCCTTTAAAGCGCTCGGGCTATAGTCCTTTGTTTGAAAGCAGAATTACTCACACTCCTAGCATAGCATATAGCACAAGAGTAGCTTCTCCTTTAAGGGCATCTCGGGGAAGGTCTCCTCTCAGAAGTTCGCCCCTCAGAAGTTCGCCCCTCAGAAGTTCGCCCCTCAGAAGTTCACCTCTTAGAAACAGTTCACCCCAAAGATCATCGCCTCTCAGAAGCTCGCCACTGAGAGCCTCACAACGCGACTCACCTATGAGATCCTCCCCACTTAGAAACTCTTCTCCCTCTAGAGAATCTCTTGTGCGTTCTTCCTACAGAGCCAGTTCTCCACTAAGAGCATCTCCCAAAAGAGTTTCCTTCACTAATTCAAATGCTGACTACCGAACTCCTGTGAAGTCAAGGTTTGCATCTCCGCTTAGAAAGTCTCAAAGTCCTAGCAGAAGGTCGCTTTTCGAGTCTTACCGAGGAGATGACATCTACCCTTCACCCAACAAATCAGCTGCAAGGTATTAAGTTAATAAAGTTTTCCTTAAACACTTCTTTAAACTACAATTAGAATCAAAGGTTAGTTCAAAGCGTAAAAATGCTAATGGAAAATAGAATGTTCTATGGAATTTACTTAACTAACTGTACGTGGAGTCCAAGCATTTTGGTAAGGCCTGGGCTTGCAAATGACCTTGGGTTGCACCAGAGCATTGAACTTACACCGATACTAACAAAACTAATTTATAATTACCTGTTATGACTCATGACCAGTATCAGGTCTTTTACTTGAAGACCCAAACTACTAAACAAGTCCTAACTACTCAAGGGTAATTTATAATAAGTTGGCACAACTATACTAAGTAATTATTCTAATCTTAATCTGAAGACATTTTTGAACTGTATTAATCGTACAGTGAATACAGTCCAATTTATAATATGAAAGACATTATTCTTACATGCCCTTCTCCCGGTTGTTCGCGAACATATACGAACAAATGCAATCTCAAAAGACACTACGAGGCCTTTCACTCTGAAAACAAGAAGTTCCAGTGTCAATACTGCTTGAAGTCCCTTTCCTCAAAGCAAAACCTAAGGGAGCACCTGTACACCCACACAGGCGAAAAGCCCTACATCTGTAAGGAGCCTGGCTGCGGAATGCGGTTCCGCCAAGGAAGCCAGCTTTCTGCACACAAAAGAATCCACCTGGCTATCAGGAAATTCACAACGCGTCCTAACATTGAAGCGGTGAAGCTAACTTCTTTGCTCCAACAGAATCCCGAGGCTCTTCATGAAGATTATCGAGTGAAGGGCCAAGTTGAATTCGAAGTTAATTTGCCCTTAATCCAGGAAGATCAAGAGCAAAAATTCAGTTTGCCTAACATTTTGTATTAACTAGTTTTCCGAACTTAGACTTAATCCCGACTAATTGTTAACATTGTTAATCTACCTAATTATGGAGCTTTGGAGTCTGAATTAATTACTTAGTTTAAGCCTCCAGACTTAGTCTCAGGTGAAACCGAACCCATTTATCATGTCAAAAATCATGGCTCTAGAACATATGTTTACAAATTACTAACTAAGTTAAAGTTTGCTTCTTGAAAGAACGAGCAACTCCTACAGCAGAACTCAGCACCCCCAAAACCCCCACTACTCCAGCGTTTAACTTGTTTTTGTCCAAAAAGTATATTGCCACCGGAATGTCTAGAATTGAGCGGATCATTTCTAGAACTAACAAGTCGTTTTTCACTCCTAAGTTTCTATACTCAGTTGAGTTGAGGGCTTGGTTTGAGTCTCTCTGAATAACCCTTACTAGTTTTTGCATGAGTTTTTGCAGGTTGTGCATTTCCAAAGCAGTTGCCAAAATAGCAAACAGTTCTTTCAACACCCAACTTAAGTTCCTCACGATGTCGAACAGCATCAAACGTGTAGACTCAGGTTGCAGCTTCAAAAGCCCAACTCTCTGGAAGTACAAGCAGTGGTCTGCTAGGTAAAAAGCAACTCCAAACACGTCTGAAAGACCTCTAGTCCAAGTCTTGGGTTTGTTCCAAGCGCGTGTTAGGATTTCCAAAAGGTTCTTGAAAGGCATTCCTAAACGCAGTGCTTTCCTTACCACAGCTAAGTTGAGTGCTAGTTTCTTAGCCCTTTTGCGGAGGGTCTGGGAGTTCCACAGAACACTTGCTAAAAAAGACGCGTACTGAAGTAGTTTCAAAGACTGCTCCCTTCCTTCGAAGTCCTTCATGAAGCACCGGAAGCTGTTTGCCATTTCCATTGCAACTTATGAATAGTGCATATAAATGTGGAATCAAGTATCCTGCAACAACCTTTTCAAAGACTACTTGAAAAACAAACAAGACCACAACCTACGCCAGTCCATAGTAAGCGTGAAGCCCTCCATTGACAACTCAAAACCCAAAGCTATGAAACACCTAGCCAACAAAGCCAAGCGGCAACGCATGCTGGATGGTAATGCTTATTAAGAAAGGAACGCAGAAATCCAGAAGCAAAACCAAAACTTACTCCAGAAGCTCCTAACAATTGGAGTCAAGCCTTCCCCACTAACTCCTTCTATGCTTGTGCCCAAAAACCAACCCAACCCCAACGCGAAACTCCGCGAAAGAGTCAACCACCAACAGAAAATAGCAGTTGAGAACGCAAAGATCCTAAACCGACTTAGCAGTGCTAGGTCTTCCTACTCAATCAGTAAATGGGAAAAAGAAAAGCAGTACAGAGACTACTTAATCAAAAACATCTCCCAAAACTCAGGCAACGTCATGCGCAAAAGCAGCTCCATGACTAACTGCTCAAGACCTAAGTCTGAATACCAAAAAACCAGACTCAGTAGCAGACCCCAAACCAGTAGTTCGAGACGCATTATTTATTCTTCTCAGAAAAGTAACTTATAAATATGCAAGCTATTCTAGGCAAACTCCCCACTTTTGTCACAAAGCAACAAGTCTCCACAAACCCTTTACTCGCCTTATGGGAAGGAAGAGTTCCAGAAAACCACTTTAACACTCCAGTTTCAAACCAAAAAGGGTTTTTGGAAGCCAAGCCCTTCCAAAACACAGTCCTTGAAGGCAAACACGTCAAGGCAGCAATTGTGACTTGTGGAGGACTCTGTCCAGGACTCAACTTAGTAGTCCAAGAACTCACAAACGCTCTCTACTCCTATGGAACTACTCAAGTGTACGGAGTGCTAAATGGCTTTAAGGGGTTTAGAAATGAAGACTTCCTGAGACTAAACCCCCAACAACTCGAAACTATCCACAGAGACGCTGGAACAGTAATTAAGTCTTCCAGAGGAGGCTGGGATTTGCAAAGCATTGCTGACTCTGTCCAAAGGAACGGGTTTAACCATGTCTATATAATTGGAGGAGATGGCACTCACAGAGGAGCTTTAGAGCTTTCTAAAGAAATGCTCTGCAGAAACCTGGCAGTCCACGTTTGTGCTCTTCCTAAAACTATAGACAACGACATTCCTTTGATCGCAAGTAGTTTTGGATTCGAAACTGCTGTGGAAGCCGCAGTCGAAGCAATAGAATGTGCAGAAGCTGAAACAAGGAGCTTCCAAAACTCAATAGGACTTGTCAAAGTAATGGGGAGACACAGTGGATTCATAGCTCTGCACGCTGCTTTGTGCAACAGGAACGTAGACATTTGCTTGATCCCTGAGAGCCAATTCGACCTTACTGGGGAAAAAGGAGTTATTGAGTACGCACTCAAAAAACTCCAAGAAAAGCAAAGACTGCTGTTTGTAGTAGCAGAGGGGTGTGGTTACTCTTGCAGAGATGAAAAGTTAGTGACTGAAGAAACAGACGCTTCAGGCAATCCCCTTCTGCTGGACATCTGTGGAAGCATTCTGAGCAAACTAAAAGAAAGTCCAAAAAAGCCTGTTGTTAGGTTCATTGACCCTTCTTACATGGTAAGGGCAAAAAAACCCAACACAAGTGACAAAAGACTTTGTGTGGAGTTAGCCCAAGGAGCTGTGCACGGGTGTTTTGGAGGTTTGACTGGGTTTGGAATTGGGAAAGTAGACAGTAAACTAGTTTACATTCCTTTGGAAGTGCTTACTACTACTTTAGAAGGGTCGAATTCCCAGAAAGGCCAAAGAACTATTGACCCAGAAACAGACCCTTTTTGGAGACTGTTTTTGTTGTCTTCGAAACAACCTAGTTTTTTAAACTAACTTAAGTTATGACAAAAAGTTCATTTTAGGCCTAGCAACTTGTCTTTTAAATACTTCTCTTGGAAAACGTCTGGCCTTAGGGCTTCTGGACCGACTAGGTCTAAAAGTTATGAGTTCCTGTGAGTCTTCACAACCTGCAGACTTGATAGGCAGAGACAGGTCTCTTTTAGAGTTGGGTTTGAGCAAAGGACTAAAGTTTTCTTTATTGGTGCCTTTGCGTCCTGGAGTTAAGGACCTTAGAGAACTTTCTATAGGTTTAATTTGGGGCTTCAAGGGTTTCTGGAACAACCTCAAAGGTTCGTTGCGGTTTTGGGCTTGGCTTTGTGGTCTGTGGGACTTGAGTTTGCGGATTACGTTTTCTTGGTCCTCGATTTGCTTTTTCAGTTTGTTTTGTTCTTTAAGTAAACTGCTGCAGAGTTGGTTGAGATGTTCAATTTCGTTTTTGGGGTGTTCAGGGAGCTTTTGGAGTTTGTTTACGAAAGGGGGAAGTTGGTCAGCTTTAACGGGTGTGTACTTGCGGTGTTTTTTGCAGCCTTCAGTGAAGGTGTTGTTTATTTCTTCAGCTTCGAGTTGTTGGTTGATTTCTCGGAGTTCTTTTTCGAGTTTTTTGGAAGAAAAGGAAAAGTTTTCTTCAGAGTCTTCGAATTTGGAAAATTTTTGATTGTTTAAATTCCTGTAGGGAGCTGAAGAGGGGTAGTTCTTAAATCTCAGTTGCCGTTTGGTAGTCTTTTGTGACAAGTCCTTTATAAAAGGAATCTTGTTTGGCTTAGGCACTGTTTTGCGGTTGCTTGGGGGAGAGTCCTGCGTTCTTCTTTCAAATGCAGCAAACATTTTTTTCGACTCCAATAAAATGAATGAACTTAGTTAAGCTTTAAGAAAGTCTTGGACTGACTCTTTTTCTTTGACGAGCTCGTCAATGGTAATTTTGAGTTTTTCCTTCGAGAAGTCTCCTAGTTCTAGCCCCTTCACTAGTTCGTACTTGCCGTTCTCACAAATCATCGGGTAAGAAAACACTATTCCTGAAGGAATCCCATAAGCTCCGTTGTACAACTCACTAGGAACTCCCATGCTCACCCACTCTCCGTTGCTTCCAAGTGCCCAATCCCTCATGTGATCTATTGCTGCACTCGCTGCTGAGGCTGCGCTTGAAGCCTTTCTTGCTTGGATAATTGCTGAACCACGTTGCTGCACTACTGGAATGAACTCGTTAATCACCCACTTGTCTTCAACTTGCTCCTTCACGCTCTTTCCGTGGGCTTCAGCGTTGTTGAGGTCTGGGTACATAGTGGGGGAGTGGTTGCCCCAAACAGCCATTTTGGCTATGTCCTTTACTTGGCAGTTCAAGTGCATGCCAACTTGAGCAAGGGCACGGTTGTGGTCGAGACGCATCATAGCAGTGAAGTTTTCCTTAGGAAGATTGGGGGCGTGGTGCATTGCAATCAAGCAGTTGGTGTTCACAGGGTTGCCTACCACCAAGACCTTACAGTCTTTGTGGGCGTGCTTGTTGAGGTCTTCGCCTGCTTTCACAAAGATCTCCCCATTTTGGCGGAGAAGGTCAGCTCTTTCCATCCCTGGACCACGAGGCTTCGAGCCTACGAAAAAGGCGTATTGGACATCTGAAAGCACTGTGCTGAGTACGTCAGTAGCAATGATTTCTTTAACCAGTGGAAAAGCACAGTCATGAAGTTCCATGACTACTCCACGTAAGGCACTTTGCATCTGAGGCAAGTCGTAAATTTGCAAAATCACTGGTTGTTCGGGTCCGAACAAAGCACCACTTGCAATTCTGAAGAGCAGACTGTAGGAAATTTGACCTGAACCTCCAGTGACAGCTACTCTTACGGGTTCTTTGGCGTGACTGAAGCACCTTGCTAGTCCTCTCCTGAGCATATTTATTTCTAACCACTAAGATGACTAGTTAGGTCCTACTTTTAATTCTCAAAGTGTTTGTTAAGACGATAGAAATGAACCCGTTTCAGGGCAATTATTAAAATGGGAGGATGCTGTGACACTGAAAACAATAAAAAACCAGAAGTAAGAAACCCCATTCTTCCTTACAGTAAAAAGGAATCAGAAAACCCAACTGTGTACAAAGACTGCAAGTTTAAATTCAAAGATTTAACAGAAAGAGTTGGAAAATGCACTGCGTTCATGCAACTTAAAATGCGGATACACAACTACAAACCCACTGACATAAGGTGCATGAAGGACTCCAGACCACACTCGTTTGTAGTTGTAACTGGTTCTAAACTCGAACAAGAACTCGAAGACTCTGTGCTTCTAATTGAATACTCCGACAAAGGTTTCAAGCTCACGCTAGGTGACTTAGGCTTTACTCCTGAAGACACGTTTGAAGCTTCTATCGAAAATGTGTATTTGCCTAAAGCTGAAGGCAAGCATAATGGCGGTTTTCAAGAGATAATAGACTGGACTTATGAGCATAAGGATGAAAAGTATGTAGACCCTACAACTACTCCTGAGTTAAACATGGGCAAAAGGGTTTTTAATTACGTTGTTAGCTTAGTTAAATGAATTTGATGTAAATTGTTGATTAGAGTGGATAATTCTTCTACGGTATCTTACTCGATTGTTGTTATTGTTGTAAATAGAACTACTTGGAATTATTGGTTCATCTATTATTTCGTTGATAGTGCTGTTCTCAACTTTGTTCTCTTCAGGAACAAGGTTACTGTCAAAAAACATTGCAGGTGTGCGCATTAACCTCATTGTTCTTCTGCCTGTGTTTTGGTTTTCTCGATCCATTGATTATTCTATCAAGTATGCATTATTCTAGTTACCTTAGTTGATATAATTTAAATGGAAGAAGAGAGCAACATCCTGGAAACTATAGACGAGTACAAAAGGAAAATTAGGTTTTTATCAAACGACATCAGACAGTACACAGAAGACGTGCAAAGCCAAACTAAAAAACAACGTGGCCAAATTCAGAAACTCAAAAAAGAAAACGCTTCTCTGAAAGAAGACATCAAGAAGTTCCAGCCGAGCCCCCAAACAAGGCCCCAGTCGAACCAGTCCACAGCTGTGGAACCACCTGAAAGCTACCAAGACCGAATAGACTCTGAAGCCAAAAAAATCAAAGAACTAGAGGCCAACATAAAGATCATCAAAGAAAAAATATTCAAACAAAGACAAGACATGGGAGGAATCAACGCCTCGCGGGACACAGCCAACGCTCTTGAAAAGCAAAAACGGATTTTAGAAAACCGACTTGACAAAGCAAACCAAAAGTTCAACGAAGCAATAGCCAGCAACAAGAAACTGCGGGAAGAAATAGACAACCTCAGACGGGAACGCGTGATCTTTGACAACATTTACCAAAAACTAGAAAAAGAACTGCAGGACAAAAGGAAAGAAATGGCAAACATCATCGAAGAAGCCAACCGGGCTTACGAAGACAGAGACAGGGCCCAAGACCAACTAAGTTCCCTCAAACAAACAGCTGAAAAAGAACAAGTTGACTTCGAAAAAGAGTGGAAAGAACTAAACACCCTCATTGAAAAGGACAAAAAGATGAAGGACTTTTTGAAACTCAGACAAAACGAACGCGACGAAGGCGAGCTGTCTGAAATGCAGAAGTCAGAAAACGAGTCTTTCAAAAGAGGACCTAGTCCACAAGTGCCCGAAGGAAGAATCAAGAACTACGAAGAAGCTTTCAACAAAATCCAAACTGCAACTGGAGTTCAAGACATTGACCTCTTAGTTAACTCGTTCATAAAAGCTGAAGAAAAGAACTTCAAGCTCTTCAAATTCGTGAACGAAGTCAGCAACGACATCGAGTCCTTAGAAAAACAAATCCAAGACCTGCAAATCGAAATTTCTAACTACAACGAAAAAGAGCAAGCCACNGGACTCAGAAAAAAGAAACTCCAACTTGAAGAAAAACGCAACAAACTCTCCAAGAAGTGCGAAATGTACGAAGTTAAGTACCAAGAAACCTCCAAAACCATAAGCATCCTCAAAGAGGAAGTCATGAAAATATTCCAAACCATAGAGTGCCAGTCCCAACTTGCCTATGAATTCATTGGAGACACTGTCACTGAAAGCAACCTTGAGCAGTACTTAACTCTCATTGAACAACGCGCCAGCGAAATCTTCCAAGCCTACGCACTCAACCAAATGCAAAGGGGGAAAAAGGAACTGCCCAAACCCCAAGCTCCCACTAGTTATTCTCCTACCCGAATCGAAGCCCCCAACGTCCAAGAAGACCTGTCTGACGAAGACGACCAAGAATTCGAAGACGACAAACCCCTTACTGCTGAAGAGTTCAAACAAAGAGCCCACAAAAAAGCCATACAACTCCAGAACCTTGCTAAGTCCAAAAAAAGAACTAAAACTAAAGTTAAGTAGTTTAAAAAGTGCATCAGCCGGGATTCGAACCCGGGTCGCAACGATGGCAACGTCGCATTCTACCCCTAAACTACTGATGCTTCTGGTAGTTAACTTGGTTTACTCAATTTATACAAATTCACAGAAAGTTCTAGTTGCATATTTAATAATGATTTGTGCTATTGCTCGGCGTTTTGCCAACCTGCACCTTACAGAGTCCTGTGCTTCAAGAATAAAAGCAATTTGCAAAGAAAACGAATTTTTAAGACTCCAAGTAGAAGGGGGAGAAGGTTGTGGGGGGTTTTCCTACAAGTTCGAAGTAGACTCTGAAAAAGAAGACTCTGACTTTGTTGTGGAACAAGCAGGAGCAAAGTTAGTAGTTGACAAAGACTCTTTAGAAGTACTTGAAGGGTCCACTGTAGACTACACTCAAGAAATGATCCGCAATTCCTTTGTAGTAAAAGAAAACCCCAAAGCTGAAATGACTTGTGGCTGCGGAACTTCTTTTTCTCCTAAAGACTTTAAGTAATGCTTCACTACTGCATGTTAAGTCGCAAAACTATCTTAAGTAATTAGTTACACTTTGTTGCATGTTTTAAGGTGTGACTGCAACACGTACTTGTTATACAGATGCTTCCCGCAGCGTTGGCACTCGGTTTCGGTAGCCCTTTCGTGGACTTGCCTCACGTGGAATTTGACTGCATATTTATGCTTGAACCTTTTGGCGCACACAGGACATTTGGCGTTCCTACGAGTTTTGTCGTGCACTTTTCCTAAGTGCTGCTTCAAACCCTTGAAGGTCTGGAACTGACTCACGCAGTATTGGCACTGGTACTTACAAGTAAATCCTGACCGCACCTTTTCCCCACAGGGTTTTACGTTTTCTACCTTTAATTTCTTAGATGCCGCTTTCTGGCAACTTAGCTCCAGTAAATAGCGTGCATCAACTTCAGCTCTATCTAAAGCTTTATGAATGTTTAGTTGGAACTCGGAAGCAAAAAACAATTTGCAAGAAGAACAAGGAATGCCGTGCGAGCTCTCTGTGAGGTCAGGAACTCTAACTTTGGGCAGGGAAAAACAACACGAAGAAGCTTCGAATGAATAATGGCTCTGCTGCATATTTTTATAAGTCATGGTTTTTTCCGGCTAAAAAAAATTCCTCAGTGTGAAAAAACTTTTTTCGGAATTACTAGAAGCCTTTGGACTCGTGTGGGCCCGTTAAGTAGTTAACCTAAAGACCAGCCCTAATTTAAGTCCTTTTGGAGAGTTTGTTGGTAAATTATTTACAACTTATGAAAACAGTCCATAGAGCTTGGACTTCCTCAGTAAGTTAGCCCGAATTCCAGTTGTCCACAAAAGCCTTTGGAAGTCTGGGTTGCTTACAAAAGCCCCCAAAAATTCCTTGTGGCTTATCTCCTGGTTGTTACCCATCAAAGCTAAAACAAAGTCCTGGACAAAGTCGTCTTTCGCTTCCAAAAGTTTGTTTGTGTACCTTTGTTTTTCTTCTTGGAGCATTTTCCCGTCTATCACAGCAGCCTCAGGAATCTTAATGGCACTTAGTTCCACCATGTCTTCTAACATAGTGAAGGTTTCCTCCCTAGAAAAAGTTTGGCTGGCGTCTTCGTCAAAGAACTCAAAGAGTTCCTCTGTCTTTTCTGTGACGGTTCCTTGGCCTAGCAAAAGGGCCAAAAAGGCAACTATCCTAGTTTGGTACTGAGCAGAACCTGTTTGGAACAACCTTAGAATTTTGAAGCTAGTGGAGTCTTCGTCAGTCACTAAAGAGTGGTCCAGGTTGAGTTGTCTGAAGACTTTTTTAAGCTGGAACACACTGAGTCTTCCAGACGTGCTGCAGGACTTAATGTAAGCTAAGGAGTCTTTAGCTTGGCAACCAGTAAACAACAAGTCCTTTTCAGACTCCTGAATAGCTTTTTCTTCAATAGGGATGCTGATTTCGGACAGAGGAGGAGCTTTGACTTCTCTGCTACAAATGTTCCCCATAGAATTACACTTAAATTAATGTCGATCAGAATACTGATCTCTAATCATATCTTTCTGGATAGCTTTGGCTTCATAAAGTCTTTCTTGGTTGCGTTTTATAAGGTCTTCGAGTTTCTTGCGTTCACGCTCAAGTTCAGTGTTGTACTCAAGGTCTTTTACTTTGTGAGTTAGTTCTGCCTGTTCTCTTTCAAGACCCACTATCATTTGGGTTATTTCCTGGACGTAGTCTTTTTTCCTGGGCGACTTTGCAATTGCAGACCTAGTGAGTACTTTTTTAGACCTGCTTTTGGTAGGTTTGGGCCGGGGGAGTTCAGGGGGTTTTCCCGTTTTGGCTTTTTCGAGTTGGATTTCTAGGAAGTGGATTTGTCTGTCTTTTTCTTTGATAGCTAGTTTGTGCTCTTTTTCTTGCTGGGCAAGTTTGGTCTGGAGTTGGGTGGTTTGTTGCTTCTTTTTTTTCTTGAGTTCTTCAAACTTCTTCTGCAAGTCCTGGAGTTCCTTTGTAATGGAGTTAAAGTCAACTCTGAACTGGTGGCGTTCGTAAGAAAGTCTTTCTTGGAGTTCTCTGAGGTCTTTTTGCCACTTGTTTTTGTCCTTTGCGTGTTCTTTGATGTGCATTTCTTTTTCACGCTTAGCAAATTCCAGTTGTGATCTGAGTGAGTTGTTTTGGGTTTTGAGTTCTCCTATTTCTGCAGCGAGTCTCTGGGTGTCTGCTTCTAAGGACGACAGGGTTTTTTGGACGTAGTTTTGGGCAGAGTAGTAAGGGTACTCTTCTTGGGACTCGTCACTCTGTGCGAAGTTTTCGTACAACAGAGAAGTGTAGTCCTTTCCAGGGGAAGGAGTTCGGGAGTGGAAGCCTTCTTCTCCGTAGTGGGGTTGTCTTTGTTCTTCTATGTTTTCTCGAGAAAAAGACATACTCATACACTTATTATAATGGAGTTCACACAACACAGAGAACTTTCAGTTGAAGAAGAAGAAGATGGACTGGGAGGAACTTACTCTTTGAGTGGAGAAGGACACACCCTGGGAAACGCCCTTAGGTACTTAGCAGTTAAGGATCCCCAAGTAGAGTTCTGTGGGTACAGCGTTCCTCACCCTGCTGAACCCGTAATGAACATCCGCATCCAAACCAAAAGCGAACCTTCTATTGAGGCATTGGAAAGGTCTCTGCACTCTTTAATGGGGTTCACTGACAATGTACTTCAGACTCTAGATAAATTATAACTAATTATACACCAAAAATACTTTGAATGTCTCCTAGTGCTTGCTTACTGTAAACTATTTTGCCTGAAATTTCTTCAAAGGCCGATATGCTGATTGAGTCTTCAACTGGAGAACTACACTGCGGACAAGCTTTTTGAAGTTGTGGAATGCACTTTCCACAAAGCAAGTGAGTGCAAGGGAAACAAACTCCTGCGTCCTCAAGTAATTCAAAACAAGAGTGGCAAGAAAGGTTAATTTCAAGTGACTCCAAGGCCTTTTTTATGCGGTCAATTCCCTTAGAAGCTTGCTTTTTCTGTTCCTGAAGTTCCTTTTTGGCTTTTTCAGACTCAGTAAAGGAAGGTCTGGATTCGTTAAGTTCGTTTTTAAGCAGTTCGATTCGACTAAGTAAGTTTGAGTTGTTTTGAGAGGACTCTTGGGACTGGGACTGTTCGTTGCGAAGAGTTTCTTGGAGCTTCAGTATTTCGCTTGACTTTTTATCTAACTCTGACTGCAGCTTTTCTGACTTGTTGCTTAAGTACTCCAGTTTGTGGTTTAGTTCAGAGACTTGTTTTTCATAGGAACTGCTTAGCTTGGTTTGGGCACTTTTCAAGTCAGAGATTTCTTGGGACTGGGAGTTGGTTAGGGTTTTGAGTTGTGCAATCAACTCTTCTTGAGAAGTGGATTCTTCTTGCAGCTGCTGAATGGAGTCTTCGAGGTACTTGTTTTTGTTAGAAAGTAAGTCTTTTTCCTTTCTGGTTTTTTCAAGTTCTTCTAGCACAGACTCTTGCTCTCCACTTAGCTTAGCCCTAATTTCTTCGTATTTGTTTTTCTCAGTTTCAAGGTTTGTGCTTATTAACTCGTTTTGTGCAGTTAGTTGAGCTATTTGGCTTTGGAGACTTTGAGTTTGGTTCTCTAGTTTTTCTATGTAGTTTAAGTTCGAAGAGTTTGTTTTTTGCAAACTTTCAAGTTCAACTTCATGGCTTTGAAGTTGTGTTTGGGCTTGTTGGAGTTCCACTTGGCATTCTTGGTACTGCTTGCTTAACAACTGGTTTTGGCCGAGTAGTTCGCGTGCTTGCAACTGTGCTTCTTCAAGAGACTCTTCTAAGTGAGACTTGGTGTTTTGAAGTTGCAAAAGGCTTTGTTTGCACTCTTGAAGTTTTTGGTTCAGAATTTCTAGTTGGTTATCTTTTTCTGCAATAGACTTGCTTAGGGTGTCTTGGGACTCAGACCTGAACTGATTAAGGGCTTCAGACAACTCCTGGACTTTTGCAGTAAGAGCTTTGTTGGCTTCTAAAGACTCCTTTAACTTTTGCGCATGTTCTTGAAGTTTTTGGTTGAGAGTTTCTAACTGGATTTCTTGTTCCCAAGTTTTTTTCTCTAAACTAGAGTACTTTTCCTTTTCTTTTAAAAACTGTCTGCGTTGCGCTTCAAGGGCTTCAGTTGTTTTTAGGGTTTTTTCTTGCAAGTTACTGAGTTCTTTTTGCAGTTTCTGTGCTATTTGTGTTTTTTCGTTGAGTTCCATTTTCAGAGTTGAGTTGCTGTTTTTGTACTCGTTGAGTGTTTGGAGTTGGGTTTTGAGAGTTTGGTTTTCTTTTGTAAAGGCACTTACTTGGGTTTGGAGTTGCCTAGAAGACTCTTGAGCTTCTTGGAGTTGGGATGTAAGTTCTTCAATATTTGCAGTGTGAAGTTGGTTTTGTTCCCAGTATGTTTTCAAGTGGGTTTCTAGTTGTTTGATTCTTTCTTGTAAGTCGTTTTTCATTCTATTGGCAGCTTTGCTTTCTCCTTGGGCTATCTCAGTTTTCCTTTTGAGTTCTTCACACTCTTGCTTCTTGTTGTCTAGGTAGTGTTGCAAGTTTTGGTTTTCGGATTTGGCAGTTTTGAGTTCTTCATGGGCAGACTGGAGTTTTGTCAAGTCCTCCATAGCTTTTTGTAGTTCTAAGGCAATTGAATTCTTTTGGGACTCAAAAGTTTGAATGCGGTCTCTGAGACTGGTGTTTTCTTTTTCGAGTCCAGCTACTTTTTCGACCCACGTAGAGCTTTTGAACTTTTCTTCTTTGAAAACACGACTGATGTTTTCGTAGTTGCGTTGTATGCTGGCAATAGTAAGTTCTTTTTGCTGGTTTTCTTTTATCAAGGAGTCTATTTTAGCTCTTAAGTCAGTAGAAGAAGGCTTGTTTTCAAAAACGTTTTCTCTTGTGTTAGAAAGCATATGTTGGGCAGCACTGTTGAGACGGGACTTTTCTCCTTTGGACCTGGCTCTTTGCATTTAAATATGATTAAAGAAACTTAGTAAGTTACACTGCTGGGGTTAGGAGTAACTGACCTGCTGAACAAGTTAAAAAACTTCTGGTTGGGGTACTTGCTTTTTATGAAAGCAGAGGCTCTTCCTCTCATTTGCAGAGGAGGCAAAGGCACAGTGACGTCCCTCAGTTCTTCTTCGATAAAAGAGTCAGCAGTGTTGAGTTCTTCTTGGATGTTCAGTGGTTGTTTGGAAAAGTTCTTTTCTTCAATCATGTCAAAAGGAACTCCTACTGCTTTGGAATGNTTCTTGTTGAGCATCTTGAACATTATTAAATACTCCTCAATTTCTCCTAGAATCTGTGTCATGTTTTCTTCTGTGATTCTTTCAATCGTTGAAAGGTCAGTGCCTGTGGACACTTCTGTGCTCACTGCTGTCTTTTTGCACAGAAGCAGCACTTCCTTCAACAACGGAAGTAGCTGACTCATTTGTTCAGAAACTTTAGTTTGGATGTTTTGCTTTTCTCCTTTTTTGTTTAAAATCAACTCTTGTTGGGCTTTGAGTTGTTTAAGTCGTTCATTTATTTTTTGGTTGCCAGCTTTGTCAGAGACTTCAAAGGACTGTATAGTTGACTGCATGTGGTCTAGTGACTCCTGCAGAATGTCAATTTCAGTGTTGAGGTTGTTGATGTAGGTGTAAAGTTCGTAGTTCTGTTCTTCCGACTTAATAAACACAGTAACTGTGTCTCCTATACTGCTCATCCCAGTTGCAGACTTTATTTGACTGAAGCCTCCTTTGATGGTGTTGATGTGCTTGATGTAGTCTTCAAGCATCTTTTTTTTAGTAATCACTTTGTCACGCCACTTCCTGACCATACTGCGCAGCAAGCGAGTGATTTCAACTGCTGCTGTAGGTTTGGTGATCTTTTTTCCAAAGGTGTTATTGATTTCGCGGAACAGTTTGCTGCGGGACTCTTTATCAGTTTTGATTTGTGAAGTAAGCACTGAAAGCTTCTCGTCGAACTTGCTGCGTTGGTGGACGCTGCGACTGCGGATGTTCTGGATAGCTTCTTTTTGTTTTTCTTCCACAATGATTCCCATGCGTAGGTCGTTATTGCGTTTTTGGACTTGAGTAGTGTAGTAGTTAAGTTCTTCCTGCATGCTTTTGACTTTCCATTTAGAGGATAGTTTTTCTTTGCGGAACTCATCTATTTTTTGACGGATTTCTTTGGCAGCTGAACGGGAGTCATTCAGGTGGGATATTTCAAGGCTGAGTTTTTTTTCAAGGACTTGGACTTGAGCTTTTAGGTTGGTTTCGGACTTTTTGGGAAGGGACTTGTCGGTGCGTTCTTTGATTTGTTGGAGTTCAGCTTCAGCTAACTTGATTTGTTCGTCGAGGTAGTTAGAGTCTCGTTTTTCGTGTTCGAGTTTGTCTAGGAAAGTTTCAATGTTTTTTTGGAGACGCATGGACTCAGGTTCTAGCAGAGACGCAGAAGAACGGTTTGTGAGTTTAGAACTGGAAAGCATTATTTATTTAACATTAATGACTGCAATTCAAACTTAACTCCTTGAATTACTTTTGGAGTTTAAACAATTAAATGACTGAAAATTCAGTTAAGTTAAGCAAACTTTCCCAACTGTTAGATTTAGCTGTTAAACTTAAAACAAGGAGTGGAGACGCTTACTCAGAAGCCTTCAATCGGACCTTAGAAAAACTCCAGTTGGAAATGCGAACTGAGTGTGACTTTTACAAACAACAACAACTCGAAAAGAAGCAGTGGGAAGACAAGCAAAAAGAAGTCAAGAAAAAAAAACTCAAAGAACTCAAAGAAGCCAAAGAGTCACTTGAAAAACAAATAGAAGAAAAAGAACAAGAAAAACAAAAATCCAAGCCCCAAGAACTAACTGAATTAAACGGACTCCTAAACCAAAGAACCCAACCCTACCTCGAAATGCAGCACGCCTACAAAGAAGTCCTGGACTCCCAAGTTGCAGAAAAAAAAGAAACCCAACAAAAAAACCAAACCTTGGAACGCCAAGAAGACCTTAAGTACCTAAAAAACGCAACTGCAGGTCTGCACCAAGAACTCCAAGAAAGCCTTGAAAAGAAACACCAAAACCAAGAAGAACTTATTCAGAGTTGGAAAGAAACCCAACTCCTAAACGAGTTCCAAAAAGAACTAGAAAAAATCAGACTCTACGGAGTCAAAGAAGACTCTCAGCACTCCCAAGACTCTGAAGCAAAGGAACTCCGCAGAGAACAGGTGCTCAAAAGAATACAAAAACTCTTTGGCAAAAAGAAAACCCAAAAAAGCACAGACTCGGGCTCCTACAGGTCCAAGTCAGTTGTTTCAAGGTTCAGCACTCCAAGTGAGGCCCAAGAAAGACTTCAGGAACTCGAAGAAGAAGAAAAAAGAATCCAAAAAGAAAAAGAAGAACTCCAAAGGTTGATGGAACTCAAGTCCTGCTCTTCTAAGCAACCAAGCAGAGTCACTACTGTTGCTTCTATGGCTTCGCGACAAAGTTACCGACTGCCCAAACTGAAAGAACCTGGCTTTAGGTTTTCTCGAAGAAGCACTTCTAAGTACTCGGAAACACAACCTCTTCCCCAAATCAAGCCTAAGTCCCAACAACCCCAACAAGACTCTAAGTCTCAAAAACATGACGAAGTTAGAGACCTCATTTACTCCCTTCCTCAATAACTAATTAATGGCATCACCCTTCAACTTGTGCCCAGAATGTACTCAAAAAATGCATAGGGTGTCCTTTTGTGCAGACCTTTCGCCAAACGAACTGCTTACTTCCCACATTGCTAAAGACCTTTTACTTGGTGAAGGAAGTTTTGGCCGAGTTTTCAGAATTTTCGACAAAACCAAAGCTAAATTCGTAGCTATGAAGGTCATCAGGTTGGATTTAGAAAAAACAGAACCTGAACAGTTAGAAAAGGAAGTTCTTATACTAAAGAACCTAGACCACCCCAGTATAGTAAAGTACTTATGTAGTGAAAGGCAGCTTGCCTCTGTAAATATTTACATGGAGTATATGCCTGGAGGTTCAGTTTCTGGACTTCTGAAGCAGTACGGTGCTTTTACTGAGAACCTTACTGCTAAGTTTACTAAGCAAATACTGGAAGGACTACACTATCTGCATACACAAAAAGTAGTCCACAGAGACCTTAAGTGTGCGAACATACTAGTGGCAAGCAACGGAACTGTGAAAATAGCTGACTTCGGAGCTTCAAGGTTGGTTGAAAACTTTGCATTGATTCCTAGCAATTCAGAACTTTGTGACTCCGTGAAGGGGTCTGTTTACTGGATGGCTCCAGAACTTTTGAAGGGGGAGTCTTACGGAAGGAAAGTTGACATTTGGTCTTTGGGTTGTGTTGTGCTTGAAATGGTCACAGCCAAGCACCCCTGGTTAGGACTTTCAACTTACAGAGAACTTTGCCTTGCCATAGTGGAGCAAACACTGCCTAAGATTCCCTCTGGTCTTTCAGGAAAGTGCAGGAGTTTCCTTGAGTCTTGCTTTGTGTACGACAAAAAGTATCGGCCTGGCGCCCAGACTCTACTGAAGCACCCTTTTATCAGTACATAAATAAATGGACCCACTTTCTGAAAAACGTTTGTGGGAACTCGGGCAAAAGTACAGTTTGGGCAACTTAGAACAATCTGAATTGTTCAGAACTCACCAAAACGAGTCCCAGCCCTACTCGCGACAGCTCAAAAACCTCTACGAAGCCCTTTGGTTTGAAGACAACTGCAAGATTGTGGAGAAGTTCCAAAATGGAACGGGGGAAAAGCTAGGGTTCGACGAAAACAGCCAAACTTGGTTTTACGAAAGCTGGAAAGAAGGACTGGTAGTTAAGTCCTGGAAAAGGGCCGAGTGGGAGTGGGGAGAACTAGAAGAAACCGACTCCAAAGGGTCCACTCAAGAAAAATGGACTTTCACCACCGAAGAGTACAGCTACGAGCACTTCCGGAAGGAGCCCAACAACCTGTATGGGTCTAAAGCTGGGAAAAAAGGAGAAAAAGAGTGGAGAGAAATCTGGTGGCAAAAACCCAACGAAAAGCAACTAGAAAAGTTCTGGGTTGAAGGCAACAACAAGTGGGGACTGAAAGAAGGGAACTCTGACGGAAGGGACTGGGGAGAAGAGTGGCACCAAAACTGCCAAAAGTCAGAACAGAAGAAGTGGAACAAAAAAGAAGAGGACTCCTGGGGCACTGTAGAAGGCAAAGACGGCAACCTCCTCTGGCATGAAACCTGGACAACTTCTCCGGTTAAGAGTTTCTCAGACAAGTGGTGGGAAGATGGACTCAAACAGTGGGGAATTAAGTCCTTAACAGAAGGTAAGTGGAAGTATACTGAAGAGTGGGAACGCATTGGTTCCGCCTTTAAAGTGACAAAGAGTTATGACGACGGATTTGGTCATAAAAACGTGGTGACTGAGGGAGAAGGAGAGACCTATAAGTACACAGACACGTTCAACGAAAACCTAGAAACAGGGGAGAAGCACACCCAGAAAGAGGGGTTTAGTGAAAACGGGACCTGGAAGCTAGTTCACAAACAAAAGCACTCCAGCCACTTCGTCCACAATAAGGGTACTGACCACCAAGGCAAATGGGAAGAAACTTGGGTCGAAGAAAGCGGAGTGAAGTGGGCCAAGAAGACAGGAGAGTCCCAAGAAGGAGGGAAGTGGGAAGAGTTTTGGAAAGAAGAAGACGGTTGCAAGCAATGCACTAAGTCAGGAACTAAGGGCGAAGATCTTTGGTGGGAAGAGTGGAAGGAAGACAGTTCTTCCAAGTACTGCAGGAAGGAACAGCACAAGCCCGACGGAGTGCATCTTCAGGAGTGGAGGGAGTATTACTTGCCCGAAGGTATGCAGACTGTGGGCAAGTTCTACCACAACGGAGATGTTATCAAGGAGTGGGACGACTTAGTTCCTAACTAATCATTATTTAAATCATATCCTCTTCTTCTTCGTCGAACTCTCCTTCTTCTTCAGCTGTGGCGTCTTGGTACTGTTGGTACTCACTCACCAAGTCGTTCATGTTGCTTTCGGCTTCAGTGAATTCCATTTCGTCCATACCTTCTCCAGTGTACCAGTGCAAGAAAGCCTTTCTCCTAAACATAGCTGTGAACTGTTCAGCAACTCTCTTAAACATNTCTTGGATGGCTGTGGAGTTACCAATGAAGGTCACGCTCATCTTAAGTCCCTTAGGNGGAATNTCACACACGGATGACTTCACGTTGTTGGGGATCCATTCAACGAAGTAGGATGAGTTCTTGTTTTGCACGTTGANCATCTGCTCGTCAACTTCTTTGGTCGACATGCGGCCCCTAAACATGGCCGAACATGTCAAGTACCTTCCGTGACGAGGGTCAGAGGCGCACATCATGTTCTTAGAGTCAAACATTTGTTGAGTAAGTTCAGGAACAGTAAGGGCTCTGTACTGCTGAGATCCTCTGGAAGTAAGGGGAGCGAACCCAATCATGAAGAAGTGGAGTCTGGGGAAAGGAATCAAGTTGACTGCCAG
>PR_CR_10_Liq_1_inCRDRAFT_1000697_pt1 | contig 20422 bp, 23 predicted proteins | sample PRCRCaboRojoPR_3_FD_10241 | JGI IMG/M metagenome (IMG submission 10241)
GGGGACTACACCTCAGGGACTGCTGTAGTGCGTCTGAGTGACAACAAAGACTTTGCATCTGGCGATGTGTTCGTGCAGTAAATGACTCCTGACGAGATCAGAGAACGCGCAGAGAACGACCTTACCTTCTTCATCCAGTTGGTTGCCCCTATGCAAGTCCTGGGGAATTGCCACAAGGATGTAGTTGACTGGTGGACCCGACAGGAAGCTAAACATCACCAGCTTCTGTTGTTTCCACGAGACCACGGTAAGTCTCGTTTGATTGCCTACAGGGTTGCGTGGGAGCTCACACGTGACCCTACTCTGCGTGTTCTCTACATTTCTGCAACGTCTAACCTTGCGGAGAAACAGCTTACCTTTATCAAGGGCATCCTCACCTCTGACATCTTCCGTAGGTACTGGCCTAACCACATCCACAAAGAAGAGGGTAAGCGGGCCAAGTGGACTAACTCAGAGATTGCCCTGGACCACCCCAAGCGTAAAGAGGAAAACGTACGAGACCCCTCCATCTTTACTGCTGGTCTGACTACGTCTATCACAGGTATGCACTGTGACATCGCTGTCCTGGACGACGTTGTTGTTCAAGAGAATGCCTACAACGAGGAAGGTCGGAACAAGGTACGTCAACAGTATTCTCTGCTGTCCTCTATCGAGGGGGCTGACGCTAAGGAGTGGGTTGTAGGTACGCGCTACCACCCTAAGGACCTCTACAACGACATGTTGAACATGAAGGAGGACCTGTACGATGACAACGGTGAAAAGATTGGTGAGCAGGAAATCTACGAAATCTATGAGCGTGGTGTAGAAGACTTCGGTGACGGCACGGGTGAGTTCCTTTGGCCTCGTCAGCAGCGTAGGGATGGTAAGTGGTTTGGTTTTGACCGTAGGATTCTCGCACAGAAGCGAGGTAAGTACCTTGATAAGACCCAGTTCCGCGCACAGTACTATAACGATCCGAGCGACCCTGACTCAAGGCCTATTGACTACGACAAGTTCCAGTACTTTGAGCGTAAGTTCCTGAGGCAGGACGGACCCCACTGGACCTATGCAGGCAAGAGACTGAATCTTGTAGCTTCTGTAGACTTCGCCTACTCTGTGCGCAAGAGTGCAGACTACACAGCTATTGTTGTTGTTGGTGTGGATTCGGACAATGATGTATACGTCCTGGACATTGAAAGGTTCCGTACGGAAAACATTTCAGAGTACTTTAAGCACATACTGCACCTCTACAACAGATGGGGTTTCCGTAAGCTATGTGCAGAAGTTACAGCAGCACAGTCAGCTATCGTTAAGTCCCTGAAGACCGATTACATCGCACCCCACGGCCTAGCCATTAAGGTAGAAGAGGTACGCCCTACACGCCACCAGGGCTCTAAAGAGGAGCGTATGGAGGCTGTCCTGGTTCCTCGCTACGACAACTTACAGGTCTATCACTACAAGGGCGGCAACACCCAGATTCTCGAAGAAGAGCTCGTGTCTCAGAACCCTGCCCACGACGACGTAAAGGATGCTCTAGCTACCGCTATCGAACATAGTGTTAAACCTGCGCAACAAATGCGGCGTAACCTCCGCGAAGAGGGTAATGTAGTATTCCACCAAAGATTCGGTGGGAGAGCCTTTTAGGTATTGACAAGTACTTTAGCCTATGCTATACTAACATAAACAAATTAGGATGTGTTAATGAAACGCGCCCTCGACGTAGACAACCTACTCAGTGCAGACTCCAAGGCTACTCAGATTGCTGAGCAGTTTGAGGAATGGAATACCTACCGCCGTGTCTGGCTTGAGGAGAAGAAAGAACTCCGTGACTACCTCTATGCCACGGACACCCGGACTACGTCCAACAGTAAGCTGCCCTGGTCCAACTCCACGACTACGCCTAAGCTGACTCAAATCTATGACAACCTGAAAGCTAACTACACTGCGGCCCTGTTCCCTAATGAGAACTGGATGCGCTGGAAAGGTTCAGATCAGGACAGTGCTTCTAAGGCAAAGACGGACGTGATCCAGGCCTACATGGACAACAAGATTGTTCAGAGTGGTTTCCGGTTTACCGCAGAGAAGCTGATTGATGACTACATCCTTACAGGAAACTGCTTTGCTACTGTAGACTTCCTGAATGAGAGTATGACCCTGGAGACAGGGGAGCAGGTCAAGAACTACGTAGGCCCCACCCTGGTCCGCATCAGTCCCTACGACATTGTGTTTGATCCTACTGCTGCGTCGTTCATGCACACACCCAAGATTGTGCGTAGTATTAAAACGCTTGGTGAAGTCGCCAATGAGTTTGAAGGGTCAGAAGAACTCAGCAGTATTTTCGAGCGTATGCTCTTTAACCGTAGTGAGGTAGGCTCGGCAGAACAAACGGACAAAAGCCAGGGTTACGTTGCTGATGGTTTCGGTAGTATCGAGAACTACTACCAGTCCTCTTACGTAGAGTTCCTGACCTTCTACGGAGACATCTTCGACAAGCACGAGGCGAAGCTACACAAGAACCGTATCATCACTGTTGTTGACCGTGCCTACGTTATTAGTGATGTAGCCAACCCGTCCTGGCTGGGCACCGCTCCTATCTTCCACGCTGGCTGGCGCACTCGTCCAGATAACCTGTACGCTATGGGGCCTCTGGACAATCTTGTAGGTATGCAGTACCGCATCGACCACCTGGAGAACCTGAAGGCTGACGTGTTCGATCAGATTGCGTTGCCTATGCTTAAGGTAAAGGGCGATGTAGAGGACTTTGAGTACGAGCCTGGCGGGCGCATCTACCTTGGCGAGGAGGGTGACGTTGGTCCTCTCGTACCTGACGCTACAGCTCTGAACGCAGACCTACAGATTCAGGCCATTGAGCAGAAGATGGAAGAGCTGGCTGGTGCACCTAAGATGGCTATGGGCCTACGGACACCTGGTGAAAAGACAGCCTTCGAAGTACAAACACTGGACAATGCAGCCAACCGTATCTTCAACCACAAGGCTGCTCAGTTTGAGATGCAGTTCCTCGACCCTGCGCTTAACGCTATGCTGGAGTCTGCCCGTAGGAACCTAAACGTTGAGGATGTAATTTCTGTAGTCAACAAAGACCTGGGTCTTCAGCTTTTCCGTAGTATCACTAAAGAAGACATTACGGCTAAAGGTAAGATAGTACCCCAGGGTGCCCGTCACTTTGCTGAGAGGGCTAAGCGAGTACAGACCCTACAGCAACTTATGCAGGTCAAGGCTCAGGACCCGTCTGTTGCACCCCACATGTCTGGTAAGGTTATGGCACGTCTCTTGTCTGAGGAGCTTGATGAGCCTGAACTCTACTCGGAGAACATTGCTGTGTTTGAACAGATGGAGACACAGAAGGCTGCTGCTGATGCTGAGGCAGACATGATGGAAGACATGGAAATCAAAGCAGAACAAGGATTGTAAAGATGCCAGCTAAAGGTCAACCCTACAAGAAGCCCATGAAGAAAAAGGGCGGCAAGAAGAAGTAACACCTATGGAGGTCACCGAGTCGGTGAGGAATTTAATCAGGCCGTGTGGGCTACAATAAAACTAAATGGTTTGGTAGAAGAAGTCTAATGCACACCGCTTGGTTCAAAGGTCTGAACAAGGACCAAAAGGAAAAACGAAAGCAGTTTCTGCTAGCAAACCAGGAAGTACTTGGTCTGTTGGCTGAAGTCTTGGAGAAAGATTTCCAGGAGTATGAGCCTGACTACAGTAACGCTAGTTGGGCTTACGAGCAGGCCGATGTTAATGGGCATAACCGTGCCATACGTCGCGTCCTAAACCTAATCAACTTTGAAAAGGACTAATTATGTCTAATGTATTCGAGCAAGCTGCAACCGAACAGCCGCCCGAACAAACCCAAGCCCAGAACGATGCCCTCGAAACCCAAGAGAGCTATGTTCAAAAGCTTGTAGAGGCCCGTGGAGAGAAATGGAAGGACCCTGAGGTTATTGCCAAGGGTAAGGTCGAAGCAGACAACCACATCAAAGAACTTGAGCGTCAGCTTGAAGAGCTTCGTGGCGATCTGTCTAAGAACGAATATGCCAAGCAACTTCTCGAAACACTACAGGGCAAGGCCGAGGCACCTACCTCCTCGAAAACTGTAGACGCCCAACAACAACAAAGTGAAGGTAGCGCCGCCGACCAGAACACCACTGGAGACGCGGGTGACTTGGAGAGCCTTGTTGAAGAGACGATCCGCAAGCGTGAGCAACAACAAACTGCACAGCAGAACTTGACCCAGGTCAATGAAACGATCACAGAGGCTTACGGCACTGAGGCTTCTAAGGTAGTTAAGGAACGTGCCCAGGAATTGGGTATGTCTCTGGAGCGCCTTCAGGAGATTGCTGCTGAAAGTCCCTCTGCATTTATGCGCTTGGTAGGTGACTCTCCTGCTGTAGAAAAGAATCCGACAACTACTTCGTCGGTCAACACTACCGCAGCATTCAACCGTTCTGGGGAACGTAACTGGAGCTACTACCAGGACCTTCGCCGGAGCAACCCAAAACAGTACTACTCGCCTAAGGTACAAAACCAACTCGCACAGGATCGAGTCAACCTTGGCGATAGGTTCTATTCCAACTAAGGAGAAAGACAAATGTCTTCGATGACTACCAGCAATGTCTCCCTCCTCACCCGTGCCGAAGTATGGTCGCGTGAGCTGAAGGAGATTCTCGAAGAGGACCTGATGGCTATGAACTATGTTCGTATGCTTGATGAGTTCCCTGATGGCGACACCTTTAAGATTCCGTCGATTGGTGACGCCCGTACCGACGACTACACGGAGGACGCTGCTGTTCAGTACCGTCCGCTCGATACTGGTCAGTTCCAGTTTACCATTGATGAGTACATCTCGTCGGGTAACTACATTACCAAGAAGGCCGAGCAGGACATGTTCTACATGAACGAGCTTGTGTCTTCGTTTGTGCCTAAGCAGCGTCGTGCCATCATGGAGCACTTCGAGGCGACCCTTCTGGAGAAGCCGGAAGCTGCCTACTCTGCCAACGCACAAGGCCAGATCAACGGTGCCTATCACCGTATGGCTGGTGGTAACTCTGGTCGTATTGAACTGGAGGACTTTGCGTATGCTGCCTATGCTCTGAAGAAGGCCAACGTGCCTCAGCAGAACATGGTTGCTATCGTGGACCCGTCGGTTGAGTACTACATCAACACTCTGTCCAACCTCGTGAACGTTTCGAACAACCCGATGTTTGAGGGTATCGTTGCCGATGGTATCGCCACTGGTATGCGGTTCGTCAAGAACATCTATGGCTTCGACGTTTACACCTCGAACTTCCTGCCGGACGTTACCGACAGTGCTCTGCCTGAGCGCGACGGTTCGACCACTAAGGACTTCAGCTCTGCCGCAGGTAAGCCCTGCTACTTCTTCAGTGCTGCTGCTGACGTTCTGCCCCTGATCGGTGCGTGGCGTCAGGCCCCTGAGGTGGACACCGAGTACAACAAGGACTACCAGCGCACGGAGTTTGTGACGACTGCTCGTTACGGCACCAAGCTGTACCGTCCTGAAAACATGGTGTCGGTCGTTACCTCGACTGACGTTTCCTAAAGGAGGACTAGATCATGGGTATCTGGACTAACGACGACGGTCTCGAAGTACGCTTCGGCATTGACCGTGCAAGCAGCGCCCCGACTGGTGGCACCTCGGCGGAAGAGAAGATTCACGTCTTTGACATCCCCGATGCGACCGAACTGGGCGACACTGACACCGCCGCTGTCTCGGGTGACGCTGCTGTCATCCCGGCTGGCGCTATCATCAAGGATGCTTACCTTGTTGTTGACACCGCGTTCACCTCTGGTGGCTCGGCTGTCCTCGACCTGGGGCTGAAAGAAGCTGATGGCACCAACATCGACGACGACGGTATTGACGCAGCGATTGCTTTGACTGCGATTGACGCTGATGACGATGTCATTGACTGTGATGGGGCCCTTGTTGGTACTCGTCTGGCCAACGACAGCTACGTCATGGCCACTTACGACACCGCTGCCTTTACGGCTGGTGCTGCTAAGCTGGTTGTCAAGTACGTTGTTGCTTAATAGCTAAGAACTTGGGAGGGGGCTCTAGGGTCCCCTCTCAGCACACCTAAGAACGAAAAAAGGGGAAGCCAAGTGGCCACCATTGAACATAGCACACTAAGCACTGGTGAGATTCATGAGCCTAAGGGTGCTGCGACAGCTTCTTCTGGAGAAGTTTATGTTGCTAATGGCTCTGGTAGTGGCACGTGGACTCCTGCGGATAGCCACATTGCTGGCTACATTGCCTTCGATGCGAGCACTCCTGCCTACCAGCACTCGACAACTACAAGCGACACAGTACTAGACCCCACCTTTTCTGTAGCTTCCTCGAAAAATTTTTCCGGGGCTTCAACGCCTAACGCCCGTCTGGTCTATGATGGGACTGACGATGTCTACGGGGCTCTACACTTTGTAGCCTCTGTTAAACAGGCGTCTGGTGGCGACCGTGAACTTGAGCTTGCCTTGTTTAAGAATGGTGTAGAGCTCAACGGTACACGATCAATTATGACGATTGAGTCGGGTAAGTGGGGTACCTTCGCACTAAATTCAATTACCTCGTTGTCTACAAATGACTACCTTGAGGTCTTTATCAAGGCAGACTCAGCCCACACTACAGACTTTGCTGGGGCTAAACTTGCCATCCAATGCTTTCCGGGGTAACTAGACATGCCTAAGTACACACTCCTGGAAATGGTCCAAAAGATTCTGTCTGACATGGACGCTGAGCCTGTGAACTCCATAGGAGATACTACGGAGTCAGACCAGATCGCTAGTATCATCGAAGATACGTTCTATGTGATGATTAGCAACAGGACTATTCCTGAGCACAACAGCCTTATTAAGCTGACTTCTCTGTCTAACAATAGTTTTCCTACGCACTTCGAGTATCCAACCAACACGAACAACATCACGAATGTGTGGTATGACAAAAGCGATGACAACAGCTTTGAGTATGGTGTTGTAGAGTGGAAGGAACCCGTCGAGTTCCTTAGGCTGGTTGACAATGTACAGTCTGACTACGATTCTGTAGTGGACCGTGAGGCTGGCACAACCCTCCGTATACGTAACAACAAGCAGCCTGAGTACTACACCTCCTTCGACGACAAACACATTGTCATGGACTCGTACGACTCTTCTGTGGACACGACACTGACTACAGCAAAGTCACGTGCGTTTGGTACAACCTACCCGACCTTTACTGTCTCAGACTCGTTCACCCCTGACATAGACGAGCATCTGTTCCCATACCTTTTGGCTGAGAGTAAGTCTGTATCCTTTTCTTTGTTGGCTGGAGGAGCTGACCAGAAGATTGAGCAGCAGGCCCGACGCCAAAAGTCCTACCTACAGAATGACAAGTTTCGTTCTAAACGACCAAACAAGTGGAGCCCCTACGGGAGAACCTAATGGCTATTGAGATTACAGAAGAACTAGATGAGTTTGGTAGCCCTATCGTCTTTATCAGAGACCCTGAGAAAGTCAAGGTAACCTACAGTGTCTACAAGGGACACAATGGTTTTTCCTTCTTTGAAATCCGTCTGTCCGAGGGTCGAGCCCCTAAGGAACTACAGGGACAGTACACCAACCAGAAGGATGCGGAGAAGGCTGTCTGTCGTTATTTAGAGAAAAGACCGAAGTCAGCCATAGTTCGTCGTGACGAGAACGCAGAAGAGCGTCGTAAGAAGAAGCAGAAGAAAGTTGAGGAAGCTAGTTAATGGCTCAGTCCGTCACACAGAAGCCTGTAGTTGTATTCAACAAGGGTTTGATTACTGAGAGAGGGGAGCTTACGTTCCCTGAGGGTGCTTCTGTTGACGAGTCAAACATGGACCTACAGCGAGATGGTTCCCGTAAGCGTCGTCTCGGTCTTGCCTACGAGTCAGGTTCGAGTCTAGGCCCTAGCCACACCGAAGGGTCAGTTACATCTGTCCACACCTGGGAGAATGCTGGTGGTGTGGCAGGCCTGACCTTTGTTGTAGTTCAGAATGGGGGTACACTCCACTTCTATCAGGAAACTGACGGAGCCCTCAGCGCCAACAAGAAGAGCTTCACTGTAGACCTTAGCTCCTACGCCAGACCTGTAGGCTTTGGTGCTTCTTCTGCTGAGGTTGACACGACAGTTCTTGAGGGCATCCTTGTTGTAGCGTCTCGTGAAATCAACACGATCAAGGTTACCTACGACGATAGTACAGACACTATTTCTGTAGAGGAGATTCAATTCCGTATCAGGGACTTTGAGTTCCAGGGCTCTGTGGCAGACTACAGTGAGCCTTCGTCTTCAGCTACGGTAAGCATCGAACGAGAGTACGACACAAAGAATGCTGGGTGGGTTGGTGACAAAGGGGACGCAGCCCTTACTGACTACATAAGCTCTGAGACTGCCTACCCTCCCCTTAGCCTACCCTGGTTTTCCGGTAAAGATGCCAGCGGGAACTTCTCTGTCTCTGAGTACCAGAAAATCTTTGTAGGTACCTCTCTCATAGCTAACGGCAGTTTTATCCTAGACCTGTACGACCAGGACCGGGACACTGCTGCATCTCTAGGAGACACCAGTCTAAACTACACAGAGACCTCCCGCTTCAAGACTGTGGCAACCTTTGCTGGTCGTGTGTTCTACTCGGGTATGTCCAATAAGTACTCCAACAAGGTCTTCTTCTCTCAGCTACTAAGTCAAACCGAGCGACTAGGTGACTGCTACCAGCGTAATGACCCTACATCAGAGGACCTGTCAGACCTGCTGAGCACGGACGGGGGCGTTATTGACGTACAGGGTGCCTACAACATCCAGAAGCTACAGGTGCTTGGCCCCTACCTCATCGTGTTTGCTGAGAATGGTGTGTGGACTATCAATGGTGTAGACAACGTCTTCCGTGCCACAGAGTATGCTGTTGGTAAAACCACAGAAGTGGGTCTGACCTACCCTGGGTCCTTTGTTTCTGCACAGGGACGACCCTACTGGTGGTCAGAGGGTGGTATCCACACACTTACTGCTGCCGAGGGAGGTGGCCTACAGGAACAGAACATATCTCTGCCGACTATTCAGACCTTCTGGGGAGACATTGAAGCCTCTAAGAAGGCCCAGGTCCGTGGCACCTACGATGAGTTCAACCAGCGTGTGGCTTGGTTCTACCCGGACAACGGTGAAACAACAGACTTCAAACTACGGAATGTACTGTTCTTCGATGAAGGTCTGGTAGCTTTCTACCCTTGGTCAATCGCAGAGGCTGACGCAGCCCAGTACATCCTACAGCCTATCTATGTTAAGGGTAAGCTGACGGGAGAGATTACCTTTGATGTCATAGACTCTGATGGTAATTTTGTTGTAGACTCCAACGGAGACCAGGTTATTGTCAACAGAACTGCTCGTGACTACTCTTCAAGCCAGCTTACGCTACTCGTGCGGGACACTACAGGACAACTTACCTTCGCAGAGTTTACGGATACTAACTTCCTGGACTGGGGGTCAGCTAACTACCTAAGCTACGCAGAGAGTGGCTATGACTTTCTAGGTGATTTAGCCTTGCGTAAGAATGCAATCTATGTTACAATACACATGAAAGTAACTGAGGAAGGCTTCACAGGTACAGACGAAACAGGCTACGAACTTATCAGACCTTCTAGTTGTTTGGTAGGTTCCTACTGGGACTTCTCATCTGATCTTGTAGGTAGTAAGCAACAGGCCTACAGACTAAAGAAACTACCAGTACCTGATAGTGCAGGAGCAATTAACTACCCCTTCACGGTAACTACATCAAGACTTAGGGTTAGAGGTAGAGGTAGGAGTATGCGTCTGAGATTCGAGAGTGAACAAGGGAAAGACTTCCATCTACTAGGGTTTGATGTAGTAGCAGGTAGAAATCGTAGGTAATCCGCACGAATACTATAGTAGTACTATAGAGTATATACTACCGGGGACCACCGATAATGGAATTATACATACCTAAGACGAAGGTGTCAAGAGAAAAATGAAGGTCAGACCAGCAACCCACGACGATTTGTTTGATGTGATGGTCCTAGCCCGCCAGTTCTCCAAGGAAGCATCAGAGATGCACAAGTGGAATAAGGAGAAGGTAGAAGCGCAGCTAGAAGCATCCATCGACTCTCCTGACCACATCCTTCTTGTAGTTGAGGAGGACGACGGAGAAATCTCAGGCGGTCTGCTGGGTCTCGTTACAGAGATTTACTTCAACCACATCCGTGTAGCTGCCGAGATGGCATGGTTTATGTCCAAAGAGTACCGTGGGGGTAAGCAGGCCCTCAAACTTGTAGATGCTTTTGAGGAGTGGGGTGAGTCTGTAGGTGCAGAGTACGTGGTTATGGCTGACATTAAGGCTGTAGCTGACCTGTCCTCACTCTACAAAAGGAAGGGCTTCGAGGAAGTCGAGGCATCATACGCTAGGAGAATCAAATAATGCCAGGTATTACTTCAACAGTTCTTGCTGGTATCGGGGCAGCAGCCACCGTTGTTGGTACCGTACAGGCCGCAGGTGCCCGTAGAGACGCTCAGGCGGCCCGTGAGAGGCAACAGGCTGCTCAGGTACGTAGGTCCCGCAGGCAGGCCATACGGCGCACACAGATCGCTCGTGCTCAGGCTCTGTCGGCAGCTCAGTCTGCTGGTGGTCTCGGAGGTTCTGGTGCTGCTGGTGGTATCGGTTCGCTCTCCTCCCGTCTTGGCTCAAGTCTAGGGTACTCAAGCATGATGAGTGGTATCTCTGGGCAGATCAGTGACGCCTCTGCAAGGTTCCAACAGGCCAGTGCACTGTCCAGTCTTGGTGGTAGTCTCTTCCGTTTCGGTGGAGGCTTCAGTGCCTTTGAAGGTTTTGGCCAAGGAGGTGGCGTAGGTATGACTCCCGCTCCTCAGGTAAACATGCTGTCAGGTGCAACAGGAAACCAGCTCCTTCCCCCTGGCTACGGAGGCTAAAGTATGGCAGGTAATCCAGCCCTTCCTCTCGATGAACCTACAGACCCTACCCCTCTCGGTTCTGTCCCTGAGCAGACCCCTGAGCAGCGTAGTTCTGTTCGTCGTGAGAATGCTGCGCTTGAAATCTCTATGGCTACTGGCAAGGACCCTGAGGAAGTTGCTGTTAGCCTGGAGAATGGTGACCGCACACCTATTCAGGACGCCAAGACTACTGTGCCCGACGCAGTAGAGGCTCAGCTTGTAGCAGCTACGGACGAACAGCAGGACCCTGAGCAGGCCGCTGAGGCTCTCCAGGGGGCCTTTGAGAAACAACAGGAGTTCACTAGCACCGATGGGTTCTACCTTGAGGGTGCCCTTACTGTAGGCGACCCTAACTACTCACCTGCATTGGCCCGCCTCCTGCGGAACCAACAGATTGGTATGGAGGTCCTGGAGGAGCGGTTCAAGGAGTCTCAGGAGCAAGGCTTCCTTGGTAAGTCCTTCGACTTTATCGACAGGTTTATCCTCCGGTATATTCCTGTTGGTTTGTATGAAGACGTAACCCGTGAGAGTGAGGCGTCAGGTCTTGAGTTAGCTCAGGCTGCGGCCAGTATGAGTCCTGAGGACTTCCGTAGCTACATGGAAGAGTACGCTGATGGTAAGGCTGACGAGGGCTTCTTCACGAATGACAACTACTTTGCTTTTGTAGACGCTGTAGGTGAGGCCCAGAACGCTGGCTTCGATCCTATGGGGGGCATCAACCAAATCCTCGGCATCGCTGAGGCTGTGCCACTCCTCAAGGGTGCTCTGAATGCAGGTAAGTTGGTTACCCGTGTTGGCGGTATCCGTGGCCCTAGTGCCGCTGCTGAGGCTGTAGAGCAGGCAGGTGAGCGTGTACTCCGTGACCCTGAGGTTCAGTCTGAGATGCTGCCTCGTCAGTTTGACTTGGGCTCTAACAACAGCATTAAACCTACTCTTGGCCGTGTTGCTCGTATGGCTGAAGAGAACGAACTTATCAAAGCCATCCAGAGTTTGTACCGCTCTGGAATCTTCGGTAGGGTAGCTACACAGGAACAGGTAACTGCTGCTGCTGAACGTATCCGCCAGAATGTTGCTGGCATCTCTTCTCGTAGTATCGCAGACGAGAATGTCTTTCTTGTAGACCCGATGGGTCTTGGTGACTACACAAGTATCTTTCGGTTTGGTAAGCAGACTGATGGTGATCCCTACGTCAACCGAGGTAATGCCCAGAAGTACGCCAACCAACTACAGGAACGAGGTCTGTCTGCTCGTGTGATTGAAGTTGACCCTGACGATGCAGGTAAGGGCTACTACGTGGAGGTTGCTGAGCGTCTGGACCTGTCCCGTGTGGCTGATCCTGTAGACCTTGGGACCCATCAGAGTCTGTTTAATCAGACTGTAGGTCGGGTCATTGGGTCCACCATGCAGGTTGACGATGACTACCTCAACACTCTGGCCAACCTTGGTGAGTCTGGTTCTGGTAAAATACGTGAAATAGTTCAACCATACCTTAACACACTTGAGGGACTGCCCTTTGAGAGTAAGACCACCATTGGTCAAATCTTCAAGGACCTCCGTGATGGACCTGATGCCTTTATTCGGGATGGGTACTCAGAGCTTGAGTTCCGCGCTAAGTTCCGTCAGTACCACCCGTCCGGTAGAGCACCTACAGACAGGGACATTGAAGCCTTCTACGCGGCCAAGACTATCTCTGACGCTGCCTACATCCTACAGGCTAATCGTGTAGCTAATCGTTACGTGGCCAGCGGGTTTAAGTCCATTGAGGTTGAGCCTGGTGTATTTGTTCCTGGCCGACCTACACGAGACATAGGCGACAATGACGCTATCCTCAGCTCTGAGACTGGCCGTATTGTTTCTGTAGCAGACCTTGCTGAAGATTCTGTAGTTTGGCGTCTGGACCGTGAGCTTGAGGGCGGTGTAGAGCTTGTCACCTCCCCTAGAAACGTTACTACAATCAGGTATGAGGATGTCCTTGGCTACAATGCTGGTGGTCGTCGTGTGAACCCTGACGCAAAGTACTTCGTCACTCTTGGTGATCGCGCTATCCTGACAACCTTTACTGACAAACAAGCCCTATCGGCTGTTGACCAGATCAACAACATTGTTCAGGTAGCCCGTAGGTCCGCCGACAACCTAGACCAACTTACGGATGAGCTGGACGATGTCATCAAAAGAAACAATGACTGGAACCCGTCCATTGAAAACACTGCTGACTTCGTAGCTCTTGTGTCTCGTAAGGGCTGGCGTCTCAGCGATGAAGTAGGTAAGAAACCCCGCGACCAACGTCTAACAGAAGCTGACAGTGATCTGTTCGCTGGTCTTACCATGGACGACTACATCAAATCTACCCAGCGTAGGTACGACGATGTCCTCATGGAGTACGGAGGCAACGAAACCTTCAACTACAACCCCATCAAGGCCATGGTGCAGCAGCTCAGTGATACTTCCCAGGAGTTTTCCTTCCGGGCCTACACACAGAACTCCAAGGTTAGCTGGCTCAAGTCTGCTGGCTTCGGTGATAAGCTAAAGCAAAACCCAAACATCGACGCAGTGTGGCGTTCTGTAGATGCGTCCGACCTTAAGGGTGTCCGGGGCCGTCGTCTGCGTGAGCTAAAGGCTATCATTGACCGTAGGGACAACGTCCAGGGTGGTTTCTCTCAGGCTATGTCCGACTTTGGTGAAAATGTAGCAGAGTGGGTCTTCGATAAAACCAAGGGTAAGCTCAAGGTCAACCTCGCGGAGATGGACATAACAGGGACTCTGCTGAACCTTGGCTTTCGCTCTGCCTTTGGGTTCTTCCACCTTGCCCAGTTCTTCCTACAGGCGTCCCACTCCTTTGTCATTGCAGGTATCAGCCCTCGTCACGGCACCAAGGCTGCTGGGATGGTCATACCTCTACGCCTCGCTATGGCAAGTGGGGACCCACGAGGACTGAAGCGTCTGGCTAAGTTCACGGGTATGTCAGAGGCAGACATGGATGAGCTTGTAGCCTACATCAACACCTCTGGCCGTAAGACTATTGAGAACGACTCCATCGAAAAAGGCACTGGTCCGGGCTGGGGTATTTCCTCCTGGGAGGGTAACGATCTTCGGCCTAGTACCGTACGTAAGGTACTTCACCAAACGTCTCGTGTAGTCAAGGCAGCAGACCGTATTGGTCTCGCAGCGTTTAATGAGGGCGAGCGTCTGTCCCGCTGGACGGGTATGATTACTGCGTTCATGGAGTACAAGGCTAAGTACCGTGGTGCGAGTGCACTGTCCGATGCTGGTCGCCAGTGGATTACTCGTCGTGAGCAGAACCTGTCCTTCAACATGACTACAACATCCCGTGGTGCGTGGCAGTCAGGTCTCCTTAAGGTGCCTACACAGTGGCTGAGCTACTCTATGAGAGCCGTTGAGAACGTTGTGCTAGGCAGGGGCTTCACAAAGGGTGAGAGGGCTCGTATGGCCTTCGTAATGGCGGCGATGGGTGGCTCTACTGGTATCTTTATGGGTGGCGCTACAGACGAAATACAAGAGAAGTACGGCATTGATCCTGCAAGCCCTACTGCTGTAGGTATGCGGTATGGCGTTGTGGATGGCATCATGACCTGGGGTCTTCAGGGCCTGACAGGAGAGGAGCTACGTACAGCCTTCGGTACTCGTCTCGCACCACTCACTGCATTCACTGACCTCGTCAGAAAAGTCACAGAAGAGTCTACATTCACTGCTATTGGTGGCCCCTCCGGTGAGATTGTTGGCGGTGGTTTTGGTGCTCTCGTCAAGGCGTTGAGTGGCTTCGCTACTGGTCAGCCTGTGTCTGCATGGGAAGACATCCAGAGAGTTCTTCGTACCCCCTCAGGTATTGACAATATCTGGAAGGCCACGGTCATGGCCAATGAGGGAGTCTACAGGAGCAAGACAGGCACAGAGCTACCTCTAGAGTTTTCCTTTGGTGAGGCAGCTCTACAGGCTGTAGGTATGACAAACTACCGTGTTGCTGACTTCTACGGTGAAAGTAACCCCGCCTTCCGTGAGGGCCGTAAGATGCGTAGGTTTAGGCGTGAGATTGAGAATGACTTCCGATCAGCCATACGCATGTGGGATCGTGACCGTGAGCGGGCCGAGGCGTTCATCACTGAAATCCACGCAAGGATTGATGCGTCCCCCTTCAGCCCTATGGACAAGCAGTCCCTTCGTAGGTCCCTCCTCACTGAGAACGGGGGCATCCTCTCTGACCTTTTCATCCGTCAAATTCAGAAAGACAACCCAGGCGCAGCAGCACGTATCGAGAGCTGGGAATAGGAGAAACACCTGATGGCAATTTTTGACCCGAAACCTAACACCTCTGTAGCTTTCGAGCAGCCCGTTGAGCAGGCCCCCTCCACAGGCATGGCTCTGGCACAGCTTGGGACTAACTTCGCAGAGAGTTTCTTCGAGTACCGACAGGACCGTGCTGAGGCTGCTAGGGCTAACCAACCGGACTCTGACCAGCTCGCTATGGCTCAGTACCAGGACACTCTGATCCAGGCCCAGGCAGCTCGGACCCAAGGCAACACCCAACGCGCAGAGCAATTGGAGCGTGAGGCCGCTCTAGGACTACAGAGAAATGGAGTTAGCATTAACGAGAACACGATGGCTACCTACACAGCCATTACTGGTCGTCCCGGGGATGAGCTTCTGTTGTCTCCTGAGCAGGTCCAGCTAAACCAGGTTCGTGGTAGTGATGAGTACCAGTCAGCCTTCCTAGCTACCTACGCCTCTGGTGAGGACATGACGGAGCAGGAGCGTGACGCTGCCGCTATTAGCCGTGTGGCTCGTCAGAGAGGTCAGTCGGCAGCTCTTATGGACCAGACTATAGCATGGACTGAGGGCCGTAGGGATGCCTTCTTTTCTGTAGTCAGCGACTTCGAGACTTCTGCCCTCGGTGTCCTAAATCTTGTAGCTAAGGAACGTGGTTTTGTCCCGCAGGATGCCCTTCGACAGGCGGCCCTTGGCTGGTCAGAGACTAAGAGAGCCCTGCTTCGTATGCGCCCTGAGGGTGTTTCGGACACTCAGTGGAATCAGCTTGAGGACCGCATCGCCCAGGTTGACACAGAGCTTGAGGTGCTACAGGAGATGTCCTCGGCTGAGGGCATCAGGGCACAGGACGCAGCGGATGTTGCGGCTGGAATTTCTATGAATGAAAACTTTACTCTAGGTACAAGGCTCGTTCTGCAAAGTGCCCTAACTAACCCAGAAGTTATGGCAAATCTTTCAGCCCAACTAGACCTAAAGGAACTGACGGAGTCTCTGCTTACAGACCAGTTTGAGATTCCCACGATGCCTACAGCCACTGACTCTACAGGTGGTACCACAGGTGGGACCGAAGCTCCTGGTATTTTCGACAACCTCCCGGAGGATGTGACTGCGGCAGACGCAGAGGACAACTTCAAGAGGGCTGGTAACCTCGGTGATCTCCTTGGACAGACTGGTCCCGAGAGTGTCGCCGCCGATCCTACCTACAGGAATGAGTTCCTTCAGACCACGTACCTAGCCTTTGGTGCTATGAACCAGATTGGCTCTGAGAACCGTAGGTTTGTTACTGCCGACGGTATCAACAGGGTCTTCAATGGTAAGATTGTTGAGGGTCTTCGGGCTGCTGCACAGCAGAATCCTACAGAAGCAGAGACTGTTATCCGTGGTGGTGTGCAGGCACTGGACCAACAGTTCGCTATCGCCCAGCAACAGCTAACCAACACCCTTGCTGGTAGTTACTTGCGTTTGTCCAGGGATGGACGGCTTGTGTTGGACGAGGGTCAAATACTTTCTGACGCCCCTGTCGATCAGGTCCGTATGCTTAAGGAAGCTGTGGATGAGTTCTACGGAGGTGACATTGTTGCCTATGCAGAGGATCGTGGCCGTAGGGCTCAGGGGTCCTTCCCTGATCTAAACCGACAGGGCTTCTCTTCCCGTATTGCGAGTGGTCTAACCAACGCACGTTCTCAGTTGGCCTCTGTCAATGCTATCAACAGTAAGCGACAGGAGTTTATGGGCCTGTTGGATGATGTTGTAGAGACTGAGGACCCCTCTGATGTTGCACTTGAGTCCTCCGGTGCCACACAGGTTCGTGGTTTCGAGGTAGTCCAGGGAGACACAGAGTTCCTGAACAAGGTATCGGAGGTGTCCTCTGAGCTCGGTGTTGATCCTGTGCCTCTTCTCCAAGCAATTTCCTTCGAGACTATCGGAACTTTCGACCCTGCTATCAAGAACCCTAATAGCACTGCAACTGGTCTCATTCAATTCCTTGAGAGCACCGCAAGAGGTTTGGGCACAACTACAGCAGAACTTCGTAATATGTCCCGTGTGGACCAGATGGAGTTTGTTAAGAGGTACCTTGAGCCCTACAAAGGACGCTTGAACAACCTTGGTGACATCTACATGGCTATCCATTGGCCTGCTGGTGTTGGTAAGGACTCCTCCTACGTCATGTACGAACGGGGTTCCCCTGAGTATGAGGCGAACAGCGGCCTTGACCAGGACGGGGATGGTACGGTTACTCGTGGTGAGGCTGTTGCTCGGGTTGTGGAGTCTAACCGTGGTGGAATCTCAGCCACAGGGCTTCCTGCTAGCCAGGACGTAAGGACCACGACCTTGCCGCCTGCGGGAACAGGAGGTAACGATGTGTCCCAGAGTGCTGTTGAAGAGGCCACTATCAACACAGGCATGAACGGTGACCTTGGTATGGTCACTGATGCCACCCCTCAGGACACACCCCAACAGACCAATACTCAGGCTCAGCAACAGGCTACAGAAGAAGAGACTGACACGGACCGTGTGAGCAGGGGAGCTACAGAACAGAAGACTGAGCAGGTCCGTAGGCTTCTCCGTCGTCTCGACCTGGACCCGGACGAGGTGCCTTCGTTCACCTCTGAGGAGGAACTTAGGGCAGCTATTGAGTCCGGTCGGCTCAAGGAAAACGATGTCTATGTCCTGAATGGTGTTATCGGTGATGTACAAGAAGAGGATATGAGGTAATGTCTAACTACAAACTTTCCCGTAGGAGTTTATCCAACCTCCAGGGTGTCCATCCCGACCTAGTCTCTGTAGTTGAACGGGCCATCGAAATCACTGAGCAGGACTTTAGTGTCATCGAGGGTGTTCGTTCTATGAAGCGTCAGCGTATGTTGGTGGACACAGGTAAGTCTACCACCATGAACTCACGGCACCTCACAGGACACGCTGTAGACCTAGTACCCTACCCTGTTTCGTGGGACTGGGACTACTTCTACCCTATTGCTGACGCTATGAAGGCTGCTGCCCGGGAGTTGGACATTGACCTTGAGTGGGGAGGAGACTGGAGGAGCTTCCCGGACGGCCCCCATTTTCAACTTAGCTGGGGGAGCTACCCAAAATGAGCAGAGACAACCAGTGGCACCTAAGCAAGAGTGTCCCTATCACATTCATCCTTGCCATAGCAGCACAGACCCTTGCTCTTATCTGGTTTGTAGCCACCCTACGGAATGATGTAGACGTAAATGAGGCCCAGCTTCTACGACATGAAGTCCGTCTTGAGGCTGTGGAGGACATCGTCCAGAACCAGGCAGTCACTCTGGCACGTATTGATGAGAACCTGAAAGCCATTAGGGAGCTTGTAGAGAGGAATGCCCAAAGGTAAAACCTACAAGAGGGAGGTAGCCTTCCTTCTGTTGGTCTGGCTAGGGTACCTCACAGAGACAAAGGAACCTGAACTTGTCGAGATACTTGCCTTCCCTATCTTTACGTTTGCTGCTCTGGCCTTTGGTCTTCAGTGGTATGCTCCTAATGGCAGGGTGTTCGGGGGTAAATCCTCTGAGTCTTCTGACAGGCGGTAGTGGCACTAATGTAGCCGCCAATGTGCCTATTGCAGCAGGTAAAGAGGTGGAGCAAACCCAAGGTATCTCAGTCAAGACCGAGGCCCCTAGAGTTTCTTTGAGGCCCAAGGCTAGAGTAGACACTGTTGACCAGTCTCAGACTACAAACCAGGAACTACCAGGATGGGTGTGGGTCTTGTTTGGTGTGTTGTTTGTAGTTGGGTGGGCTACAGACACCCCCGCCACTATGATACGACAGATAGCAAGAGGAAAAGCAGATGGCTAAGAAGAGTAAGAAGGACCCTAAGCTAGCCAAGATTGGAGCCAGTGGGTACAACAAACCTGTACGGACTAAGGGCGGTAACAAGAAGTTTGCTGTAGTTGCCAAGAAGGGTGACAAGACTAAGCTCATTCGCTTCGGTGACCCTAACATGACAATCAAGAAGGACAAACCAGCCCGTAAGAAAAGCTACTGCGCTCGTTCAGGTGGTATCAAGGGAGCTAACGACAAGTTCTCTGCGAACTACTGGAGCCGAAAGAAGTGGAACTGCTAGCTATGCCTGTACGTAAAGTAAAAGGAGGCTACCGCTGGGGTAGTTCAGGGAAAGTCTACAAGACTAAGGCAGAAGCTGAGAGGCAGGGACGTGCGGTGTACGCCTCAGGCTACAAGAAGAAGAAAAAGAAAGGTAAGAAGTGATGGCTAAGAGAGGACTATACGCAAACATCCACGCTAAGCGTAGGCGTATCAAGGCAGGCAGTGGGGAGAAAATGCGTAAACCTGGCTCTAAGGGAGCCCCTACAAACAAAGCATTCAAACAAGCAGCCAAGACAGCTAAGAAACGTAAGTAAACTTAAATAACCCCCGGAGGCCATTAAACCTTCAGGGGTTATTCTTTAGGTACCTTGCCCCAAGCATTCATTCATGAAATCAGCGTAGACTTCTGTAGGGTTATCATCTGCGTGAAGGAAGTAAACCAACACCACAAAGCTCTGGGCCAGCTCTGGGCTCAACCCGTAAGACACAAGAACAAAGTAAGCATCCTGCTGGGTAGCACCCTGGTCACGAATCTTTGCTGTAGCCTCCGCAATGTTAGCGCCTGAGATACAAATCTCTTGCTCTGTAGGCTCCTGTGCCGATACTACGGTAGCTGATACCATCAGCACGAGGGCTGCAATAAAGTTCTTAATCATTCTGTAGTCCTTTCTACTTCTTCAACGAGCCAATTTAGGTAGACCTGGGCCTTCTTCAGGTCCTCTAGTCCATTCTTGTGTTTGTACCTCCACAAATATTTCATTACGTTTCCTTTGCAGTAGCTCTCAAACTCACCTCCTAAAGATGCACGGATAGCTTCGATACACTCGATACCAGCCTGGTTGTAGTGGCTTGGGTGTTCCACGTTGTTAGGTTTACCCTCTGTGCTCTTGTCCATTCTACGTCCCTCTCTCATCATGTATTCGTGGTAGCGCATAGTTCAGTCTATACCTGCGTCTCGTTTGGCTTCCTCAAGAAGCTCCTTAGCTTCCTCCAGGGTCTTCTTGTAGCCTATGTGGACCCTCTTACCTTCAATGTCAAGGAAAACTTTGAACTTATCACCCTTACGTTCTATGCCACGAGGTTTAGCCATTGGTTCTACAGCCTTTGGTTTAGGTT
>PR_CR_10_Liq_1_inCRDRAFT_1000698_pt1 | contig 20422 bp, 22 predicted proteins | sample PRCRCaboRojoPR_3_FD_10241 | JGI IMG/M metagenome (IMG submission 10241)
CGAAAAAGCCGATGGCCCAGATGTAGGAGCGCCAAGGGCGCCAGCCGAAGGCATAGGCGGGGATGTAGAGGATGCGCGCGCCGAGGTAGGTGAAGGCGCAGGCGGTGGTGAACCAGAAGGATTTGCCCGCAAGGGTGACCACGACGCAGGCGATGGTGAAGAGGATCAGCCCTTCGAAATGGTTGTCCATGGCGCGGCCAAGCCGGGCGGTGCGGTCGGACAGGGGTTTGGACGGCTCGCGATCGCGCGCGGACATGGTGTAGCCAGTGCCCAGTTCGAGGTTCGCGGGCACCGCGTAGAGGATGTATTGGACGACCTGTAGCAGGGCGGCGAGGGTAAGGGCGGTGAGTTCGGGGGTCATTTTGTGGGCCTAGTGATCGGGCTCTTGGGCTGCGTTACATTGTTTGACGAGAACAGCTTTTCGCGAAAGGCCTCGGTGGCAGGAAATTTCTCGGTTCCAAATGCTTCCCGTGCTGCTTGAAGCTTAAACTTCCCATCGCGTTTGTCGACCAAAGGAAAAAACTGCGCCTCAATGGTTTCTTGGTCCACTATTCCAAGATGCCACGGTACCAAGCAGGTTTCATAGTGGTTCAAAATATCGAGCATAATAAAGCGTAGGTGCAGTGTCTCCGCGTGTGACAAGACGTGGCTTTCATTCTTTTTCTCGCCTTTATCCCCGCAGTACTGAAAGTAGATCTCTGGGAATTTTCCGGACAGTACACTGCACGCAATTTCCTTCAATTCGCCGCTTAGAGTGATTGGCTTGCCCTCGCGGAGGTTTTTCAGCTGGTCCACAGCCATGAGGTCTAATAGCTCTATAACTTTATTGTGCTCCGGCTTCGTGCCTTCTTGATAATATTTCAGAATTTCAACGGTTCGTTCACGTCTGGTTCTATCGTGATCCTTGTTAATTGCGTCTTTCGCATCGTTAATTTGCGCGGCAATGTTACGAAGCTGGAAATACGCTACGACTAATGCACCAGCCCATATGAATACCGCAACAATCGATGTCCAAGGTGGATCAGAAGATTGCTCGAGTGCGCTTGTTAAAGCCATTTCGAGTTCTTGCGGTGTCATTGTCGCCTCCAAAAGGGGCGCGATTTCAGATTAACTGAATCACGCCCCGGATAGTATGTTTTATGCTTACAAATCCATCAGCAACCGGCGCGGATCTTCCAGGGCTTCTTTCACACGCACCAAGAACGTCACCGCGCCTTTGCCGTCGACGATGCGGTGGTCGTAAGAAAGCGCGAGGTACATCATCGGGCGGGCCTTGATTTCGCCGTTTACCACCATCGGGCGTTGCTGGATTTTGTGCATGCCGAGGATGCCCGATTGCGGGGGGTTGAGGATCGGCGAGGACATCAGCGAGCCGTAGACGCCGCCGTTGGAGATCGTGAAGGTGCCGCCCTGCATTTCGGCCATCGACAACTTGCCGTCACGGGCGCGCGCGCCTTTCTCGGCGATGGCTTTTTCGATGGCGGCAAAGCTCATGGCGTCGGCGTCGCGGATGACCGGGACGACAAGGCCCGTGGGCGTGCCGGTGGCGATGCCCATGTGCACGAAGTTCTTGTAGACGATGTCGGTGCCGTCGATTTCGGCGTTGACCTCGGGCACCTCTTTCAGGGCATGGCAGCAGGCCTTGGTGAAGAAGGACATGAAGCCCAGTTTCACGCCGTGTTTCTTGAGAAATTCGTCTTTGTACTCGTTGCGCAGGGCCATCACCTCGGTCATGTCCACCTCGTTATAGGTGGTGAGCATGGCGGCGGTGTTCTGGCTGTCCTTGAGGCGCTTGGCGATGGTTTGGCGCAGGCGGGTCATCTTGACCCGTTCTTCGCGGCTGGCATCGTCGGCAGAGACCGGCGCGCGCGGCGCTTGGGCCGGGGTCGAGGAGGCGGCCGGGGGCCGAAGAGGCGGCCGCCGCGGCCTTGGCCACGTCTTCTTTCATGATGCGGCCATCGCGGCCCGTGCCCTCGACCTGATCAGCGGAGACGCCTTTTTCGGCCATCGCCTTCTTGGCGGAGGGCGCATGTTCGATATCGCCGCCCGGGGTGCTGGCGGTGTATTGGTCGCCGCCCGTGGCCTTGTCGCCGTCGCCGGCGGGTTCGGGGCGTTCGGCGGGGGTGATGGTGCCATCGGCTGAGCCGGAGAGAACCGCGATCTTGCCGCCGGCCTGCACGGTATCGCCTTCCTGTGCAAGGATATCGCAGATCGTGCCCGCAGCGGGCGAGGGCACCTCGACCGAGACCTTGTCGGTTTCCAGTTCGCAGAGCATTTCATCCTGGCTGACGCTGTCGCCGACTTTTTTGAACCAGGTGGATACGGTCGCCTCGGAGACGCTTTCGCCGAGGGTGGGCACCATGACGTCGATATTGCCCTTGTCACCGTTGCTGTCGGAGGCGGCGGGTTGGGTCTTTTCCTGCTTGGAGGCGCTTTTTTCCTTGGTGTCGCCGGAGGCCGCACCTTCGCCAGCCTCGATCGTGGCCAAGAGGGCATCAACGCCCACGGTATCGCCTTCCGAGGCGACGATCTCGCCCATGGTGCCGGCGGCGGGGGCGGGCACCTCGACGGTCACCTTGTCGGTTTCCAGCTCGCAGAGCATTTCATCGGCGGCGACGGCATCGCCGGGTTGTTTGAACCAAGTGGCAACCGTGGCTTCGGTCACGGATTCGCCAAGGGTGGGGACGCGAACTTCTGTCGTCATGGGTTATTTCCCTTCGGTGGTCAGCGCGGCATCAACCAGCGCGTCTTGTTGTGCTTTGTGTTGTGAAGCGAGGCCCGTGGCGGGCGAGGCGGCGGCCGCACGGCCGGTGTAGATCGGGCGGGTGTTCTTGGCCTTGATGCGTTGCAGCACCCATTCGATGTTGGGCTCGATGAAGGACCAGGCACCCTGGTTCTTGGGTTCTTCCTGACACCAGACCATCGTGGCGTTCTTGAAACGCTCCAGTTCCTTGACCATCGACATGGCGGGGAACGGGTAATATTGCTCGATCCGCATGAGGTAGACATCGTCGAGGCCGCGCTTGTCGCGTTCCTCCAGCAGGTCGTAGTAGACCTTGCCCGAGCACATGACGACGCGCTTGATCTCGTTGTCGGATTTCAGCTCCAGTTCGGAATTGCCGTATTGGGCATCGTCCCAGAGGACGCGGTGGAAGGAGGAGCCGGTGGTGAATTCCTCGGCCTTGCTGACCGCCATCTTGTGACGCAGGAGGGACTTCGGCGTCATCATGATGAGCGGTTTGCGGAAGGTGCGGTGCAACTGCCGGCGCAGGATGTGGAAGTAGTTGGCCGGGGTTGTGCAGTTGGCGACGATCCAGTTGTCCTGGCCGCACATGGTGAGGAAGCGTTCGAGGCGGGCCGAAGAGTGTTCGGGGCCTTGACCTTCGTACCCGTGGGGCAGCAGGCAGACGAGGCCCGACATGCGCAGCCATTTGCTTTCGCCCGAGGAGATGAACTGATCGAACATGATCTGCGCGCCGTTGGCGAAATCGCCGAACTGGGCCTCCCAAAGCGTGAGGGCGTTGGGTTCGGCCAGCGAGAAGCCGTATTCGAACCCAAGCACGGCGTATTCGCTGAGCATGGAGTCGATCACTTCGTACTGGGCCTGACCCGCGCGGATGTTGTTGAGCGGGAAATAGCGTTCCTCGGTTTCCTGGTTGATCAGGCCCGAGTGGCGTTGTGAGAAGGTGCCGCGGGTACTGTCTTGCCCTGCAAGTCGCACCGGGTAGCCTTCGGTGAGCAGCGAGCCGAAGGCCAGTGCCTCACCGGTGGCCCAGTCGAAGCCTTCGCCGGTTTCGAACATCTTGCCGCGTGCCTCAAGCACCCGGCCCACCGTGCGGTGCAGCGGGAAGCCATCGGGTGCGGAGGAGAGCGCCTTGCCGATTTCCTCGAAGGTTTCGGGTTTGATGGCGGTTTCGCCGCGCTGGTAGTCTTCGTCCTTGCGGTCGAGGTGGGACCACTTGCCATCCAGCCAGTCGGCCTTGTTGGGGCGGTATTCCTTGCCGGCCTCGAACTCATCGGCAAGATGCGACTGGAAGGCGGTTTTCATATCCTCGATTTCGCCTTCGGGGATCAGGCCATCCTTGACCAGCCGTTCGGTGTAGAGCGAGAGCGTGGTCTTGTGCTGTTTGATCTTCTTGTACATCAGCGGGTTGGTGAACATGGGCTCATCGCCCTCGTTGTGNCCAAACCGGCGGTAGCAGAAGATGTCGATCACCACGTCCTTGTGGAATTTCTGGCGGAACTCGGTGGCGACCTTGGCGGCGTGAACCACGGCCTCGGGGTCGTCGCCGTTGACGTGGAAAATCGGGGCTTCGACCATCAGCGCAATATCCGTGGGATAAGGCGAGGAGCGTGAGAAGTGCGGCGCGGTGGTAAAGCCGATCTGGTTGTTGACGACGATATGCATGGTGCCGCCGGTCTTGTGGCCTTTGAGGCCCGAGAGACCGAAACATTCCGCAACAACGCCTTGGCCTGCGAAGGCTGCGTCGCCGTGCAGCAGGATGGGTAGAACCTTGATGCGTTCTTCGTCGTTCAATTGATCCTGCTTGGCGCGGACCTTGCCCAGAACCACGGGATTCACCGCCTCAAGGTGCGAGGGGTTCGCCGTGAGGCTGAGGTGGACCTTGTTGCCGTCAAATTCGCGGTCGTGGCTGGCGCCGAGGTGGTATTTCACATCGCCCGAGCCGTCGACATCTTCTGGCTTGAAGCTGCCGCCCTGGAATTCGTTGAAAATGGCGCGGTAGGGTTTGCCCATCACGTTGGCCAGAACCGAGAGGCGGCCCCGGTGGGGCATGCCGATGACGATTTCCTCGACGCCCAGATTGCCGCCGCGCTTGATGATCTGCTCCATCGCGGGAATGAGGCTTTCGCCGCCATCAAGGCCAAAGCGCTTGGTACCCATGTATTTGACGTGCAGGTATTTCTCGAAGCCTTCGGCCTCGACCAGCTTGTTGAGGATGGCCTTGCGGCCTTCGCGGGTGAACTTGATTTCCTTGTCGAAACCTTCGATCCGTTCCTTGAGCCAGCCGGCTTCTTCGGGGTTGGAGATATGCATGTACTGCAGTGCGAAGGTGCCGCAATAGGTTCGGCGCACGATGGCGATGATCTCGCGGATCGAGGCGATTTCCAGCCCGAGCACGTTGTCGATGAAGATCGGACGATCCATGTCGGTCTCGGTGAACCCGTAGGATTTCGGGTCAAGCTCGGGGCGGTAGCCGTGGTCGCGCAGGCCCAGCGGGTCAAGCTCGGCCTCAAGGTGGCCGCGAATCCGGTAGGCGCGGATCAGCATGAGCGCGCGGACGGAATCCAGAACGGCGCGCTTGATGGCGTCATCGGAAACCTCGACGCCTTTTTCGGCGGCCTTGTCCTTGATCTTCTGGCCCGCCTCCTTGGCCTCGGCTGCGGCGGGGTATTCCCCGGTCAGCGCGCTGGTCAGGTCATCCTCGGGCATGGGCGGCCAGTCGCCGCGCGCCCATGAGGGGCCTGCGGCCTCTTTTTTGACGTCAACCTCGCCATCGCCCAGTTGCGAGAAGAAGCTTTGCCAAGCCTCGTCCACAGCGTTGGGATCGTTGGCGTAGCGGGCGTAGAGCTGTTCGAGGTATTCCGCGTTGTGCCCCTGCATGAAGGAAGAGGCGTGGAAAACGTCGTTAGGAGATTGGTCGGTCATGGGGCCATCCGTTCTTTGCCGCGGGCATGATCAGTTTGCGATTTCTTTTTTTGCCAGTTGCTCAACTGTGCGCTGAAGGCGATTGAAGCCGTGGCTTGCACCGTTGACTGGGACGTAGGCCGCGGGCAATCCGCGCCGTTTTGCTGCGGCAACATAATCTTGCGACAGCTTGGGAAAGGTGTTGGTGTCACGGGTTCCGACGACTGCAAGAATGCGCGTGCCGGGGGCCACGCGTTTAAGGAATGCGTGGGGTGATTTACTGCTGCGCCATGGGCTTTTGCCGCGTTTGCTGCGCCATTCTGTGAGGTTGCAGGGGCAGGAGACAAGGATCACACTGTCCATCAGGCCGGGATACATGCCAGCGATTGCGCCCAATTGGGCCGCGCCGCCGGAGTGGCCAATACCAATGACTTTGGTGTTGCCGGTCGCCTTGGCGAGATTTTGAATTGTCTGCGCCACCAGCTTGTTNTTTCGGCTGGTGTAATGATCGCGCCGCCCGTTGTTGGAGCCGCGTGATTTCTGCCCGCCTTGCCCGGTATAGCCGGGCCGCACGAGAGCAAAGGTGGTGACGCCCCGGTTTTGTTGCGCGATGCGCTTGGCGATGTCGTAGTGGTAGCTTGCTGGGCCACCTTTGCTGACATCTCCGTGGAGGACGACGACAAGTGCCTTGTTGCCAGAGCCAAAGATCTGACCGTTGAGTGGCCCGGGTGATTGGGCCAGTGCCATTGAGACGAAACCGCAAAGTAAGAGGGCCGCGAATTGCAGGGTATGGCGTATCGGTCTCATGGTCATTGCTCCGGCGTGGGGGCAGGTGGGGAAAGATCCCCACCCGCATCGTGATTTATTTACCGATCGCCTCAAGCACGGCCTCGCCCAGGGTGGCGGGGCTGTCGGCGACGACGATGCCGGCGGCTTTCATCGCTTCGATCTTGTCCTCGGCNCCGCCTTTGCCACCGGCGACGATGGCGCCAGCGTGGCCCATGCGGCGGCCCGGAGGGGCGGTGCGGCCTGCGATGAAGCCTGCGGTGGGCTTCCAGCGGCCTTTTTTGCGCTCATCTGCGAGGAATTGCGCGGCTTCTTCTTCGGCCGAGCCACCGATTTCACCGATCATGATGATCGACTCGGTCTCGTCATCGGCAAGGAACCATTCCAGCACGTCGATATGCTCGGTGCCTTTGATGGGGTCGCCGCCGATGCCGACGCAGGTGGATTGGCCAAGGCCCACGTCGGTGGTTTGTTTCACCGCTTCGTAGGTCAGCGTGCCGGAGCGCGAGACAACGCCCACGGTGCCGCGCTTGTGGATGTGGCCGGGCATGATGCCGATTTTGCAGGCGTCCGGGGTGATGACGCCGGGGCAGTTCGGGCCGATCAGCGTGGATTTGGAGCCTTCGAGGGCGCGTTGCACGCGCATCATGTCAAGCACCGGGATACCTTCGGTGATGCAGACGATCACTTCCATTTCGGCGTCGATCGCTTCGAGGATCGAGTCGGCGGCGAAGGGCGGCGGTACGTAGATAACGGACGCGTTGGCTTCGGTTTCATGCTTGGCTTCGTGGACCGAGTTGAACACGGGCAGGTCAAGGTGTGTCTGACCGCCTTTGCCGGGGGTGACCCCGCCGACCATCTTGGTGCCATAGGCCACGGCCTGTTCGGTGTGGAATGTGCCCTGCGAGCCGGTGAGGCCCTGACAGATCACTTTGGTGTTTTCGTCGATGAGGACTGCCATCTTGGCGTACTCCTTTGGAAATTCCGGGGAGGTGCGCAGGGGGTGCGCACCTGACAATCAGCCTTTGACCGCTTTCACGATTTTCTGGGCGCCATCCTTGAGGTCGTCGGCGGCGATCACGTCGAGGCCGGAGGTGTTGATGATCTCCTTGCCCTGTTCGACGTTGGTGCCTTCGAGGCGGACAACCAGCGGCACTTTGAGGCCGACTTCCTTGACCGCGGCGACCACGCCCTCAGCGATCACATCACAGCGCATGATGCCGCCGAAGATGTTGACCAGAATGCCTTTGACGTTTTCATCGGAGGTGATGATCTTGAAGGCTTCGGTGACTTTTTCCTTGGTCGCACCGCCGCCCACGTCGAGGAAGTTGGCAGGCTCGGCCCCGTAGAGTTTGATGATGTCCATGGTGGCCATGGCAAGGCCCGCGCCGTTCACCATGCAGCCGATTTCACCGTCCAGAGCGATATAGTTGAGGTCATACTTGGAGGCCTCAAGCTCTTTGGGGTCTTCTTCGGTGGTGTCGCGCAGCTCGGCAATGTCGGCGTGGCGGTAGACCGCGTTGGAATCGAAGCCCATCTTGGCGTCGAGGCATTTGAGATCGCCCTTGTCGGTGATGATCAGGGGGTTGATCTCGAGCATCTCCATGTCCTTTTCGAGGAACATTTTGTAGAGCGTGCCCATCAGCTTGACGCATTGTTTGACCTGCGGGCCGGTGAGGCCGAGGTTGAAGGCGATGCGGCGACCATGGAAGGCCTGATAGCCGGTGGCCGGGTCGACCGAGAAGCTGAGGATTTTCTCGGGCGTCTTTTCGGCCACTTCTTCGATGTCCATGCCGCCTTCGGTCGAGCAGACGAAGGATACGCGGCTGGTTTGACGGTCGACCAGCAGGGCGAGGTACATCTCGGATTCGATGCCGGAGCCATCTTCGATATAGATGCGGTTGACTTGTTTGCCCGCCGGGCCAGTTTGCTTGGTCACAAGGGTGCGGCCCAGCATGCGCTTGGCCTCGTCGGCGGCTTCTTCGACCGATTTGGCAAGGCGCACGCCGCCTGCCTCACCGGCGCCGGGTTCTTTGAAGGTGCCTTTGCCGCGTCCACCGGCGTGGATTTGTGCCTTGACCACCCAAAGGGGGCCGTCGAGTTCACCTGCGGCTGTCTTGGCCTCTTCGGCGCGGAGGACGACGCGGCCGTCCGACACCGGGGCACCGTAGGAGCGAAGAAGCGACTTCGCCTGATACTCATGGATGTTCATGAAACTGTCCCGTTTTGCTACATTCGGGACCGTTATACCCATAGGATTGACGCCGCCTTAAAGCGTTTTTTGCGGAAATCGAGGTTTTGGGGCAAAATTCGTACATTTGTGATCACACGCTGAAAACCTGTGATCACAAATGTGAGAAGATAACGAAATAGGCATATTTAAAAGAATCGGGGCCGGGAATTTCCCCCGGCCCCGCTTAGTTTTTCCCGATGGCAAATATCAGGCCAGCGAGCTGTCGATACCTTTGCAGGCGTCCACAAGGCCCTTCACGGCGTTCACCGAGGTGTCGAACATTTCCTGCTCTTCCTTGTTGAGCTTGATGTTGACGATCCGCTCAATCCCGCCAGCGCCGATCACGGTGGGCACGCCCACGTACATGTCCTTGACGCCGAGATCACCGTCGCAGTAGGCGGCGCAGGGCAGGACGCGCTTTTGGTCTTTGAGGTAGGCTTCGGCCATTTCAATGGCCGAGGTGGCGGGGGCGTAAAAGGCCGAGCCGGTTTTCAACAGGCCGACGATTTCGGCGCCGCCATCACGGGTGCGTTGCACGATGGCGTCGAGTTTTTCCTTGCTGGTCCAGCCCATGTCCACGAGATCGGGCAGGGGAACACCGGCGACGGTGGAATAGCGCACGCAGGGCACCATGGTGTCGCCGTGGCCGCCCAGAACAAAGGCGGTGACGTCTTTCATCGACACGTTGAATTCTTCGGCAAGGAAGTGGCGGAAGCGGGCGCTGTCCAGCACCCCGGCCATGCCGCAGACCTTGTTGGCGGGCAGGCCCGAGAATTGTTGCAGCGCCCAGACCATCGCATCGAGCGGGTTGGTGATGCAGATNACAAANGCGTTCGGCGCGTTGTCGCGGATACCTTCGCCGACGGATTTCATGACCTTGAGGTTGATGCCCAAGAGGTCATCGCGGCTCATGCCCGGTTTGCGGGGCACACCGGCGGTGACGATGCAGACATCGGCGCCTGCGATATCGGCGTAGTCCTGCGTGCCTTTGAGCTTGGCGTCGAAGCCTTCGGAGGGGCCGGATTCAGCGATGTCGAGGGCTTTGCCTTCGGGGGTGCCTTCGGCGATGTCGAAAAGGACGACGTCGCCCAGTTCCTTGATCGCTGCGAGGTGGGCAAGGGTGCCACCGATTTGTCCTGCACCGATAAGGGCAATCTTGGGTCTGGCCATTGGATATCTCTCCGGTCCGTTGGTAAATTTGGCGCTTGGGTAGCCCCGAATGGCGGCGCGCGCAAGGGTGCTGCGCTGCGGCATGGGGCGCGCAGGGGGCTGTTGCGCCCTGAGTTTGCGCGCTAACGTGGCGTGGAAACAGGGGGTTAGGCGGTGATTGGGATCGGCGCGATTGATTGGACGCTCTTTGCCGTGGCGGTGCCTGCGGTGGTCTTTGCCGGGGTGTCGAAGGGCGGTTTCGGCTCGGGCGCGGCCTTTGCCAGCGCGTCGATTCTGGCGCTTGTTGTCGAGCCGGGGGTGGCGCTGGGCCTGATGTTGCCGCTGTTGATGCTGATCGATGTGGCGAGCTTACGGCCTTATTGGAAGCGGTGGAGTTGGCCCGATGCGCGGCTCTTGTTGCTTGGGGCGGTGCCGGGGGTGATTTTGGGCGCGCTGCTGTACAGGGTGGCCGAGCCGGATGTGTTTCGGCTTTTGATTGGGGCGATTTCATTGGGCTTCGTCGGTTGGCAGGTTTTGAGCCGGGCCGGGATGATCCGGCCGCGCGCCACGCCGATGCCTGTCTGGGGCGGTGGTTTGGCGGGGTTGGTGGCCGGATTTACGAGTTTTGTCAGCCACGCGGGCGGGCCACCGGCGGCGGTTTACCTGTTGTCCCGGAAATTGGACAAAACCGCGTTTCAGGCGACGACGGTGTTGTTGTTTTGGTTGGTGAACGTGGTGAAATTTATCCCCTATGCCTTTCTGGGGATATTCACGGTGCAGACCGTGGTGATGGACCTGTTGTTGGCCCCCTTCGCGATTTTGGGGGCATGGTTGGGGGTGAAGGCGCATCGCGTGGTGCCCGAGGCGCTGTTTTTCGCGATCACCTATGTGCTGCTGACGGTGACCGGAGTGAAATTGATCTGGGACGGGGTGATGTGAGTCAGGCGTCGCTGCCATCGGCGGGCAGGGCCTCGGCAAGGGTCTCATAGGCCTGACCACTGGCCACGAGGCAAGATATGCCGTGGGCCGACGTCACGATGATGGTCCAGGTGCCGGAGGTGGGGGAGGCAAAAACCTCAACCATGGCATTGTTGGCCCCAAGGCCCATGGATTGCCGGGTTTCGCCGAAGCGGTCGGCCAAACGGTCAACGACAACCTCACGCGGCGCGCAGTTTTGCGGTTGTGCATTGGCGGCAGTGCCAAGCAGCGCGGCGCAGGCAAGTGAAATGGCAGCTTTCATCGTTTTTCCCCTTTCTGGTGGTCAGATGCCGAAAAGCCTGTGAGCAGGATACTTCATTGTGGTTAACGGAGCGTGCGCGGCAGGATAACGCGGGGTTGCTGCGCTGCGGCGAGAAAGTGCTTGAACATTTCCGTTGAAAAATGCCATTCCTGCGCAAGATTGTTGCCGACAGAGCCGCAGGCGAGGAGTTGACCCATGGATTTGACCACGCATCCCTATCGTTCGGTGCTTTATATTCCCGGCTCGAAAGAGCGGGCTTTGGAGAAGGCGCAGACCCTTCCGACCGATGCGATTATTTTCGACTTGGAAGATGCCGTGGCGCCTGATGCCAAGGCCGAGGCGCGTGAGACTTTGGCCAAGGCGTTGAAGGCCGGGGGCTTTGGCAAGCGGGCCAAGATCGTGCGGATCAATGCCCTGACGACTGAATGGGGTAATGAGGATGTGCGGGTTCTGAAAGATGCGGGGGCCGATATTTTCCTGCTGCCCAAGGTGAACACGCCCACGGATGTGGATGCGCTGGCTGACTTGCTGGGGCCGCAGATGCCGATCTGGGTGATGATGGAGACCCCAGTGAGCGTGTTCAACGCCCGTGAGATTGCCGCGCATGCGCAGGTGACGGGGCTGGTGGCCGGGACAAATGACCTGACCAAGGATTTGGGCTGCCGGAGCCGCGCGGACCGTTTGCCGTTGATGACCTCTTTGCAGATGATCGTGATGGCGGCGCGCGCGGCGCGGGGCGTTGTGGCGATTGACGGGGTGTATAACCGGTTCCGCGATGGCGACGGATTGAAGGCCGAGTGCGAGCAGGGCCGTGATCTGGGCTTTGATGGCAAGACCCTGATTCATCCGGCGCAGATCGACGTGACCAACACGGCCTTTGCGCCGACACAATCCGAGATCGAATTGGCCGAACGCCAGATTGCGGCGTTTGAAGAATCCCATGCCTCGGGCCAAGGTGTGGCCGTGGTGGACGGACAGATCGTGGAAAACCTGCATGTTGTCGCGGCGCAGCGGACGTTGGCCAAATCGGCGGCGATTCAGGAACTGGCAGCGGAGTAATTGGCGATGGCATATCTTATCTTGGGTCTTGCGCTTTGGTTCGCGGGGCATTTTTTCAAGCGCGCGCTGCCGGATATGCGCGCGAATATGGGCAATGCCGGGAAAGGCGTTGCCGCGCTGATCATTCTTGGCGGTCTGGTTTTGATGGTCGTGGGCTATCGGCAGGCGGATTTTGTGAATCTCTGGTATCCGCCGGCGTGGACGGTGCATTTGAATAACCTGCTGATGCTGGTGGCCGTTTTCGTTTACGGGATGAGCGCCACGAAGGGTCGGCTGCGCGGCAAGATGCGGCATCCGCAGCTGGTGGCGGTGAAAATCTGGGCCGTGGCGCATTTGCTGGTGAATGGCGATCTGGCCTCGCTGGTGTTGTTTGGTGGGTTGCTGGCTTGGGCGGTGATCGAGGTGATCGTGATCAACCGCTCGGAAGAGTGGGTGCGCCCGGAGCCCGGCCCGGCCAAGAAGGACATCCTGTTGGTGGTCATTACCTTGGTGATGTTCTTCGCGATTACCTTCATTCACAATTGGCTGGGCGTCTGGCCGTTCCCGGGGTGACAAGATGAAGCTCTATCGTTTCCTATCGGCCGATGACACATCGGGCTTTTGTCACAAGGTGACCGAGGCCCTGAACAAGGGGTGGGCGCTTCATGGTGACCCGACCTATGCCTTTGATCATGCCAATGGCGTCATGCGCTGTGGGCAGGCGGTGGTGAAAGAGGTGGATGGCACCTACTCCCCCGATATGAAACTTGGAGATCAGTGACCATGGCCAAGACAAACCCGGGCCGGTTTTTCGAAGATTATACCGTTGGTGAAACCATTGCACATGCGGTGCCGCGCACCGTGTCGGGCGGGGAGCGGGCCCTGTATCATGCGCTTTATCCGGCGCGGCATGCCTTGTATTCCTCGGACGCTTTTGCGCAATCCTGTGGGCTTCCAGCCAGCCCGATTGACGATTTGGCGGCGTTTCACGTGGTGTTTGGCAAGACGGTGCCTGATATTTCGCTCAATGCTTTGGCGAACTTGGGTTATGCCGAGGGCCGGTGGCTGAAGCCGGTGTATCCCGGCGATACGCTGCGCTCGAGTTCGGAGGTGATTGGCCTCAAGCAGAACTCCAATGGCAAGTCCGGTGTTGTTTGGGTGCGCACCAAGGGCGAGAACCAGCGCGGCGAGACCGTGATGGATTACGTGCGCTGGGTGATGGTGCGCAAGCGCGATGCGGGCAGCGACGCGCCCGAGACTACCATTCCGGATTTGAAGCCGGTGCTTGAGGTGAGCGACTTGGTGGTGCCCGAGGGGCTGGATTTCACCGATTACGATTTCACGCTGGCCGGGGAGCCGCATCGCTGGGGCGACTATGAGGTGGGCGAGACCATCGACCATGTGGATGGTGTGACGGTGGAAGAGGCCGAGCATATGATGGCCACGCGCCTGTGGCAGAACACCGCCAAGGTGCATTTCGACGCCACGCTGCGCGAGGATGGCAACCGCTTGATCTATGGCGGGCATGTGATTTCCATGGCGCGGACGCTGTCGTTCAACGGGTTGGCCAATGCGCAGATGATCGTGGGCTTGAATGGCGGGGCGCATGCGAACCCCTGTTATAGCGGCGATACGATCAAGGCCTGGAGCGAGGTGTTGGACAAGGCCGAAACCGGCGCGCCGGGGATTGGCGCGCTGCGCCTGCGTCTGGTGGCGACCAAGGGCGGGGAGCCATTTACCCTGAAGGGGGAGGATGGAAAGTACTTGCCGCATGTGCTTCTGGATCTGGATTACTGGGCCTTGATGCCGATGTGAATTGTGGATCGTGGGAATTGTGATCACAGGCCCGGTGAGCGCGCGGGCCTGTTTTCGTATTAGCATCCGGGAATATTTGCGTCCGGAATGACTGACTGATTCTGTGAGGATTTCTTTGTGATCACACCATTATTTTTGTGATCACGTATCTGCCAATTTCGTGCGAAATGGTCGCATCAATTGGGATTTTAGGCTGTGCAGAGGTGACAGGCGCGCTAAAAAGAGCCAAACACGGGGCAGACCCGGTGCCGGGTGATTAACCCCGGCGCAAGAGAACGAAGGGACCGATCCATGGCTGACGTGAACCGCGGTGACAGACCGCTATCGCCACATCTTCAAGTTTACCGCCCACAACTGACCTCGATCACCTCGATCCTGACGCGGATCACGGGCAATGCCCTGCTGGTCGCGGCGCTGTTGATCGTTTGGTGGTTCTTGGCCGCTGCGACAAGTGCGGAATATTTCGCCATCGCCAATGGCTTTATCACAAGCTGGTTCGGCGATCTGATCATGTTCCTGTCGCTTTGGGGGCTTTGGTATCACACGCTGGCCGGTGTGCGGCACCTGATCTGGGACAACGCCAAGATGCTGGAGATCGAGACCGCCGAGAAGCTGGGCTGGGGCGTGATCATCGGTTCGGTTGTTCTGACCATCATCACCGCGCTGATCGTCTGAGGAGGGCCAAGAGATGCGTTATCTGACTGATCGTAAGCGTGCTGTTGGCCTCGGATCGGCCAAATCCGGTGTGCATCATTTCTGGGCGATGAAGGTGTCTTCGGTTGCCTTGTTGATCCTGATCCCGCTGTTTGTCTTTACCTTCGGCTGTGTGCTGGGATCGTCCTATGAAGAGGTCATGGCCTATTACGCGCGGCCCTTCCCGGCGATTGTNGCGGCGCTGACCATCATCGTNGGNTTCAAGCATTTCAACGATGGTGTGCAAGTTCTGATCGAGGACTATGTTCATGGGGTGTCGCAGAAGATCTGGATTATCCTGATGACCTGTCTGAGCTATGGCGCGATGGCCACGGGCCTGTTCGCAATCGCCAAGATCGCCCTTTAAGACGCGGAGTTTTCAAGCAATGGCTGCTTACGAATACGAAACACATGAATACGACGTGGTCGTGGTTGGCGCCGGCGGCGCGGGCCTGCGGGCGACATTGGGCATGGCCGAGCAAGGCCTGCGCACCGCCTGTGTGACCAAGGTTTTCCCGACACGAAGCCACACCGTGGCGGCACAGGGCGGCATCGCGGCCAGCCTTGGCAACATGGGGCCGGATAGCTGGCAGTGGCATATGTATGACACCGTCAAAGGCTCGGACTGGTTGGGGGATACGGATGCGATGGAGTATCTGGCCCGCGAGGCGCCCAAGGCGGTTTACGAGCTGGAGCATTATGGCGTGCCCTTCAGCCGGACCGAGGAAGGCAAGATTTATCAGCGGCCTTTCGGCGGCCACACCACCGAGTTCGGCGAAGGCCCGCCCGTGCAGCGGACCTGTGCCGCCGCCGACCGGACCGGCCACGCGATTTTGCATACGCTTTATGGTCAAAGCCTGAAGCAGAAGGCCGAATTCTACATCGAATATTTCGCCATTGACCTGATCATGAGCGACGATGGCGCCTGTACCGGTGTTGTCTGCTGGAAGCTGGACGATGGCACGATCCATGTGTTCAACGCCAAGATGGTCGTGCTGGCGACCGGCGGTTATGGCCGGGCCTATTTCAGCGCCACTTCGGCGCATACCTGCACCGGCGATGGTGGCGGTATGGTGGCCCGTGCGGGCCTGCCGCTTCAGGATATGGAATTTGTGCAGTTCCACCCGACGGGGATTTACGGCTCGGGCTGTTTGATCACCGAAGGGGCGCGTGGGGAAGGTGGGTACCTCACCAACTCCGAAGGGGAACGGTTTATGGAGCGCTATGCGCCCAACTACAAAGACCTTGCGCCGCGTGACTATGTCAGCCGGTCGATGACCATGGAAATCCGCGAAGGCCGGGGCGTGGGCGCCAATGGCGACCACATTCACCTGAACCTGTCGCACCTGCCCGCCGAGGCATTGAACCTGCGCCTGCCGGGGATTTCCGAGTCCGCCAAGATTTTCGCCGGTGTGGACGTCACGAAAGAGCCGATCCCGGTTCTGCCGACCGTGCACTATAACATGGGCGGTATTCCGACCAATTATTGGGGTGAGGTGTTGAACCCCAGCAAGGATGATCCGACCGCCGTGGTGCCGGGCCTGATGGCCGTGGGCGAAGCGGGTTGTGCCTCGGTGCATGGGGCGAACCGCTTGGGCTCGAACTCTCTCATCGACTTGGTGGTCTTTGGCCGGGCTGCGGCCATTCGCGCCGGGAAGGTCGTGGACCGTGACAGTGCGGTTCCCGCAACGAACACGGGTCAGGTGGACAAGGCGTTGGATCGGTTTGACGGGTTGCGCCATGCGGATGGCGGTATCGCGACCGCCGATCTGCGCGACGAAATGCAAAAGACCATGCAGGAGGACGCGGCGGTGTTCCGGACCTCCAAGACAATGGCCGAAGGTCTTGAGAAGATGGGCGCGATTGCCGCCAAGCTGGATGACCTCAAGGTGACCGACCGTAGCCTTGTGTGGAACAGCGACCTGATGGAGACGCTGGAACTGACCAACCTGATGCCGAACGCCTTGGCGACGATTGCCGGGGCCGAGGCGCGCAAGGAATCGCGCGGTGCACATGCGCATGAGGATTTCACCAAGCGTGACGATGAAAACTGGCGGGTGCACACGATTGCGCGGGTCGAGGGCAACAAGACCGACCTCAGCTATCGCCCGATCATCGAGGACCCGCTGACCGAGGAGAAAGCGGGCGGCATCAGCCTCAAGAAGATCGCGCCCAAGGAACGGACGTTCTGATCAGGTGTTGGACCATGCGGGCATTGAGCGTGACGCATCCGGGACGGGGCCAGGGATGACGGCCCCGTTGCACGGCATGCCGGAGGCGCCCGAATGGGCGCAGCTTGGCATTGTGCCGGGTGTTGCGTTGCGGGCCTTTGGGATGCGCCGGTCGGGCAATCATGCGATTGCCGATTGGATCATGCGTAATGCGCCGGGTGGTCATTCGGTATTCCTGAACAACTGCAAGCCGGGTAAATCGCCTTTGGAGAGCTTCGCCTCGATCGAGGTGGACGGCGAGAAACAGGCGGTGCGCCGGGCGCGGGGCAACCTGCCCGGCGAGACCGCGCGGCTTGGCGATGGGGCGCTTTTGTTGGTCTCCTATGAAGACCTGTCTCCGGCGGATTTTGGGCCGCAACGGCCGATTTCNGGCGGCTTTGACACGGGTCTGTTTGCCTGTGACGTTCTGATCTACCGCAGTTTCCTGAATTGGGCGGCGTCGCTTATCAAGAAACTGCAAAGCAATTCGGGCTATGGCCCGATGCGGCGGGTGGCGATCATGCTGAACACGGCAGATCGCTATGCCCGGATGCTGGATTTGGTGGGCAAGGCCCCCGGCAATGGCATGGTGCCGATTTGTTATGATCGGTGGTTCGTGGACGGGGCCTATCGTGAGGGTGTGCTGGGGCAGCTTGGCTTGCCCGTGACCGACAACGCGATAGGTGGTGTTCAAAGTTACGGCGGTGGCTCGTCCTTTCAAAAGGATGCCGCCGCGCCGGAGGACTTGCAGACCAGTGACCGCTGGCGACAGATGGCGGAGGATGCCGATTTCCGCGCCTTCCTGAGTATCGCCGCACGTGAGGAGGGTTTGATGACGCAGGTCGAGGCGCATTTCCCCGAGGATGCGGCGCGCTTGGCCGGTGGTTTGGTAACGAGTTTGAGCAAAGGGTAAAGGACATGACCAGGACGATCAAAGTGACCAGCCTGTTATGCGCCGCCATGATCCTGAGCGGTTGTGCCGCGGCCAATGACGCCGCCGATGCCGTGGCGCGTGACCGGGCCAAGACGGTGGTCAATGGCGTGGTCGAAGAGCGTTTTCCCGGGCTGGATGCCCGCCCTGTGACCGACTGCATCATTGATGCCGCTTCGGCCGGGGAAATCATCGAGATTGCCGGTGCGAGTGTCACCGGCGTGACCCAATCCACGGTTGAACAGGTGGTTGAGATTGCCGCCCGCCCCGAGGCCGTGAACTGCATAGCCGACAATAGCCTGACCCTATTGGGCGGCTGAAAGGAGTAGAAAGATGGTTCAACTCACACTCCCCAAGAACTCGCGTATGACGACGGGCAAGACATGGCCCAAGCCGGAAGGTGCGAGCAACGTGCGGAAGTTCCAGATTTACCGTTGGAACCCCGATGACGGGCAGAACCCCAGTGTGGATACCTATTTCGTCGATATGGACGATTGTGGGCCGATGGTTCTGGATGCGCTGATTTACATCAAGAACAAGGTCGACCCGACGCTGACCTTCCGCCGGTCTTGCCGTGAGGGGATTTGTGGCTCTTGCGCGATGAACATCGACGGGATCAACACGCTGGCCTGTATCTATGGCATGGACGAGATCAAGGGCGACGTGAAGATTTACCCGCTGCCGCATATGCCGGTGGTCAAAGACCTGATCCCGGACCTCACGCATTTCTATGCCCAGCATGCCAGCATCATGCCTTGGCTTGAGACCAAGACCAACCGTCCGGCGAAGGAATGGAAGCAGTCCATTGAGGACCGCGAGAAACTGGATGGCCTCTATGAATGCGTGATGTGCGCCAGCTGTTCGACGGCTTGCCCCAGCTATTGGTGGAATGGCGACAAGTACCTCGGGCCGGCGGCATTGCTGCATGCCTATCGCTGGATCATCGACAGCCGGGATGAGGCCACGGGCGAGCGTTTGGACGATCTGGAAGATCCGTTCAAACTGTATCGTTGCCACACGATCATGAACTGCACCAAGACATGCCCCAAGGGATTGAACCCCGCCAAGGCGATTGCCGAGATCAAGAAGATGATGCTGGAGCGCGCCGTCTAATTGGTATTGAGACCCTAAGTGTTGAAAGCCCCGGCCTGTTCGTCGGGGCTTTTCATTTACCTTAGGGAACTTGCACGTCATGCATGGCGACTGTGCAGAACTGTCCGTTCTATGCTGTGCTGCGGCATCTTATGTGAGGGCCGAAAGCAATGATGGAGCAGAAAAATGGCCCTTCCCGCAGATAAACCGCAACCCCAAGCCAAATTCGCCGACCAAATGGCCGATTGGTATGAAGTCTATTACACGCCGGAGCCGGCCAATTTGCCGACTGCGCCGGAACTTGGCGCGCTTGATCAGATGTTTGCCTATTACGACGCTTGATCCGCGCCCCTGTGGGCCTTTTCCCTGCGTTCGAAAAGGATCAGGCCCACACCGGCCAGTACGATGGCCCCTCCGATCATGACTTGCAGGCTGAGGCTTTCGCCAAGGAAGATCGCGCCGCCGATCACGGTGAAGACCGGCAGGAGCAGCAGGAACGGGGCCACTTGGCTGACCGGGTTGCGCCGGACGAGGGTATACCAGAGGCCATAGCCAAAGGCTGTCATGACCAACCCTAGGTAAAGTACCGCCCCCCAGACCACCCAATCGGCGCTTTGGATGGCGGCGAGGTGGTCGGTTTCCACGATTGCCGACATGACGAAGAGTTGCGGTGCCGCCATGATGGCGACCCAAGCGGTGACGGTGAGGCCGTCGATATCCTTGAGGTTTCGGATCATCGCTTGCCCCACGGCCCACGTGGCCGCGCCTGCGATGACCAGAAGGACCGAAGTGGAGGCCGCCGCGATGCTGGGTTCGCCGGAAATCTGGTAGACGCCGAAGAAGGCAAGTGCGATGCCCGCCCATTTGCGCCAACCGGGGCTTTCCTTGAGGGCGAGCGCCCCCAGAAGGGTGAGAAACGGGACTTCGAGCTGGACAATGAGGGCGGCGACGCCTGCATCCAACCCTTTGAGGCCCGTGTAGGTGAGGCTGTATTGCAGCGCGGCGGAGATGAACGCGATCAAGAACAGGCTGCGCAGGTGGGCCATGGGTGGTTTGACGAACCACACCAGCGCCAAGGCGGTGACGGTAAAGCGCAAGGCCATCAGCAGGATTGGCGGGAAATGCGCAATTGCGGCCTTGGCAAAAACCAGACCCATCCCCCAAAGCAAAGCGACGGTGAGGCCCATGACAATGTCGATCGGGCCAAGCGTGGGGCGGGGAAGGGGTGTTGCGATACTCATGGTTTGAGACAACCATGCGGATGGCACGACAATCTGTCCTGTTCGCGACATGGGTGGTTTTGCGGGATGGCTATGCTAGGGATGGGGCATACGGCGGAGGCGAGTTTTGATAATTGTCGTGGGCCTGATTTTGGCCTTTATCCTGATCCTGATTTTCTCCAACCGTCGCACGCGGGCCTGCCGCTGGCGCGAGGATCGGCGCGGCGATCGGGATGGGCAGCGCAAGTATCGCTGCATGGCCTGTGGGGCTGAGGCCTTTACATCCAATGGAAAACCGCCTTTGGATTGTCTGGCCAATCAACCCCGTTCATGAGGTGACCCATGTCCCAGCCCGAAGATGCCGAGGC
>PR_CR_10_Liq_1_inCRDRAFT_1000699_pt1 | contig 20378 bp, 14 predicted proteins | sample PRCRCaboRojoPR_3_FD_10241 | JGI IMG/M metagenome (IMG submission 10241)
CGGAAGGTTCACTCACATTGGCTTAGCCTTTAAAAGGAGCTTTGGGAACATGAAGTTGTACTGTATCTTGTTTCGAAAAGAAATGGCGGTACACCATGTGAGTTATGATTTGAAAAAAGGAGTAACTATCAGGGGCCAAATGCTGTTTCAAAGTGCACTTTACGGAATCGAAATGAAGGAGGGTTCTGAAACTCAAGGAAGTGTAATAGGTCCCAAAAGGATTAAGTTCAACCCCGACTCGCAAGAATTCGAAGCTAGGTTCTTAAGACTTCACATTAAGTCCAGAAATGCCAATGAAAAAATACTAGAGTTTTACTCTGTGGAAGAGGACCCTAGATCTTTAGGCTATGGTGTTGGAAATGACATACAGATGATTTCAGTTAAGCCAGCAGCTCGCCTTGCTCATCGAATGGTGTTTAAAGGCTTGTGGGAGTCCAATATACTTATGGAAGAAAGACCTGTAGGCGACTCGCAGTTCGTAATTGACGAGTACGAGTCAAAAAGCTCCAAAAAACTTATAGAGTTCAATACTAAAGAATTTGGAAGACCCAAACCAAACAACACGCGTATTAAAAGCACCCCTTACAGAGACATAAATCCCTCAAGGCTAAGCAATTCAAGACTGTCTACTATCGAGGAAGTTCCTACCAGCATGAGAAGACCTTGGAGCAAACCGCAGGAAAAGCCTTGGGTCCGAACCGACCCTTCTGGGTGGGCCCAAGACAAGGAGAACTCGGGGATGGAGTTTGACACAAAGCCCCCTTCTATAGGCCCTGTGCCCTTTCCTAGAAACAATTTAGGGTACCAGAGTTCTAGCACCTTCCAAAACACTCAGCTTAATCAAAGCCCTTATCCACAGCCTTTTGCACAAAGCAACCCCCAGAGTACTTTTGCCCAAAGTAATCCAATGAACCCCTTCGGACAAAGCAATCCCCAAACAACTTTTGCACAAAGCAATTCTCAAAGTACCTTTGCACAGAGTAATCCTGTAAATCCTTTTGCACAAAACCCTCAAAGCAATCTCCAAAATGCTTTTCCACAAAGTAATCCCCAAAACACCTTTACTCAAAGCAACCCCCAAAACCCCTTTTTTCAAAATAATCCTGTAAACTCCTTTTCACAAAGTAGTTTTTATAGCCAAAAGCCTGTCCAAAGTAACCCTCAAATTCCATTTGGGAGCCAAAGCTCTTTTCCCCAGCCTTTTAACTCTTTTGGGAACTCAAATCAAGTTCCTAATCCTTTTGCAACTGCTCAGCTACCCAATCCATTTTCTTCTAATCCACCTCAGAATCCACCTCAGATAGCACCTCAGATAGCACCTCAGATGACACCTCAGAATCCACCTCAGAATCCGCCTCAAACCTTCACTCAAAACATACCCCAAAACAACCCTCAAAGAACTCCTACAAATCCCTTTTCACAGCCAACTAATCCACCGTTTGTTTCTGGTCCCCAACAACCTCCTGTAAACTTCTACGCACAGCCTTCTGGATTTAACTCACAAATCCTGCCAGCTTCACTTCCACAGTACCGGCCTCCTGAAGTCCCTCAAAAGCCCAACTTAAGCATTCCCCAAACTCCCTACGCCCAGCCTAAGCCTAAACAAGATGACAAGTTCATAAGCATTCCTTGTCTGATACTTCCTCTGCCCAAAACCCTCTACAAACAAGTCTGCAGTCCCAAACCCGAAAATCCCAGTTACAAAAAGCTATACGAAACTATGGAGTACTATGATGTGCTCATAAAAGTCAAAGAAGTCGAAATAAAAGCCCACAGGGCTGTGCTGTACTCTTCATGTCCTTTTTTCCATGACCACTTAAACAAACTCAAGAACTTGTCCTCTGCACTTTCTGTTGCCAAAATCATCATGCCTAACTGGTTCAACCCTGAAGCTTTTAGCATTGTGCTTAAGTGGATGTACAGCTGCAACATCGATTACGAAAACATCGACTTGGCTAGAGCCAAAGACATCTTGATGATAGCTGACCACCTTAAACTAAACGAACTCGTTGGAATCATCATAGTCAAGTTTGTTTTGGTCCAGGTTACCTGTGAAGAAGTTATTTCAGTTTTACAAATAGCTTCGCATAGAGTTTCAGAAGCTGCTGAAGAGTACTGGGAGTACCTAATTGACTCCTGTGCAATGCTTGCAGCTGAGCACTCTAACTGGCTAGTAAGGCATAAAAGGGCTGAGTGTCTTTCACTGTCTCTAGACTTGCTCATAAGGGTAGTGGAGTGCTCGATGTACTTCATTAACAACCAAGACCACGTAACCCTAGTCATCAAGCTTTTGATCGACCTTAGATACGCTGACTGCATATTCCAACTTTCCAACAAAATCACAGGTCTTTACTTAAGTGGCTACAGCGACTACTCCTGTGACATTCGGCAGCTCGACTACATGAGGCCTTTGTCTGAAGAACAAGCTAAAGCCCTGGACCCCAGTATACCTATGGAATTTGACCTCCAGCATGAGTCCCAGCACCAGTACTTAACTCAAGTAAGGCAAAAACCAATTCCTCCTCCAGTGGACTCTTTTAACGCCATGGACTCCAAAAAGGCCCACATAATCAAGCCTTCTAAGCTAAGGGCTAGGTCCCAGCACTCTTTTTCCTTTGAAGTTTTAAACATCAACAAACCCCGGAACGTTATGTCTCCTTGCTTCGAGTCAGAAACCAGGAAGTGGTCAGTGCTGGTAAGCACCTCCCCAGAAGGGTACATTTCTGTGTTCTTGTGCGAAAGAGGCCCAGCTGAAAACACTGAAAAACACCAAAACCTAGACTTCACTTCTGTGGTTTTTGAAATAGAGCTTCTTGACACAGGCATGAAAAAGACCCTCAGAACAGGAAACCAGCCCTGCTACACTGCTGGGTTTTACAGCTTTCCCAACAACCAGTTTAAAATAGTAGGTGAAAGAAAGTTTTGCAAACTAAACGTAATAAAGGACCCTAGGAGGGTTGAAGTAAAAGCTTTTGTAAGGGAAACTCCTATTCACTCAGGAGTTATCCACTACATAAGTGAAAGCTTCGACAGTTTAAGTCAGAAGTTCGACAACTTCAAAGCAATTAGCTTTTACAACCTGAAGTACGTTTTGGAAAGCGACAAGCTTTCAGTAAGGTCTGAGCGCGAAGCAGCAGCTCTTCTGTGGAAGTACTCAGCTTGCCAAGAGCCAGAGATAGTTAACTTTTTAATTCCTAGTTTAAGGTTTGAGTACCTGAACATGGAAGACCTACTGCTGATAGCCAGGGACCACGGAGTCATTCGGAAAACCAAAAACTTTTTCGAGGTCTTTAAACAGGAGTTCCTGAGAAGAGTCTCGTCAAAAACACCCAACCAGAACCCGCGTCATAAGTACGAAGTTTCAGAGGCTCCTCAGTGCAGCTCTGACAAAATAGTTGACTGGATTCTTAGCTCCAACCACCACGAAGGCTTTGAGAGCCGAATTAACGAACTCAAAAGCAAACACGAAAAGCAAAGAGTTCAAGACAAGAAGAAGATAGAAGAACTCACCAGAAGGAACCAGGAGCTTTCTATCGAGATCGAAAACTTAAAATCGGACTTAAGAAGAACCAAAGGTAGTTCTAAGACTCCTGCTTCTGTGACGGACTACTCTACTGGGAGTTTCCACGAACTCAGAGACTCTAGAAACTACGAACTCCAAACAAGTTCTAATGAGTGTAGAATAATTTGATAATTACAATAATATTGTTTATAATCAAAAATTAAGGTATAAGCATAAGTAACATGGGGAATAACTATGCAAGTTACGCCGTTTATTTAGGAACATAAAAGTTTAAAGATTCCAGATAAATTAAACATACATGCAACAAGTCAGCGAAGCTACAATCGATTATCAAATTGATAACGAAGCCAGTTCAAGCAGAATACAGTACCTCAACCAGAATTCCAACAACTCAGTCAACAAGGAATCTAGAGAGAAACTTGTCAACTGGATGCTTGACTCAGCTTCTAACTTCACAAGTAACCCAAAAGTACCCCAGTTGGCAGTATTCTACCTGGACAGCTTCTTAAACCAAAAACTCGTCAGGGACCCAAAAGTTCTAGAACTTATCGGAATAGTTTCTATCAATCTGGCACTTAAGATAGAAGTAGGGAATGCCTTTACTCCTCAATGCATAAAGCATATAGTAAGCGACAGGTTCAGCCTTAACCAGATAGCCACGACAGAGGTATTTATGCTGAACTGCTTAGAATGGAAACTTCTATTCCACACACCAGCTGAAATAGCAAGAAGTCTTTTAGAGGACTCCTGTGAAGGCAACTGCTCAAAAATCATTGAACTTGCCGATAACTACTCTGCGTTATGCTTAGCTGATGCAGAACTTTACACAGGAGGACCACTTATCATAGCTATAAGTTCCATTTGTTGTAGCTTACAAAAGCTCAACTTAACTAAGTTCCAAGAAAACTGGCTTCTTTGGGTTCAAGAAAAAACCCAAGTCAAGCCTGAAACAATTGAAAATTTCAAACACTTTATTTATGAGAAAATTAAAAAGTTTTACTAAAGTGGTATAGTTAAGGTTATATAGCTTAGTTCGCAGTCTCATGTTTGAATAATCTGAAAATGGCTTCACAAAGCAGACCACCAAACGCCTCAGAGTCAGGTGGACTCATTGTAGTAGACGAAGAAGACACTCGCTCAGTAGTTATGGAAATCATAAAGTCCTTGGGCAAGAAACTCATGCAAGGGGACTTTATGGACATCATGAGAGTTTCAAGGCCAGCTTCTATATCTTACCCAATGACTTACCTACAAGCGGCAGTCCAGGACTTTTCTTACTGCTTGTTTCTTGAATGGGCTTCATCTACTCAAGACCCCATAAGGAGGCTTCAGTTGGTTACAGCATTTATGATCTCAGGGCTCCACATCAACCCCATGAAAATGAAGAACAAACCCCCTCTCAACCCTATACTCGGAGAAACTTACTCATCTCAAAGAGAAGACGGCACACTCATCTGGCTAGAGCAAACCTGCCACCACCCTCCAATTTCTAACTGGGAAATGCATGGCCCCAACGGGTCCTACACCTTCATGGGACATGGAACCTTAGTGGCAGGACTGTCAGGACCCAACACTTTGCGTGCCTACAAAAGAGGAAAACACATTGTTAAGTTCCCTGACGGAGGCGTTATTGAGTACACTACTCCTCATATGAACATAAGTGGTCTTGTTTACGGAGATAGGACAGTTAACTTCATAGGCCAGTGCGAAGTTAAAGATCCCGTTAACATGATAAAGTGTGACATCACATTTGGAGGCTACAACGGTTGGGGCAAGTGGTTTAAGTCTAAGCTGTCGAGTTTCTTTTCATCGAAAAAGGCCCCTTCGGACTTCTTCGAAGCAGTTATTAAGCAGTACTCAGACAACTCAGATAAAACAATAGAAATCTGCAAAGGTGGAGGCAGTTGGCTGGAGTACGTGGAGTTCAACCAAGAAAAACTCTGGCAAATAGGAATGGAAACTGGTGGAACTTGGATCGACTCAGAAACTTTTTTGCCTTCAGATTCCAGGTGCAGACCTGACCTGGGCCACTTACTCAACCGAGACATTCCAAATGCCCAAGCAGCCAAAGACAGCTTAGAAAACCTTCAAAGACACGACAGGGCTTTACGTAAATCTCATAAGTAACAATATTAATGCACGTACCTGTCAAGGAACTTTTTGTGGAAGTCGTTTCTGACAGTGTCGTTGATGAACCTTTTCTTAGGCTGGGGTTCTCCTCTGGCTTGGTTCTTGAAAACAGTTTCTTCGGTCCACTTTCTTTTGAGGTCAAATCCAGGAGCAGCGTCTATCAAAGGGTTGCCTTTGAGCAGCTGTTCGTTTCTGAGTTCTTGTTTCTTAGCTTCTTCTTCTAGCTTTTTGAGGTTTTCTGCTTGGGCTCTTTCTTGTTTGACTTTTTCGAACTCAGCCATGAGTTCTTCTTCGTCTAAGTCTTCTTCACTGTAGTCGCTGGGCTCTTCTTCTTCGCTCGAAGACTCTTCAGAAGGGTACTTTTGCACAGTTAATTCTTGCTGGAGGAGTTGGTTTTTGTAGTCTTCTGAAGAAAAGGATGGAGGCTCGCGGTATTTAATTTGGGTGTGAGAAGGTAAGTCTTTGGATGAGTATTGTCTGGTAGGAACAACGCTTCTGTTGCCTCCCTGGTCCTGGCCACCTTTTACAGGGTTCCATGTAGGTCTGTGTGCACTGGTCATTTATAAACTAAAAATCCCAAATCACTATTTAGAATTAACTAGAAGTATGTAATAGATTTAACGACATTTTTGAAATGGTATCGAACTTCCTTGTAACAGGTTCAGTGGTAGAGAAGTTGAACTCCCGTAACCTTCCTGAGAGCGTGTTGTTGTGGGTGGACCATTCTTTGAGTGAACTGAGGTGGTCCAAAAACACTCGTTCCAAGCATAACTACCAAAAACTCCAAGTTTCCAAAATTAACTTGGTAGAACAGCACTTTTCGAACCCTTTAGGATTCAACGTTGAGTACAGCCAAGGAAACTCCAATGCAACTCTTAAGTTCACAGTTGACAACACTCAGCTGCGCAACAAGTGGGTAGAAGAGCTGTCTAAACTAACAGGGGACGAAAACAATTCAACTTTAACAATTAGACCAGCAAGAGTCCTGGGGGACTTTAACCACACTCCGGAGTCAGCTCCACAAACCCAGGTAAAAGACCAGCTGCTTTCAGTTTTAGCTCAACACGGCAAAAAAGGAGACAACCCTTCAGTGCTTCTTGACCAAATCATGCAAGAAAACCAAGAAAAAATATGGTCTGCTAAACAAAACCTTCAAGAGTCCCAAGAACACCAAAACCCCAAGAAACTCCAAAACAAAATCAACCAACTCAGGAAAAGGTTCAAAATGCTTGAACTAGACGAAGACCAACTCACTTCTCAAAGGGAACACATCCAAGCCCTAAAAGAGAACTTACAAAGAGAAAAAGACCTTAACTCGACTCTGATGAGTAAGTTAGAACAACTCGAAAAAGAAAAGTCCTTAGTAGAAAAGGAGTACTTGAGCTACCGAAAAGAACTTGAAGAAACCACCGAACACAACTCCAACCTTGAAAAGTGCATCGAAAGCCTAGACTCAGCCAAAGCTGAAACTGACGTAAGAGTTGAACTGGCCAAGAAAGGGTTCCACGGGTACGTGTGCACATTCTCCTCAGCTGAGATCCACGACTCCATAAACCTCACTCCTAGAAGGCCTTATGAAGATGGCGTGTACAAAAAAAGGCTCCTGTGTGTAAGTTCAGACGGATCAGAAATCACTTGGAGACCCATCAGCATGTTCAGCCAAAGGAAAGCCAGCCTTAAAATAGCAGACATCACTAGCGTGATCGACGGTACAGAAGACCCCAGGAACTTGGAAACCTTTTCCAACCACAAGTACATCACAGTGGTTTCCAAAAACATCACTTTAATCCTAGCAATCAACAAAGGGTTTTCTTTTTACTTAGAAGGCCTCAAAGAGCTGTATGCTAGGTACAACAGCCTCGGCCACGTGCAGTGTGAGTTGAAGCCCCCTGAACTCTACCAACTAGGTTCAGACCAACTAAACAACCAACTGGCTATTTTTCACAAACTCATAAACAGGTACAAAAACTCGCTAATAGACTCCATATGCCAAGTAGACTTGGGAAGCGAAGAAGCACAAAGTGTATATAACAAAGAGATCCAAGCACTCAAGCTTATGAACGAACACATGGTAGAAGGAGTGGTATCTCCTGAAGTTGAAAACTACTTAAGACAAGAGTCACAAGCTATCTCACAGAGAATGCAAGCTTTTTACTCACTCGTCAATAAACTCAAGAAGTAATGCTAATTTAAATTTACAACTGACAGAACCCAGTTAACTACTTGTTCAAGGCCCTCGCTGAGTAGTGCTTACAGTGTGAACGCAGAGGAGTAAAGCATGGTGAACTGTCTGTTGGTGATACTTTGAGTGTCAAGTAGTTCTTGAAGGAACCCCTGACTCATGCAGTTTTCTTTGTCGTGTTTAGAAACCACCAGTATAAAAGGCAAGTCTACTAAGTCAGGGTGCTTTATGAGTTCTTGCAGCACTTGGTAGCTTTCTTGGACTCTGTCGCGATCAGACCCGTCCACCATAAAAATAACACACTGGGCTTCTTGGTAATAGTGAGGCCAGATCTTCCTCATGGACTCTTTGCCGCCTAAGTCCCAAATAGTTACTTCGGTTTTTTCTTCTTGTATGTATGCAACTGAGTGTTAGTTACTGTTGAGTCCTACTGTAGGAGGAATCTTATGGAGGGGCATTGAGCTTTGTTTGTGTAGTTTTTTAAGTTGCTCTAAAAAAGTCTGTGTGGGCGTTACTGTTTTCCCTGAGTTGTCGATGCCCAGAAGGAGAACGTTTACCTTTTTCCTGGAAAAAAGCCAGTCAATTGACCCTTTTATTAAAGAAAACATATAATTACATTACTCCTTTAAAGACAAAATGCCTTTTCTAGCGGCTTCGAAGGTTCCGAAGAAGATCATTCCTCCTACAGTTGTGAACAACACCCTGACTTGCCAACCTGACCAAAGAGTTCTGATTCCTTCAGCTTGGTAGATCTTTTTGATCGTTGGAAGGAAGTGCACGTACACTCCTTTACCTTTGTCAGTCATTAGTCTAGTTTTGGCTACGTCAATTGGAGTAGTTACATAAGCTGCTACTGCGCCTGAAAAAGCTCCGTTGATCAAGTGTCTGTAGAGGTCCAACTCACTTCCCCCGTAGTCAGTCCCTTTTAAGTACTCGTAAAGCAACATCTGGATAGTGTCAAAAGGAATTTCTCTGTACACTAGAGACAACACTCCTGCATAAAGCCCCCATATGCCTTGTGTCTTGATGATGCTAGAAGGAGCAGCAAAGGCACTTGTGTGCTGTCCCATTTGCATCTGTTGCTTAATGACCTCAAAAGGGTTCCTCACAAGAGAAGCACACAAACTTCCAAAAGAAGCTGCAGTGAAGTGCATAAATGTAGGGTTCTCAAAAACAGAGAACTCTTCAAGCACCCACTTCATAGAACAGTAACTTGTCCAAAAGGTTGCAGCACAAGGCATCGAAGCTGCCATAGCCCAGGAGAGTCCTGAGTAGATGTTGGAAAGCTTCAACTTAGTTTTGGAAGCGTACTGCAAACGAGTCTTAATAGCGTCTAAAGGAAACAGAGTAAGGTCCACTGCACAGCCCGCCAAGGCCCCTGCAGCCATCGAGCTTGCAAAAGTTGTTAGGAAATCACTCATTTATTATAAGCGTTTTTCAAAAAGCGATTCCACCGGGATTTGAACCCGAACTTCAGCCTCCGGAGGGCTACGTGCTGCCATTACACTATGGAACCTTCTGTAATTACAAAAAATAATCATTTTTAAGTAATTCAAATACTAAATTTAGGAGTTAGTTCTTTCGAAAAGCCTTCAAAGGTGATTTCGGAGTCTTCGGAAAACCTTTGCATGAGCATGCTGAGGTCAGTTGGGGTTAGTTCTAGTCCTGCTTGTTCAACTGTATCTTTCATTCTGTCTGCTGAGATGGTTTCGTCTTTGCCGCTGATTGACTTAAAAGCGCCTTCTAAACTGAACTCTTGGACGTCAGCTACTTGTTCTCGGATGTTTTCTAAGTTCCTTTCAATGTCCAACTCAACTCGGAGGGCGTCTTTGAGTTTTTCAATGGCTTCTGAGGACAAGGGTTCTTCTTCGTCTCTGTGGTCAACCAGTGCTGAGTACTCTGGGTTCTTGGGCAGCAGCATGTTAGCCAAGCCTTCTGGGGTAATTGAAATGCTTTCTTGGTCGTTTTTTCCGAACTTCTCGAAGAGCACCCAAATGTCGTCTCTTCCTGTTTCGATTTCGAATTCTCTGAGTTTCTTTTCCATGTCGTGGATAGAGATGCCTTGTTCGTTGTTGAACAGTTTAAAAGCCTTTTCAGGAGTGAAGGAAGCTTGGATGGCTAGTTGCTGTTTAATGTGTTCAGATAATCGAGTGTTGTAAACTTCTTCTTTGATGAAAGCAAAAATGATTTCTTTCAGGTTTTCGTCAAGTTCTTCGTAAGTTAGGGTTTTGGGTTGTGGCTTGAAAGTGGCTTCAGCTAAGGGCTTTTCAGGGGTTTCGAAAACTTCTTGAGCGATTTCTTCTAGTTCTTCGTCTTTTTGGTCAGTAGGGGAAGGTTCTGGACTTAAAGGTGCTTCTTCTTGGAGTTCTTCTGATACTAGTTGTTCTTTGGACTCCTGTTGAAGTTCTTCTGATGCTAGTTCTTCTTGGAGTTGCTCCTGGAGTTCCTCTGCTTCTAATTTTACTTGGGGTTCCTCTTTCTTTTGGTACCTTTCGTTTTCTTTGGTTTCTTTGCTCACGTATAGTGGCAAAAACCCTTCCAAAAACTCAGTGTAGTTAATGACCATGTCGTCTCCTGTGTCAACTCTTCTGAAGATAGAGTCGATATCGTCCTCCAAAGCATAGATTCCAAACTTCTTTAAAAAGGCAACTAAGTCAGCCTCGTCAAAGAAACCTTTACTGCCCTCGTCTAGTGTTTTGAACGCCTTCCACATAGAAAACTCAGGGCTAGTGTAGATCTCAAGACGCAAGTCTTCAAGAGTCCTTTGCAGAGTTAGCTCAGACTGCAGTAGCCTCAAAAGGCTTCTTTGCACGGTAAAACTCAGTTTGGACTCGAAGGTGTGGCGCCTTCTTCCAAGGGCTAAGTCTCTCAAGTAGGGGTTAGTGGCTGGCAGCACTAGCTGGAAAAAGTCCCCTAATTCAAGACGCCCGTTTAAGTTGGAAGAATACTGACGCACAAGTAAGTAAAGGTCTTGGTCGCTAACTGTCTCTCCACAGTCTTCCATAAAGGTTTTGATCGACCTAGGAATCAGTGCACTGAGTCTGAGTGAGTCGAGAACATCAAATGCCTGGTAAGGGTTGAATTCGTAGTTTTCTGAAAGGAGTTTGCGCTGCATCTCAATGTTCTTTTCTCCTTCTGAAAGCTTCTTTATCAAAGTTGCAAGTTTGAATTGGGTGTTTTCGTTTATCATTTGAATTTAACGGAATTAATTATAAGAAATGTCAGAATTGTAGGTTAAGCTTACTGACTCTCACACTGGGAACTTGGAGCAGGACTGAAGTGGTTCTTGAACTTGCGTTTGGAGTTTTTGATTTCAGACGGCAGGTAGCCTTGTTTTTTTTGGCCTTTTCTAGGAATGACTGGGTTGTTTTCTTTGGTTTCACTGTGGGCTTCTCTGAGTTCGATCCGCAGGTCGGAAAGGTCTTCTTCGAGTTCTTTGACTCTTTTTTCTAAGTCTCTTTTTTGGTTAGCTAAGCTTTTGATGGTGTGTTTTTTGAGGTCGTTGTCTAGTTTAAGGTCTTCGTAGGTCTTTTGGAGCTTAGAAAGTTCTTCTTGGGTTTTTTTGTGCTCGTGTTCTGACTCAGTGATTTTGGACACGAGTTCGTGGCGTTCGCTTTGGGAGATTTCTTTGACCATTTCTTCGTCAAGTAAGTCGCTGCGCATGCGTTTGTAGTTGATTTGTCTTAGTAAGGACTGGCATTCTTGTTCTTTGTCAAGTAGTTTTTGGTTTAGTTCTTGGAGTTCTTTAGGGTCACTTTCTAGTATGCTGGTTTCTTTTAACTGGTAGATTTCAGACTTTAAGTTAGAGATCTCGTTGTCTTTTTCAATCAGTTGTTGGTTCAAAGAAGAGTTTTTTTCTAAGTAGTCGTTGAGCATTTTTTCTAGTTTGAGTTTGTTTTCCTGAGTTTGTTTTTCGAAGTTTTCGATTTTAGTAGTGAGTTGGACGTTTTCTTGTTCGAGTTGTTCGTAAGCTTTTTGGATTTCTTCGGACTCTTCAATGGTTTGGTTGGCTGTTTGGAGTTTGTCTTTTAAGTTTTGGTTTTTGTACTTGTAGTCTAAGAGTTCTTGTTCAATTAGTAGTTTTTCTTCAGTTGCTTTGTCTAGTTCTTGCTCGGTTTCTTGCTTTGCTTGGAGTTGTGTTTTGTAGGAGTCAAGTAGTTCTTGGTCTTCCTGGGCTTTTTTGTTGAGGGACTCGCACATGTCAGCTAGTTCGTTGAAGTAAGAAATGTTTTGTTTCAAGTCGGTTTCTAAAGACTGGTTTTTTTCTTTTAACTCGCGGACTGTGGACTCTAAGTCTTCTTTGGTGAACTCTAAGGTTTCAAGGGTTTTTTTTAAGGTGTTTAGTTGGTCCTGAAGGTGTTCTTGGTCTTTAGTTGCTAAGTAAAGTTTTTTAGTGAGTTTTTCTTTGGAGTTTTCTAGTTTAGAAATAGTGTGTTTCATAGAATACTCTTGTTGTTCGTAGTGAGTTTGCATGCCTTGGAGTTCTTCTTGGGTTTCAGTAAGTTCTTTTTTGGAGGTTTCGGCTTCACTGACTGCAGTTTGGAGCATTTTTTGGATTTCTTGGTAATTTTGTTGGGTGCTTTGATGGGCTTCTAAGAGTTTATGGAGTTCTTGGATTTGTTCAGACTGTTCTGAGTTAGTTATGTACTGTTCTTCTACTTGTTTAAACAAGCTTTCAAGGTTAGTTTGTTGCCACTCGTTTTGTCTGTTTTTTTCTTGGAGTTCAGATTCGAGTTGTTTGTAAGCTTGGAGTGCTTGTTCTTTTTCATTGATTATTTGGTCAAACACCAAAGCGGTGTTTTGTTCCTCGTATTCTTTAAGAGTGCTTTGAAGAGTTTGCACTTGAGCAGTTAATTTGTCGAACTCTACTTGCCAGTTAGCTTTTTCTTCTTGGACTTGGTAAAAGTAGTTTTCGGTTTCAGCTTTCATTTGTTCTATCTGTTGTTTGAGGTCTTCGTTTTCAGCGGCTATTTCGTTTTTGGAAGACTCTAGGTGGCCTAGCATTTCAGTTTCCATAACGCTTTGTTGGAACTTTTCTTCGTAAAGCACTTTTTGTCTTTGGATTTCTTGTTTGAGAGTTTCGAGTTCTTGGTCTTTTTCCATGACTAAAGACTCTACTGCTTCTATGTAGTGACTGGTGTCTGGGAACTCGGAGTACCTGTACCTGCTTTTCATCAAGCTACTCTGGACTCCTCTTTTGCGTTCTTCGTTAGAAGCTGGAGTGTGCATTTGGGACATTGAAGACCTAGAGTGAATGATTTTCCCAGAGATTTCGTTAATTCTTTTTTCGTTTTCTAGTAAAGTTTGTTTGAGTTCTGAGTTTTCAGACTCAAGTTTTTCTAGAACTTCGTGGTAGTAAGAGTCCTTTTCGTTTTCAGACTGTCTCAGTCTAGAAATTTCGTTTTCTTTGTCTTGCAGTTGGCCTGACAAGGCTTCTATTTGCATTTGTAACCTTTTAAGCTCTTCTTGGGCTGTCTTCAAAGAACTTTCATTGTTAAGGATTTCGTTTACTTTAGCGTTGGTTTTGATTCTTTTAGCTTTGGCGCCAAACTGCAGAGTGTTGTTTGTCTCTTGGAAGTGCGTCAGTGCTGGAGTTACGTTGCAGATAATTGAAGTGCGCGAGTTGCCTGATAGCGAAGGTTGCAGAAGTCTAGTCATCTTGGAGTTTCTGTAGTTCACGAAAGGCTTGACTCCTTTAGAAGCAGCTTCACTGAGTCTTTGGATAACTGTGGAGAGTGACAAAAGGCTTTTGTTGATGCTAGAACCCTCCCTCATGCGGAGGTCTTCAGCTTTGGTTTTCTGAACTCCTTCGCTGCCTGCAAGGTCCACTAAGTTGAGTTGGGAAATCACTGCAGAGCTTGAGTTGTCTGAAGCACACGACTCTATTGTGACTCTAAACACAGTGTGGGACCTGGAACTCTGGGCGTTCATAGAAGTTTCCCCGAACTTGCGGTTTGACTCTCCTGAGATCAGGTGTGTGTAGGCGTCTTGTTGGCAAGACACTTCGACCTCTGTGAGCTTATCTACATATATGCCTTTTTCAAGGCTTTCTCTGATTTCGAGGTTGACTTTGCTAGGGTCGAGGAGGTCGTTGACCATTTCGTTGTAAACTTCTAAGTAAGAAACTTTTAGTAAGTACTCTCTGTTTTGGTGAGTTTGGATAGTATCAAAAAGTTCCTTAATAGTTAAAGGAATCAGCCCAGGCGAAGATTTTTTGCCTCGCATAGTAAAAGTTTTGCCTGAAGAAGTTTGTCCGTAAGCAAAAATAGTGACGTTGATTCCGTTTAAAGCACTGTGAACAAGAGGCTTGGCAACAGAGTCAAAGACTTCTTGGTTTTGGTTGTCTTTGTCAAAAACGTTGTCGTAGGTAAAGGTTTGTTTAGTTTTGGTGTTGATGATAGTGTTGTGGGGCTGGGGAAGGACTTTCCAAATATCAGTGCAAAAACTGCCTTTGAACTTGGCTTGGTTTGCTTTAACAAGGTCGTACTGGGCTTGTTGCTCTTGTTCTGAGAGTGGCCTGAACCTCACTGACACAATTATACTTTCCATATCTTTTAAATTTTGGCGGTAATACCCCTTAACTAAAAACTTTAAGAAGTTTGTTGCGTTCGGCTTCTTGTAAAGCGTTCCAAGCTTCAGTTAGACCTGGTGGGTTTTGAGCTTTTAGTTGGGTCAAGAACTGCTGGACCTTCTGAGTAGTGGACTCGTAGATAAGCTTGCTTTCAAGAGTGACTCCAAATACCTTTAGGAGTTGGTATAAGTTTTCATTGTTTGGGCCTAGAACTAACTGGGGTTGGCTGTTACAGATGTCTGTAAGTAAGTCGTGAACGAACTTGGCTTCAGCCTTGTCCCAAGTTAAAGGCAACAGTCTAACCCAAACAGGAACAACTACTTCAAGGTTGATGTTTTCACCCTGGTGTTTTATGAGTCTTCCCAAAGCTGCAATAGCGTTGTCTCTAGCATGCCCGTGGGTCTTGGCCTTTTTGCCCTGAGGCACAGCTATAGCTTTTTCCAAGATGCTTAGCATTTGGGTGGACTGTTCTTTGATGGTTTGAGGAGCTGAGTAACAAGCAAAGATGCCTAGTCCGTAGCAAGCAGCTTGTCTAACTGCGTCGTTGGGTTCTGCTGCGTGTTTAGCAAGGGCTTCGAACAAAGCATTCCACTTGTCCCCAGCTATGCCTTGGCCTAAGAACTCAATGATGTCGTCAATTATAAAGATAGCAAACTTGTGGTCTTCAGGGGAAGCTTGAGAGTCCAAAAAGCGAGGAAACACATTAGAAAACAAAAAGTTAACAATGGGCACACACAAGTCTTTGTGGGTCTTAAAAAGAGCTCCAAGTACCTCTGAAAGGGCAGTGTGCAAGTTGTCTTCTTCACTTTTGACGAACTTTTCGAACTCTTCGTCTTCTTCGTCGTCACTGTCTTCTTCGACCTTTTGTCTGTTTTCAATAGACTTTTCAAGCGCTTTGATGGTTTTTTCGCCCACGTCAGAAACTTCTTCTTGGGACAAAAACTGACCACCTGGAGTTGCAATGATTGTTTTGATGGCTTGGAGTTGGTCCACTTGGGCTTCAGTTACAAACTCTTCTTCAACAGCGCCCCAGAGTTCTTTTATAAAGTTCTTGGATAGTTCTATGCACCCGTTTAAGTCTCCACTGTCCTTCCTAACCTCAACTAGTCCGCCTAGTAAAGAAGCTGCTGCCCCCCTTACGTCTTCGTTGACAGAAAAGTTCACTAGGGGCAAAGTAACCTTAATGGTGTCTTCTACGTACTTAGAGTACTTTCCTTTCATGGTGTCCACTACAGTCAGTAGCGTCTGTAAAGCAAGTTCTTTGTTTTCAGTTTCAGTTGTAGATACTGACTTCTTTTTCTCGTCCGACAAAGCAGACTGAATGTCCATAAAAGCTTGTGGTTGTGCGCTTGTTGAAATCTCAACTTGTGTTGCTGCTAGTTGTAGAAGGCTCTGTGCTACCTCGTCTAGGTAAGGAGCAAAGTCGTCTCCAAGGATTTCACACACAGTTTGCCAGCCTGTCAGTAAGTAGCCTACTAAAGAATCTCCACTTTTCAGGTCAGAGTCGTGAAGGGCTTTCATGAGGCGTATGATTTCCGGGGCGTGGGCTCCGAAGATTTCTTTGCCTACAGCTTTGCCTATGAGTGTCATGCACTCTACTACTCTGCCCCTGAGGGTTTTGTAGGTGTCGCCTGTGTACTTTTGAACAATGCTGCCTAGGTAAGGCATAACAGTTGAGTACTTTTCTCTGAAGTTTTGTTTGCAGGCGTGTGCTATAGAAGCCAAAGCTGTGCAGGAGTGCTCGATGAGGATTGAAGGCTGGGGCGTGGACAAGAACTCTAGAATCTTGGGGAAAAACACTTCTGTGCACTGGGCTGCAGTTCCTTGGTCAGTGCCCTCCATGAAGTTAGTTAGTGCTGCGCAGGCGTAACCAGCCACTCTAGGGACGCTGTCGTTAAGGCCTTTTTGGAGCAGAGGAACCACTCTGTCTTTGTGGGCACTTTGGAAGTCCCTGATGTGGTCTTCGCAAACTTGGCCAATAAGGTGGAAAGTAGCATATCTGATTTTAGGGTGTGCAGAAGCTATGCCCTGCTCCATGATGCTTACTTGTTCTGCAATCTTAGAAGACTCTGAAATATACTGGTTTATTTCGCTGAGAGTCATAAGTGCAGCGTAGGGGTAGCGCCAGTCTTGTGTGTTGTTTAAGCAGGGGTAGATCAGTTTGAGCAGTGGTTCGACCAAGTAATTGTCTCCTACGCTGTCTAAGAGTCTAGTCAGTAGCTTCCTTCCTACTTTGGCGTAGTCGAGTTCAAAGCCTTCTTCTTCCTCAGACTTTTCTTGGAACCCCTCTTCAGGCCTTTCCCAGGACTCGTCTACCTCTGGACTGATTGAAACCATCATTTCAATAGTTTTCTGCATAAGGACTTCGCCTAGCTGTGTGTTTTCGTGGACTCTTTTAGTCATTCTTTCAGTAACTGAAACAGCAAACTCAAGAACTAAGTTTTTGACCGACAAATCCGACTCAGGTTTGCTGAAGATGTGAGTGACTAGTTCTACTACACTGTTGTAGTGGCCTTTGAACACTTTAGGTTCGCTTTCTGAAACTTCACTAAGGTACTCTAAGAACCTTTTGCATTTGTACTCGTCTCTCTGCAACACGTAGTCAACTGAAGTAAGCATCAAAGGCACTAAAGAACTTAACTTCAAAGCGCTTTGTGTGTCAATCACTGACAAGAAAGAAGTGATGGCTTTGATGCAAGTGAGCCGAGTGTAAACATCTTCAGAACCTAAACTGTTTTCAAAAGCAGAGTGGAGTTGCTGGATGTTGTTCACGAACTCATCGTGTAAATATGGGAAAAGAGTGGCTAGGATTTCTAAAGAGGCAAGTCTTTGGATACCTTCAGAACTGAGTCCTGAGTACAGAAAAGGCAGCAAAGACTCCCAGGAACCCTTTTCATTGTTCATGAGTACATTCGAGCCTAAAAGTCCAGTGGCTTCACACAAGTTTTCCCAAACTTTCCTGTCTTGTTCGTTTTGAACTGAGTTAAGCAGGGTGGTTTTGACTTGCTCAGTTACTTCAGGAGTGATGAGTGCTAGCACCTCGTACTTAGAGCCAGGAGCTACGAGCTTCTTAACTATCATAGAAGCCAGGGTCTTTGAGGTGCTTGGGGGACCTTGGATTATTTGGAGCAAACTTAAGAAAAGCGAATTAGGGTCTTGCGACAAAGCCGAGTTGAACTGTTGTTCAGCTTGGTTTCTCTGTGTGTTGTCAGGCGAAAGGATGTTTCCAAGTACCTGTGTTAAATAGTTTATGGCTGCCTCACCTTCCATTTTAGTATAGTTGAAATAAATGATCTCGTCTAGAGCAAAAGACTCTACTAAAAACTCCAAAGCAGGTGAAGACAGTGTAAGTGACATGTTTTTCAGACAAGAAAGTGCCCCCTGCAGTGCCAATATTTCTTACGACTACTCCTCCACAATCAGTTCCGACAGCACTCAAATTGACCCTAAAGCGCCCAACAAATGCTCAGTTTGCCAAAAAAAACTAAAGTTCAGAAAAAAGAACCTGTGCAGTTGGTGCAAACAACCAGTCTGTAACGAACATTCTCAGAAAAAAAGACCCATCCCTGGAAGCACAGGGCTCTCTAAAGTCTGCGACAGATGCGACGAACAAGAAACCAAAAACGAAATCAAACTCGAAATCGAAACTGAAATTAAAAAACTCCGCGAAGAACTCCAGTCAGCCTCCGATATAAACGAAAGACTCAACAGGGAGTTCTGTGATAAAACTGGGAACATCAACCTTATGGAACGCAAAGTCCAAAAAGCAGCTGACGACCACAAACGCAACGAAAAAGCTTTACTTGACGAATTCGAAGAAGAAAAACGCAAAGGAGAAGAAACCCAACAACTCATCCAAAAACTGACTAAAGAAATCAACGACAGCAACAACACCGAAAACGACATGCAAGAAAAGTGCCGCAGGTCCGAACAAGAACTTGAAGACCTCAAGTCCGAAGCCAACAACCTCTACCAACAAAAAACTGAAATCGAGTCTAAAATCGAAAAAATCAACAAGCGTCTAAGTGGCAGTTTAAACATAGAACACGTCAAAAAGCTACTCTGCGGCGAGTGCTCTAGTAAAGTAGAAGAAGCTTACAGACGCAAGATGGACACTATGTCGCTTATGGAAGGCAACGAAGAAAGCTTCTTGGATAGGAGAAGTGTACTTGACAATATAAGAGAGTTCAAGCAGTCACTTATGGACCAACAACAAGGAGAATCCAAAGGGGACTGTTTGGTTTTTTAATTAATGTTTGGTAATTCATATTAAGCATAACATAAATTTATGGAAAAACTTAAAAAGGAAAACTCCAAACTCAGGCGGAAGATTAAACAGCTAGAAGAAACCCTTTCGATTGTATATACTGCTTCACAGAAAACTATGGACTCCCAAGAAAAACCTTACAAAATAACACCTAAAATTTCAACTAAAGCCATAGTCAGGTCTAGTTCTACTTGCAGAGTTGCTTCTGTGCGAAGCCGCAAGAACCGCAACTTTGCAGGCACTTCCCGAGCACCCAGCCGGCCTAGAAGTTGCCCTACCTGCATAATGCTGCTTTCTAAAGGGTATACAACAAATTACTGTTATAGACATGGACACTAAGTAATTTTGACTTTATAACTATTTATACTTGTTTCGGAACTCTTTGTAAGTCATGATCTCACTAGACACCACCAGTACTTGGTTTTCTTCAAGTCTTTCTTTTAAGAGTTCGTAGTTTGTTTTGGTTTCTTGAATATTTTCTTTTGTGTACAGAAGTCCGTCTAGTTCGACCACTTCGTTTTCTGATATGCTTTGCAGTATAAAACCTAAGGCTGATATGCTCTCTTCGAAATCTCGAAAAGAAAACTTAGTAACTACTGTTTTGTTGGGCAACTCTGGGAAAGCCGGTTTTATCCTTGTGAAGTCTTCTATGGAATCCTGGAGTAAAGGGTCCCGAGTGTCTGCTACTAAGTAGCTTTCTTCTTCATATGGCTCTTCTTCTACTTTTATGATTTCGTAACCTGGGTGGACTTCTGTTTCGTACACCAAAGTTTTACTGCTGCACACAACAAACAGTGTAAGGATTAGTTTCATTTTATTAAGCAGAATGCATACTGGATATTACAGAAGAGTAACTAAAGATCTGGGGTAGTTGGTCTGTTTCCGAAGCAGGCATGTCTTCGTTCCAGTAAGTTACTTTGTCGAAGACCGAGTCTGCCAGCAGAGTGTTTGAGTCACAGACAACCACTCTTCCTGTGAAGCCTTCTGGAACTGGTATGGTCTGTCCTACCAGTTTCCTTCCATGGAAAGAAACCTCTTCTTGAATAGGAAGGAACTCTTCGACCCTCGCTGTTCCTGAGTAGTCTAGTTTGCAAGGCAGCTTCCTAATTGTGGTTGTTTGTTCTCCCGCCACTTTAAAGTTACCTTTTTTCATATTACTTAGAGATCTGATAGTTCTTCTGAAGTAGTTAAGTAGTTGAGCAGGGACGTGAAGAGTTCTGAAAGCCAGTACAGTATATAGTCCAGGCCAAACCTTTTCAAGAACAGCCAAGCTGAGGTTGCTAAGAATATGTAAAAGCATATGTAGAAAACTAAGTCTTGCAGCGTTACTCTTCTTTTGATCTCTTTGACTAGTCTGCTTGCTATTCCAAACACTGAACCGTAGTTGTCGTAAGTCTCGTTTATTCTTCTGAAGTTCTGACTCGTTTGCTCTAGTGTTTCGCTTAGCGCTGCCATTCTTTCGTACTCGTTGTTCAGGATGTTGTGCACTTCTTTTAGACCTTCGGTTTTGGATGATTTCATTTTTATAAGTTGGTGTGTTGGATGAATGCTTAGGTTAAGTGCAAAGATTTTTGTGAGTTGTTTCTCTTTTCAAGGTTTATTTGCCTCTTCCATATACTTTTATGGTTTAAGTTAGGCGCTAGAATATTGAACTTTTACGTACTAAACTGTTGAAAGAATTATAAATATGAAAGGTGTTTGTGCT
>PR_CR_10_Liq_1_inCRDRAFT_1000701_pt1 | contig 20351 bp, 9 predicted proteins | sample PRCRCaboRojoPR_3_FD_10241 | JGI IMG/M metagenome (IMG submission 10241)
ATGATCGACTGGAGCCGCTTCAACATCAAGCTGGAGGAGCCGGCGGGCCGCTACGGCATCGCCGGCGGTCAGGTGATCGCAGACGCCTTCAACAACCCCGTCGGCACCACCTACATCGACGGCTGCGAGGATCCCTACGACCCGTCCTGTATCGATACCCTCGGCGACGGCACCATCACGGCGGACGCGGACACGGGCACCGTGCTCATCAAGAACCTGGCGCCCGGCAAGTACGGCATCGTCGTGGACCCGCCTGCGGACGAGGGCTGGCAGCAGACCTCCACCATCGAGGGCACCAAGACCATCGACGCCTGGGTCAAGGCCAACGAGCCGCCCTTCTTCGTCGAGTTCGGCTTCCCGGGGCCGCACGTGTTCATGGGCTTCACCAAGCCCATCGACAACCTGCCCGAAGGCGGCACCGCCACCATCTCGGGCCTGATCACGGACATGCACATGTCCCGGCCGCCCACTTTCCAGTTCTTCAGCGGCCGGCCCTTCCCGAGCTGCTGGGTGGCGCTGAACGAGGGGGGTGCGGTGCTGGGCGAGGCCTACTACGCGGCCCCGTGCGCCCCGGACAGCACCTTCGAGATCGCAGGCGTCCCGGACGGCTCCTACAGCCTGACCATCTGGGATTCCAACCTGGACGTGGTCATCGCCCAGCAGCCCATCACGGTGGCGGGCGGCGCCTGCAACGGCGGGGACTGCGATCTGGGCGAGGTGGCCGTGTTCAACTGGTTCACGCGCCTCAACACGGCGATGTTCCTGGACACCAATCAGAACGGCTTCCGGGACGACAACGAGCTGCCGGCGCCGTCCGAGAGGGGTCCGATCCAGCTCCGCTGGCGCGATGGCACCATCTACCAGGCCTTCGGCACCGACACGGAGGGCCTTGCGCCCTTCGACGAGGTCTTCCCGTTCTTCCACTGGCTGGTGGCAGAGGTGGGCTTCACCCGCGACAAGATCACCGGTGCGACCTTCGTCGTCGATGCCGGCGGTGAGGTGGACACGTCCACCGATGAGTTCCCCGGCTTCGGCGAGCTGACCCCGCAGCCGCAGCTCTGCACCGAGGCGCAGTCCACGGACCCGGATGATCCGGACTTCGGCTGCACTCTGGGCGAGCCCCTCATCAACCCCAACACCGGTGACAACCTGTCACGCACCGTCACCGGCCCGGTGCTCACCCAGGCCTTCCAGGGCTTCCTCGGGCAGACCAGCGTGATGCAGTTCGGCACGGCGCCCTACCTGCAATTCCTGCCGGGCTTCCCACCGGCCTTGGTCGGTGAGAACGGCGGCATCTCCGGCATGGTGCTCTACGCCACCACCCGCGCCGAGGACGACCCGGAGCTGGCCGTGGCCGAGGAATGGGAGCCCGGTGTGCCGCGGGTGCAGGTGGCCCTGTACGCCGACGGCGATATCGACAACCTCGACTTCCCTTTCGTGGCCTTCCCGGGCGGCGAGATCGACATCGACTGGGACGGCGACGGCCTTTATGACCCGAACGACGGCGTCATCGACGACGTGAACATGAACGGCGAGATCGACCTTGCCGATGTGGACAACTATCCCCTGGGCAACTTCCCGGGCGCCGAGGACATCGACCGTAACGGCAACGGCAGCTTCGACTACGGCGATGCCATCAACGTCACCTGGACCGATAGCTGGGACGACAGCCTGCCCACCGGCTGCCAGGGCCTGAACAGTGTCCCGGACGTGTCCGTCATCGACCCGCCGGTGACCGACGACCGCTGCTTCGACGGCCTGCGCAACTTCAATCAGGTGCGTCCCGGCGTGTTCGACGGCGGCTGGGCCTTCGACCGCTACGACCTTGCCGCCCTGGACCTGGCAGGCCGCTCCGCGCTGGCGGACAAGCTGGAAGCCTTCTACGCAGACCGCATCGTGTCCGCCGCCACGCTGCCCGATGCCTGGATGATCCCCGGCGAGTACATCGTCGAGGCGGCAACGCCCCCCGGCTACAAGGCCCTGCGCGAGCACCACAAGAACGTGGACTTCGGGGATGAGTACACCACCTCGCTCCAGGCGCCTCCGCCGGTGTGCGTGGGCGACGCGGAGGTGGTTCCGCCGTACCTGGCCATAGCCACTAAGGACGGCAGCGGCGCCGAGGACCAGCTCATCGCCGGCATCGACCCGGCCGAGGTAGAGGCACCCTTCGCCGGCGAGGCGCGCGACATGTGCGATCGCAAGCTGGTGCAGCTGTCCAACGGCCAGAACGCCGCCGCGGACTTCTTCGTCATGACGGACGTGCCCATCGCGGGCAACGTGTCCGGCATGATCCTCAATGACCTCGCCAACGAGTTCAATCCGAACTCCCCGGCCTTCGGCGAGAAGTATGCGCCGCCCTTCGTGCCCGTCGGCTTCTACGACTGGAACGGCGACGAAGTGAATCGGATCTACGCGGACCAGTACGGCCGATTCAACGCCCTGCTGCCCTCCACCTGGACGGCCAATCTGCCGCAGCCCTCGGGCATGTCGCCGAACATGATCGTCTCCTGCATGAACGATGCGGGGCCGATCCCGAACCCCGAGTTCGCGACCAACCCGGATGCGCCGGAGTTCATCCTGGACCCCTTCTACGATCCGCGCTTCAGCCAGTTCTGCTACACCTTCCAGTACATGCCAGGGGCGATTACCTATCTGGATACCCCGGTGGAGTCCATCGCCGCTTTCGCCAACCCGGCGGAGTTCCCGGTGGATTGCGAGCGGCCTGACCGCACGCCCATGGTGAGCCAGGTGGAGCGCGCCAACGTCAGCGGCGGCGGCGGACCCTTCGTGGTGGGCGCTGGCACCGTGAGCGAGCCGCAGCAGATCGTCATCCGGTCCCTCGGCCGGGAGTATCTGGTGCCGAATCCGGAATGGGACGGTGTCACCCAGTCCGAGCGTTTCATCACGCGCAACTACAACTTCGGCGGTCGCGGCAATCCCGGCACCGTCGAGCTGGAGGATGCCGACGGCAACCGCACCGCGCTCAACATCCTCGATTGGCGGCCGACGCGGATTCGCGCCGAGGTCCCCGTGGAGCAGACGCCCGGCGACTATCAGGTGGTGGTCACCCGTGTGGGTGGCGTGCCCGAGCCCGTGGAATCGCCCATCGGTGTCACCCTCACCGTCGGCATCTGCCTGTCGGGCGGCGACGTCGAAGATCTGCCGGCCACCTGTGAGGGGACCGAGTACGGCGTGCGGCCGAATGCCGATTTCCTGGATGAGTACGCAGAGGAGCTCGGCGACTTCCTGGAAGAGCTGGCGAGTGAGCTCGACGAGGACGAGATCGACTGGGGAGACATCCAGGAGCTTTATGAAGACCTCTTCGAAGAGGTGGCCGGGATCATCGAAGAGGATCTCGACCTGGACGACCTCTACGCCATCCACAGCGTGGGTGAAGGCGGCGACTTCACGCTGATCCAGGATGCCATCGATGCCGCGGGCCTCGGTGACCTGATTCTGGTGGCCCCCGGCATCTACGAAGAGCTGGTCATCATGTGGAAGCCGGTCAAGCTCCAGGGTTGGGGTGCCGGGGCGGTGACGCTGAACGCCCGCCAGTCGCCGACGGAGACGCTCGCCGAATGGCGCGAGAAGATCGAGGGCCTGGTGCTCGGCGGTCTGGTGGACCTGCTGCCGGGTCAGGAGCTGCCGCTGGCGGGCTTCCCGGCGCTGGGTGCGCCCATTTTCGCCACGGAGGAGGGCGCCGGCATCTTCGTCGTCGGTCGTGACAGCTGGCCGCAGGGCTTCCGCGGCGCACCCAACCGGGGCTCGCGCATCGACGGCTTCACCATCGTCGGCGCCAGCCAGGGCGGCGCCATCACCGCCAACGGCTACACCGGTGATCTCAACATCGGCAACAACCGGCTGACGGGCAACGCCGGCTTCTTCGGCGGTGGCATCCGCATCGGGCATCCGACGCTGGTGGCCGAGATCGACAACGACCTGGTGTACCCGGATGCCTGGAACGACCGCATCCGCATCCACCACAACCACATCGCCCAGAACGGCAATACCTTCGGTGGCGCCGGCGCCGGCATCTCCCTCCACACGGGCGCAGACCGCTACCGGGTGCAGGAGAACTGGGTGTGCGGCAACTTCAGCCAGGGTGACGGTGCGGGCATCGCCCACTTCGGTCTGTCGGACCGCGGCCTGATCGAGGACAACCTGGTGCTGTTCAACGAGTCCTTCCAGCAGGCGGGTCCGGTGAACGGCTCCGGCATCTTCGTCGGCGGCAAGCCGGCCCTGCAGCCCGCGCCCAATACGGGCCTGCTGCTGAGCCCCGGCTCCGGACGGGTCACCATCGATGCCAACATCATCCGCGGCAACCTCGCGGGCGCGGGCGACGGCGGCGGCATCCACATCTCGCAGCCGAATGGCCTGGACATCGATGCGAGCCTGGACAACACCGGCCCCTGGTACGACGTGCTGGTGTACAACAACATGATCACCAACAACGTCGCGGGGCTCGCCGGCGGCGGCATCTCGGCCCAGGATGCGGTGTCGGTGACCATCCGCCACAACACCGTGGCCAACAACGACTCCACGGCCACCACGGCGCTGGCGTTCGACCCGACCCTGGACCTGAACCAGGGCGGCAACAACGTCACCACGCCGCAGCCGGCGGGTATCGCGGGTCGGTATCACAGCCTGGAGTTTGCGGCGGTGATGCAGGAAGTGACGGATGCGGTGGATCCGGAGCTGCTGATCTACTCGCTGGACGGCCCGTCCACCCTGGTCTCGAACATCGTCTACCAGAACCGCTCGTTCTACTGGACGAACTTCGATGATCCGGAGACGGCCGTTATCGAGACCGGGCTGGTGCCGGCCTCCTGCCAGGACCCCACCGACCCGCTGAATGATCCCACCTGTGACATCACCATCGTCCCGGTGGAGGAGTACACCAATGACCTCGGCGTGCTGAACGGCATCACCGAGACGCTGGACCTGTTGGATCCGCGGCGCACGCTGCTGACGGATACCTTCGACAACCAGTCGTACATCGGCAGCTTCTCCAACATCACCGGTGACCCGGCGTTCGTGAATCCGTACTTCAACGGCAGCCGCGATTCGCTGACCATCGCCGAGTTCAAGACGCTCCAGACGGCTGGTGCATTCGATGAGGGCGGCAACTTTATTCAGGTGACCTTCGGCCCGCTCAGCATCGTGGACTACACGGCGGGCGGTCGCGACCTGGCCAACCTGTTCGACTACCACATCACCAGCGCATCCGACGCCATCGACGAGGCAGGGCCGGTTTCACCGAGCCTGGCCCTCCTGCGTGTGGACTTCGACGACGAGCCCAGGCCGCAGGGTGAAGAGGCCGACATGGGCGCTGACGAGCTGCAGTAACCCGACGCGGAAAGCGCCCAACCGGTGGCCGCAATGGCCACCGGACGGGCGCACTCACCCACCAGAAAAGGGCCAGTTTCCAATGAACAGTGACTTCAAGAAGCGTGCGCTCCCGGCGGGCGTGCTCGCCGTGCTGCTCGGCGGCAGTGGTGCGGCGTCGGCCGTGGTGAATGTCCAATGCCCCGGCGATCTCAACGGCGATGCGGATTGGGACGACGTGGTGGACGGCGTCGCCGAGGTGCGGCCCGCGGACAACATCAAGTGCATGCACCTCATCGCCGGCGACAGCTTTGCGGTCATGTCCGACGGCAATCCGCTCTACACCTTCGGCTTCAAGGACATCACCGGCACACCGCCGGAGGAGGCCATTGCGGACGGCATTCTGGCGTCCGAGTGGCCGGGGAGCCTCATCGAGCTGGACGAGGGGGACGAGTTCTACTTATCACTCACCAATGTGGGCACCGTCATCCGCCCGGACCTGTTCGATCCGCACACGGTGCATTGGCATGGCTTCCCGAACGCGGCGACGGTGTTCGATGGGGTTCCGGAGGTCTCCATCGCCATCAACATGGGCGCGACGCTCACGTACTACTACAAGGTGATGGAGCCCGGTGACTACATGTACCACTGCCACGTGGAGGCCACCGAGCACATGGAGATGGGCATGCTCGCCAACCTCTATGTGCATCCGCGGCAGGACGCGACCGGCTGCACAGGCAGCATCCCCTGCCCAGTGGCCACCCGCAAGGGCGGCACCGACCCGGCCGCACCGACGGGCTATGTCTACAACGACGACGACGGCACCACGGCCTGGGACGTGGAGAAGGCGATTCAGATCTCGAGCTTCGACTCCCGCTTCCATGACGCGAGCCTGTTCGTGCAGCCGCTGCCCTTCGCGCTGCTGGACGCGGACTATCCCATGCTGAACGGCCGCGGCTATCCGGACACCGTGGTGGAAGGCGCACTGCCGGCACCGGTGGACAGCGAGGACGGCAAGGTGACGGGCACCGCGGGCACCGAGCTCACCAATGGCAAGCCGACCCAGGTGGAGGACGCGGTGGTGGAGCTCGCCCAGGGCGAGCGCCTGCTGCTGCGGCTCAATAACGTGAGCGTGGACCGCTTCTACACCCTCACCGCCCAGGGGCTGACCATGCAGGTGGTGGGCACGGGTGCCCGGCATGCCCGCGGCGTCGATGGGAAGAACATCTACCGGGAGACCGCGTCGGTCAACTTCGGCGGCGGCGAGACCAAGGACATCCTCATCGACACCGACGGTGTCGCGCCGGGGACCTATTTCCTATACGCCACGGAGCTGCACCAGTTGAGCAATCGGACCGAGCTCGACGGCGGCATGATCACCGAGATCGTCATCAACTAGGCCAACGCGCGAGACAGGGGAGACACGACATGATCAAGCATCCTGCATGGTCCGGGCGCCTGCTGGGCGTCCTGGCCGCGGGTCTCGCGCTGGTGCTGCCATGGCAGCCGGCGCAGGCCCAGCACGACATCCGCGGCATTACGGGGCCGAGCTTCAACCTCTACACCTACCCGGCCAATATCCCGCTGCCGGAGGGCACGAGCCTGTACATGTGGCTCTTCGGCGACGCCCTGGGCGGAGCCAATGCCACACACCCCGAGGGCGTCGGTTACGCCCTGCCGCAGTATCCGGGGCCGACACTGGTGGTGGACGAGGGTGATGAGGTCACGATCACGGTGACCAATTACGGCATTCCGCACCCGGTGTCGCTGCTGGTGACCGGCCATGAGGTCACCGCGCTCGGAGGCTCAGAGGGGGTCTTCACCCGGCAGGCGGGCCTCTATGAGACCGTCACCTACAGCTTCACCGCCGAGCAGCCCGGCACCTACGTCTACCACAGCGCGGGTGCCCCGAATCCGGGCCTGCACGTGGAGATGGGCCTGCTCGGCGTGCTCATCGTCCGGCCGGACGATTTCGACACGAGCCGCACGGCGTACGGCGCCGGCACCGAGACGGACTACGACCAGGAATTCTTGTACCTGCTGACCGAAGTGGATCCGGACATCCACTTCGAGATGGAGCGCGGGCATTACACCCATTTCACCAATGCGGACCGCTTCGCGAAGATCTGGTTCGTCAACGGCCGTGTGTTCCCGGACCTGTTTGAGGACGACTACAGCCCGATCTATCCGTTTCAGCCGTACTCCGCACTCGCCAAAGCGCATCCGCGCGACCGGGTGCTGGTGCGCAATGTCAACCCGGGCCAGGACAGCCATCCCTTCCACTACCACGGCGAGAATCTGACCTACATCGCCCGCGACGGCCGCATGCTGTCCTCGGACGGCACGACGGCCAACCTCGGTCGCTCGGACAACACCATCAACTCGCCGCCGAAGCAGGCCATCGATGCCATCTGGACCTGGACCGGTAAGGACCTCGGCTGGGACATCTATGGCCACGACACTGAGCACACCTGCAAGGACGATGACAATGACGGCTGGGCGGACGACGACGCGGACTATCCCGGCGAGTGGTGCGCGGACCATGGCAAGCCCTTCCCGGTGTCCCTGCCGGGCCCGGGCGAGCTCGCCTTCGGTGCCTGGTACAGCGGCAGTCCTTTCCTGGGTGATGCCGGTGACCTGCCCCCGGGCGAGGGCGGTCTGAACCCCTTCGCCGGCTATTTCTTCGTCTGGCACTCCCACGCCGAGAAGGAGCTGACCACCTTCGACATTTTCCCTGGCGGCACCCTCAGCGCAGTGGTCGTGCTGCCTCCCGACGTCGACATCGAGTAGCGGGAGGGCACACCCATGCAAAGGACCAAGATCATGACACCGAACCTGAAGTGCGCACTCGCCGCCCTGGTGCTCGGCACGGCGGCGGGCCCCGCCGCCGCGGTGGACTACTACCTGTGCGCGGAGCAGACCAGCAAGACCCTGCCCGACGGCAGCAGCGTGCCCATGTGGGCCTACGCGCTGGACGACAACGCCGATCTGAGCGACGGCTGCGGCAACGCTCCCACAGTGCCCGGTCCACGGCTCGTTGTGCCCGCAGGCGACACGACCTTGACCGTCTATGTGCAGAACAATCTGCCGCAGCCGACCTCGCTGGTGATTCCAGGGCTGCCCATGCCCGTCTCCGGCGGTGACGGCCCCACCTGGAACGACGGCAGCACCGGCCCGCGCACCGCGGCGGAGCAGCGGGTGCGCTCCTTCGGCGCCGAGGCCGCGGCCGGCGGCAGCGAGTCCTACAGCTTCGACGTCAACCGCCCCGGCAGCTTCGTCTACCACAGCGGCACCCACCCACAGAAGCAGGTCTACATGGGCCTCTACGGCCCCGCGACGCAGGACGCTGCGGCGGGTGAGGTGTATCCGGGCGTCGGCTACGACAACGAGGTGGTGCTGTTCTACAGCGACATCGATCCGGCGCACAACGCGGCGGTGGCGGCAGGCGAGACCGACTACACGCCGATCCACTACGACGGCCGCTGGTTCCTGGTGAACGGCGAGCCCTACGTGGAGGGCGAAACGCCGGACATCGACGCCGGTGCGGTGGGCGAGCGCACGCTCCTGCGCTTCTTCAGCGCCACCAGCGAGACCCATGTGCCTGTGCTTCAGGGCCTGTACATGCAGGTGCATGCCGAGGACGCGCTGCAGTACGGCTGGGAGGACACCACCGCGGGCACCTCGGGCACGGCGCCGCGGGAGCAGTACTCGGTGATGCTGCCGCCGCTGAAGACCAAGGACGCCATCATCGTGCCCGCGTCCGAGGGTCGGTTCGCCGTCTATGACGGCAACGGCTACATGACCAATCCGAGCGACCCGGACGACACCAGCGTCGGCGATACCCTGGGCGGCATGCTGCGCTTTTTGAGCGTTGCCGATGCGCCGGTGATCTTGGACACCGACGGTGACGGCGTGGCGGATGACCTGGACAACTGCCCGCTGACGCCCAACGCGGATCAGGCGGACGGTGACGAGGACGGCGTGGGTGATGTCTGCGACAACTGCCCGGAGACGGCCAATGCCGACCAGGCGGATGCGGACGGTGACGGCGTCGGTGATGTCTGCGACAACTGCCCGAATACCCCGAACCCGGACCAGGCGGATGCAGACAGCGACGGCGTTGGCGATGCCTGCGACAACTGCATGAGCACCGCGAACCCAGGCCAGGAGGACACGGACAGCGACGGCGTCGGCGATGCCTGCGACAACTGCCCGACCACGGCCAACGCCGACCAGGCGGATGCAGACAGTGACGGCGTCGGTGATGTCTGTGACAACTGCCCGACCACGGCCAATGCCGACCAGGCGGATGCCGACGGTGACGGTGTCGGTGATGTCTGCGACAACTGCCCGAGCGTGGCCAATCCCGGACAGGAAGATGCGGACGGCGACGGCATCGGCGATGCCTGCGAGGTGGCCACACAGCTCAACGTCACCATCGGCGATCTGACCACGGCCTACGATGTGCTGTCCTATGGCGGTACCCAGGACAACGCCGGCGTGGTGCCGGTGATCACTGACGGCGGCGACACCCTGAGCCTCACCGGCAACGCCTGGAAGCAGGTGCAGCTCGCCACACCCTACCAGGTCACCTCGCAAACGGTGCTGGAGCTCACCTTCGCAAGCCCGGTGGAGGGGGAGATCCAAGGCATCGGCTTCGACACGGACAGCATCATCAGCGCCAACCGGACCTTCCAGGTCTATGGCACCCAGAACTGGGGCATCCTGCCGGATGCGAACTTTGCCGAGTATCCGGGCAGCGGCACCGTCACCTACCAGATCCCGGTGGGTGAGTACTACACCGGCAGCTTCGGGCGGCTGTTCTTCGCCAACGACGACGACGGCGACGGCACCGGCGTGAGCGTGTTCGGCAGCATCCGGATCTTCGAGGCGCCGCCTGAGACGCTCAGCGTCACCGTGGACGGCGAGCAGCTGGACCTGATCGTCGAGCCCTATGACCTGCAACAGGACCTGGGTCCGGCGACTGTGACGGTGGACGGCGCGACCCTCACCATGGTGGGGAATGCCTGGAAGAAGGTCGATCTCGCGTGCACGGTGGGCGACGGCACGACGCTGTCCTTCGACTTCGCGAGCGGCACCCAGGGGGAGATCCACGGCATCGGCCTGGACACGGACGACGCCATCACCAGCAACCGGACCTTCCAGGTCTATGGCACCCAGGTCTGGGGGATCCTGCCGGACGCGAACTTCACGGTCTACAGCGGCTCCGGGACCGTGAGCTACACGATCCCGTTGGACGACTATCCGGGCTTGAGCGGAGGGTCGTTCACCCGCCTGTTCTTCGCCATGGACGACGACCAGGTGCCGCAGAACGGGGAGAGCGTGTTCAGCAACATCGTTCTTGAGGACTGTGCGCCTTAGGGAAACGGCGACCGGGGCAGGGAAGCCTTACGGCCCGAAGGGATCGGGCCGGCTGCTGCGACGGCCATGGGGCCGTCGCTTGGGGACCGGAACTGCTGAGCGCTCAAGGAGCCTCTTCCATGATTGTGTATGCCATCAACTCGCGGGCCGCCGTCGGCGGCCTGCTGCTCATGACCCTGGCCGCGGCAGGCGGCATCCATGCGGCGGAAGCCGGGGGTGCCGCGCCCCTTGCCGAACCGGTCGCCGACCCGGCCGCAGCGCAGCCGCTGACCCGGGAACAGATCCAGTCCGCCATGGCCGCCGCCCAGGCGCAGCGGGAAACGCACCTGAAGCCCGACCCGGCGGCGCCCAACGCCGCGCTGGCCGAGCGCTGGGGTGTGGGGGTCATCGGTCTCTCGCGCACCGCCGGCGGCTACATGCTGGACTTCCGCTTCCGCGTAGTGGATGCCGAGAAGGCGCTGCCGCTCTTCGACCATCGCATCAAGCCCTACGTCGTCGCCGAGAAGAGCGGCATCAATCTGCCCGTGCCAGTGGGCAACAAGGTGGGCGCGCTGCGTCCCACCAACCGCGGGCGCAACATCACCGCGGACCGCATCTACTACATGGTCTTCGCCAACCCCGACACGCACCTCGAGTACGGCGACAAGGTGTCGGTGGTCATCGGAGACTTCCGGGTCGACCATCTGACGGTGCACTGAGGCACGGATCATGGCCCGCAGCAGCAGTATGCGCACCCTGACCCTGCTGGGTGCCCTGGTTTGTGCCCTGGCCCTCGCGACGCTGGCCACGGCCTGGGCGGCGCCGCCGGCGACATCCGGCAAGGCGGCCGCGGTCATGACCTCGGACCTGGAGGCGAGGCTTCAGAGCGTCGACGCTGCGGCCACCGTGCCCGTGATCGTGGAGCTCGCCGACGGCGTGGACCTCAAGCAGTTCTCGCGCGATCTGAACCGCCTGCTGAAGCAGCGGTACCCGGACCCAAAGGCGCGCAAGGCGGCACGCAAGGCGCTGAAGCGCAGCGAGCTGCGCAAGGCGTTGCGTGACGCAGCCCGGGAGAACCGTCTCACTGTCGCGGATTACCTCGCCGACAATGACGTCGATGCCGAGGTCAAGGACCTGTGGATCATCAACGCCGTCGCGACGAGCCTGCCGGCGGATCTGGTGCCGGGGCTTGCCCGGCTGCCCGGCATCCAATCCGTCAAGCTGGACGCCGTCATCCAGGGCCCGGGCGACGGCATAGCACCCACGGCCCCCAACTTCTGGAATCTGGACAACATCGGTGCCTCCGCGCTCTGGGCGCAGGGCCACACCGGGCTCGGCCAGGTGGTCGCCACCATGGACACGGGCGCGGATGCCACGCATCCGGACCTGGGTCCGCGCTGGCGCGGCGGCGACAACAGCTGGTTCGACAGCAGCGGCGCCTACACCAGCCCGGGCGATGCGCACGGGCACGGCACCCAGGTGTTGGGACTCATGGTGGGCGGTGCCGCCGGCGGCTACCAGGTGGGTGTGGCCCCGGATGCGCAGTGGATCGCCGCCCGCATCTTCGACAATGCCAACCAGGCCACCCTGAGCGGCATCCATGCGGCCTTCCAATGGCTGCTGGACCCGGACGGCGACCCCGCCACGGACGACGCGCCGGACGTGGTTAACGGCTCCTGGGCCCTCGGCAGCAACGTGGGCGAGTGCGTGCAGGAGTTCGCGCAGGACATCGCGGTGCTGAAGGCCGCCGAGATTGCCTTGGTTTTTGCGGGCGGCAACTATGGCCCGGACAGCGGGACCAGCGTGAGTCCCGGCAATGATCCGGCCACGGTGGCCGTGGGCTCCTTGGACGCGTATGACAACATCGATCTGCTCAGCAGCCGCGGACCCGGCGCCTGCGGCGGCGGGATCTATCCGCGCCTGGTGGCCCCCGGCGAGTCGGTGCTCACCACCGACCGGATGCCGGGCTTCTACACCATCGTCTCCGGCACCTCCTTCGCCGCGCCCCATGTGGCCGGCGGTATGGCCCTGCTGATGGGGGCCTTCCCGGACGCCACGATCTCGCAGATCGAGGAGGCCCTGGTGGCCACCGCCGTGGATCTGGAGTCGCCCGGGCCGGACAACACGGCCGGCCACGGGCGCATCGATCTGGTGGCCGCCCACGACTACCTGGAGGCGGCCCTCGGCGGCGGTGGCGGCGGCGGCGAGCCTGGGGCGCTTGCGTTGGAGAGCGATGCCTACAGCATCGCGGAGTCCGTGGCGGAGGTGACCCTGACCGTCCTGCGCAACGGTGGCAGCAGCGGCGAGCTGACGGTGGACTACACCACCGTCCCCGGCACCGCGGTTGCCGGCGACCCGGATCAGGGCATCACCGGCGACTATGAGACTGTCAGCGGCATGCTGATCTTCGCGGACGGGGAAGTGAGCCGGACGCTCGCCGTGCCGATCCTGGACGACGACCTGTTCGAGGGCGACGAAGCCTTCGAGCTCCAGCTGCTGGATGCACAGGGCGACGGACCCACCAGCGCCACCATCACCATCCTGGACGACGACCCGCCGGATGCGGACGGCGATGGTGTCGGCGACGACCTCGATGCCTGTCCCGACACGCCTGACGGCGAGGCGGTCGATGCCGACGGCTGTGCCGCGAGCCAGCTCGACGGCGACGGTGACGGCGTCAGCGATGCGCTCGATCAGTGTCCGTCTACGCCTGTGGGAGAGACTGTCGATGCCGACGGCTGTGCGGCGAGCCAGCTCGATGCCGACGGTGACGGCGTGGCCGACGCACTCGATGGCTGTCAGGGAACCCCGGCGGGGGCGGTCGTCGATGCCGACGGCTGTGCGGCGAGCCAACTCGACAGCGATGCTGACGGTGTCAGCGACGCGCTCGATCAGTGTCCGAATACGCCGATGGGTGAGACTGTCGATGCCGATGGCTGTGCCGCGAGCCAACTCGACGGCGACGCTGACGGTGTCAGCAACGCGCTCGATCAGTGTCCGAATACGCCCGCGGGTGAGGCTGTCGACACGGATGGTTGTTCGGCGAGCGAGCTCGACGGCGACAGCGACGGCGTGGCCAACGACGCGGATCAGTGCCCGGGCACCCCTGCCGGTGAGACCGTCGATGCCGACGGCTGTTCGGTGAGCCAGCTCGATGCCGACGGTGACGGCGTGACCGACGGACTCGATGCCTGTCAGGGTACCCCGGCGGGTGCAGTCGTCGATGCTGACGGCTGTTCGGCGAGCCAGCTCGACAGCGACGGGGACGGCGTGACCGACGACCTCGACGCCTGTGCTGGGACGCCGGGCGACGAGACGCCCGATGCGAACGGGTGCTCCCCGAGCCAGCTGGATGCGGATGGCGACGGCGTGAGTGATGCGCTCGATCAGTGTCCGACCACGCCTGCGGGAGAGACTGTCGATGCCGACGGCTGTGCGGCGAGCCAACTCGACAGCGATGCTGACGGTGTCAGCGACGCGCTCGATCAGTGTCCGAATACGCCAACAGGTGAGGCTGTCGATGCCGACGGCTGTTCGGTGAGCCAGCTCGATGCCGACGGTGACGGCGTGACCGACGCACTCGATGCCTGTCAGGGTACCCCGGCGGGTGCAGTCGTCGATGCTGACGGCTGTTCGGCGAGCCAGCTCGACAGCGACGGGGACGGTGTCATGGACGACCTCGACGCCTGCGCAGGTACGCCGGACGACGAGATGCCCGATGCGAACGGGTGCTCCCCGAGCCAGCTGGATACCGACGGTGACGGCGTGAGCGATGCAGCGGACCTGTGCCCGTTCACGGCGGATCCCGATCAGGCGGATGCGGACGGCGATGGCATCGGGGACCGCTGCGACAACTGCCCGGCAACGGCCAATGCCTCACAGGCGGATGCCGATGGTGACGGCGTCGGCGATGCCTGCGCCGTGGCGACGCAGCTCGGGGTCACCCTGAACGGCGTGCTGCGGCACTACGACGTCCTGAGTCATGGCGGCTCCCAGGACCGGGACGCAACCGCCACCATCATCGATGGGGGGACGGGGCTCAGCATCGTCGGCAACGGCTGGAAGAAGGTCCAGCTGGACGCCGCGTACAGGGTGGCGGCCGATACGGTGCTCGAAGTGACCTTCAGCAGCAGCGCCGAGGGCGAGATCCACGGCATCGGCTTCGACCAGGACGACGGCATCAGCTCCAGCACCACCTTCCAGTTCTTCGGCACGCAGCGCTGGGGTCAACAGGCCTTCAACGACTATGCCAACGGCGCGGTCACCTACCGGATTCCGGTGGGCGCCTATTTCACCGGGAGCTTCGACCGGATCGTCTTCGCCATGGATCACGACGTACGCGATCCAAGCGGCGAATCGGTGTTCTGGGACATCAGCGTCAACACGCCGTCCCAGGCGACGCTCGACGTGACGGTGGAGGGCGTGACGGTGACGCTGGACGTGCTGAGCTACGGCGGCAGCCAGGACGGGGTCGGGGACCTCGAGGTGCGCGACGGCGGCAGCGGGCTCGCCATCGCCGGCAACGTCTGGAAGCAGGTGCTGCTGGATTGCCGGGTGGGGCCGGAAACCACGCTCAGGCTCGACTTCGCGAGCGCCAGCCAGGGTGAGATCCACGGCATCGGCTTCGACGTCGATGACGGCCTGAGCGCCGATACCACGTTCAAGCTCTACGGCACGCAGGCCTGGGGGATTGAGCAGTTCGATACCTACCCGGCCGGCGCGGATGGCGCGGGCGTCGTGACCTACACCATTCCGGTGGGGGACTTCATTGCCGGCGATTTCAGCCGGCTGGTCTTCGTCGCCGACCACGACGTGTCCAACCCCTCGGCCGAGAGCGTCTTCAGCAACATCAGGCTCACGGGCTGCGGGCCTTGAGGGGCGACCCTGCCAAGCAAGCAGCAGTGGACGCCGGTGCTGCATCCCGCGCCCACGCGGGCCGGGTGCACCCGACCCAAGGCTTGCAGCTCCGCCCCCAGCACCGGCCCCAGCACGGCCCGCATCGCCAGAGCCTGACCAACTTCGGAGTCACGACAATGCCTTGCACCTTCCCTGTCCTGGCGGCCCCCTGCCGTTGCCTGCTCCCGGCCACCGTTGCCTGTCTTGCGGCCGCAGCCGTGGTCGCTGCGCCGTCGGTGATGGCGGCGGGCGGGCACCAGACGCCGGTCCCTGCGGCCTGGCACGGCGCGCCGGCTGGGGTACAGCTTGCCGAGGCCGACCCGCATGCCCATCACGCCGGGACGCACGACGTCCACGCCGGGCATGCCGATGCTCAGGATGCGCATGCGGGCGATGGACACCACGCCCATGGCCACCACGGCGAGGGCCATGATGCGCATGCCAAACATCAGGCGATGCTGGCGAACCGCAAGTATGAGCGTTCCGAGCATCAGTACCGGCTGACCGACCATGCATTGGTGTCCATGGACGGCAGCCCCACCACGCTGGTGGAGGAATTGGCGGTGCCCAAGCCCGTGCTGATCAATTTCATCTTCACCACCTGCTCCACCATCTGCCCCGTAATGAGCGCCACCTTCGCGAAAGTGCAGGATGAACTGGGCCCGGAGGCATCCGAGGTGCGCATGCTGTCGTTCTCCATCGATCCGGAATACGACACCCCGGCACGTCTGCGCGCCTATGCAGCGCAATTCGGCGCCGGCGACCAGTGGCAATTTCTCACCGGCGACATGGACGAGCTCATCGCCGTGCAGAAGGCCTTCGACGTCTACCGCGGCAACAAGATGAATCACGAGCCGACGACGCTGATGCGCCGCTCGCCGGACGATCCCTGGGTGCGTCTCGACGGCATTGCCAGCGCCGCGGACATCGTCGCCGAGTACCGGCGCCTGGTGGCCCGCTGATTCCGGCGATTGCATCACAAGGCCCGTCTGACTGTCGGGCCGACTGGGGGAAGCGCTGATTGCCGGTTGTCTCCGGACGGGCTATGAAAGCGGTCCTATTTCCACACGAGAGGTGAGTCCAGGTGCAACAGCGCAGCAAGCTCTTTATTCCGGCCGGGGCGGTCGTCGCCATGGCCTTGGCCGGCGGGCCCCTGTCTGCGGCCTGTACGGGCGGCCCGGACGTGTTCGTCTGTACCACCGAGGCGGCCTATCTGGACCAGATCGACGCACTCGGCTACGTGACATTCTCCGAGGGGTTCGAGGACGACGCCGTGTGGGGTGGGGCGCGCGACCCGGACACCGCACCGAGCGTCACCAGTCAGGGCATCATCTGGACCACCAATCACGACGAGAATGAGATCACCACCGGCCTGGGCGCTGCACGCACGGGCGGCTGGGGGGTGTATGACCCGGAGCACGGCTTCGCCTCCGGCACCATCTCCCTGTGCGACGTGGACAATCCACCGGAGCAGTGCTGGCTCCGCGACGGCGTTGCGGGCACCCTGGCGGACCCGAGCTGGCCGCTGTACGCGGCGGGCGGCTGGATCAGGACCTCCACTGTCCCGGCCAGCCTGGTGATGGTCATCGACGGCACCGTCGTCGAGCTCGGGCCACTCAATGACAACAGCTTCCATTTCTTCGGCGTCATCGATACCCGCGGTTTCACCAGGTTTCAGGTGATGGAAACCGAGGCCAAAATCGGCGATGCCAAGCTCATTTTCAGCGATGACTTCAGGCTCGCCCAGGCCAGTATCGACACCGACACCGATGGGGACAGAATTGCGGATATCGACGACAACTGCCCGCTGCTGCCCAATCCCGCACAGGAAGACAGCGACGGCGATGGCATAGGCGATGCCTGTGATTCGGCGGCGGGCATCGTCAACGGGGATCTGATGCCGCCGGTTCCGGCATTGACCGGCCTCGCTTACGACCCGGACAGCGACACTTTCTATTTCACCGCCACCGTCTGTAACGGGAATAACCTGAGTGCCGGAGCCGTGGGAGCCGGTATCGAATCCCGCACCGTCGAGCTCACCAGCGGCGAAGTCCTGAATGCAGATCCCTTGAGTCCGTCCGGCGGCGTCGGCTCCATCGTGCGCTTTCCCTACACGGGGGATTACAGCGATCTGAGCCTGGCGGAGGGCGAATGCGTGGACGTGCCCTATGAGATCGGACCGGTGACAGACGCCTTCACTTTTTTTGTGGACTTCTGGCGGTCCAACGCCGTGTGCAGCGTCTGCATGGACCCCAACTGTACCGCGGCCAATGTGCAGTTGTGCGCCGACAACAGGAACGTGTGCACCACGACGGTCCTCGATTTCAACGAGGGCGCCCGCATGACCAATCGTGCCTGCAGCGTACGCGACCAGGCACTGGCGGCGGCCGCCAACAACGACCCGCGCTGCGTCGAAGTGGAGGACGTCAACCTGTCGGCCACCTACGAAGGCGATTTCACCTGTGTCTTCGTCTGCGACGGCGTGGGCTATCCGGACTGCAATCAGCCGCCGGCGCTGATTCCTGACCCAGCGGCGGAGCTGACGCCATAAGCATGCCGCCAAGCATCGGCGATGCTGCGCAGTGGCTCGGGCCGGCGCCCCGATCAGCATGCGAGCCCCTGTCAGTGTTCCGATGCACCACTGCGGTTGTCGCGAGACCGCCCGGGTACGCCGACTTCAGTCGGCATCCCGGGGCGGTCAGCCTTCAGCCGAAAAGGAGCAGGTCACCAGAAAGGACACGAAGATCACGAAGCAGCGCGCGACGAACGAGCACGACTTGAAGTACGGCTTCGTTGCGGCTTCGCACCCCCTTTGGCTGGCTGCCTGGACTTGTCTATCCTGCGGATGCCCTTCGTATTTTTTGTGATCTTCGTGGTTCAGATACCGGCTCTGTGTTCAGTCCACCGATGGCGCATGATCGCCTGGCCTCAGATTGTCCGCAGCGCTCCACTGGTCCTGTTGCTCGCCTGCGCCGACGCCTGGGCATCCGGCTGGCCTGCGGCGGGCGAGGTGCCGGGGGCAGCGACGACAGCCGCGGCCGGGGGTGAGGCCGCGGCTGCGGGTGCGCGCATCTACCACGACGGCGTCCTGCCGTCCGGTGCGCCCATGCGCGGGCTGGTACAGGGCGATATCGCCCTCAGCGGGCAGCAGGTCACCTGCGGCTGGTGCCACCGGCGCAGCGGCCTCGGGGCCACCGAGGGGCAGGAGGTGGTGCCGGCGGTGACCGGCGACATCCTCTACGCGCCCCTGCGCACGCCCACCAGCAAGCCGCCGCTGGCGCCGGTGCTGCGCCCGCCGTACACGGACGCCACGCTGAAGCGTGCGATCCGCGACGGCATCGGCGCCGACGGCGAGCCCTTCGATCCGCTGATGCCGCGTTATCCCCTGGATGACCGGCAGCTGGACCTGCTGGTCGCCTACCTGAAGACGCTGAACACGGCACCGGATCCAGGCGTCGACGACAAAACCATCCACTTCGCGACCATCGTCTCGGACGGCGTCGAGCCCGCCCGGCGCAAGGCCTTTCTGGACGTGCTCGAGGCCTTCTTTGCGCAGAAGAATGTCGAGACCCGCAACGAGAGCCGCCGCGCGGCCCATGCGCCGCGCCACAAGGCCTGGGCCTATGAGCCCTACCGCAAATGGGACTTGCACGTCTGGACGCTCGCGGGTGCGCCGGAATCCTGGCCCGCGCAGCTCGCGGCAGAGCAAGCCGAGCGGCCCGTGTTCGCCGTTATCAGCGGGCTCGTGGACGGCCCCTGGCAGCCGGTCCACGACTTCTGTGAGGCCCAGGCGCTGCCCTGTCTCTTCCCGTCCACAGACCTGCCGGCGACGGCTGCGCCGGGCTTCTACACCGTGTATCTCAGCCGCGGTCTGGGTCTGGAGGCGGACGTGGCGACCCGGCACCTGGCAGACGAGGGTCTGCTCGATGGGCCCCTGGTGCAGGTCTATCGTGCCAACGCGCCCCGCAGCCAAGCCCCGGCGGAGCGCTTCGCCGCGCAGGTGCGGGCGCGTGGCGGCGATGTGACGGAGATCGCCATACCCGCGGGCGCGGCCCCAGACGCCGACCGCTGGCAGGCCATCGCCGGGCAGGCGGCGGGCGGGGTGCTGGTGGCCTGGCTCGACGGCGCGGATTTGCAGGGCCTCTGGGCGTCGGGCGCGGCCGCGGGGCTGCGCCGCCTGTACCTGTCCACGGCCCTGTATGGAGAGACGCCCGGGGCCATGCCCGCTGCGGTGCGCGAGCGGGCACGCCTGGTACACGCACATGCATTGCCGGCGGAGCGATCGCGGCTCCTGGTGCGCTCCACGGGCTGGTTGCGCGCCAAAGGTATCTATGCTCCGCAGGCGCTGCGCGAGCAGGCGAACGCCTTCTTTGCGCTCAGTCTCACCGGCGGTGCGCTGCGCGTGATGCGCGGCTTCTTCGTGCGGGATTACCTGATCGAGAAGCTGGAGCACATGACGGAGAACGCGACTTATACCTCCATCTACGAGCGCACCGCCATTGCCCCCGGGCAGCGCTTCGCCTCGCACGGCGCCTACATCACCCGCTTCGACCCGGCCGCCGATGACGCGCTCATCGCGGTCACGGACTGGATCGTGCCGCAAGCTGACTGAGCCGTTGTCCACGCCCAGGCCGTCGGCCGCCGCGTGCCGACGGTGCATGACGGCAAGGCCCTTCCTCTGCTGACCATCGCCCCGGTGCGCCGTCCGGCGCAGACGCGGCTCGCGTCCCGCCCCTGACTGCCGATGCTGCCGCCCCGCCCGAGCCGGA
>PR_CR_10_Liq_1_inCRDRAFT_1000703_pt1 | contig 20340 bp, 20 predicted proteins | sample PRCRCaboRojoPR_3_FD_10241 | JGI IMG/M metagenome (IMG submission 10241)
TGCCGAAGGAATGGATGCATGCCGAGCCACAGTGAAGTTACGCTTCAACAGGCTCAAAGTGCCGTCGAGCGCCACAGTGGTCGGGACGTGTTGCAGGCATTGCGCGACACAGGTGCCAGTCTTGTGACAACAAGTCTCGACCGCTTGACTGACTTCGCCGGTTGCATGTCTCTCAGACATCGCTGCACCGTAATTCATGTCTTGCGGATGCGCTGACACAGATGCGCTCGTCGCGATGAGTAGGGCAACAAACGCGATCGAAAACCATACGGCCAAAAGGATCATGCGGCGTCTGTAACGTGTCATGTCGGGTAACATGCGGGTTCGCTCCTCTAATTGTCAACATCAAGGCGTTCACGAATGACTGCCAACTCACCACGTCACCAGACTGCTCATCTCGTTAAGAAAATGTCGTTTCTGCTCGCACGACAGGGCAAAATGAGGCTCCAGCTTGCGCCCTCCAGACAAATGCTTGCCAGACCAGAAGCGGCCATTCGTTTCAAATGACACTAACTACCGCTCCGGGCCGAAAGAAGACATCCGATTGACACTGCCTTAGCAAGGTCTGGTGTGCGAAAGGGCCTGACGATCATGGCTGAATGTCGAACCAGCGTCCATCGTAGTCTATGCATTTGGGCTTGAAGGAGCAGACACGCCGAATACAGTAAAGTCCGACATCGGCCCGCATGCGGAATTCACAAGAAAATGGGCGAGGCTGCGACGAGAAACCGATGATCCTGCCTCGGGCAATGCTCCATTCACCGCACGATATTCCGTCTCATTGGCGTCGGTCAGGAAACCGCATCGCGCTATGGTCACGTCAAGATCGGCGGCCTGCAGGATCTGCTCCATCAGGCTGGCGCTTGTGACAACATTGCGCACCAAGACCGTCAACAAGCGGTCAATCCATCTTCGGGGCGGAAAGAGAAGCGCACTCGACGTGACGACGACCCTTTTAAGACCGGTTTGCCGAGACGCCTCGACAATGGCGCTCGCTGATCGATGAATAGACGGATGTCGCACTTTTGGTTGGACGTCTGCCGCCAAGAGTCGAAATAACCGCGTCCTGACCGCGGAAGACCGCGGTCAGGAACTTCTGGTCGCAAGGGTCTCCGACCACGACTTTCAGCCGGTGATGCCTTAACTTCGGTCGTTTGGCTTTGGATCGGACTACAGCAGTGATGTGAGCGCCTTCATCAAGTGCGCGACGCAGCACATGTACCCCAGTGCGTCCGTTCGCGCCGAGAATGACCAGTTTCATTGTCTGCCTTTCATTATTTGGCCCGGGTTGCCCCGTGCCGAGACTTTCGTTGCCGGAACCGGAAAACCCGAAACCAAGTATGAGGAGCCGGTCACGCTGATGTCCGGCAAGTTTTCTGGCGTACTGAACAATCGCCAGAGGCGTGCGAATTCATGCCCTGCGCGCAACCCAAACTCCCAAGATGGAGCTGCCAGACGAAGTCGGACTAGTCTCGGCATGGACAGATGTGCTGTCCCTTATGCCGCGCCGAGACCGCGCCAATCGGCAAGAGCGACGGCACGGTTTCGTTTGAGAATGTGTCGGGAGCTGAGGCTTCTTTCCGAATTGAACAGGTTGTAAATTGAGGCGTGAACGGCGGCGAATTTCTGCAAACTTCGCATCTGTATGAAACGCAACATGGCCTGCTCTCGTCGTCGGAAGGGAAGGTGAGAGTTCTCGGCTCTGTTGTTCAACCAGCGCTCAGTTTCTTGCATATTCGCCGCACCAATGTCTTTCAGAGCAGCGCCATATGAACGCAGCCTGTCGGTGACGATGACGTCTGGTTGGCCATGTTTACGCACTGTTTTCTTTAGGAATTTCAAGGCTGGCTTCTTGTCGCGGGTCTTCGTCACGAAGCTTTCCAGGACTTCGCCTTCATGATTCACGACCCGCCACAAGTAGCGCCTTTCACCATTGATCTTCACGAACACATCGTCCGGATGCCATCGCCAGCGGCTGGACTTCATTCCGGCTACGCAGCGTTTTTTTGATCTCGGCCGCGAAGAGCGGCCCGAACCGATGCCACCAGTACCGAACGGCTTCATGACTGACGTCGATGCCGCGCTCATGCAGAAGATCTTCGACATTGCGCAGTGGGAGCGGAAATCTGACGTACATCATCACCGCAAGGCGGATGACCTCGCGGCTGGTTCTGAAGTAACGGAACGGGTTGGGATTGCTCATTCAGGAGGGGTAGGTACCGGTTGCGGAGGTCACAAGTTCAACCCTCTGACACTGCCTTTACCGGGCTTTGGTTGCAGGCGAACCAGCAGACCATGGTCAAGGGTCTCGGCGCGACGGGCGAATGCCTCGGACGCCGATGCCGCGGTGGTGCGAAAGCAGATTGCCATTGGCGATGCGGCGGAAAACTGGGTTTGGATTGATGCCCGGGGGGATTTGCAGAGCGTCCTGACCCGCGCCAGCGCCGCGTTGTGACCCCCGGATTTTCCAAACTCGCGGATTGCCCTCGGTTAAAGCCATGCCCCGCATTTTGGGCAAGAGTGTAATGTCATAAACGCAAATGGGCTTTGGCAAGCATGCAGATTCAACGCCGGGGCCGGATGCCGCGCTCGGTCGCGTCGTCGGGAGTTGCGTCGAGAGTGATTGATATGAAAATAGTTGACATTATAAGACAGCCTGCGGTTACCATCCCGGTCTCTGCCAGCATTGCCACAGCCGCACAAAGGATGCGCGCATGGAATGTCGGTATCCTAACCGTATTGGATGAGGAGGACCGGCTTGTCGGCGTGATCACCGATCGCGATATCGTGGTGCGTTTCGTCAGCCGCGACGAGACGGCGATGCATGTTCGGGTGGGGGACGTCATGACCCCCAAGGTGCTGACCTGCTTCGACAGTCAGACGATCGAGGATGCAGCCGCCGCCATGGGGGACCATCAGGTTCGCCGCCTGCCGGTCTGCGACGAGGCGAAACGTCTGCTTGGGGTCTTGTCGGTTGACAGGATCGCCGAGGAGTATTCGGAACATCTGGCGGGCGAAGCGCTGGGCGAGATCGTGGAAACACGAGGCGGTCAGGTGACCAAGGACCTACACCGCTGACCGGTCGGCATCGGCCTTGCTGCATGGCCGGAACGCATGGTGTGGACAAGGGTTTTGGTTTCGAACCCGGTCACATTCTGGTGGGGACGATCTCTCGTTTGAGTTCTTCGATGTCGACACCGGCCAACCGGGCCAAGGACGGGGCATCCAAAATTCGGATGTCCATATGATCATGCATCTCCAAAATCCCGTTGCGGACCATGCGACGCATGGTCCTGCAGACATGTACCGAAGACAGCCCGACATAATCGCCTAGCTGTTGTTGTGTCAGCGGGATATGGAATTGATGGCATTCCGACCCGCAGGCCGGGGCGAGCCGGATGCAGAACTCCAGCAGCGCATAGGCGACGCGCATTTCGGCCGTGCCCTTGCCCAGCCGCAGTATCCGTTCATCGCGGCGCGCCTGTCTCGCGGCCTCTACCAGATGCGCCAGATGGTACAGTTCAGGCCACTCACTGATCATGATTTCCCAGCTGCCGTAGGATATGGCGGCAAGCGACGCATCGGTCAGCGCCTCGATCGTGACCGATGAGGTCGTGCCATCGGCCGCGACCGGGTCGACGATATCGCCAGGCAGCGCGAAATCAATGATCTGGTTCTGTCCGTCCTCTAGCGCTTTGGACAAGGCGATCCACCCATCGAGCACACAATACACGACGTTGCATTTGTCGCCTTCAAGAAGCAGCGTGGCGTCCTTGCTGAAATGGTGGGGATGCCGATTGGACACTGTCTGCAACATGAGCGGAACGGCTTCACCGCCGATTCCGGAAAACACCCTTGCGGCGGCATGCGGATATTCTGCGAAGAGATATTCAGCGAACACTGTGGAATCCTCCTTGCGGCGTCGAATCAGCTTGATTGGAAACTTCGAATTCATCCGTTTCGGGCGGCAACTAAACGGTTTGGCCGTTTTCGCGCCCGTGTGATTGTGTAGCACAGCAAGAGACGGGCCTATTGACTCGCGTCAATCCGCAGCGCGGGCCAATTGCCCGGCAAATACGGCAGGAGTGCGTGTAGGCCGAAAAATCAGGGGAATTTAATGGGCTGGCCTATTTTGACCTGACGCTTTGCGGCATGAGCGCGCATGTTGAGCAGCGATCTACCGCCGGTTTTCCCGCGCTTGGCCTTTACGAAGGTTAATGCCGACAATGGGTCGAACGCCGAGAATAGGCTTCGCGCAGGATCGATTCGACCCCTTACGTCAGGAGAAATGAAATAGCACGCTCGCAATCCGGGTGATTTGATGGAAGACGACACCAATGGGCAGCTGACCCGCGCCCGGCATTGATCTGACGGACGCTGACGCAGAAATGGCAACACCCCCTGCATCCCCGCCCATGCAAGCCGAAGCAACGAGGCGGCAGCCGAGTGGTGCGGTTCATTCCGTTTCCACTACGGATGCGCTGAAGCTGGTTGCGGCGGCGTCGGATGGGCTGAGTTCGCAAGAAGCTGCGCATCGGCTGAAGGTTCATGGGCCGAACCGGTCGCCCGAACCGCAAAGGCAAGGCGCTGTGCTGCGGTTTCTCCGCCAATTTCACAACGTGCTAATCTACGTGCTGCTTGTTTCTGCCGGGGTTACGGCGGCGCTTCAGCACTGGGTGGATACCGGCGTGATCCTTGCCGTGGTGCTGGTGAATGCCTTGATCGGGTTCTTGCAGGAAGGCCGCGCTGAACGCGCGATGGAAGCGATCCGTGAAATGCTGGCGCCGCACGCCACCGTCTTGCGGGACGGGCGCCGCAGGTCGGTTGACGCCGCCGATCTGGTGCCGGGTGATATCGTCCTTGTCGATGCCGGCAGTCGCGTCCCAGCCGATCTGCGACTTATCGAGGCGCGGGGCATCCGGGCCGAGGAAGCGATACTGACAGGCGAGTCCGTTCCAGTGGACAAGGCGACCGACCCGGTCGAGGCGCAAGCCGCCATCGGTGATCGGAGTTCCATGCTGTTCAGCGGAACGCTCGTCGTGTCAGGGGCCGGGCGCGGTGTGGTCGTTGCGACGGGGAGCAATACCGAGATCGGCCAGATCAGCGACATGCTGACAAGTGTCCAGACACTCTCCACACCGCTTCTGTACCATATGAATATGTTTGCGCGATGGCTCACGGCATTCATCCTACTGATTGCCACCAGCTTGCTGGTCTACGGCTATTTCGTCAGACACCTGCCGTTTGCCGAACTGTTCATGGCAGTGGTTGCGCTGTCCGTCGCCGCAATCCCCGAGGGGCTTCCGGCGGTGCTCACCATCACGTTGGCGGTCGGGGTTCAGGCGATGGCCCGGCGCAACGCCATCGTCCGCCGCCTACCGGCGATCGAGACTCTTGGCTCGGTCTCGGTGATCTGTACCGACAAGACCGGCACGCTGACGCGCAACGAGATGATGGCGGCATCTCTCGCCACGGCCGGACAGGTATTTTCGGTCAGTGGCGATGGCTATGCCCCCGAGGGCGCGTTGCGCCGTCGGCAAGAGGGTGCGATGGGCGACGACCATGAGATCCTTATGGAATTCGCTCGCGCCGCCGCCTTGTGCAACGATGCGAGGCTTCGCGCGGAAGAGGACGGATGGCGTGTCGACGGCGACCCTATGGAAGGCGCGCTTCTGGCGCTTGCGGGCAAGGTCACAGGTGAAACCGACGATCCCTTTCCCGATTGGACCCGAACCGATGCGATCCCTTTCGATGCGGCGCATCGCTATATGGCCGTGCTGGACCATGATCACGACGGACACGCCAACATCCATGTGAAGGGCGCACCCGAGGCCGTGCTGGACATGTGCACAACCCAGCGCGTGTCAGATGGCGACAGGGCGCCGCTCGACCCCGGCTATTGGCACGAAATGGTGGAAGAGCTTGCCGCCGATGGGCAACGTGTGATCGCGATCGCCATGCGTGCGGTACCGCCGGAGCAAACGGTCCTGAACGCAAGCGATCTGGAGGAGGACCTGACTCTGATCGGTCTGATCGGCCTGATCGACCCGCCGCGCCGTGAAGCGGTCGAGGCCGTCGCCGAATGCCATGCCGCCGGCATCGCGGTGAAAATGATCACCGGAGATCATGCGGCGACGGCGCGCGCCATAGCTGCGGCCATCGGTCTGAAGCATTGTCAACACGTGTTGACCGGCGCAGATCTGGAAACGATGGACGACACGGCGCTTGCCGCTGCGGCGGCGGACGTGGACGTGTTTGCCCGCACCTCGCCGGCCCACAAGCTGCGCCTTGTGAAGGCGTTGCAATCCCGTGGGTCAACCGTTGCGATGACCGGTGACGGGGTGAACGATGCCCCAGCGCTTAAGCGCGCAGACGCCGGCATCGCGATGGGCAAAAAGGGCAGCGAGGCGGCCAAAGAAGCCGCCGATCTGGTTCTGGCCGATGACAATTTCGCCTCGATCGCTGCTGCCGTGCGCGAGGGGCGCACGGTTTTTGACAACATCAAGAAGGTGATCAGCTGGACATTGCCCACCAGCTTCGGTGAGGCGGCCACCATTGTCGTTGCGCTGTTTGCCGGGCTGGCACTGCCGGTGACGGCGGTGCAGATCCTTTGGATCAACTTGGTGACCGCCGGGACACTGGGCCTTGCGCTGGCCTTCGAGCCGTCCGAGCCCGGCACCATGCGCCATGCGCCGCGACCGCGTGGGGCGCCTCTACTGACGGGCGGGCTGGTCTGGCACATCGTGCTGGTCTCGGGGCTTTTTCTGGCGGCGGGATTCGGTGTGTTCTTTTATGCGCTCGACCAAGGCTATCCCCTGAGACTCGCGCAGACCATTGCCATGAACACATTGGTCGTGCTCGAGCTATTCCACTTGTTCTTCATCCGGAACATCCACGGTACGTCGCTGAGCTGGTCGGTGGTCCGGGGCACCAAGGTGATCTGGGCCTGCGTCGGCACCGTCGTGACAGCGCAGTTTGCCATAACCTATTTTCCGCCTTTACAATCCGTCTTCGGCACACAGGCCGTGCCGCTTTTCGACGGTCTGCTGATCGTCGCCATCGGTGCCGTTTTCTTCGTGCTGATCGAAACGGAAAAGCGGATGCGGCTTGCTTTCGGAAACGCCGATTCCGGACGCGACACGCTTTGATGCGGAACCGTGAAAGACAAATGGGGGCGCAAAGCTTCATGCGCCCCCCAGGTGTTGGGCATTCAAGCGGCGGCGGGCTCTATTTCTCGGCCTTCACCTCAATCTTGCGGCTGGGGTGCTGTGCCTCGGGCTTTTTCGGCAAATGCACCGTCAACACGCCGTTCCTGAACTTGGCATCGATCTTGTCCTGATCGATACCTTCCGGAAGACGGATCGATCGGCGAAAGGACCCGAAGCTGCGTTCGCAGAGGTAATAGTCGCCTTTCTTGTCACCTTTTTCGGTTTCCTCCCTTTTCTCACCGCTCAGCGTCAGGGTGCTATTGGTGACCTGCACGTCGATGTCGCTTTCCGCCATCCCCGGAAGCTCGGCAACCAGCTTGACCTCGTCTTCCTTGTCGATGACATCAAGTTTCGGAATCGAGGCACCTGCAGAAAGCCTTGAGGCGGTTGGCTCGGCTCCCGGACGGCGCCAGCGCTGGAACGGCGCAAGGGCGTTGCCCGAATAGAAATTATCGAACAGGTTCTCGATCTCCTCGCGCAGTTCCCAGAACGGATGCCACGTCCGCTCGGGAGCGGTCCGGGGGTCGCCGGCTTCAGTTTTCACAGGGGTTGTTTCCTGATCTTGTGCCATTTTGTCCTCCTTTCATGTTGATCGTGGTATTTTCGATTCCTCTGATGAGACACTATTGCGCCTTTTGAGCGGCGCCGCCTTAACCGAAGTAAATCCGACAGTCGAAGGCGCGGCCGGTGGCCGAAAAACCGGCTATTCGCCGGTTGCGCCCGTGATCGGATAACCCGCGGCGACCCAGCCGTCGTAGCCGCCTTTCATGCTGATGGCGTTCGGGTAGCCCAACTGATGCAGAAGCGGCAGGGCCAGCGCTGAGCGATGGCCGGACTTGCAGTAAACGGCGATGATGGTCGATCTGTCCTTAGGCAGTTTGGCAAGGCCTGTCTCGGTTGCCAGCTTGGTCAGGCGGATTTTCACCGCGCCCTGCACAACCCCCTTTTCCCATTCCTCTGGCTTGCGCACATCAAGGTAGAAAACCGGCACGCCGGCATCGCTGCTGGTCTTGAAGGCGTCGGCTCCCTGGACACCCCATTCCGGCGCCATGTCCCGGATCTGAGTGAGAGACGTGGTCCAGCGGGCCAGCTCGTCAGCATTGAGCGCGGCGTCGTTGGCGGCGGCAGGCCCTGTCCCCGAGGCCAGGACGACAATGGTGGCGCAGGCGATGCGTTTGAAAGGGTTGCTTCGGGTCATGGGGGGTCTCCTTCGGTCTGGCTTCGTTTGGGTGCGGATGTCACGGCCACGGCACGATGACGTCGCGATTTGCGGCGGGCCCGTTGGGCAGCAGATCGTCCTGATCCAGGAACAGGGTTTCGTTCTCGTGGCAGGCCGCGCAGCTGCGGTTCTGCGGGGTCACACGGCGAATGTTGTGCGGGGCGGCGGTTTTCCAGTTCGGATGGGCGTCGAACCCGGGCATGAGCGCCGTGCCGAAATGATCGAAACTGTCGCGCGCAACCGGATTGTGGCGCAGTGTCACAAACCCGAAGGGATAGCTTTCCGCCGTGTTCCGGCCGACCTTCAGTGTCATGTCCTTCGAACCGGCCCGGCGGAAATAGAGTCCGTCCTCTTCGCCTGTATGGCAGTCGAAACAATTCTGGTACGGCTGGGCGTGGCAGACTTGGCAGGCGACCTTGGCGTGCATATCACCGTGCGCGGGCACATTCGTCCGTGATGCCACGTCATGGCAATCGGTGCATTGCGCGCGGCCTTCGACCTGCCAGCGGGATTGATACAAGCGGCCATCGCCGTGTAGGTCATTGGTGTGGCAATCGAGGCAATGCATCCCGGCCTCGAAATGAACGTCAGGGTCCAAGTCTTCAAACTGACCAAGGTATTCTCCACCCGCGCGCGATCCGTGGCAGAGCGCGCAGCTGTCCTCCATCGGCGCCTGCCGCAGGAATTCGTGGCCCTTGATCAACCCACCACCCACGGCATCCGGCATGGAGATGTGACAATCTCCGCAGGTGGTGTGACAGGTTGCGCAATCGGCCTGCCACATAGGTTTCAGCGAGCCGAACTCCGTCTGGCCGGTCCTGAGCTGCAAGGCATGCGCCATCCCGTTCAGGGTTTTGTGCAGGCTGCTGTCATGTCGTGCCACGATCTTTGCGTGACAATCGGTGCAGGTCTCGTTCGGGTCGCGAAGGTCCTGATGGGCGGCCCTGTGCCCCGCGGCATCAGGCTGGCCACCATGGCAGCCGGAACAACCCAATCGTCCATGGATAGTTTCGGGGAAAGCCGAGTTGACAAAATAGCCCAGAAAAGGCGGGCGCGACGGAGCTGAAGCGCATCCATCCTCAGAAGGCGCCTTTGGCGATCTGACCATCCCTATGAGGTGTCCGGCATTGCCGTGGCAGGTCAGGCATCCCTTATCCGACGGGGTCTGATCCGTCGAAGGAGATGACTCCGTATCACTCACGGTTTCGAGCCAGTATTCTATTTCCGCTGTGCCGAACGTCTGTTCGACACAGTCGGGACGACCGATTGTGGAACCGGCCTGAGCCGCGGCAGCGGTTGCAGAAAAGAGCAGGCAAAGCACTGCAAACAGCAGTGTGCGCATCGCAGTGCTATCGGGTTTCATAGCCGGATCATGTGCCATAAACGCCATGCTCCACAGACTTGGGGCAGTTCGCCGCCTGCCCCTATCGGACCTTGTGAAGATACCGGTCTCTCCGGCGCGCGCGCATTAACGCGCGTCAAGAAGGCGTTTCCGGGGCAAGGATCTCCCGCAGGTATCCATCGTATAGCGCCGCGACGCCCGGCCGGTTCAGGTGGTCGGTATCAAAAAAGTAGCCCGGATCGGTCAGTGTCTCGCTCAGATTGTGGTAGGGGATGCCGCGCGGCTCCAGACTATCTCGCAAAAGCCGGTCAAAACCGGCCTCGTCCGGCAGGGCCGCCCGGAACGCATCCGGCAGTGGCAGCTTGACCACGATGACCTCCATGCCCCGCGCCTTAGCAACTTCGAAAAGCGTTGTCAGGACATCGAGATAGCGGGAGATTGCGTTCACCTGCGGCGGTTCGGGGTAAAGGTAGTCGATCCGGCCTTGTACCGCGTGCCGGGACAACCGGACCTTGCGGTCGAAATCTGCCGCACCGCCCCAACCGGCTTGCGGGAACCGGTCGGGTGGGTTGAGTTTTGAAAAACCGGTCAGATAGTCCGCCAAACCGGCCGGGTCGGTGCCATAGCGAGCTGAGATTTTCGCCATGTTACGGGCTGTGGACAGACGCAATGGCGTTTTCCGCAAGAGTTTGCGGTCGCTGATCCGTGCCTCGTTCCAGTTCGGTGAGGTGAAGGCGAAGGTATCGACGACATAGAGCAGGCGGCGGGGCGCGATATCGTGCAAGGCNTGTTGGAAGACAAAACGGTTGTAAAGCGGTCCGGCACCGACCTCGGCCAATATCACCATCGACTGGTCGCTCTCCGCCTGTAGCCGTCCGGGAACATCCCCAAAGGCCAGCGGCAAGGCGTGCGAAGCGCCAAGAACGACCCAAGTCGACCTGTTGTCCCTTCAAAGCAAGCAGTTTCTGAAACGCCGTGTCTTCACCCTTTCGCGCCACGGCGACCTCGGCAATCCCTGCCGCCGCGACGTAAAGCGCCAAGAAGCAAGCCGCGAACCCAGCGATCAAACGCCGTGGGAAAGGCTGAACGGGACGGTCTGCAATATCCATGGGAAACTCCGTCAGAATTGCATGTAGACAAAGGCTTCGCCCTGCCAGCGGCCAAATAACAGCAGCGCGAAGAGACCGGCATAGATGGCGGCCCACCGCAGCGCGCGTGGTGCCGTCGATAGGCGTTTTCTCAGGCCTTTCTTTTCCATCAGCAGTTCGACAGAGAGCAGGCCGACGATGAGTGCCGCCAAAAATCCATGCTCAATGGTAAACGGATAGCGGGCGATCAGGCCGGGAAGGTCCGGCAGCGCAGCCCAGATGCGGGTGATCACCGTCACCCCGTCCCCCAGGTTGGCGGCGCGAAAGAACACCCAGCTGACCAGTACGAGGTGGAAGACCAGCAGGGTTGTGAGAACGCTGTAAAACCCGACAAATACACTGCCCTTCAGGCGCACCCGGATGGACCGCCGGACCGGGCTGAGGGTACGTTCGACGCACAAATACCCGCCATTCAAAGCCCCCCAAGCCAGGAAACCCCAGCCAATTCCGTAGCCCAGCCCGGCGTGCCAGATGCCGCTGACCAGAAACACGATCATCAGGCCCAGATACATCCGCAGCGCGGTACGGGACCCTCCCATGAACGGGTAATATAGATAGTCGCGGAACCAGTCGGCCAGCGAGATGTGCCAGCGCCGCGACCAGAATTCGCTGATCGACTGCGCGAAATAGGACCGGCGAAAGTTCTCCGATAGACGGATGCCGAACAGCTGAGAGGCGCCGCGCGCCATGTCGGTATAGCCCGAGAAATCGCAATAGATCTGAAAGGCGAAGAAATAGGTGGCGATGACCAGTTCCAGCGGTACCGCATAGCCCGGGATCGCATAGGTGCGATCGACGAAGGGGGCGAGGTTGTCGGCCACCACAACCTTTTTCACCAATCCCCACAGGAACAATTGTCCACCCAAGGCAAAATGTACTGGTTTCATGGGCGCGCGGCGGACTAGTTCCGAGGTAAAGGGGCCGATGCGTTCGATTGGGCCGGCCAGCAGCTTGGGAAACCAGGCGAGGTAGAGCAGATCCTGCTGGGCGCTTGCTGCGGTTTCGTCCGGTATCCGATAGCGGTCGATCATGAGAGCGATGGCGGTGAAGGCGTAGAAGGAAAAACCCGCCGGAGCAGTCAGTCCGATCCGGGGCAGCCATGGGATGCCCTCGACCAGCGGATCGTAATACTTCAGCATTCCCATAAGGCACAGAACCGCGGCGATCCCCGCCCCGAGGGCGAGTCTCCGCCTCGGTGCATTGGACGTGGACAGGTATCTTCCTGCCGCCAGAGTGATCAGCGCGATAGCCCCGAGATAAGCAAGGTTCGCAATCGCGAAACTGGCGTAGAACCCAAGGCTCGCCAGTAGCAGCCAAGGAAGTCGCCATGACGCTGGTAACCACCAGAACAGCGCGACGCCGACCGGCAGGAACAGCAGAAATTCAAGCGATGTGAACAGCATGCCTTCCTCCCGTCAGCCGGTCGTGGCACACCCTCAGTAAGATGCGCCGCCGGCGCGCAGCGCCGGCGGGATCAGGTCAATCGGAATGCCCGCATTGATGACCAGGTAGTCGGCCAAAAGCTGGCGTTCCTCGGGCGTGGTTTTGATTTCGATGTGACTTGGCGAGTTCATTGTCCCTAGCCAAGCCTCGCGCGTGCGATCCTGAGTGATCGTAACCGTGATTATGTGGCAGGACTGGCAAAGCGCCAATGCCATGTCGCGACCGTCGCGCGGTAGATCCGCGTCTGGGTCGTCCAGCGGGGCGCGCACGGCCAGATACTGCGCCAGCGTCTGTGCTTGCCAGTCATCCAGCGCGTCGATTTGCGGCGCGGTGTCGGCGGCCTTGGCCAATAGATCGCGCCAGTATGCTGCGTCGCCGTTTGCCGACTGCAGCGCGGACTCGAAGTCAGTCGGCAGACCCTCACTGCGAATACTTTCAAGGAGGCTTCGCCCGCCATCGGGGATGAACGAAAAGATGTCGTCCTCCTGCGATGCAGCGGAGCTGCCGAGTACGACAGCAGCCAGCAGGGCGGCGATCCGCGGTACAAGTTTGATCATGGTGTCACTCCTCCTGCACGCCGTTGGTCCTTAGAACCGCCACTCTGGCGGTACGTCCTCGAAATTCAGTGGCATGTTCAGGGCCGAATAGCCGGCGAAGGTGTCGCGCTCGACTTCGGTCATGGGAATTTCGGTGTGAAACGGCGCCTTGAAGGTGCCCTTCCAGCCGGTTTCGTCCCGATCATGCATCAGATAACCCGAGAACAGCGAATGGCAGAACTGGCACTGTGCGATCGCCAAGTCCTTCCCGTCCGGTGGCAAGGCATCGGCCAGATCGTCTGGCGACACCTTGGCGAGCGCCGCATCCGCCAGCGGCAGGTTCAGCGCGGAATATCCCGCTAGGGTCTTCGCCGCGATCTCGCTTATCTCCGGGTCCTGCGCGCGGGCCCAATCAGCCCAGTCGTCGGCCTCGGCCTCCCGTGTCAGGACCGCCTGCCGGGTGTCGGGCTCCAGCCCCGCCACCAGTCGGGCCAAGATCGTCCGGCCACCATCGGGCATGAATGCGAACTGTTCCTCGGCGGCCCAGCCTGCCACGGCGAGGAGCGGAGCTAATGCAAGCAGAACAGCACGGCGTGTCATGTCTGTTCCTCCCGGCCTCGGCCCTGTGGCGCATAGGCATAGACTGGTACCGAGAGGGTGCGCGCGGGTGAGCCCTCGGCCCCCTTGCCCGCGCGCATCAGGTCCAGTGCCATCGCGGTTTCATCCTCGAAGTAGCGCTCGCCGCAGCGGGTGCAGACCAGCGCCGGGATGTCCTCGATCACCACCAGATCGTCTCCGCGCCAGAGGGCGGTGCTGACCCGGTCGCGATACAGCGTACCCGCGGCGCAACTGGTGCATTGCTCCTGCTGCGCCTGCGTTCCCTGCTGCATCTCGTCAGACAAGAGCACGGGCCGCCCCTTTGATGCCTTCGGCATTGGGCCGCATCCAGGTGAACATCTCGGGCGAGGCTGGCGGCGGCGCGTCCGGGAACGCCACGCGTTTGACCTTCACGCCATCGACATTCTCGACCGCGCGAGCAATCACCTCGGCGCCCGGGCAGAGCGTGTAGTAGGACTGGTCCACGGTCAGAAGCCGCTTGGTCTTGGCAACCGAATTGACGATGGTCTCGGTGTCCATCGCGTTCAGCGCGCGCAGGTCGATCACCTCGACGCTCATGCCTTCTTCGGTCAGCGTCTCGGCGGCTTCCAGTACCCCGGGCATGCCCGCGCCCGAGCTGACAATGGTCAGGTCGCTGCCCTCCATCCGCACGGCAGCCTTGTCAAGCGGTACCTCAAAGGCATCGTCCGGCACTTCCTGCGTTAGGGTTCGCAGCCCGGCGGGGTAGAGATAGACCACCGGATCGGGCGAGCGTATAGCGGCGTGCATCATGCCCTTGGCGTCATATGGCGTGGAGGGAACCACCGTGCGCACACCGGGGATATGCATGTAGTAACTGTCTTCCTCGTAGCAGGAATGCTGCTGCCCGAAGCCCGGCGTCTGGCCGGTCATCTCGATGATCCAGACCACGGGCATCTCGGCAAGCCCACCGGTTTTGTGACGCAGCTTCCCGGCCACGTTCTGGATTACCTGGAAGGGTATGAGCGCGCCCTGATAGGGAATGTAGGTCGCGGATTTCGACCCAGCCAGCCCGGCACCCAGCACGGCGGAGGCCATCCAGTTCTCGTCGATGCCGGTGTTGACTACGCGCTTGCGCCCGAACTCGGTCTCCAAGTTGATCACGGGCATGTTGGGGTTCGACGCGACCGGCGGGGTCAGTTCGAAAATCCAGGTCATCGCCGGATCTTGCTGCATTTCGTATTGTACGGCCTCAAGGACCGAATACATCCAGCTTTTCTGTGCCATTGTCTTGTCCTTTCAAAATGTCGCCAGTCGCCTCAACCGAATTGGCGGGCGGGTACGGTGCCTTCGGCGAAAACATGTTTGAGCCCATCCTCGGGGGCGCAGAGCGGCTGGCTCAGCCCCCATTCGAAAGCCTCGGCGATCTCGGCCTTGACCTCTTCATCAATCTCGGCGGCCCGGGTTTCGTCGACCACGCCCCAGTCAACAAGGATCTTGCGCGCGATATCTACCGGGTCGCGTTGCATCCATGCGCGGACCTCGCGTTCTGGCCGGAACGAGGTGATCGCCAGCGGGTCGTACCCGAATGCACCCAACTCACCGGCCTTGGCACCCGGGGCCCCCCAGTGGTTGTAATAGCGATAGGTCTTGGCCTCGATAAAGGTCGGGCCGCCCCCGGCGCGCGCGCGATCCACCGCCTCTTTTGCGGCGTTGTAGACCTGGACCACGTCCTGCCCGTCGACGATCTCGGTCTCGATGCCATAGGCACCGGCGGCTTCGGCGATGTCTTTGTGAGGACAGGAATAGCTGTAGTGTGCATACTGGTGGTAGAGGTTGTTCTCACACACATAGATCAGCGGCAGGTCGAGCAGCTTCGCGTTGTTGAGCGTCGAGTGGAAATGCGGCGCGGCATAGTTGCCGTCCCCGGCGAAGACGACCGCGACCTGGTCCGACCCGCGCGCTCTGAAGGCGAAGGCCGAACCGGACGCGATCACCGGCGCCGGACCAATCATGCCGTCCGCCCCGATGAAGCCCACCGAGGGGTCAGAGATATGCATCTCGGCGCCATATCCGCCATTCATCCCGGTCGCGCGGAAATCCATTTCCGCGACCATTTTGGGAATGTCCACGCCCTTGGCGATAGCATGTCCCGAAGGCCGGTGCGACGAATAGACGACATCGATCTGGTCAAACGGACCGTCATTGCGTAGCGCGGCGCAGACGCCAGTGGCGACCGCCTCCTGCCCGGCATAAAAGTGGTTATAGCCCCGGTAATCAGGGTTGCTCAGCATCTGGTCGGCTTGGGTACGTTCATGCCAGCGGATCTGAAGGATCGTCCGGTACATATCGATCAGTTTTTCGTCAGACAGATCCTTGGCAAAAAACCCGATATCTCCGGTGGCCAATGCACGCCTTCCGGTGGTGGAAACCACCGCGCCGGTAAGCGCGGCGAGTTTCAGAAACCCGCGCCGCGATTCGGAACTGGGTGCTTCGCCGCCGCTGGTCTGCGGTGACGGCTTCAAGTCATATGTCATGATTGCCTCCTCCCAAAATGGTTCCGCAGCATCCGCCATGCGGGCGGTCTCTGCGTCCTCAATCCAAGAAAGGGTAGGCGTCGCGGAATGAAACGTCCTTGACGCGTGTTAATCGGCGATCAAAAACGAGCGCCCTGCTTGTCAGCCAAGCTTGCCCGCCAGATATTCCACCGCCTTTTCGAGGGTTTCGAGACGCGGATAATCGGTCTCGGGGACCGAAACGCCAAGCCGTGTTTGGATCGCCGTCACCAGATTAAGGATATCCATGGAATCAAGTCCCAGATCGTCCATCAGGTGATCCTCGTCCGAGACGGTTTTTCCGTCGATATCGGGGGCTATGCGGGTCAGTTCATCGACAAAGGCGGTTCGTATCTCGTTGCGGGTCATGCGGCCTCCAGAGTTTACGTGGTAGGGGCGTGGTCATTTCTCATCTGTCTCGAGGGTCGAGATATCGCCCTCGGGCAGGCCCAGTTCGCGCGCCTTCAGAAGCCGGCGCATGATCTTGCCAGACCGCGTCTTGGGCAGGCTTTGGCGGAACACGATCTCACGCGGGGCCACCGCCGGACCAAGCCGCTTACGGGCGTGGCCGCGCAGGGTGCGCTCCATCTCGTCCGACGCATCGAAACCGGGGTTGAGCACGACATAGGCTTTCACCACTTCACCCGCGGTTTCGTCGGGAATGCCGATCACCGCGGCCTCGGCCACCGCGTCATGCTCGATCAGCACGCTTTCCACCTCGAACGGGCCGATAAGGTGGCCCGACGACTTGATCAGGTCATCCGCCCGGCCGACGAACCAGAAGTACCCGTCGGAATCGCGCATTGCCAGGTCGCCCGACAGGTACCAGCCATCACGGAAGCACTTTGCGTACCGCGCCTCTTCATTCAGGTAGGCACGCATCATCGACGGCCAGCCCGGGCGCAGAGCCAGTTCGCCGACCTCTCCTGGCTCGCATTCGCTGAGTTCGTCGCCTGCGGTCTCCACGATGCCTGCCTCAATCCCGGGCAGCGGTTTGCCCATAGAGCCGGGCTTGATGTCCATCGCGGCGGTATTGGCAATCATGATGCCGCCGGTTTCCGACTGCCACCAGTTGTCATGGAACGGTTTGCCGAACACCTCCTTGCCCCAGACGACCGCCTCGGGATTGAGTGGCTCCCCCACGCTGGCGAGGAACTTCAGGTTTGAGAAATCATAGCCCGCCGCCGCGTCCTGTCCGGCCCGCATCATCATCCGGATCGCTGTCGGCGCAGTGTACCAGATCTCGACCTTTTCGCGCTCAAGCGTGCGATACCAGCGGTCCAGATCATATTCGGCCTCGTCGACGACCATGGTGACGCCGTTTACCAGAGGTGAAATGATACCGTAGGATGTGCCTGTGACCCAGCCAGGATCGGCCGTGCACCAATAGACGGAACCAGGCCGCAACTCGAGCGCGAAGCGCCCCGTCGCCGCGTGGGCGACGACGGCTTCGTGCACATGGACGACGCCCTTGGGCCGCCCGGTGGTGCCGGAGGTGAAGTGGATCAGCGCCATATCCTCTGGGTCGGTTTGCATGACCTCGAACCTGTCCGGCGCGCGGTCCATTTCCGGCCCGAGCGCGACGCAATCTTCGGGGGCGTCATCTCCGACGATCAGCACCAGTTTCAGCGACGGGATTTCGGCCCGCCACGAGGCGATCTTGCGCCGGTAGATCGCGGCGGTGGTGATCAGCGCGCTGGCCTCGCCGATCTCCATACGCGTGCGCACGGGCTCGGGGCCGAAGGCCGAAAATAGCGGGGTGAAAACCACCCCGGCGCGCAGCGTTCCAAGTGCTGCGAAATAGAGTTCGGGGACTCGGCCCATCATCGAGAACAGCCGGTCACCCTTGCCGATACCATGCCTGGTCAGGACGCTTGCGAATTTCGAGGCATTGCGCTGAAGATGCTCGTAGGTGAAATCGCGTGTCTCGCCAGACGCGCCCCGCCACCTGATCGCGCATTGCGCGCCATGTCCCGCGGCGACATGCCGGTCAAGCGCCTCGTGGGCGATGTTCAGCCCGCCCCCCGGCAGGCCGCTCAACTCTTGGCGCGCATCATTCCAGGAAAAATCCTTCCGCGCCTTTTCGGTGTCGGGTAGCGCGGCGTTTGCCCTGTCGTTTGCCGATTTCGTGATCGTGTCCCAGCCCATGACCTGCTACCCCCCGTAGGTGCTTCAGCCCGCGGCGGGCTGATCCTCGAGCAGGAAACTGATCTTCGCGTTCACGCGGTAACTGACGATCCTGTTGTTCTCGACTGCCGCGTTCATGTCCTTGATGTAGACAGACTTGATGTTGCGCACCGTCTCCGATGCCTTGGTGACGGCGGACTGGGCCGCGTCCTCGAAGCTTTTGTTCGATTCCGCCAGCACTTCGACAACCTTGAGTACAGACATTTTGATCCTCCTTGCAAAGTCCAGCGGCGACGCTGCAGCACTGGACGGATCCAGTGTAGAGCAGGTCGGCGCTCGCTGCTTTAACCTCCGGCAAGCATCCCGGGGTCATCTGCCGGATTGGGATAAGGCGACTGCAGGCACAGCTGCGTTGACCCGCGTCATGGCCTGTGTGCTAAGACAGGTCGTCCGCTTCATCCATCAGTCGGGCGACCTCGTCATCGGATGTCTGGCTAAAGTCCGCATAATGCGCGCCGACGCCGAAAAATGGCTGAGGCTCGAGCAGACAAACAACCTCATCGACCTCTTCACGCAATGCGCCAAGCGTGTCTGGTGCGGCGACGGGGACAGCCAGGATCAGCTTGCCCGGAAGGCGGCGCCGCACGGCCTTGAGCGAGACGCGCATCGTCGCCCCAGTGGCTATTCCGTCATCAACGACAATGGCAGTCCGCCCTTCAAGAGGCACCTGCCGCGCGGCCTTTCAGATAGATCGCCCGTCGGCGCGCGATTTCATCCAACTGCGCCTTCGCTAGGTGCTCTATGTCCTCGCGCGACAGCCTGGCATGCGCCGCGATGCTCTCGTTAATGATGAGCTGTGAGTCGTCACCGTTGACCACTGCGGCCACCGCCAGTTCCGGCTGCCCGGGCACACCGATCTTGCGCACCATCACAAGATCCATCGGTGCGCCAAGCTCGCGCGCGACCTCGATCCCTACCGGAATGCCACCGCGCGGCAGCGCCAGGATCACGGGATCCTTCAGCCTACGTCCGGCCAATTCTGCGGCAAGGGCCTTGCCAGCTTCGGTTCGGTTAAGAAATCCATCCATGAGGTCTCTTCCACAATATCTGTTGGTCGTTGCTCGTCGCCCGAATTCGGTCACCCGAAGGAGTCTTCGGCAGATCTCTCGGGATATCCGGCAGCCCCGATTTCCTGCCGCACTGCCACATGGTTCATGATGTCTTTCAGCGTCAAAATGCCCTTCAACTTACCATTGCTGGTCACCAACAGGCGGCTGGTGTTGTGCTTTCGCATGATATCCATCGCATGCGTCACCGAGCTGTCGGGTGACACTGTCCTGTCGAGCGCATCGCGGGACAGAACATCGAACGCGGTCAGGCGCGCCCTCTCCTTGACCGCCAGTTTCCCGATATCTTCCAGCCGGACCCATCCCAAAAGAACCTCACCCCGCACGACCGGAAAAACCTTGTGCCCAAAGCGGTAAAAGTAGTCTTCGATGATTTCATCAATGGGCATATGGGCCGGGATGATTACGGGGTTGCCCACCATGAGCTGCCGTACTGGCACATCATCCAGGTAGGTCTTCATGACCATCTGGACCTCCGAGGACCGCGCGGCGCCGATGATGAACAGCCCGATCAGCGCCTGCCACATCCCCGCGACGAAATTGCCGCTGATGATGCTGAAGACGCCCAGCACCATCATGAAGGTGCCCAAAATGCGACCGGTCCCAGCCGCCAGTTTGGTCGCGCGTTGCAGATTGCCCGTCCACCCCCAGATCGCCGCACGGAATACGCGGCCCCCATCCAGCGGGAAGGCCGGAAGCAGGTTGAATGTCGCCAGAATGGTATTGATCACGGCGAGATATGAAAACACCGCCGCCAGCGGCGCCCCTGCGGTGGCGTCGGGCAACAGCCCGGCGATAATGTAGAAAGCAATCGCCAGCACATAGCTTGCGATCGGTCCTGCAAGCGCCATCAGGAATTCAGATTTCGCGCTTGGCGGTTCCTTCTCCAATTCCGCGACCCCACCGAAAATGAAAAGGGTGATTCCGGCGATGGGGATATCGAATTGCCGTGCCACGATCGCGTGCGAGAATTCGTGGAAGATGATCGAGAAGAACAGCCCAAGCGCCCCGACGATGCCGAGGACAAGCGCGGTATTGGGATCCAGCCCCTCGATGACC
>PR_CR_10_Liq_1_inCRDRAFT_1000704_pt1 | contig 20329 bp, 16 predicted proteins | sample PRCRCaboRojoPR_3_FD_10241 | JGI IMG/M metagenome (IMG submission 10241)
CCCTTGGACGTGGAGCGGCTCGCGGACACCCCCATCCGCATCCTGACCTATCTGCCCTGGAAGAGCCTGGAGCCGCGGGACATCGCCGGGCGCTTCGGCGAGCCCGCCGAGAAGCGCGCCGAGCCGGGCGGCATCGTGCACTGGCTCTATCCGGAGCAGGGCATGGACATCGCCCGCGACGACGACGGCGGCGTGGTGATCCAGTACCTGAACCGGGCAGACTTCGAGCGGGCGGTGGCAATGCTGCCGGCACCCGACGAGGCCACCGGTTCACCCGAGCCGCCGCCTTCCCCGGCAGCGGCGGCGAGCCCGGGCGACGTGCCGGCGGTCGCCACCGATTGACGACGTACGCGAGCCATCGGTATAGATGGAGTGGTTTGCGCCTTCCCTCAGAAGGCGGAACCCGTTGGCCTCGGAGCAGCGGACCAGGTCACGCCGTTTGACCGACATCGTCCAGGTCCACGGGCAATTGCTCCAGCAATGCATTGCCGACGGGCATCTCCCTGCCGAGCTCCCGATAGGCCGCGGCGCCTATTGTCTCTGCCCCGTTGCGTGAACCGCAACCCGAACGGACCGGACACAGCGATCCTCAACCGAGCACCCGAAACCGCGCATCCAGGTCGTACAGGTCCACCTCGGCAACCTTAAGCGTCAGGCGCTGATCCAGGCTGAGATCAGCCTTGGCCCGCAGCTTCGTCTCCAGCGCCAGCTCCGGGATGATGACGGTGTCCTTGCGCTCGCCGAGCTCGACAACGACGCCCTCCCCCTGCCAGGCCTTGTTACGCAGCAGGTAAACGAGCTTCCAGTGCTGGTTGGACTGCCGCTCCGCGCGGCGCACGGCGATGCCGCCCTGGTCCGCCTCGCCGGCGCGGGCGCTCACCTGCTCGGCCGTCATCGGCGCCTCGCCGCGCAGCACGGCGCGGATCTGCTGATGCACCAGCAGGTCCGCATAGCGCCGCAGCGGGCTGGTGGCACGGGCGTAGGCGTCGAGCCCGAGACCATAGTGCGGCCCCGGCTCGATGCTGGTGCGACTCGGCTTGAACTGCCGCCGGTAGGCGTACATCGCCGCCATCCCCTCCGGTTGCTGGATGCTGTCGGGCGGCGGCTGGGTGGCGTGCGGGATGGTAATGCCACGCTCGCCGCACCAGGCGGCGGCGGCCTCGCCCGCCATGAGCATCAGATCGGTCACCATGGCGCGGGAGCCGTGGCGGTCGATGGAGCGGATGTCGATCTCGCCGTCCTGGAGGCGCACGCTCACCTCCGGCAGGTCGATGCCGGCGGCGCCCTGGGCCACGCGGCGGGCGCGGAAGCGGGCCGCGGCGGCATCCAGGGCCGCGAAGGGCGCCTCGGCGAGCCGGGCCTCGGCCTCGGCATAGGTCAGGCGTTGGGCGCGGATCCAGCTGGGCCGGATGTCGATATCGGCGAGCCGGCCGTCCTCGCCCAGCGTGACGCCGAAGGACAGCGCCGGCGAGGTGGCCTGCAAGCCGAGGCCGAGCTGCTCGGTCACCGCCGCCGGCAGCATGTTGACGATGCCCTCCGGCAGGTAGAGGTTGGCACCGCGGGCCCGGGCCTCCTGGTCCAGGGCGTCGTCCGGGCTCACCAGCGCGGCGACATCCGCCACGTGCACCCAGATGCGCGCGCCGTCGATGCTGACGGCATCATCCGGGTCCTGGTTGCCCTCGTCGTCGATGGCGAAGGCGGACAGATGCGTGAGGTCGAGTCGCGCCTCCTCCGGCAGCGCCGGCACCGGCAGCTCCGGATCGGTCACCGTGACATTGCTGCGGGCCGGGTAGGGATTGTGCTCAGGCGGCCAACAGCCCACACCCACCAGCAGGCGGTGGGCCGCCTGCGGGGTCTCGGGCAGCTCGAGTGCCTTCAGAATCCGGCTGTGCTCGCCCTGCTGGTTGGCGAGCCGCTCCACCTCGGCAAGTCGCGGGCGGTCGTCGTCGATGATCCGCCCCGCAGCCAACCGCTGCATGAAGCCCGCCCACTCGGCCTCGGCCCGGGCCTTGGCTTCGCGCTCCGCACGGTCCTGCTCGATGGCTTCGCGGCTGCGGGGCCGGATGGCATCGGGCGAGCCGTGGAAATACAGCCCTTCATCGAGCAGTCGCCACACGGCCCAGGCGCTGGCAGGGGTGAATGCGTCGTAGATGAGCTCGGCGAGCTCCTTCAGGTCTGTCTCGGCGCCCTCCAGCAGCTCCCAGGCCTCCTGCAGCTGCCCGGCGCCGGGCTCGCCCAGCTCCGCGAGCCGCTTGAGCGGGCCGGGGTGCAGGGGCGTGATGTCCTTGGGACGCACCCGCTTGCTCTGCCCGCCTTCGAGCTCGATCTCGATCTTCTCGCCGACGCTCACCACACGGGCGGGATGGATTTTGTAGAGCACGAGGCTGTCGGCGGCGATGGGCATGGATGGGCCAGGAGCTATGACGTCGAGAACAAGGCTGATGGGGTCGGCATTGGGCACAGGGGACCCGGCGCCCGCTCCGCCGACCCGACGGCCGCCGACGGGACGCGGCAGCGCAGGGCGCAGCGGTGGGAACCGGCAGCGCGAAACACCGCCGACCCGGCCCCACATGGGGCTGCGAGAGAGATCGACGGCCGTGGGGGCAGCCGCTATGCTTTCCAGCCTGCCCGTTCCCGGCCCCATAAGCAAGCGAGACGAGACACCATGAACCAGGACTGGCAAGCCTTCCTCAGTGCACGCGGCGCCGCCGTCGCAGACGACGGGGCGGCGCGCTTCGCGTCCGCACCGGCGGACCCGGACTGCGCCGTCACGGACCTCTCCCACCTCGGGCTCATCGCCGTCGGCGGCCCGCAGGCCGCGGACTTCCTGCAAGGCCAGGTGAGCAACGACGTGCGCGAGCTCTCCGACACCCACAGCCAGCTCAGCAGCCATTGCAGCCCCAAGGGCCGCATGCTGGCCAATTTCCGCCTGCTCCGCATCGAGGAGACCATTTTCCTGGTGCTGCCGCGCAGCCAGATGGACGCGCTGCTGAAGCGCCTGCGCATGTTCAAGCTGCGAACGGACGCCACCATCGACGATGCCAGCGATGCGCTGGTCTGCTGCGGCGTCATCGGTGCCTGCGCGGACGGGGCACTGGCCGAGCGCTTCGGCAGCCTGCCACAGGGCGACAACGACATGGCGCGCGCCGGCGATGCGGCGCTCATCCGCGTTGCAGGCTCAGTGCCGCGGTATCTCTTCATCGGCCCGGCCGCAGACGCGCAGGCCCTGTGGGAAGGCGCGACTGCCGCCGGTGCAGCGCAGGCGAATCCCGACCTCTGGGCGCTGCACGATATCCGCTCCGGCATCCCCACCGTGGTGCCGGAGACGGCAGACGCCTTCGTGCCGCAGATGGCCAACATGCAGCTCATCGACGGCGTAAGCTTCCACAAGGGCTGCTACACGGGCCAGGAAGTCGTCGCCCGCATGCAGTACCTGGGCAAGCTCAAGCGGCGCATGTACATCGCCGAGGTGGACACGGACACGCCGCCCAAGCCGGGCGATGTGCTGAGCGCCCCCGGCAGCACCTCGGAGCAGGGGCCGGGACGCGTGGTGGATGCCCGTGCCAGCGCGCCCGGTCACTGGGAGCTGCTGGTGGTGGCCGAAATCGCCGCCGCCGAGGGCGACGGGCTCAAGCTCGGCGCAGACGGGCCGATGCTTCAGCTGCGTGCACCCGCCTACGGCTTCGGCGACGTCGCCTGAGCCAGCTGCGGTGCAGGTCGCGGCGGGAGCCGACCAGGACTGTGCTGTGAGCCCGAGCGGGCGCAGGCGACAGCTCCCTGAGGAAGCCCCCCGGAATACGCAGCAGGCGCCGGCCGACGCCCCCATCGGCGTCTTCGACTCCGGCGTCGGCGGCCTCACCGTCCTCGCCGAGATCCGCCGTCTGCTGCCCGGCGAGCACCTGCTCTATGTCGCTGACTCAGGCTTCGCTCCCTATGGCGAGCGCCCGACGGCGGTCATCCGTGCACGCGCTGAGCAGATCACCGACTTTCTGCTCGCGCAGGGGGCCAAGGCCATCGTCATCGCCTGCAACACGGCCACCGGCGTTGCCGCCGCGCACCTGCGCACCCGCCACGCGTTGCCCATAATCGCCATGGAGCCCGCCGTGAAGCCCGCGGCGGCCTGCACCAGGAGCGGTGTCATCGGCGTGCTCGCCACCAGCGGCACGCTCAGGAGCGACAAGTTCGAGGCCCTGCGCGGGCGCTTCCACGGCGCGGTGGAAGTTCTCACCCAGCCCTGCCCCGGGCTGGTGGAGCTGATCGAGGCCGGGGACTTCCACGCCAACGCCCTGCGCGCCCTGCTCGCGGACCTGGTGCGCCCGCTCATCGACCGCGGTGCAGACACCCTGGTGCTCGGCTGCACCCACTACCCGCTGGTGCGGGGGCTGATCGCGGACATCGCAGGTCCCGCTGTCCGCATCACCGATGCAGGCGCCGCGGTGGCGCGTCAGGTACAGCACCGCCTGGGCGCGGCCGGGCTGCTGCGCACCGGCAATGGACCCTGCCGGGCACGCTTCTGGACCAGCGCCGACCCGCCGCAGCAGGCCGCCGCGCTGATCCACCGGCTTTGGGGCGCGGACGCCACCGTCGCAGCTCTGCCGGGCTGAGGGTCCGGCGTCTGCACACGGCACCGGCGCTGCACGTCGGGCCCCATCGTTGACACCCTACAGAGTGACCACACCCATGCCTGCCCGCCCCATGTACCCTGCACTGATGCTCGTTGCACCGCTGCTTGCGCTCGCCGCTGCACCGACGTTGGCAGAGACCGCCGACGCCGGCGCTGCCCCGGAAACCGGCCGGGTGCTCGGCGGTAAGCAATCCAGCCATCCGGACTGGTTCAAGGAGAGCTTCCTGGATATCGCCGAGGACGTGGACGAGGCCACCGATGCCGGCCGCCACGTCATCCTGTTTCTGGAGATGAACGGCTGCCCCTATTGCTACAAAATGGTCGAGGAGAACTTCAAGGGCAGCGACTACAGCGACTGGCTCCGGGAGCGCTTCGACGTCATCGCCCTCAACATCCGCGGCGACCGCGAGGTGGCCATGGATGCCGAGACCACGATGCCCGAGAAGGCGCTGGCGGAGGCGCTCGGCGTGCGCTACACGCCCACGGTGATCTTCATGAGCCAGACGAACGAGCCGGTGGCGCGGGTCAACGGCTACCGCAACGTCGAAGACTTCAAGCAGGTGCTGGACTATGTCGATGCGCAGGCCTACCAGAGCCAGACCCTCGCGGACTACCTGGACGCGCAGAAGACCGAGACGGCGGCGGCCGCCGGCGCCTATGCCTTCCGCGAGCATGCGCTGATCCGGGAGGCCATCGATGTCGGAAACTTAAGCGCCATCGACGGCCCGCTGCTGCTGCTGTTCGAGGATGCCTCCTGCCGCGCCTGCGACGCCCTGCACGACGGGCACCTCAAGGCACCGGAGGTGGCCGCGGCGCTGAAACCCTACACGGTCGTGCGTGTGGACGCCCTGTCCGATGCCGAATTCACCGGCCCCGACGGCAAGCCCACCACCGGCGCGCAGCTCGCAGATGACTTGGGTGTCGAGTACCGCCCGACCCTGGTGCTGATGGACGGCCCCGCCGGCAGCAAGGAGGACATCGCCCGTATCGAGAGCATGCTCTACCGCTACCACTTCGTCGGGCTGCTGGAGTACGTGGGCCTCGGCAAGTACCGCGAGTTTCCGGACAGCCCCTTCGATTACATCAACGCCAAGACCGCCAGGCTCACCGCCGCCGGCGCGGATGTGTCGATTTCGGATGAGTGAGGCCGCCGGCGGCCGATCTGCTGCCTGCCGGTGCCGACGCCGGCTGCCGGGCCTTGCGCGAGACGCCGTGCATGCGCGGGCGGCCCGTGCGTAGTCAGGGCTTCCAGCCCTGTTTGTGTCAGGCCGGGATTGCCTGACTACGCAGTCAACGGCTCAGCTGGTCGCAGTCCCCGACCGCGCGGCGCACGGACGCCGGCGCGCAGGCCCTATACTGAGCGCAGACAGTCACCCGGAGCGCCTTTCCAGCACCTGTCAGGAGCCGCGCAGCATGTCCGTTCAGCCCATCCCGTCTCTGACCTTCGACCACTGGCTCGCGGCCGAGCGCGAGGCCACCGCCACGCGTACGGAATTTGTCGACGGCGAGGTCTTCGCCATGACCGGGGGCAGCGAGGCGCATAACACCATCTCGGTGAACATCAGCGCCGAGCTGCGCGCCCAGTTCAAGCGCCGCCCCTGCTACGTCTACGCCGGCGACATGAAGGTACGCGCTGATGCCGCCAACGTCGGCGCCTACCCCGACATCGTGGCCGTCTGCGGCGAGCGCACCTACCACGACCAGCGCCGGGACATCATCACCAACCCGACCCTGATCATCGAGATCCTGTCGGACTCCACCGAGGCCTACGACCGCGGCGACAAGTTCTCCCACTACCGTACCCTGCCCAGCCTGCAGACCTACCTGCTGGTGTCCCAGCACCGCGTCGCCGCCGAGCTTTACGTCCGCCAGGCCGACGGCCGCTGGCTGCTCAGCACCTACGACCACCTGGCCGACAGCGTGCCGCTCAAGTCAGTCGAAGCAAGTCTGGAACTGGCCGAGGTCTACGACAAAGTCGAGCTCCGGGCCATCAGTGACAGCGCACAGCTTCCGAGCCGAGGTGCACCGTGACCCTCTACGACACCGACTTTTACGCCTGGGCAGAACAACAGGCCACGCTCCTACGTTCGGGACAGCTCGCACAGGCGGACATCGAGCACATCGCCGAGGAGATCGAGAGCATGGGGCGTCGCGAAAAGCGCGAGCTGTTGAGCCGGCTGGCCATTCTGCTGATGCACCTGCTCAAATGGCAGGCGCAGCCCATGCTGCGGGGCAACTCCTGGCGGGCCACGATCAAGGTCCAACGGCGCGACATCGCACGGCACTTGGCCGACAACCCGAGCCTCAAGCCGAAGCTGCCGGAGCTGCTGGCGGACGCCTATGGTGACGCGACGCTGCTCGCATCGCGCGACACGGGCCTCACCGAGACGAGCTTCCCGGCCGCCTTGATTTGGTCGTTCGAGCAGATCATGGACGACGGCTTCTGGCCGGGGGCGGATCAGCCGGCGAATTGAGCTGCCCGACCGGCAATCCGAGGGCGGATAAGCACAGCGCGTCCGCCGCCGCTGGATGCTGGATGCGCTGCGCTCATCGCCTGCGTCCCCTGGTGTCGTCGGCAACCGGCGGTCGGCCGGGCCGCAGGACTCGGGCTGGCCGGGAAGTCCTGTTGCGCCCGGCCATGCCTGCGGCAGTTGCTCAGCTCCTGGTCTCGCTCGGCCCCGGATAGAAGTCATCCTGGAGCAACTGCTCGGCCGAGTACGGGCAGTCCGCGGGGAAGGTCTCGGGCGGCAGGCGGCTCTCTTTGCTGGCGAGGTCGCGGGCGTCGGGATAGGCGGCGGCGATGGCCTCCCCGACGACCGGCTTGAGCCCGGGTGATTGGCGCAGCAGGACAGCGAGCTGCTTGCGTTGCTCGACGATGGTATTCCGCCAGCTGCGGCCATCGAATTCACGCCATTGATCGGAGAGCACGGGATACTGATATTCCCACTTCAGCAAGTGCGCGATCAGGACCAGGAGTCGGCTTTCCAGCTCGCGGCGCTCGCTCTTGCTCATGTCCCCCAGCTCGTCCAGCAGATGCTCGATATCCATCTCCGCGAAGCGCCCGGCGCGCAGCAGCTCCACGTGGCGCCTGGCCCAAGCCGCGTAATCGGTTTGGTAGAGGGTCTTGAGGTCAGTCATCGATCACTCCCCGCTGAGGCCGGTTTCCCATATTGAACAACAGCTGACACCTACCTGCAGCCCGCGCGGTCTTGATCATCACTCCGACCACCTGGTCCGCTGACTCAGCGCAGCAGCAGCGTCGGCACCTTGGCCGAGCGCAGCAGGTCGTCGGTCTTGCTGCCGAAGAACAGGCTGCGCAGCGGCGAGTGGCCGTAGGCCCCCATGAGCAGCATGTCGATGCCCTGGTCGTGGATGTACTGGGCGATGACGCGCTCGGTGTCGCCGGGGATCAGCGCTGTCTTCACGTCGTAGTCGGCGGCGGCGAGCGTCTGGCGCGCCCAGTCCAGCTGCTTCTCGGCGTCGCGGCGCGGCTTGCCGGACATGACCACGTCCACGGGCAGACCCTGGAACAGGGGCGTGCGGGCCAGCATCTCCACACCGCGGCGGGTCATGGCGCCGCCGTCGAAGGCGATCATCACCCGCTCGGGCTCGGTGAAGTCGTCGGTGACCGCGAGGATCGGCTTGTCCAACGCGCGCACCATGCGCTCCACGTTGCGCCCGAGGTCGCGCTGGGTGGTCTCGGCGGACTCGCCGCGGCGGCCGAGCACGAAGAGCTGGACGGCGTCCTGCGCATCCATCAGCGTCTCTTCGAGGTCACCATAACGCAGACGCACGTCCGGGCCGTCCACGCCGCGGCTGAGGGCGCGCTCGCGCAACCGGTTGAGGAAGATCCGTCCCTGCTCCCGGGCCGCCTTGCTGCGGGCCTCGTCCTCTTCGGAGAGCTCCTCCAGCAGCGCCTGCTGGGCGTTCACACCAATGGCGCCGCTGTGGTCCGAGCCGCGCACCACCCGCGCCTCGCGGTCCAGGATGTGCAGCAGCTCCAGGGGCGCGCTCAGCCGTCGGGCCGCCCAGGCCGCGGTGTCCGTCACGGTGTCGGCGAAGTGGGACTGGTCCACGCACGCCAGTACTTTCTGCTCGTCTTGCATCGACAGTGTCCTTGCTCAGTGACCCATCAGGTCGGCGACAGCTTCGGGTTTGTCGTGCACCGCGAAGCGATCCACCATGGTGCGGCTCGCCTCGTTGAGGCCGACGACCTTCACTTCCGTGCCCTCGCGGCGGAACTTCAGCACCACCTTGTCCAGCGCCGTGACGGCGGTGATGTCCCAGAAATGCGCGCGGCTCACGTCGATGGTCACCTGCTCGATGACCTCCTTGTAATCGAAGGAGGCAATGAACTGGTCGGCGGACGAGAAGAACACCTGCCCCACGACTGTGTACACGCGCTCGCGCCCTTCCCGCGCCGGACTGGAGCCGACATAGAGCACCCGGCTCACCTTGTGCGCGAAGAAGAAGCCCGACAGCAGCACGCCCACCAGCACGCCCTGGGCCAGATCATGGGTAAGCACCGTGACCAGGACCGTGGCGACCATCACCACGCTGGCGTCATAGGGATGCTCGCGCAGGTTGCGGAAGGAGGCCCAGTTGAAGGTGCCGATGGAGACCATGATCATCACCGCCACCAGCGCGGCCATCGGAATCTGCGCCACCCAGTCGTTGGCGAACACCACCAGCAGCAGCAGAAAGACACCGGCGACCAGTGTGGAGAGCCGCCCGCGCCCGCCGGACTTCACGTTGATGACGGTCTGACCGATCATGGCGCAGCCCGCCATGCCGCCGAGGAAGCCGGTGGCGACATTGGCCACGCCCTGCCCCACGCACTCGCGGTTCTTGTTGCTCTTGGAGTCCGTCAGGTCGTCGACGATGGTCGCCGTCATCATGGACTCCAGCAGCCCCACCACCGCCAGCGTCGCCGACACGGGGAAGATGATCTGAAGCGTCTCCAGGCTCAGCGGGATGTCCGGCAGCAGAAACACCGGCAGGCTGTCCGGCATCTGCCCCATGTCACCCACGGTGCGGATGTCCAGATCCAAATACATCACCACACCGGTCAGCAGCACGATGGCCACCAGCGGNGAGGGCACCGCCTTGGTGAGCANNGGCAGCAGGTAGATGATGGCGAGCCCCGCCGCCAGCACCGCGTAGACCGTCCAGGTCATCTGCTCGCCGGTGATCTCCGGCAGCTGTGCCATGAAGATCAGGATGGCCAACGCGTTGACGAAGCCCGTGATCACCGAGCGCGAGACGAAGCGCATCAGATCGCCGAGGCGCAGCCAACCGGCCAGCACCTGCAGCACGCCGGTCAGCACTGTGGCCGCCAGCAGGTACTGGAGGCCATGATCCGCCACCAGGTCCACCATCAGCACAGCCATGGCCGCGGTGGCCGCGGAGATCATGCCCGGGCGTCCGCCGGCGAAGGCCGTCACCACCGCGATGCTGAACGACGCATAGAGCCCGACCTTGGGGTCCACGCCGGCGATGATGGAAAAGGCGATGGCCTCCGGGATCAGCGCCAGCGCCACCACCAGGCCGGCGAGCAGGTCGTTGCGGATATTGGAGAACCAGTCCTGGCGAATGGAATTCATGAGCGGAACCTAAGCCTTTGGTCGCACGCGATGTACCTCTGCCGCTACCGCTGGTGCCATATTGACCGCAGCGATTTCGATGTCCGGATGCTTGCCGACGAACACGCGGAATATCTCGTCCACGAACGAGCGGCCGACGGACTGAACGTCCTGGAAATCCAGCACGACATGCCTGAAGCGCTCGACGCGATTCATGATGCGCTTGGCCTGAGAGCGTGAGACAAGCTGCTCACCTTCATAGAGAGCGAGGCGGACCGGAACGATGGTCTTGGAAAAGTCGAGCGTCTCAGCGTCCGTGTAGGCATCAAAGACATCCTTGAGCGTGCGCGCGGAAGATACCGACAAAAGCATAAGCACTACTGTCCCATATCGGCCGTTGATGCCATGCTTGAGAAGATCCCACCGAGCTTCATCAGGCAGCGGGGCTGTCGCCGACCGCTAGTCCTCCGGACGCATATGCGGAAACAGCAGCACGTCCCGAATGGACGGCGAGTCGGTGAACAGCATCACCAGCCGGTCGATGCCGATGCCCTCCCCGGCCGTGGGCGGCATGCCGTGCTCCAGCGCCCGGATGTAGTCGGCGTCGAAGTGCATGGCCTCCAGGTCGCCGGCGTCCTTCTCGACCACCTGCCTGCGGAAGCGCTCGGCCTGGTCCTCGGCGTCGTTGAGCTCCGAGAAGCCGTTGGCGATCTCGCGGCCGCCGACGAAGAATTCGAAGCGGTCCGTCACGAAGGGGTCGGCGTCGTTGAGCCGGGCCAGCGGTGAGGTCTCGGTGGGATAGGCGGTGATGAAGGTGGGCGCCATGAGCCGGTGCTCGACGGTCTTCTCGAAGATCTCCACCTGCACCTTGCCGAGGCCGTAGCTGGGCTTGAGGTGGATCTCCAGGCGCTCGGCGACGGCGCGGGCACGCTCGGGATCATCGAGGTCGGCCGCCGTGAGATCCGAATTGAAGTGCAGGATGGACTCCCGCACCGTCATGCGCGCGAAGGGCTGCGACAGGTCATAGGTCTCGCCCTGGTAGCTGAGTTGCTGCGTGCCGAGCACCGCCTGCGCCATATCCCGCAGCATCAGCTCGGTGAGGTCCATCAGGTCGCCGTAATCCGCATAGGCCTGGTAGAGCTCCAGCATGGTGAACTCGGGATTGTGGCGGGTGGAGAGGCCTTCGTTGCGGAAGTTGCGGTTGATCTCGTAGACCCGCTCGAAGCCGCCGACGACGAGCCGCTTCAGGTACAGCTCCGGGGCGATGCGCAGAAAGAGCTGCATGTCCAGCGCGTTGTGGTGGGTGACGAAGGGTCGGGCCACCGCACCGCCGGGGATGGCCTGCATCATCGGCGTCTCGACTTCCAGGAACGCCCGGGCGTTCAGAAAATCGCGGATGAACTGGACGATGCGCGTGCGGGTGCGGAAGGTCCCCCGCGCCGACTCGTTCATGATGAGATCCAGATAGCGCTGGCGGTAGCGGCTCTCCTGGTCCGACAGGCCGTGCCACTTCTCCGGCAGCGGTCGCAGGGACTTGGTCAGCAGCTGAAGCCGGTCCACCTTGAGAGAGAGCTCGCCGGTCTTGGTTTTGAACAGCTGCCCCGACGCGCCCACGATGTCGCCGATGTCCAGCTCTTTCTTGAACCAGGCATAGTCGTCCGTGCCGAGCATGTCCCGCTGCACGAAGAGCTGAATGCGCCCGGACATGTCCTGAAGGTGCGCGAAGCTCGCCTTGCCCATGATGCGCCGGCTCATGAGCCGCCCGGCCACCTTGGCGCGCACGTTGCGTGTCTCGAGCTCCGCGCCGTCCATGTCGCCGTACTCCGCATGCAGCTCCCCGGCGACCACATTGCGGCGGAAGTCGTTGGGGAACGCGACGCCCTGCTCGCGGATGGCGCGGAGCTTCTCGCGCCGCTGGGCAATCAGCTTGTTCTCGTCCTGCTCGGGCGCCTCGGCGCCCTGCTTCGGCAGCTTGTCGTTCATGGTTGCAACAACATCATCTTGAACGGACGGCGGCCGCCGTCCGGTAAGCGGCGTGGCAGACGCGCTTCGCCCATCCGCCCTGGATCGGGTGGCCACGACGGCCTGCTCGCTATTCCCCTTCGCGTCTTCGCGCGCGCTCGCCTTCGCGTCTTCGCGTGCCCCTCTTCCCTCCGGGTCTGCGCGTCTTCGTGTACCGTAACCGACGCCGCGTCTTCCCCTCGCGTCGTCGCGCGCCCCCCCAAGTCGCCGTCAGGCGTCACAGCCCGCTCTTCAGGCTCGCCTCGATGAACTGATCCAGCGCACCGTCCAGGACTGCCTGGGTGTTGCCGGTCTCCACACTGGTGCGCAGATCCTTGATGCGCCCGGAGTCCAGCACGTAGGAGCGGATCTGGCTGCCCCAGCCGATGTCCGCCTTGCTGTCTTCGACGGCCTGAGCGGAGTCGCGGCGCTTCTGCATCTCCAGCTCGTAGAGCTTGGCCTTGAGCTGCTTCATGGCCTGGTCCTTGTTCTTGTGCTGGGAGCGGTCGTTCTGGCACTGCACAACGATGCCCGTGGGGTTGTGCGTAATACGCACGGCGGACTCGGTGCGGTTCACGTGCTGGCCGCCGGCGCCGGAGGCACGGTAGACATCGATGCGCAGGTCCGCCGGGTTGATTTCCACCTCCACCGAGTCGTCGATCTCCGGCGAGACGAACACGGCCGCGAAGGAGGTATGCCGGCGGTTGCCCGAGTCGAACGGCGACTTGCGCACCAGCCGGTGCACGCCCGTCTCGGTGCGCAGCCAGCCGAAGGCATGGTCGCCCTGTACCGCGACGGTGGCGGACTTGATACCGGCCACGTCGCCGGGTGAGGCCTCCATCAGCTCGGTCTTGAAGCCGTGCTGCTCGGCCCAGCGCAGGTACATGCGCAGCAGCATCTCGGCCCAGTCCTGGGCCTCGGTGCCACCGGACCCCGCCTGGATGTCGAGGAAGGCGTTGGCGCTGTCCATCTCACCCGAAAACATGCGCCGGAACTCGAGCTCGCCCACGCGCCGCTCGAAGCCCTCAAGGTCCTGTGCCACGGCGTCGATGGTGTCCGCGTCGCCCTCCTCCGCGGCCATGTCCAGCAGGTCGGCGGCGTCGCCGAGACCGCCGCCCAGCTCGTCCATGCTGACCACGACGCCCTCCAGGGAGACGCGCTCGCGGCCCAGGTTCTGAGCCCGCTCCGGGTCACTCCAGACCTCCGGGTCTTCAAGCTCCCGCAGGACCTCCGTCAGGCGCTCCTGCTTGCCCGCATAGTCAAAGATACCCCCTCAGGGACGCGAGGCGCCCCTGGAGGTCGGCGATCTGCGCACGGATCGGGTTGATGTCTTGCATGGTGCGATTCCCGTCGAGAAAACCCGCAATTGTAACGCATCGCGGCCCATTCCTGGTCCCCAACCCAGCGTCAGGGGGACACGACCCCTTGCTCCGCTATACTTTAGGGTGACAAGAGCGCAGACGGCAGGAGGCACGCCATGGCACGGCTACCGCGATTCATCCTCCCGGGTTATCCGCAGCATGTGATCCAGCGCGGCAACAACCGGATGACCATTTTGCACGACGAGGACGACTACTGGGTCCTGTGGTCGACGCTGCGGGACGCGGCACAGCGGTTCCGCTGCGCCGTGCACGCTTATGTGCTCATGCCCAACCATTTTCATCTGCTGCTGACGCCCAGCGAAGGGAACGGCATCGGCAAGCTGATGCAGTATACGGGCCGCTATTACGTGCAGCATGCCAACCAGCGCTACGGGCGCACCGGCACGCTCTGGGACGGGCGCTACCGGGCGACCCTGCTGGACCCGGAAACCTTCCTGCTGCCGGTCTCCCGCTACATCGAGCTGAACCCGGTGCGCGCCGCGCTGGTGGGCACACCGGATGCGTACGACTGGTCGAGCTATGGCGCCAACGCGTTGGGTGCGGACGATGAGCTGGTGACGCCACATGCCGTCTATCGGGCACTCGGCGACAGCGACCGCGCGCGTCAGGCAGCCTATGCAGAGGGCTTCCGCGTGCCACTGTCGCAGGCGCTCGTGCAGCGCGTGCGCGATGCCACCAACAAGGCCTGGGTGCTTGGCGAAGACGACTTCTGCCGCGAGGTGGAGGGCAAGCTCAACCGCCGCACGCGGCCGCAGCCGCGCGGCGGCGACCGCCGCTCGGCCGCCTTCCGGCGCGCCCTCGCCGAGCGCCGCACGGCCCCTGGTGACGGCCCCTGACCCGTCGCCGGTCGCGCACGCCCGGGCGCAACTGTAATACCCTTGCGGGTCGTGCAGCAGGCACCGCCCCGCCTGATGCTGTTGCCTGTGGCGTCGCCCGCGGCTTGCGGAAGCTGTCCTGCCTTGCAGCGGCGCCCCGACCCAGGCGCCGGGGCGAGCCGTTGGGACGCCCACGAGGAGGCCGAAGAGCATGTCGAAGATTCATATCGTCCGCCGTCACACCCTCTCGCTGGACGATGCGAGGGCGGAGGTGGAGCGTATTGCGCAGCGTGTTGAGAGCGAGTTCGGTGCCGACTATGCCTGGGAGGGCGACACGCTCAACTTCGCACGCTCGGGGATCTCCGGCCACATCACGGTCACCGAGGACGCCCTCGACCTGACCGTCCGCCTGGGCCTGCTGCTGTCGGCACTGAAAGGCCAGATCGAGGCGCAGATCGCCGCCAAGGTGGACGAGACCCTCGCCGCCCGCGGCGCCCTGCCGCCGGACGACGAGGCGTCATGAGTCCCGCCCGGGTCATCGACGCACGCTTACTGAGCGTCTCGCCGGTCATGTCAGCAATGCACCGCAGGGCCAATCTGAAAGGACAGGAATGTTGACACTACGAAATACACGAAGACGCAAAAAGGGGGCGATTTTGCGGTCTGCTTGGGCGTTTTCGCGCTTTTTGCGTGTTTCGTAGTGCCGTCTCAGAGGCTCCGCGGCGACGCGCGCGGCTGACACAACTTGCGCGACGTTGAGTAAGTGAGCGCATATCCCCAGCCCGTCTGCCCAGCCCTTCCAGCCGGCCTTGCTCCCCAGACCATTGCCGCGGCCAACGCCTCCATCCACCGCCACCGCACGCGGTCCTCGCCCCGCGCCGCTACACCGGGAGCCAACCCGGGAACTGTGACGCCCCGCACGCGCCAGCCGATCCGTGTCGCGTAGTCTGTAGTCAACCGTGGGCGGAGTCACTCCGTTGGGAGGACGGCACCACGGGGCAAAAAATGTTCCGCGCAGGCCCATCAGACGGACGATCAAGGGCATCGCGACGGACGCAACGCACAGCAACGATAACGAGGCGCGGCTGGCGCCGCCGAGTAGAGCCCGGCAAGCGGGCGCCCGGATCGGCAGGCGCCAACCAACATCGGCCTGCATGCACCGGCTGGTGCGTGCTGGCTGATCTTGTGGACTGTACCCTCCACAGCGCCTTCTGGACGTGCAACCGCTCCCGCCGGGCGAGCACTCGCGCCTCAGGCATTGGGATGTTCTTCCGTAATCAAGCGCCGCAGTCCGACCAGCTCGAGCTCAGGCTCAGTGTTGCATCGCCGTCGCAATGGGGCAGCGGCGGTGTCGGCTCACCGGCAAAGCTGCTGCGCAACCTCGACGACGCGTTCGAGTCTCCGCAGCAGCTGCTCAAAGAGGCGCTGTTCCAGATCCGGTCCCTGAACCGGAGCAGCCTGTCGGCGGCCAAGCGCCTCAAGGTCGCCCAGGGCCTGCAGCAGCGGCTTTGGCCCACCCTGGCGGCCGCCCGTGACGCCCTGCGCAAGAACGAGGACGGCGTCCCCGAGCCGTCCCCGCAACGCGAGCTGCTGGACCTGGCGGACCAGGCGATCCATGCCCTGAGCGCCGGCTACCAGTTGGTGGTCGAAGAGGACTACCGCGCCGACGAGCGCCACGGCCGCGCCGAGCAGGCCCGCATTCACGAGTCCGCCGTGCGCATTCTGGAGCTGACCCATCTTCAGCAACGGCTGCGGGCGCTGCGCTTTCAGCCCCTGCCGCAGCACGCCTGGCAGACCGCGAACACGCTGTTCTGCGTGCTTTGCCGCATGGGCAGCGCCGACACGCCCGTGCCGGCCTTGTGCGACGACCGGCTGCTGCTGGAGGCCGACGGCACCATTCGCGCCCTGCGCCTGTACACGCTGATTCAGGCTTTCGGCCTGTTCGACTGCTTCAGCTGGAGCAAGCGCCGCCAGCGGTTCCTCGACAGCTACTGCACCGCGCTGCCGAACGCCCTCGTCATCACTTACCTGCCGAAGCAGGCCGTCGGCGGGGTGGTGCGCTTCAGCCACGCCCACCATGACGGACCACCGCGGCGCTCGGCGGTGCAGGGCAGCACCCACCGATTACTCATCGACTGCAACGTGCTCGCCGACGCGGTGCGGCAGGACAAGGACACCGGCCGCCAGCACCTCGGCCAGGTGGCGGGCCCGACCGCGCACTGCCTGGCGGGGCTGCCGCCGCTGGCTCGCCGCCCCATCCTGCGCGCCATGCTGCGCAGCCTGGAGCACGGGGTGCCGCCGCAGCGCCCGGGCGAGCGCGAGCAGCATCGCTGCGACTTCCGGCTGGAAACGGGCTTCGAGCGCGTGAGCCAACACCTGCAGACCGTGTTCACCGGCGACCCCACGAAGAAGGCGCATCTCGCCCGCAACGCCGCCTTTGCCGCGCGCTCCGCCACCCAGGGCGACGACGCCGAAGTCGCCGGCGGCACCGAGTGGCTCGTGCTGCAGCAGAGCGATCAGCACACTGTCGTCAGCACCAGGCAGACCCGTTACACCAAACCCCTCGCCCTGGGGTCGCTCACCGTCTACGGTATCGGCGAGGAAGGCTTCCTGCGCCCCGCCATCGGTGAGATCGCCCGCATCGTGCGCGAGGAGGACGGACAGATCGTCCTCGGCATCACGCGCCGCGCACGCTTCGCCACGCTGGTCAACGTCTTCGCGGCCGTGGGCGAGGACACCAGCGAAAACACACCCGCCCAGGTCCCCTGCCTGTTGGCCTACGACGATGACATCGGCTGGTGCGTCATCTCCTCACCGCGCAGCTCGCTGCCCGTGGGCTGCCCCATCCAGATCCGCACCCGCCGCCTGCGCGTCGCCACCCGCTTGCGCCGCCTGCGGGCCATCACGCCGCATTTCATGCTGTTCGAGCTGGATGCCATGCAACCGCGCCTCGGCACCCCCAGCTACCCGAGCGCGCGGCGCCGCCACCGCCACAGCCGCATCGTCATGACGAGCCATCTGCGCGGCGTCAACGAGCCCACCGAAGAAGTGCGCCGGCCCCGGCGCAACGCCGGCTGAGCGCCCCTGCGCCGGTCCAGCATCCGCGGGCCGGCGCTCGCGCACTCACCACGGAGCCCATGGCGTTGGCCTGCGGCGCAACACCGCCACCCCAGCGGACGTGCGGCCGCACTGCGCGCCGCGGCTCTGCGCAGCCCGTCCACCGGTCTGTGCAACCCTTGATTCCCCGGTTTAAGAACCAGTCCGAGCACACTGAGTTTCAGTGATTTTTCTGTCTCGGCACACTTGTTTTTCCCGCCACCGCTGCCTATCCTGTGAGCGTACTGTCAAGCGCACGGGGACCCGTTCTCATCCGGGGGGAGCGTTGTGCCGTTCATGGCGCAGCGCGGACGGGCAGCCTGCAACCAGAGCAAGCCGGTATCGGGGGTAACCAGCATGCAAGGAATCCCGCAGGACCTGTGGGTCCGCTCAAGTCATCTCAGCTCAGATCATCCGGCAGGCGGCGACATCGACCGCCGCAGCTTCATCGGGCTCTCCGCACTCGCCGGCGGCGCGCTGCTCTGCGGCCTGCCCGGCGCTGCTGACGCCGCCCGCGGCCGGACACTCCAGGCCCAGGTCGTGGGCCACGTGAAGCGCCTGCGCGCACAGGGCAAGATCCGCTGGGACGAGAAGACGTCCTGGTCGGTGTACGACTTCACCGGCCGCAAGAAGCTCGTCTCCATCAACGAGGAGGAGCCGCGGCAGGCCGCGAGCATGCTGAAGCCGTTCGTGGCCCAGGCCTTCTTCTACACCATGGGGGACAGCGGCGGGCGCCTGCGCTACACCTCGGGCATCCGCGACACCATGGAGGGGATGATCCGCAAGAGCAGCAACACCGCCACCACCGAGATCATGCAGCTGGTGAGCCGCTACAACGGCAACACGGGCCCGCGGGCAACGGAGCAGGTGCTGAAGCGGCACGCGCCGCAGGTCTTCCGCCAGACCAGCATCGTCGAGTACATCCCGGCCAACGGGCGGACCTATCGCAACCAGGCCTCGGCACGGGACTACAGCCGCTTCCTGTATGCCCAGTGGCACCGGCAGATGCCCTATTCGGCGGAGGTGCTGGACCTGATGGCGTTGCCGAATCACGACCGCATTACCCGCGGCGTCAGCAACATGCCCTCCGACGTGCGCGTCTACGACAAAACTGGCTCCACGGCCATGCTGTGCGGCAACATGGGCATCATCGAGTGTCGCGACACCCGTGGCCGCCCGCGGCCCTACACCTTCATCGGCATCATCGAAAAGGCGGACCGCACCAACTACTACGGCCGCTGGATCACCAACCGCAGCAACGCCATGCGGGAGGTCTCGAACCTCGTCTACAACTACATGCAGGGCCAGCATCGGCTGGTCTGAGCCAGCCCCGGGGCGCCGCCGCCCGCCAGGCGGCGGCAGCCCCGCCCATGCAGCCGGCACGGCTCACCGGCTTTCCGTTTGAGCAAGCACCATTGGCCCCGCGACGCGGGGTCTTTTTGTTGCTGCGCCGCGCGCCACCAAGCCTGCATGCGCAGCACGTGGCACGCCCGCACCATTCCCCCAGCGCAAGCACCGCCCGCCCACAAAACGGTCGCTGACCCGGGCTGCGCCGTGTCGGACCAAACCGGCCGCGCGCGGCCGGCATCACTTTCAGCGGCACGATTGCGCCCCATCTGCCAGGTGCACACTGACCGAACGCCGCCGGCAGGCGCGGCGCCGGTTCCACGCACCAATCAACGACCACATCGGGGCCGGCGGGCGGCGAGACTGAAGGCACCGCAACCGTCCACGGCGCCGACCGTCTTTCTGATCCCATCACACCATGCGCGTCATCCTCTATCTGCTGCTGTTGCTGCCCGCCACAGCCCCCGGAACGGCCGCGGCTGTGAGTCCGGACGTGATCGTCGCGGCAGCGGAGCAGTCGGCCTGGGCCGACCGCACCGAAGCCCTGGGCACACTGCGGGCCAACGAGTCCGTCGTCGTCACCGCCAATGTCACCGAGACCATCTCGGCCATCCATTTCGACGACGGCGAGCGGGTGGCCGCCGGCGAGCTGCTGGTGGAGATGACCAGCGCCGAGGAGACGGCGTTGCTGGAAGAAGTGCGCGCCCGCGTCGCCGAGGCCGAGCGCCAGTACCAGCGCGTCCAGTCCCTGACGGAGCGCGGCTCGGCGTCGGTGTCGCTGCTGGACGAGCGCCGACGGGATCTCGACACGGCCCGGGCGTCGCTGGTGGCCGTGGAATCCCGGCTCAAGGACCGGGTGGTGAAGGCGCCCTTTGCCGGCGTGGTCGGCCTGCGCAACATCAGCCTGGGCGCACTCGTGGAGCCCGGCGACGTCATTACCACGCTGGACGACGACCGCATCATGAAGCTCGACTTCACGGTGCCGAGCGTCTTCCTGCCGTCGCTGCGCCCCGGGCTCGCCATCGAGGCCCGCGCCCCGGCGCTCGGAGAACGGGTATTCGAAGGCGAGATCAGCGCCGTGGACACCCGCATCGACCCCGTCACCCGCTCGGTGCAGGTGCGCGCCCTGCTGCCGAACCCGAACCAGGTGCTGCGCCCGGGGCTCCTGATGCGCGTGGAGCTGCTGCGCAACCCGCGCCAGGCGTTGACCCTCCCGGAGGAGGCGCTGCTGCACCGCGGTGAGGCGCATTTCGTGCTGGTGCTCACCCAGGGCGAGGGCGGTGCCACCCTCCCCGAGCGCCGCCAGGTGCAGGTCGGCACCCGCCGGCCCGGCTTCGTGGAGATCACGGGCGGGCTCGACGCCGGCGAGCGCGTCATCACCCACGGCACCGACAAGGCCAAGCCCGGCGAGCCGGTGACCGTCATGGCGGTGGACGACGGCACCCGGCCGCTGGCCGAGCTGCTGGCGCAGAAGTCGGCGGG
>PR_CR_10_Liq_1_inCRDRAFT_1000705_pt1 | contig 20322 bp, 18 predicted proteins | sample PRCRCaboRojoPR_3_FD_10241 | JGI IMG/M metagenome (IMG submission 10241)
GAATTTTCGCCCCAAATAAACCGATTCGTATATTTTTTGGCAGTAGCACACGGATGAGACCGAATCCTGAGCCTAAGTCGGACAGCCTCCTAGCATTTTTATCGCCCGACGGCGGCCGGGTGTCCCTCCTCTCCCGCCAGCTCTGCAACCGCCGTGACGGTTGGCCCGTGCGCTGCTCCGAACATCTGCAGCCGGCGTCGGCTCGCCTGCCTGCGGCGACTGTGGCAGCATCCACCGGCACACGACTGCCGTGGAGAACACTGCGCATGCGACTTGGCATCGACCGCCTCCTCACCGAGCCCGAGCTGCGGAAGCCGCTGGCCGGGCGGCGCATCGCCCTGCTGGGGCATCCCGCCTCCGTGAACCACGTGGGCCGGCACAGCCTGGATGCGCTGATGGGGCTCGTCGGCGATCACAACGGAACCGGGGCCGGGCTGCGGATCACCGCCGCCTTCGGACCCCAGCACGGCATGCGCGGCGATAAGCAGGACAACATGGTCGAGTCCGAGGACTACCTGGACCCGATCCATGGCATCCCGGTGTTCAGCCTCTACGGCGCCGTCCGCTATCCCACCGACGCCATGCTGGATCGCTTCGACGTGCTGCTGGTGGATCTGCAGGACATCGGCACCCGGATCTACACCTACGTCACCACCCTTGCGTATGTGCTCGAAGCCTGCGCGGCCAAAGGCAAGGCGGTCTGGGTATTGGACCGCCCGAACCCGGCGGGGCGGCCCATCGAAGGCAGTATCCTGGAGCCCGGTTGGGAGAGCTTCGTCGGCGCCGCGCCGCTGATGATGCGCCATGGTCTCACGCTCGGCGAGCTGGCCGGATGGCTCGTCGCCGAGCAGGGCCTGGATCTGGCGTACAAGGTCATCGCGATGCAGGGCTATGATCCCGCCAGGGCGCCGGGCTACGGCTGGCCCCGGGATGAGCTGGCCTGGGTCAACCCGAGCCCCAATGCATCCAGTCTGAACATGGCCCGCTGCTTTCCCGGCACCGTGCTGCTGGAGGGCACGACGCTGTCGGAGGGCCGCGGCACCACGGTGGCGCTGGAGGTCATGGGTGCGCCCGACCTCGACATCTGCCGATTGCTGCAACGCATGGAGAGCCTGAAGGCCGAGTGGATGCGGGGTGCACAGCTGCGCTGCTGCAGCTTCGAGCCTACCTTTCACAAACATCAGGGCCAGCTTTGCCACGGCTTCCAGATGCATACGGACTGCGTCCACTATCAGCACGACGCCTTCCGCCCCTATCGCCTCACAGCGCTGTTTCTGAAGGCGTTACGGCTGGAGTGTCCGGACTATGACCTTTGGCGGCAATTCCCCTACGAGTACGAGACCGAGCGCCTCGCCATCGATCTGCTTGCGGGCGGCACCTACCTGCGCGAGTGGGTGGACGACGCCACCGCCGAGCCCGGCGACCTCGAGGCGCGGCTCGCACCGGACGAGGCGCGCTGGATGGAGGCACGGGCGCCCTTCCTGCGCTACTGAGCGGCGGCCTCCGAACACCCGGTGCTGGTGCCTGATACGCTGCATGACGCCGCCGGAGCGGCGTCACGGGCGACCGGGCGCACGACATCAACGCCGCGCCGTGACGCCCGTCACCCTCGGTGCCCGTCGCCGGAGCCCGGGCTTCATCCTGCTCGATATCGATGCCCATGGGTGGGCGACGCCACCGATCACGAGGCCGCCTTCGGGTAGGATGGGCGCACGCAAGCGAGCCCCCTCGGTCGACTCGCCGATCCGACGGGCTTCGCGGCGAGCCGGCGCGCGTCGCCGGCGCGCGTGCTCGACACTCCCTCGACGCTCAACCAGCCCCAACGAGGTCCCGGTTTGTACCGCCCATCGCTCCTGCTCCTGCTCCTGACACTGCTGNTCGGCGCCGACGCCATGGCCCGCGATCGCGTGCTCATCGTCGGCTCCTCCACGGTCTTCCCATTCGCCACGGCCGTGGCGGAAGCCCTTGGCGAGACCACGGCGTTGCCGACACCCCAGGTCGAGGCCATCGGCTCCGGCGGCGGCATCAAGCGCTTCTGTGGCGGCGTCGGCGTGGATTACCCGGATATCGCCACCGCCTCGCGGCTCATGACCCCCGCCGAGATCGCCCGCTGTGCGGCCAATGGGGTGACCAAGATCGCCGAGGTGCGGATCGGCTACGACGGTATCGTCATCGCCAATGCCAAGGACGCCGAGGCCCTCGCGCTGAGCCCACGCGATATCTGGCTCGCCCTCGCGCGGCGCGTGCCCGATCCGGCCGGCGGCGAGGGCCTCGTGCCCAACCCCTACCAGACCTGGCAGGCGGTCAACCCGGCGCTGCCCAATGTGCCCATCGAGGTGCTCGGGCCGCCGCCCACCTCGGGCACCCGCGACGTCTTCGCCGAGACCGCCATGGACGCGGGCTGTCGCAGCTTCGATTGGATCGCAGCCATGCGCGACCAGGACGCCGACGCCTACCGGGCTGTCTGCCAGGCGCTGCGCGAAGACGGCGCCTACATCAGCACCGGTGAGAACGACAACCTCATCGTCCAGAAGCTGCAGGCCAACGCCGATGCCGTCGGCATCTTCGGCTTCAGCTTTCTCGACCAGAACCGCGATCGGCTGCAGGGGGCCACCATCGACGGCGTCGAGCCCACCTTCGAGCATATCGACAGCGGCGCCTATCCCCTGTCCCGGCCGCTCTATTGCTATGTCAAGGGCGAGCACGTGGGCAGGATCCCGGGCATCGCGGACTATCTGCAGTCCCTGACCCGCGAGTCCGCCTGGGGCGAGGCGGGCTATCTGGCAGACAAGGGGCTGATACCCCTGTCAACCCAGGCGCGGCGGCAGTGGCAGGCGGGATCGCTTGCGTGTGCCGAGGGCCGCGCGCCCTGCACCATCGCCGATCAGCCCGCCTGTTGCGTGATCATGCCGGCCCCGGCCCCGGCCCCGGCCCCGGCGCAGCCGTAAGCCCAGGCCGTTGCAGGCGGCGGTGCGCGCCGGGATGAGGCCACCGACGCCGCCGTCATGATCCCGTGGATCAGCACGTCTGTGCCGCCTCCAGTGCCGCCAGATCCTGATCGCGCATGCCAAGCAGGTAGAGGATGCCGTCCAGTCCCACGGCGCCGATGGCGTGGCGGGCGCGCTCCTTGACCACCGGCTTGGCCCGGAACGCGATGCCGAGCCCGGCGATGGACAGCATGGGCAGATCGTTGGCGCCGTCGCCGACGGCGATGACCTGCTCCAGGCGAATGCCCTCATGGGCGGCGAGCTCGCGCAGCAGCTCCGCTTTGCGGGCGCCGTCGACGATGGGCCCGGAGACCCTGCCGGTGAGCTTGCCATCCTGGAACGCCAGCCGGTTCGCATGTACGTCGTCCACGCCCAGGCGGTGCGCGAGATGCTCGGCGAAATAGGTGAAGCCGCCGGACAGAATGGCGATGCGGAAGCCGAGCGCCTTCAGCGTCCGGATGAGTCGTTCGGCGCCGTCGGTGATGGGCAGACGCTCGGCGATGCCGGCGAGCACCGACGCCGGCATGCCCTCCAGCAGCGCCATGCGCTGGCGGAACGCCTCGGCGAAGTCCAGCTCACCGCGCATGGCGGCCTCGGTGATGGCGGCCACCTGCGCGCGCACGCCGGCGGCGTCGGCGAGCTCATCGATGACCTCCGTCTGGATCAGCGTCGAGTCCATGTCGAAGCACACCAATCGGCGGTTGCGGCGGAAGACATCGTCCTCCTGGATGGCGATGTCCAAGTCCATGTCCGCCCCCAGGCCCAGGAACTGCGCATGCAGTGCGCCCACGTCCGGCACCGGCCCCTTGAGCCAGAGCTGGATGCTGGCATGGCCGGTGCTTGCCGCCTCCGGACGGCGCGAGACGCGCCCGGACAGCCGCGTGATCTGCTCGATGTTGAGATCGTTGCGGGTGACCACGGCTGAGACGCGGGCGATGTGCTCGGCGGTGATGGCGCGCCCGAGCAGCGTGACGATGTGCCGGGGCTGGCCCTGCTCCCCCACCCAGTCCTCGTAGTCGGCGGCGGCCACCGGCGTGAAGCGCAGGCTGAGCCCCAGCTCATGGGCCTTGAACAATAGCTCCCGAAACACGGGACAGCCGGCGGGGTCGTCCGGCAGCTCCACCAGCAGTCCCAGCGCCAGTGTGTCGTGGATGACGGACTGGCCGATGTCGAGCACCGTCACGTCATAGCGCGCCAGCACCGCGGTCAGCGCCATGGTGATACCCGGGCGATCGGGGCCGGCGATGTCGATTTGCAGGATTTCGGGCATGTTGATTGCACTATTGGCTGTTGGCGTTGGCGCACAGTTTAACGGGCGCACACCGCCATCGGCGGCATGGGCGCACTGCATCAACGCACCGCCATGTCCACGGGGTCCGAAATGACATGCCGCCGCGGCCGGATGGGTAGGCGCCCGTTTGCGGACAACGGTGCGATGGTTGCAACCGCAGTCGCCCGTAAGCGGGCCTCTGGGGCGTCGGCGACTGGTGCTAACCGGCTTCGTCCGTGGGTTCGGCTCCCGCCGCCAGTGGGGGCTCGGACTCGCAGAGCCAACGATTGGTACCGCGCCCGGCGTCGTGACGGCCCTCTGCCGCTTAAGGCGTGATATGGTCGATGGGTGTACAGGTGTCGAGCTTGGCGGCGCGCGCGGCGAGCAGCTCGACGAATCTCGGATGCTCGCCGATGAGCCCGGTGATCCGGACGTCGAGGCCCGGGTGGTCCGTCTGCGCCGCAGCGACGATCTCGGCGATGTCGCCGCCGGCGCCCGCGTGCCGGCCGGGTGAGATAAATTGCATCGCGAGCACCACCCGACGCGGCCGCTCAATGGAGGTGGCGGCACCCAGCGCGGTGAGGGCCTCCGCCAGCAGGCGCCCGTTGAAGGCGTACTCGGCGCCCTCGCGGCGCTCCATCACCGCTTCGCCGACGCGCATCTCGGCAGCGGCCGTGTCGGCCAGCGCCGCCGCCAAGCCTTCGGCGAGCCAGTGGCGCACCGCAGTCACCGCCGGCAACGGCGAGCCGTGGTCCACCAGCAGAACGTCCACGGCGTCGCTGCTTCGCTCCGGCAGGGCCCGGCGCACCTGGTCGGCCAGTATCTCCACCAACAGCGGCTCCCCCGCCGGCAGCGGACAGAGCGCATCGGCGACCCGCACCTGCAGTGGACCCACCTCGGCGGCGACCCGACCCGCCACCTCCGGCACGAAGGCGCTGATGGCCCGGCTCGGCCCGAAGAAGAGCGGCACGATATCGAAACGGTGCTCGCCGGCGGCCACCTGCTCGCGCAGGAAGGGCTCCAGCGTTTGCGCCGGCACGCCGTCGAGTGCCTCGGGCGGGATGCGCGAGGCGTGCTGGGCCGAGACGGGCTGGACCTCGGTGCCGAGCAACTCTCCCAAATGATGGGCGAGGCGGCGCAGGTTGCGGGTGGCGTCGGGGCGGCGGGAGCCGTTGTCGAGGAGGAGGAGCATGGCGGAGACGCGTTGAGCTTGGACGTGTGAGCGGTTATGGAGGCATTGGCCGGGCGATGCCAGTGCGGGCGGGGAGATCCGTCTCGCGCCGAAACCTCGCCCTGGCAGGATCAGTCCGCCGGCGGCAGGCCCTTGCCCGGGTTCAGAATGCCGTTCGGGTCGAATTGGCGCTTGATGGCGCGCATCAGGCGCATGGCCACCGGGTCCAGCTCGCGGTCGACGAAGTCGCGCTTCTCGAGCCCCACGCCATGCTCGCCGGAGAGGGTGCCGCCGAGTGCCACCACCAGATCGAAGACGGCGCTCAAGGCAACGCCGGCGCGGGCCATCTCGTCCGGGTCGTCCGGGTTCACCAGCAGGTTCACATGGATGTTGCCGTTGCCGGCATGGCCGAAGTTCACGATGGTCATGGCGTGCTCGCGCGAGAGGTGCTCCAGCCCATCGATGAAGGCGGCGATGCGCGCCACGGGCACGACCACATCCTCGTTGATCTTTTTTGGTGCCACATGGCGCAGCGCCGGCGACAGGGCTTTGCGGGTGCGCCAGAGGGCGGCGATCTCGTCCTTGTCGGCGGCGACGGCCAGCGCCATGAGTCCGTCGTTGCGCGCGGCGGCGCCGACGGCCCCGGCGGCGGCGTCGACGCAGTCCGCGGGGCCGTCCACTTCGATCATCAGCAGTGCCCCGGTGCCGTCGGGCACGCCGAGGTCGGAGAAGCGCCGCACCATGTCGATGGCGGCGGCGTCCATGAACTCCAGTGCACAAGGGGTGATGGGCTGGGCCATGATGGCCGCCACCGCGGCGGCGGCGCTGTGGATGTCGCGATAGGTGGCGCGCAGGGTGCGCTTGGCCTCCGGCAGCGGCGTGAGCTTGAGCGTCGCCTGGGTCACCAGGGCCAGCGTGCCCTCGGAGCCGATGATGAGGCGGGTCAGGTCGTAGCCCACCACGCCTTTGCTGGTCATGACGCCGGTGCGCAGCCGCTCGCCGGCGCCGGTGACGGCGGTGAGGCCCAGCGTATTCTCCCGCGGAGTGCCGTATTTGACCGCTTTGGGGCCGGCGGCGTTGTAGGCGAGGTTGCCGCCGATGGTGCACACCGCAGCACTGGTGGGATCCGGCGGCCAGAAGAAGCCGTGCTCGGCCGCGGCGCGCTGCAGGTCTTCGTTCACCACGCCAGGCTCCACCACCGCCAGGCGGTTGGCGGGGTCGATGCGCAGGATGCGGTTCATGCGCTCGAAGGAGAGCACCAGACCGCCGGGCTCCGGCACCGTGGCGCCGGTGGTGCCGGTGCCGAGGCCGCGGGCGGTGAGCGGGATGCGGTGCTCGTTGCACACGTGCACCACCGCGGCCACCTGCTCGGCGTCGGTGACGAAGGCCACCGCCAGGGGCAGGCATTGGCGGCGGCTGTTGTCGTAGCCGTAGGGCCAGCAGTCGGCGGGGTCGGTGAGCAGGTCGCCGGCGCCGAGGGCATCCACCAGCGCGCGGCGCGCGGTCTCAGGCAGGCGCGGCGGCGCGGTTTGGGCGTTTGGGCTCGATGTATTCAAAGATTTTCACCACGCGCTGCACACCCGGAATACGGCGCACTTTCTCGGCGGTGGCATCGCCTTCCGCCGGCGTCACCAGACCCATCAGGTAGACGACGCCGTTGTCGGTGACCACCTTGACCCGCAGGGCGTCGAAGCCGGGGAGCTTGATGGATTGGATGGCCAGCTTGGCCCGGGAGGTGAGCATGGCGTCCTTGCCCAACTGGCCGAGACTGATCATGGGGCCGATCTCGGCTTCGTTGTAGACCTGCTTGACCTTCGGCAGTTGCGCCACCAACCGCGCGAAGCGATCGGCGATCTGCGCCGACTCCGCCTGGCCGGTAATGAGAACGCTGAGGTTGTAGCTGGTGGCTTTGAGCTGACTGTGCTCACTCAGCTGCGGGTGCTTGAGGTAGGCGTCGCGGGCCCGCAGTTCGATGATCTCGTCATCGAGGACGACGTCTGCACTGCGTCGGTCGTAAGCCACGGCGGCGCCGTAGGTGGCGCCCGCCACCACCATGGGACCGCAGCCGCAGAGCGTGAGCAGCGTTGTCGCCGTTGCGACCAGCCAGGCCATGCGGTGGCGGATGCGCCGGCGTCGGGCTGCGTTCATGCTTAATCTCCGTCGAACGCCTGCCGGATCCATTGCATCCGCCCGGGGGCATCGATGGCAATGACGTCGAAACGGCAGGGCAGATCCGTGGGATGGCGGCTCAGATAGTAGCCGGCGGCCGCCAGCAGCCGCGTCTGCTTGCGCCGGTCGACACTGGCGGCGGCGCCGCCGAAGCGATCGCTGGCACGGTAGCGGACCTCGACGAACACCAGGATATCGCCATCGCGCATGACCAGATCCAGCTCGCCCCGCCGGCAGCGGACGTTGGCGGCGACGAACCGCAGTCCCTGCGCCTCCAGGTAGTGGCGCGCGGCCTGCTCCTGCTTGGCGCCAATGGCGCGCTTGTTGCTACGTACTACGGGCATGATGTGGGCATGTGGATCTGTAGGCGATGCCTGAGCGGCGTCTCTGGTGCTTGTTACACCCGTCACAACGCCAGCCAGCCCCCGGGCATCGGCAGCCGAACGTTGCTGTAGGATGACTATACAGGCATCACGTGGCGGTCGCTTCGGGGCCGCGTATCGGTGGGCTTGCCCTGATCACGCCCTCCCAGCACACTGGCGGGCGTGGTGGCTTCGCCCAGTGCGCGGGGTGCGCCGGCCCGATACAAGACCCCCCAGCCGTGCCAAGCCGCCACGATGTGGCGTCAACCGAATGATTGGGGCGACAGCGCCAACGGCGTGAGAAGTTTGGCGATCTTCGTACATATTAGGTGGCAACTGAGCGGGGTGGCAGGTGGCCGAAGACGCTGGCGTGCTCTATGTGGTGGCGACGCCCATTGGCAATCTGGGTGATATGAGCCTGCGCGCGCGCGAGGTTCTGGCCGCGGCGGATGTCGTCGCCTGTGAGGACACCCGGCATAGTCGGCCGCTGCTCACACACTTCGGGATTGCGACTGCGCTGGTCGCCTACCACGAGCACAACGAAGTGGCGCAGACGCCCAAGCTCCTCGCACGCCTCACGGCGGGGGCGTCCATTGCTTTGATCAGTGATGCGGGGACCCCGTTGGTGAGCGACCCTGGCTATGTGCTGGTGCGCGCCGCGCGTGCCGCCGGTGTCCGGGTGGTGCCCGTGCCCGGTCCGAGCGCGCCCGTCTGCGCCCTGTCGGCGGCCGGTCTGCCGAGCGATCGGTTTCTGTTTCTCGGCTTTCCACCTCGAGGCGCGGCGGCGCGGCGCGAATGGATCGGCGCCGTGGCGGGCGAGCCCGGCACGCTGATCATGTTCGAGGCCGCCCGACGCGTTGCGGCGACCCTGGCGGATCTGAGTGCGGTGCTGGGTGCGCGACCGGCGGTGCTGGCGCGGGAGCTGACCAAACGCTTCGAAACCTTGCTGGACGGCCCGCTGCCTGAGCTGGCCGCACGGGTCACCGAAGAATCCGGGCAACGGCGGGGCGAGGTGGTAGTGCTGGTCGGTGGGGCGCGGGATGCGGATCACAGCGATGGCGAAGGCGAGGAGCGACGCGTGTTGGATATCCTCGCCGCTGAGCTACCGCTGAAGCAGGCCGTCGCGCTCACCGCACGCATCACCGGCGGTCATCGCAACGCGCTCTACCGGCGCGCGCTCGCAAGGCGGGATGAGCGTGCTTGATTTCGCCGGCAAGCGGTGAGGGCCGGGTATACAATGTCACTCAGGGGAGTCGGCCAGGCAGTCGCGCTTGCGAGCACGGCGTCGTCGCGCTCGGAGGGGAGGAAAGTCCGGGCTCCACAGGGCAGGGTGCCAGGTAACGCCTGGGGGGCGCGAGCCCACGGAAAGTGCCACAGAAAACGAACCGCCGAGCCTGCCTGCGGGCAGGTGGCAAGGGTGAAAAGGTGCGGTAAGAGCGCACCGCGCCGGTGGCAACACGCGGCGGCACGGTAAACCCCACCCGGAGCAAGACCAAATAGGGGAGCGTACGGCCCGGTCTCAGCATCGAAGCCGTGACCTGCGGCCCGCAGGGGCTCCCGGGTAGGTCGCAAGAGGCGTACGGTGACGTGCGTCCCAGATGAATGACTGTCCACGACAGAACCCGGCTTATCGGCCGGCTCCCCTTTCTGTCCCGCCCATACCGGCATGGGCATGCGACGCTCCGGTGTCCGCTCTCGTGTGGGCTACCGGCCAGAACCTGCTGCGGTCTGTCCCGTACGAGCATTGCGGTGACGCACAGCCCGCCCGCATGACTGCGCTGCGGCGCGTCGCCATGGCAGCCACCCTCCCATCTGATGTGGCGCTGCGTCGATGTGGACGCAACCTGCGCCACAGTTCCCCACGCATCTCCCCCTGCTCGCGCCGGCCATGCCCGCCCCGACGGTCGCCGCACCTGTCATCCTTCGCCGCATGTCGAGCTGAGTCCAAGCTTTAAGTGGAATCACTATGTCGCTGAAAAAAGGCATCGTTGCCAGTCCTGCCCTCATGTTGAGGTTCGCGGTTTAAGTTTCTGACATAAAAGCGAAAAAGAGAGATGGGAAGTCCTTGACCCTCAAGTCTCCCTTACCTAAACTGTCACCCGGTGGGAAGAAGTGGGGAATTTTGGGGCTGCAGTAACGGGGAGGTGCATCACCGCTCCAGGCGAGGGTCATGAAGTTCTACGGAACCTTCTTTCTGAACCTCGACGCCAAGGGGCGTATTGCCATCCCGGCCACGGAGCGCGCGAAGCTTGAGGCATTTTGCGGCTCGCGCGTCGTCGTCACGGCAGACTTGGGAGATCGCCTGCTGGTATATCCGGAGCCCTTCTTCGACGCGCTGGCGGATCGGCTGAATCAGCTGCCGAGCCTGAAGCCGACCACCGAGGCCTTGCAGCGTACGCTGCTCGGATACGCGAGCCATGCCAAGCTCGATGCGCAGGGTCGGGTGCTGCTGACGCCTGCGCAGCGCGCCTTGGCAGGGCTAGAGAAAGAAGCGGTCCTGATCGGGATCGGGAACCGCTATCAACTCTGGCGTAAAGACGCCTGGGCAGAACAACAGCGGCGCGACCGCGAGATCGCCGCCGCCGCCCTGGCCGAGGAGCCGGAGCTCTCCGACTTCCGGCTGTAACGCCCAACGCTGCGCCAGAGGATCGTGCCCGTGGGCAACGGTCACCTCGATCCGCAGCGGTTGCGGTGACAACCAGATCAGATCAGAAACGCATGGACTTGCGAGCACATAGACCGGTCCTGTTGGGGGGAAGTATGCAGGCCTTGGGGGTAAGAACGGATGGTGTCTACGTCGATGCCACCTTCGGTCGTGGTGGACACGCGCGCGCCATCCTGGCGCGCCTTGGCCCCGGCGGTCGCCTGCTGGCGACCGATCGGGACCCGGCCGCCATCGCCGCCGGTGCGCCGCTCGTGGCCGCCGACCCGCGTCTGACGCTGCGCCAGGCGCGTTTCGGCGAGCTTGCGGAATGGCTGGCGGGCGCAGGGCTTGCGGGTCGGATCGATGGCCTGCTCGCAGATCTCGGCGTGTCTTCGCCACAGCTCGACAGCCCGGAGCGGGGCTTCTCGTTTTCGGCGGCGGGTCCGCTTGACATGCGCATGGATCCGAGCGCCGGCACCAGTGCCGCAGACTGGCTGGCGGGCGCCGATGAGCGCGAGATCACCCGCGTGCTCAGAGACTACGGCGAGGAGCGCTTCGCCAAGCGCGTCGCGCGCGCCATTTGTACGGCCCGCCGTGAGTCCCCTCTCACGACGACCGCGCAGCTGGCTGCCCTGTGCGAGCGGGCGGTGCCCACCCGCGAGCCCGGCAAGCACCCGGCGACGCGCACGTTCCAGGCGTTGCGTATCCAGGTGAACGCCGAGCTGGACGAGCTGCGTGCCCTGCTCGCCAATGTCTGCGAGCTGCTCGCCGTCGGCGGCCGGCTGGTGGTCATCAGCTTCCACTCGCTTGAGGATCGCATCGTCAAGCGTTTCATCCGCGACGAGTCCCGCGGCGGCGCCCTACCGAAAGGGCTGCCGGTCACCGACGATCAAATACCGCGGCGTCTCAAGCCCATCGGCGGTGTCGTGCGCGCCAGCGACGATGAGGTGCGCGCCAACCCGAGGGCCCGCAGCGCCGTGCTGCGGGCCGCGGAGCGCCTGGCATGAGCGCACGGCAGTCCGCCAGCGACGGTCGTGGGTCGCTCATTGTGGCGCTCATGCTCGCCGCCGCCGTGCTGGCGTCGGCGGTGGCGGTGATCCATGTCAAGTACCTCACCCGGGGAGCGTTCGGGACGCTGCAGCAAGTACGTGCACAACGCGATGCACTGGATGTGGAATGGGGCCGTTTACAGATACAGGAGGCTGCGCTGACATCGCATACGCGCATCGAGGATAACGCGCGCACCCAGCTGGACATGATCATGCCCGCCGGCGGCGAGGTGCGCGTCGTGGAGGTAGCGCTACCGGAGGATGACGATGCGCTTTGAGCCGAATCGAACCCGTGAGCGCATGAAGGCACGCATGCGCCGCGTCGAGCTGGCGCGCCGGCGGCCGCCGAATTTTGCGGTGCGCCGGGCGATGCTTGGGGTCATGCTCGCGGCCGCTTGCCTGTCCGTGGTGGCGGCGGCCTTCCACCGTCAGGTGCTGGAGCATGAATTCCTGCGCCACGAGGGCGAGAAACGTTTCCTGCGCGAGCGCGAGATCGCCGCCCGTCGCGGTATGGTGACCGACCGCAACGGCGAGCCCCTCGCCATCAGCACCTCCATGTCCACCCTCTGGGCCGATCCGAAGCTGCTCGCCGACCGCCGCGAGACGCTGCCGGCGCTGGCGTCGGCGTTGGAGGTTCCGCCCGACGACCTCGCGGCGCGCCTCGACGCCTACGTCGCACAGGGGCGGCGCTTCATGTACCTGCGCCGACGCGTGGAGCCCCACTGTGCCGAAGCCGTGCGGGCGGTCATCGACAGCCATCGCCTCGCCGGGATCGGCGCCGACGCGGAGTATCGCCGCTTCTATCCGGGCGGCGAAATGTTCGGTCAGGTGGTGGGCTTCACCAATGTCGACGATATCGGCCAGGAAGGCGTCGAGCTGGTGTTCGAGGACACCTTGCGCGCCGATCCCGGTAAGCGCCGGGTGATCCAGGACGGTCGCGGGCGCGTGGTGGAAGAGGTCGAGCAGATCAAGCCGCCCGCCCACGGCGAAGACGTGGTCCTGAGCCTGGATCGGCGCCTGCAATTCCTCGCCTACCGCGAGCTCAAGCGCGCCGTGACCGAGCACCGCGCCAAATCCGGCACCGCCGTGCTGCTGGACGTGAGCACCGGCGAAGTGCTCGCCATGGTCAACCAACCGGCTTTCAACCCCAATGCCGCGCGCAGCGAGCCGGTGGAGAATCGCCGGAACCGCGCCTTGACGGATGTCTTCGAGCCCGGCTCCACCATGAAGCCACTGGTCGTGGCGACCGCGCTGGAGGCCGGCGTCATTGACCCGCGGACGCCGGTCAACACCACTCCAGGCATACTCCGGGTGGGCGCCAACCGCGTCCGCGATATTCGCAACTATGGCCTGCTCGATGCCACCAGTGTGGTGACCAAGTCGAGCAACGTCGGCGTTGTGAAGATCGCCCATCAGATGGATCGTGCGCTGCTTTGGCAGGCCTACGGGCAGCTCGGCTTCGGGCGCATCACCGGCGTGGAGTTCCCCGGCGAGCGCAGCGGTTTCCTGCCGCACTACGACGGCTGGTCGCGCTTCGAGCACGCCACCCTGGCCTTTGGCTACGGCCTCAACGTGACGTCCCTGCAATTGGCACAGGCCTACGCCGTCATCGCCAACGATGGTGTGCGTCTGCCCGTGTCACTGCTGCGGCGCGATGCCGTGCCGCCCGGCGAGCGCGTGTTCTCGGCGGAGACGGCGCGAACCGTGCGCGCCATGATGGAGACGGTGGTGTCGGATCAAGGCACGGCGCGCCGGGCCAGGATTCCGGGCTACCGGGTCGGTGGCAAGACCGGCACCGCCAAGAAAGCCACCGCCCGCGGCTACGCCGCTGGCAAGTACCAGTCGGTCTTCGCCGGCATGGCACCCATCTCGCAGCCGCGGTTCGTGATGGTGGTGATGGTGGACGAGCCCCGCGGTGATTCTTACTACGGCGGCATCGTCGCCGCGCCCGCCTTTGCCAAGGTGATGCAGGCGGCGCTGCGGCTCTACAACGTCCCGCCCGATGGTCCGCGGGCGGAACTGCTGCTCGCGGGCCTCAAGCGCGGAGACGAGCGCGGGGACGAGCAATGATCCGCGCCGGTCTCGAGTGCACGACGGGGCCGTCGAGCCGGACCCCGGCCGGGGCTTCGACGTGCGGGCGCCTCATGCTGGCTTGCGCCGGCGACCTCGACGTCGGCGGGCGCCCGGCCACGGCAGCCGTCGTCGAGGGACCTGCGCACGTCGTCAATCCGATGCGACACCGAATCGCCACGGTCCAGCCTGAGCGCAGGCCAGCGGGCGGCTTCCCTGGCCGGAGGACAGGCTGATGCTGCTTTGGCTTACCGACTGGCTCGGACAGCTCGACAGCGGCTTCTATGTCTTCCGCTACCTGACGCTGCGTACCATCCTGGGTGTGCTGACGGCGCTCGGCATTTCGCTGTTGGTGGGGCGGCCGTTGATCCGCTGGCTCAGCAGCTATAAGGTCGGGCAAGTGGTGCGCACCGATGGCCCGGAGAGCCATTTCTCCAAGGCTGGCACGCCCACCATGGGTGGCACATTGATGTTGGTGGCCATCGGCGTCAGCACCCTGCTGTGGGCGGATCTCAGCAATCGCTTCGTTTGGGTGGTGCTGCTCACCACCCTGGGCTTCGGGGCCATCGGCTTTATCGATGACTATCGCAAGCTCGTGCTGAAGGATCCCAGGGGCCTGCCGGGGCGTTGGAAGTATTTCTGGCAGACGCTGCTCGGGCTATCAGCGGCACTCTATCTTTATCTCAGCGCCACGACGCCGAGCGAGACGGCATTGCTGGTGCCCTATCTGAAGGACATCAGCATCCAGCTCGGCCCGGTTTTCATTGTCTTCGCGTACCTTGTCATCGTCGGCGCCAGTAACGCGGTGAACCTGACCGACGGCTTGGACGGGCTTGCCGTGGTGCCCACCACGATGGTGGCCGGCGGTCTCGGTATCATGGTCTATGCCGCAGGCCACACCGGGATCGCCGATTACCTGCGTATCCCCTATGTGCCGGATGTCGGCGAGGTGGTGGTCTTTTGCGGCGCTATCGCCGGCGCAGGCCTGGGCTTTTTGTGGTTCAACACCTATCCGGCGCAGGTGTTCATGGGCGACGTCGGCGCACTGGCATTGGGGGCGGCCCTCGGCGCCGTGGCGGTGGTTGCCAAGCAGGAATTGGTGCTCTTCATCATGGGCGGGATTTTCGTGCTGGAGACCGTCTCGGTGATGCTGCAGGTGCTCTCCTACAAGCTCACCGGCAAGCGTATCTTCCGTATGGCCCCGCTGCACCACCACTACGAGCTGAAGGGATGGCCGGAGCCGCGTGTCATCGTGCGCTTCTGGATCGTCACCGTCGTGCTCGTGCTCATTGGCCTTGCGAGTCTGAAGATCCGATGAGCGTCAACGCAGCGACAGTGCCGGACTTGATGCCGGCGGCCCTGGCGGGCATCAGCGCTTTGGTGGTGGGCTTGGGGTCCACCGGCCTCTCCTGCGCACGCTGGCTGCATCGACATGGTGCGCAGGTCGTGGTCACGGATAGCCGGGATGCGCCGCCGGCGCTGGCGTCGCTGCGCGCGGAGCTTCCGGATGTGGCCGTGATGCTCGGTGGCTTTCACGATGCCGCATTCGCCGCCGCGGACCTGATCATCGTGGGTCCGGGGCTGGCGCTGACGACACCCGCGGTGGCCAGGGCTGCGGCCGCTGGCACGCCGGTGGTCGGGGATATCGAGCTCTTCGCCCAAGCGCTGCGAGCGCCGGCGGTGGGCATTACGGGCACCAACGGCAAGAGCACGGTCACCACATTGCTCGGGCAGATGGCGCTGGCGGCGGGCAAGCGCACAGGCATCGGCGGCAACCTCGGTGAGCCGGTGCTCAATCTATTGGCTGACGACATCGAGCTTTACGTCATCGAGCTTTCCAGTTTTCAGCTGGAGACCACCTATTCACTGCCATTGCTGGCGGCGACCGTCCTGAATCTCTCGCCGGACCACCTCGATCGCTATGCGGACATGGCCGCCTATGCTGCGGCCAAGCAGCGCATCTTCGCCCATGCGGCGAGCGCGGTTGTAAACCGCGACGATGCCAACTCGCCGCGGCTCGCAGCCGGGGTGGCGCAGCAAACCGGCTTCACATTGGGCCCACCTGTGCACGCCGATGACTGGGGCATTGGCTCCCATCGCGGCAGCGAGTGGCTCTGCCGTGGCCGCGAGCCCGTCCTGGCGGTGGACGAGTTGGTGCTGCCGGGCACTCACAATCTGGCCAATGCCCTCGCCGCGCTGGCCCTCGGTGAGCGCTGCGGGCTGGCGCGTGCGCCCATGCTGGATGTGCTGCGGCGCTTTCGCGGTCTCGCCCATCGCAGCGAGCTGCTGGCGGACCGCAACGACATCCGCTGGCTCAACGACTCCAAGGGCACGAACCCCGGTGCCACCGTGGCGGCGTTGTCCGGGCTGGTTGCGGATCCAAAGCGGGGCATGGCTGTGCTCATCGCCGGCGGCGATTGCAAGGATGCGGATTTCTCGCCATTGCCGGCGGCGGTGAAGCGAGCCGCGCGCGCCGTGGTGCTCATCGGCCGCGATGCCGATGACCTCGCAGCCGCGCTTGCGGACACCGTGCCCCTGCACCGCGCCAGCGACATGGACGATGCCGTACGCCAGGCCGCCACACTGGCGCAGCCGGGCGACTGCGTGCTGCTGTCGCCGGCTTGCGCCAGCTTCGACATGTTCGACGATTATCGCCATCGCGGACGTGTCTTCGCTGAGGCGGTGGCGAGGTGGGTGCCATGACACACGTACTGACAACGGAGGCGAGCCACGGCGCCCGGCGCCGGCGCCGGCAGGACCGCCGCCCGCCGATGCTCGACGCGGGCCTGTTGGTGGCTGTGCTCTTTCTTCTGGGGCTCGGGTTTGTCATGGTCACTTCGGCGTCCATGCCGATGGCCGATCGCAATTACGACGACGCCCTCTTCTTTGTGCTGCGTCACGGTGTGGCGATTGCGCTGGCGCTGTTTTGTGGCGCCTTCTGCTTTGCGGTGCCAATCAAGACCTGGGAGCGGGCCGGGCCGGTGTTGATGCTGTGCGCCATTGCCCTGCTGGCGATATTGCTGGTGCCGGGGATTGGCCGTACCGTGAACGGCGCCACACGCTGGATTCCGCTCGGCGTCATCACTTTGCAGCCGTCCGAGCTGGTCAAGTTCACGGTGGTCATTTACCTGAGCGGTTACCTGGTGCGAAGGGAATTGGATGTGCGCACCAGCGTGATGGGCTTCCTGCGGCCCATGCTATTGGTGGGGGTCGCCGGCATGTTGATCATGGCGCAGCCGGATTTTGGCACCACGGCGGTGATCCTGGCGGCGAGCATGGCGCTGTTGTTCCTCGGCGGCGTCAGTGTGCTGAGCTTCGTTGTATTAGGGCTATTGCTGGCCGGTGGGCTCGCGGCGCTGATCATCTTGGAGCCGTATCGCCTGCAGCGCGTGACCTCATTCGTCAAGCCCTTCGATGATCCGTTCGATACGGGCTACCAGCTGAGTCAGGCGCTGATCGCATTCGGCCGCGGTGAGTGGCTGGGCGTCGGGCTGGGTAATGGCATCCAGAAGCAGTTCTACCTGCCCGAGGCACATACGGACTTCCTGCTCGCGGTGGTGGGCGAGGAGCTCGGCCTGCTGGGCGTGCTGGTGGTGGTGCTGGTATTCGCCTTCATCACCTGGCGTGCCTTCGGCATCGGCGCCGAGGCACGGCATCAGGGGGACCTCTTCGGCTGCTATGCCGCCCATGGCTTCGGGCTCCTCGTCGGCTTGCAGGCGTTCATCAACGTGGGTGTCAACACCGGTCTGCTGCCTACCAAGGGCTTGCCACTGCCGTTTATGAGCTATGGCAGTAATGCGCTGATCGTCGCCCTCATGGCCGTGGGCGTGCTGTTGCGCATCGACTTCGAGCTGCGGCGGCGCACGCTGGGGCGTATCCCCGAGGGCGGGTTACACCGCGAGCGCCCCACGCCGCCGGAGCGCCCGGCGCGGGAGCGGCACCGACGCGAGCGGGGGGCCACATGGCGGCGCGCATCGCAGTGATGGCCGGCGGCACCGGTGGGCATGTATTTCCGGCGTTGGCGGTGGCGGAGCTGCTGCGCGCCCGCGGCGCCGAGGTGTTCTGGATCGGCACCCGCACCGGCATGGAGTCGCGTTTGGTGCCAAGCCATGGCTTCGACATGGAATGGGTCGGCATTCAGGGTGTCCGTGGCAAAGGCCTGAAGGCGCTGGCGACGGCACCGTTGAAGCTCGCCACCGCCGTGCATGCCGCCGCCGGCATCCTCGGGCGCCGCGGCGCCCAGGTGGTGCTGGGCATGGGCGGCTTCGTCGCCGGCCCGGGCGGCTTGGCCGCCAAGCTGCAGGGACGGCGGCTGGTGATCCACGAGCAAAACAGTGTGCCCGGGCTCACCAACCAGTGGCTGGCGCGGCTGGCGGACGCCGTCTTCGAGGCCTTCCCCGGCAGTTTCCCCGCGGCGCGTGGTGCCATCGACAGCGGTAATCCCGTGCGCGCAGACATCGCCGCGCTGCCGGCGCCGGCGGAGCGGTTCGCCGGGCGTAACCCACCGCCGCGGCTGTTGGTGGTGGGAGGCTCCCTGGGTGCCAAGGCGCTGAATCAGGCGGTGCCGGCGGCGCTGGCGTTGCTGCCGGCGCCGGCGCGTCCAGACGTCCGCCACCAGGCCGGCGAGAAGACGCTGGAGACCGCCCGGCGGGCCTACGCCGACGCCGGTGTCAGCGCCGAGGTCACGGCCTTCATCGACGACATGGCGGCGGCCTACGCCTGGGCAGACCTCGTGGTGTGCCGCGCCGGCGCACTCACGGTCTCCGAGATCGCCGCCGCCGGGCTGCCCGCCATTTTCGTGCCTTTCCCCCATGCCGTCGATGACCACCAGGTGGGCAATGCCCGCTGGCTGAGCGATGCCGGCGCCGCCCGGCTCATCGTCCAGCGGGAGCTGACGCCGGCGCTGCTGGCTACGCAGCTGCAGGCACTGCTGGCGAGCCCGGACCAGCGGCTGGCCATGGCCGAGGCCGGCCGGGCCAGGGCCAGGCTCGATGCCGCCGAGCAAATCGCCGCCACTTGCCTGGCGCTGGCGGCGGCCGCGGAGGGGCGCTCATGAGCCCGCACCGCACCCACAGTGCCAGTTACATGGGCCGGATGCGGCGTATCCATTTCGTCGGCATCGGCGGCGCCGGCATGAGCGGCATCGCCGAGCTCATGGCGAACCTGGGGTACGAGGTGCAGGGCTCGGATCGTCGCGACGGCGTGGTCACGGATCGCCTGCGCGGGCTCGGCGTGGAGATTCATATCGGCCACGAGGCCGGCCATGTCGCCGATGCCGATGCCGTGGTGGTGTCCACCGCCATCGACCCGGCCAATCCGGAGGTGCTCGCCGCGCGCCGGGCGCGTATCCCCGTGGTGCGGCGTGCGGAGATGCTCGCCGAGCTGATGCGCTTCCACTATGGGGTGGCCGTGGCCGGCACCCATGGCAAGACCACCACCACCAGCCTGATCGCGAGCGTGCTCGCCGAGGGCGACCTGGACCCGACGTTCGTCATCGGTGGCCTGCTCAACAGCGCCGGGGCCAACGCCCGGCTGGGTACCAGCAAGTACCTGGTGGCCGAGGCCGACGAGAGCGACGCCTCCTTTCTGTTTCTGCAGCCGATGCTGGCGGTGGTCACCAACATCGACGCCGATCACATGCACACCTATGGCGGCGACTTCGATCGGCTGCGCAGCACGTTCCTCGAGTTCCTGCACCACTTGCCCTTCTACGGCCTGGCGGTGCTGTGCGTGGATGACGACGAGGTGGCCTCGCTGCTGCCGCGCATCGCCCGGCCAGTGATGACCTACGGGACCCGCGCCGACGCCGATGTACGCGCTGCCAATGTGCGTCAGCAGGGCACGCGCATGCTCTTCGACGCCCATCTCCCGGGCGGGGCGGTGTTGCCGGTGGAATTGAATCTGCCCGGGCGACACAACATGCTCAACGCCCTCGCGGCCATCGCCGTGGGCCTGGAGCTGGGGGTCGATGAGGACGCCATCCGCCGTGCGCTGGCGGCCTTCCAGGGCGTGGGGCGGCGCTTCGTCGTCACCCACTGCCACATCCGCGGCGAGCGTGACGTCACGCTCATCGATGACTACGGTCATCACCCCACGGAGCTTTCGGCGACCATGGTCGCGGCCCGCGGCAGCTGGCGCCGGCGCCGGCTGGTGCTGGTGTTCCAGCCGCACCGCTACACCCGCACCCAGGAGCAGTTCGACGACTTCGTCCATGTGCTCTCCGAGCCCGATGTCTTGGTGCTCTGCGAGGTCTACCCCGCCGGCGAGCAGGCCATCCCCGGTGCCGATGGCCGCGCTTTGGCGCGCGCGATCCGCGCCCGCGGGCGTGTCGAGCCATTCTTCGCACAGGATTTGGACGAGGTCGTGGAGCTCTTGGGCACCACCCTCGCCGACGGTGATGTCGTGCTGGTCTCCGGTGCCGGCGATATTGGTGGCCTGGCCGCACGGCTGCCGAAGCTGCTGCTGGCGGAGACAGAGGATGCGCACTGAATGCGTACCTGTCGTCAAGCCCTTGCTGCGCAGCCGCCGCCTCGGCGGCCTCAGCCTGCGGCTCGGCTGCGGCGGGCCGCTGCACGGCCGACTGCGTCTGCCCGCCACGCG
>PR_CR_10_Liq_1_inCRDRAFT_1000706_pt1 | contig 20315 bp, 15 predicted proteins | sample PRCRCaboRojoPR_3_FD_10241 | JGI IMG/M metagenome (IMG submission 10241)
TTGAGAAGGAGCGTCAAGAACAGGAAAGACTTAAAGCTGAGCAACTTGAGAAGGAGCGTCAAGAACAGGAAAGACTTAAAGCTGAACAGGCTGAAAAAGAACGCCAAGAACAGAAACCTGTAGAAGTTGAAAACAAAGCAGAACCAGAAGTTTCTAAAGGAATATCCGAACACAAACAAAAACTCACAGAAGCAGAGGAGAGTATCAAACCCCAAACAGAAAAGATTACTCAGGAAGAACAAAGGGACCTTGCTTCGGAAGTAGAAGAAAAACTAGCTGAAGCGTCGAAACAACACGAAAGTACTTTTGAGTCTGCTAAAGACCAGCAGTTGATGGCAGAAAAAAGACTCAAAGAAGAAGAAGAAGCAGCTAGCAACAAAAACGAGACTGAAGAGCCTGAAAAGGAGTCTTTCAGTAAATGGTGGGCAATTCCTTCGGTTGCTGTAGTATTGAGTGCAGGGTTCTTTCTCTACAAGAAGTTAGTTAGTTAATGCCTATATACACTTCCTTTGTTTCTGTTTGGAGTTGTTTTTGGGAAGTTGCGAAACTTGATGAGGAGACTTGTTGTAAGAACTGTTCCAGGTTTTCTGGACACTCACTTGCTTTTTTGGTTTAGGCTTCTGGCGCTCGTTTTTGTTTTGGTTTTCCATTTGAGAATTTAATTAGTGATGGAATTCAAACAGGACAGGTTCAAAACTCCTGAAGCCAAAACCCTAAACCACCCCTACACTGAAAACATAGAGTCCAAAATATCTCCACAGCAGTTCGAAGAGATGTCCAAAATCGTCAAAAGCGAAATCAAAAAGGACCCCAATAGGGCCAAGTCCCTGCATGATAATCAAATTTTTGTGAGTTTCCTTAAGGAAAAACTCCAGAAGACTCACCTTCCGAAAGAACTTTCAGTGGAGGAGCTGTCCCAAGCCATCAAAACAATTACTACAACTGAAGAAAAGCCTCTACAGCCAATGTCACCCAACTCTGGTTCTAACATGCTGAAGGACATCCGAGTGAAACTCGAACTCAGGGACTCCCGAGGACCTGGATCTGTCCCGGATTCTTTTTTGGCAGAACTGGGAAGCAAACTCGTTGACCTCAAGAAAAGCGACACACAGCTAGCAAAGGCTGTGCTGGACGTTGTAATTAAAAAGACCAACGAACTAGAAGGCAACCTTGTGAACCAAACACTTTCTAACTTGCTGAGTTCGGCGGACAACTTAGTGAGGAATGAAGTGTTCCAAAGAAGTGAAAGAGGCAACATAGTAATGGGAATTGTGCTGCAAGAAATCAAACAGATGCTTGAGAACCCTGAAAAGACTCAAAACTACACGGAGTCTACTCCCAACTACTCCCCTCAAGGAACGCCTAGACAAGTGATTTTGGGAGTGCAGCCTACTCCTTCACTTGTGTCGCCCTTCAAAGAGACCTCCATAAACCTAGACCCCCACTCGGAAATAGTAGACCACAACCAACACATTTCTGAACTCGAAAAAGAAATCTCGGAAAAAGAAAAGGAAATTGAACAAAACAAAGGAGAAATCGAACAGAAAAGGGAAAAGGTCCAGGAGTTCATGAAAGATCAAAGTCCAGACGTTAAGGCCATCATGGAAGAAAACATCAGACTCAAACAAGCGTTTTCGAGTTATCAAAGAACCTCAGAAAAACTCCACCAACAAGAACTTGAAAGTGCCCAGAGGAGAAATCAAGACTTATCTAAGGAGTGCGAAATCCTCAACAAACTACTTGAAGACCTCAGGAGGGAAAACAAAACTCTGAATGAAAAGTACTCAGAACACTTGGAAAACCTAGTGCAAAACTACGACGAAAAACTAAAGTTCATTTACAAGTTAGAAAACAACGTCAAGGAAAGAGAACAAACTTGTCTTGAAAAAGACAGACAACTCAGGAACAAAGAAAAACAACTCGAAGAAGAAAAACACCACTTAGAACAAGAACGCACCCGGAAGTTAAACAAAGCTACAATGCAGCAAAGCAAGACTACAGACTGGAGTTTGCCAATAATGCTGTTTGTAGCTTTGGTGTTGGTGGTACAGATATTTTACCCACTGCAAATAAACTAATAAATATGTACGGGGGAGACGAAGTATCGGCACTAGTGCTCGACATTGGGTCGCATCTAACTAAAGCTGGGTACGCAGGCGAAGATGCCCCAAGAGTAGTAGTGCCCTCTTACGTAGGTACAATCAGTTCTGACTCAGAGATGGACGTGGAAACTCAGTACTTCCCAGGAGACAAGTTGTACTTGCGCAGAGACTCCATGAAGGTCAGACCTGTTGTGCAAAACAAGTTTGACTGGGAACTAGTGGAACAACTCACGAAAGACTGCATCCAAAACGAACTTAAGTTAGAAACCAAAGACCACCCCTTCATAGTATCTGAACCAAGCATCCACGACAGAGAAACCCGGACTAAGTTCACTGAAATGATGTTTGAAAGTTTTGGAGTCCCTGCTTGCTACATAGTTAAGTCAGGAGTTTTGTCTTCGTTTGCTTCTGGACGCAGCACTTCTTTAGTTCTGGACTCAGGGGGCAACTTCACTTACTCAGTGCCTGTGCACGACGGCTACGTGCTGCAGAAAGGAATTCTGTGCTTCAACATCGGAGGCGAAACTATCACAACTAAACTTCAAGAAAACTTACAGTCGAGAGTGGCTGTTCGTCCTAACTACACATTTACGAAGCAAATCAAGTGCATGGTGGAGGCAGGCGAAACCACAGGAGCAATAGACTTTACCATAGAAGAACACGACTACCCCAACACAGACCCTAGTTTCCATGACTTTATGGTCAGAGAAATCGTTAGAGAAGTCAAGGAGTCTAGCTGCAAGGTTTCAGACACTCCTTACTCAGAAACAGGGTTCAGCAATGTGCCAGCAACTGCATACGAACTGCCTGACGGAGTTAACATTGAACTTGGCAACGAAAGATTTAGCATTCCGGAAGTGCTTTTTACTGGGGACGAGAAAACAGTGGGTTTCAGTGGTCTGCACCAAATGGTGTACGACTCCATAACTAGGTGCGACATGGACATTAGAAGGGAGTTGTACGGAAACATAGTAGTCACAGGAGGGAATTCTTTGTTTGCAGGAGTGACTGAGCGTCTCCAGAAGAAGATGAACGAACTGACGACTCAAAACATGAAAGTTAAACTCATAGCTCCCCTGTCCTCAATTGAAAGGAGGTTCAGTTCTTGGATAGGGGGTTCAATTTTGGCTTCTCTTGGGAGTTTCCAGCAAATGTGGATGAGCAAGCAAGAGTACGATGAACACGGGTCCTTCCTTGTAGAACGTAAATGTCCTTAAATAATGCACATTTCTTACTTGAGGAACTACACTCTTCTGGTCCAGGAAAGCCAAGCTTCCAGAGGGAAGAACCCCCAACTAGTTTTGGAGGTCCTCAAAAAGGACTCCGAGTCCAGACTACTTCAGTCCGAACTCCAGAGCCTCCAAAAAAGTTATAAAGACATCAACAAGTTAATAGCCACCAAGAAAAAGACCACCAGAGGCAAAGACCCCTGCACTGAAGAAGTCCAAAGTCTCACTGGCCTTAACCAAGAGATCCAGAACCTCAAGCACAAGGTTGAGTCTATGAAGGTTTCCATCAACTTACTTTTAGAAACTCTAGGCAACTTTGTGAGCAAGGATGTTCAGGAGACTGACTTAACTTGCAGAGAGTTTACTTCTGAACTTACTCTCCAAAAACCAGAAGGGACCCACTTCCGAAGAGGCAGAAGTGTTTCTGGAACCAAAACTCCTTTTCTTAGTGGAGAAGCTTACTTGAAACTCCAAAACTTAACTAGCTACTTCCTAAGTTGCTTTGCAGACTTTGAAACGGTGCAAGTTCCTGCTTTCATCCACAAAAAGCACAGAATCCAAACTGACTTTAAAGTAGGGACTGCAAACACCTCCTACAAGTTTAGTTTAGTGAAGTCGCCCTACAAGTCCTTAGCACTTATGCTTTCTAGAGAAAACATCAAAGACTTGCCCAAAAAGTACTTAGGGTACTGCCACTGCTTCCACAAAAACTCACAACAACTAAAACTAGATGTGCTGCTTGTTTGTTCGCCAGAACAGTCAAGTGACTTAACCCAGAACTTAGTGGAAACTATGGAGCAAGTCACCCAGAACTTAAAAATGCCCTACAAACTAGTTTTAGTGGGATCACGCAGACTCAAACTCCAAGAATCTAAACGCTACGAACTCCTTTCAGAACTTAAACTTTGCTCCTGCAGCAACCTTACAGACTACTTTTCACGCAAACTAGAAATAGCTTCGGGGTTTAAAAAGAACAGGTTCTACCCACACATAGTCAAGGGTTCTTTCAGAATTTACTCTTACTTAAACTGTCCAGTTGCCTTCTACTAATCTTGTCAGCTAGTCTAATAGGCTCAGGAACTCTGTAGAAGCAGCACCTTTTAACTACTTCAATGGCAGTTGCTAAGCAAACCATGTGACCCACACTCACAATCACAGGGTTAGTGGACTCTTCTGTGCATCTTAAAGCAGCTCCCCAAGTTTTGCCAGAGTTGCCTACAAGTTCTACATGCTCCCCAACTCCCAAACCTTTACTTGCTTGCTTAACTTTAAAAGCAGTGATTCCGTCAACGGCAAAAACAGTTTTGCCCACTCCTATTGTAGGAATTCCTGCCAAAACTCCTAAGTGAGATGCTAGTCCAAACCCACGTACATGCAAAATTCCGTTTCCGTCAACTAGAATTACTTGGGGCTGGATGGGACTTTCACTGATGAGTTGCAGAAGAGGGTCTACTTCCCTGAAAGCTAGGAACCCTGGTACGTAGGGAGTGTCCAAAGTTGCAGTTAGCAAAGCTGAGTGGAGAGTTTCGAAAGAGGGGTACTCTAGAATAACTAAACTAGCAATTGCCTTGGACCTGTCGTTTTTATCTGCTGAAATGTCGACTCCTCCAATATACTTAAGAGAGTCTGCAGACCACTCAAAGCAGTCCTCTTCACGCAATTGTTCTTTCAGACTGTGTTGTTGTCTGTGTGGAAGTTACTGTTCCCATACAGACAGTAGTTCTGGGTCTACTTGTTCAAGTAAAGCAGAGTACTTAGACTTTCTGTTCTTTGCTGGGGACATGTTATTATTATTCATTTTGGAAGAAAGGAGACCTTAAAGGAGAAAGGGCTGTTGAAGGAGTTTGTTTGTACAAACTGAGCCCCGAAATGGGTCTTAGTGCATTGGGCACACCAACCGTGCTGGGTCGTTCCTTCTCTTCAAGTACAGCTTCCAGAATCTTACACTGGATTTCAATCATTTCTTTGCGGGAGTAAGACTTGCCTAAGTACTTTACAGGAGAAGGGTAGTAGGCAAGACAAGCCATTTTGAAAGCAGAAGTGATGCTGGAGGAGTTTCCTGAGCAGGACAAACAACTCCTTTCTAAACTAACTGGGGCCCTTCCGCTTTTGGTAGTAGGTCGTGACTTTAAGGGAGTGGACTTCTGCCCAATTAAAGAAATAGACTCTTTGTCAGCTTCATCTTGCCCAAGGAGTTTGCAGGTGATTTTGGACACTTGGACTACGTTGTCTAGCCCCCTTTTTAAGTCTACTATGTGTTGGTGCAAACTAGACTTTTCTTGGGTGATGTTGTCGATGTTGGACCTAAGGAGTCTGATGTTGGTGTTGATGTCACTTAAGTCTCTTTTTCTTTGAGAAACTAAGGCTGAGCACTCACTGCTGAACTGGTCTGTTCTCAGTTCTAGTTCTTGTAGTTTTTTGTTGACTTGGTTCTGGAACTCGTTGTGGTCTTCTGCAAAAACGTAAAGTTCCAGGGTTTGGTTTGTTTCTTTCTGAAGCTGCTGAAGTTCCTGCAGCTGGTTCTGGAGAGCTGTGATGCTTTCAGTTTGTGCTTGGGTTTGGTTTCGGGAAGTCTGGTCTTGGGTGGTTTGGTAGTTCTTGATTTCTTCTATGGCTTCTTTAAGTTCGTCAATCTTTGTGTAGAGTTCGTGGGACTGGGGAATCTCCACTGGTTTTCCAGACTCAGACTCAGACTCAGAAGAAAGCACCTTGATGGAGTAGTTTCCTTCTTCTTCAGAGTCCAGGTCTTCTTGAAGTGTTTCTTCACTTTGGTTTTCCAGGAACGCTTCCTGGGCTTGGTACTCAACGGATAGCCCCTCTTCTTGGTCTTCAGTTAAAATGTAGTCCCTGGCAGAGTTGCCTCCCGAGTCAGCTATGGAAGAATGCGAATTCTTAGAAGGTTTTCTTTTAGAGCGGTTTGAGAGCAACTGGGAAAGGGACGACTTACTTGAACCAGGAGTGACTTGAGGTCTTTGTACAGGAAGTGGAGTTTCTATGATTTCTTGTGCTCTCTGGACCAGTTGCTGCATGCAGGTGCGTATTGACTCAGGGAGTTTGGGAGTGTTTAGTTCAGAGAACTTTTTTTGCTCAAACTCTGCTAGGTTCCTTAGAGAGTGGGGATCGTTGATTGAGTTGTGGAGAAACTCACTTATGGTCATGTTCACGTTGGCGATGTTGTCATGGGAGACGTACTGTTTTAAGTTTTTGAGTTTTTCTTGAATTTTGCTGTCGAACTTTATGCACATGTTTCTGATTCGGTCGACTTCTTCTTTGGAGCTTTTGCGGTGAGTCCTTATAGTTTTGGTTATGGACTTGACTTGGTCCTTGAGTTCATTTATCATGTGTTCGGACTTTTTAGTGATGCCGTCGAGTTCAGTGATGTCGTTGTTGATGTTGGGGAGTCTTTGTTGTATGTTTGCAACCTTTTCCTGGAGTTTGGAGACTTCGTTGGTGAGTTGGGTAGTTTTGTGTTTGGTGTTTTCTCTCAAAGCTTCCACTTCTTGGTTGAAGCTGTTTTCGACGTCTACAATCTTGGAAGAGGCGTCGTTGAGTTCTGACTTGTGGAGTTTCCTTTGTTGGTCGAGCATGCTTATAGTTTCATCAGTGTGTGATAGTTTTTTTTCAAAAGTTTGGACTTGAGTCATTACGTACTCTCTGTCTTTTTTGAAGTTTTCTCTCATAGACCCAATGTAGGACTCGAACTCTATGATTTTGGCAGAGTACTTGTCGATGATCTCTGTTTTGGATTCGAGTCGGTCCGTCTTCAGAATTACTTCTTCAATTCTTTTGTGGGTTTCTTCTGAAGTTTTAGCTATCTTTTCTATTTCTTCGTTGTTAGTTAGAGTCCGTCTGATGGTGGGCTCGATCAGTTCGGACACGAGTTTGCGCACCCTAGTTTCCAGATTATACCATAAGTTTTCCTCCATATAACTGTTTATGATGAAGCCAGGCGATGTGTCTGTTAAAGTCATGAACCACGACTTCCAAAAACTCAGCGAAAGCAACTCCATGAGTAGGGCTTCAAGTACTGCTTCGTTTTCAAGGTTTGCCCCTTTTAAGAAGCACTTCACTGAAACCAATGTGCTCTACGCACTTCAAGAAAACCCTAAACTAAGAACTAGTCCTAGAAAACCCAAGTCTTTGAGAGCGTTTAGGCCGAAACATCCTCAGAGGAAAGTTACTGTGGTTAACATCGATCCGATTTTTCCTAAACGCGGAAGCTTGAACGACCAAAGGATTCTCGAAGAAAAGGCGCAACAGTTTTTATCCAGACAGAACTTATGGTCTACTTACTACTTCCCCAAAATAAAAACTACTACTAATTTGGAAGCGAGAAGCGAATCCAAAAACAGTCCCCCTGCTCTTAACTTAAAGTCGAAACTCAAAAACAACTACAAAAGAGTCAACATAAAAAACACCGGCACCAGCACTGACTCCCGAAACAAAAGTCCTGAAGAAAAGTTGCCTAAGCAAATAAAGGTGTTCACTCAGAAAAAGTCAGTCTTTCATGGAAAAAGAGCACTTTTGTAACTAAACCTTTCATAATTAAACTTATAATGGACAAACTTGAAAAAAGCATTGTAGCATGGGTAAGTCTTACTTAGTTGAATAATAACCAACTTTCTGCCAAGTGCACACAAATATCAGAGCTGTCAGATGGAGTCCTGCTTTACGAACTAATGTCTCAAGTGTAAGGACTAACATAGGTCCCCTGAAGATTTCGACCTTAACTGCATTTCTTTCGACGCTCACGAAAACTGGGCTTTGAAGTTAGCGAACCTAAGGCGGCTTAAAAAGTGCTTGGACAGTTACATCTCTGAAGTACTGGAAATCTCGTGTGAGAAGTTCGAGCACGTGAGTTTGGGGAACATTGCTAGGAACGAGTCCGAAGAAGATATTCTCCACATGCTGGAAATGGTTATGTACGCAGTTGTGAACTGCCCCCAAAAAGAAACCTACGTGCACAGAATCATGGAGTTGGACGTGGAGTGCCAGACCCAGTTGATGTTTTTCATCCAAAGAGTTCTGGGCAAGGACGAAGAAAACCCCCTCAACGACAGTGACTCAGAACTCCCTGAAAGGGAAGTCAGGATGCTCCGCAAAGAAAAACGCCGACTTACTTACCAAATCCAAAAGATGTCCCACGAACTCGAGTCAATTGGCAACGTTAAAGAAAAACTAGTCAACGAGAAAGAAGAACTTAAACTCCAAAACACTGACTTGCAAAGTGAACTTAGTCGCAGGTCGCCTAAAACCCAGCCTTCTGAAGTTTCCAGAGAGCTCGAAACCCAACTTTCCCAAAAAGAACTCCAACTGGACCAACTCAAAAACAACTTCAACGAAATCAAAAAGCAGTACGAAACAGAAATAGCAAGTCTTAGGGACGAACTTGACGTAGCTAACTCCAAACTGCACAACCTGTACGCCAGCGAAAAGACACTCAAACAGTACAAAAAGAGACTAGAACAGATGGGGAGCATGAAAGCGAAAATGCAGGAACTGCAAAAAAACAACGAACAGATGCAAGAAAAAGTGCACAAACAAAGTTTGGAACTAGGAGAAGTAGTTAAGTTAAGACAACAACTCCAACAAACCAAAGAGTCCTTGGCTAAGGAAAGAGAAAAGTCAGGGTCTCTGCACTTCCAAATCGAAAACAAAGACAAACAACTGCGCAAACTGGGCAAAAACAACGCTGAACTGGAAGAAAAACTCAAGTTTTCCGAAAACCGAATCCAGGACTTCCAAAACGAACTTGATAAAAAGGGGTATGAGTCGCCCAACACTAGCGAAGACTCCTTTTTCTGCAACAAAGGATTTGACGAAGAAATCCAAAAAGAAATGTCTAGGAAGTCCAGCATGCGGGCTCTGCGCCCCGCTACTCCGAGCTCGCTGGACCAACTAGAAACTACTCTCAAAGAAAAACACCAACTGCAAGAACTACTCCAACACAAAAAGGAAAAGTATGAAGAACTCAAAGAAAGAAACGCCATGCTCTACGATGAAATGAGGCAAAAACTCATTGAAGCCCAAAACAGATCTGCTGACCTTTCCAAAAAGAACCAAGCCCTGACTTCCCAAATTGAAGCTTTGTCTAAAGACTTGTCAGACACCAGGAATCAAAGCTTCAAGTACCAACAAGTAGTTTACGAACTCGACGAAGTAAAGTCTTCCAAAGAACAACTACTAACTGAAATCAAAAAACTCTACCAAGACAAAGACGACATATACAAAAAGTACATCCACTCCAGAGAAGAATGCGCTTCTTTGCAAAACCAACTCCACGACAAAGCCCTTTCGGACCGAGACACCCAGTTGGAAGCCAAACTTTTGAAAGACCAAATAAAAGCACTTACTCAAAAAGAGTCCTTGTCTAACTCCGAACTCAACAAACTCAGAAAAAGAAACCGAGAAACCAGTGAGGACTACCACGTCAAGTTCAACGACCTTGAAAAAGAATGCGTGAGTTTGAAGTGCGAAAACCAAGGCCTGAAACTCAAACTCAAAGAAAAAGACTCAAGAATGCAAGAAATCATCAAAGACAAAAACTACACCATCTCGATCCTGAAAGACCAGCACAAAGAAGTTCTGGAAAAACTCAAACAAGAAAACGACTGGAAAATCCAACAAATGGTAGGACAGACTGAAGAAGCCCTGAACAAACTCCAAAAAGAAAGGGAAGAACTGGCAGCTAAACTCCAGTTCGAAAAACAAAACACCTTTGCAGAGTGGAAAAAAACCTTTGGCTCCGAAAGTAATGTAAATAATGAAGAAGTCAACAGCCTCAAAAAAGAACTCAAGAAGAAGGACAAGGACATCGAAATCCTCATGAGGGCCAACGACGACATCAAAAAGGCCTGGAAAGAAGCTGCCAGAACCCTCAAAGCAGTCTGGAAGGAAATCGGCAACGAAACCAAACGCATGGAGTACGCTACTAAGCATAGATTTAATTAACTGTAGATTTAGCCACAGGAACTACTTGGCCTTAGGTCAGACAAGGTTTTCATCACTGAGTGTGAGTATATTAAAGTCATCACAGTTAATTATTGCCATTAAATAGTTAGGTAGAGTAACTCATCACTAGCAGAGTCTGATTAACTCATCATGACAAATAATAAATATAACAATAAAATGGAAAAGCAAGTAAGGAACGTCAGAAAAAGAAGTGCAGGCTCCATGGACGAAGCTAGCAAAGTTGTAAACAAGCACAAACAAGAGTTCCCCAAACAAAGGCAACAAAGACTCTCCAAAGCCAGAGTCAGACAGGAAGTGCTTGAGGAACTCGAACAACAAAGGTCTAGGTCCCAGTCTACTTAAGCTGTAAATAACTATAAATAACTAAAATGAAAAGGTCAAGTAAAAAGAAATCAGAACTAGGTTCCTTAGTGAACTTTTTAGGAGGCGCCTTGGTAGGAATAGGTGCACTGTACCTGAACAGAAAAAAAATAGCCAAGTACTTCCAACAAGAAACCCTTTGTAAAGAACCTACTCCTCAGACAACTGAGACCCCCGACTCAGAAATAGAAGCCTTTCTGTGCCCGATTTCGCAAGAACTAATGAGGGACCCAGTAGTTACTCCTTACGGGCACTGCTACGAGAGGAAAAGCATCGAAGACTGGCTGGAAAAAAGCAACTCGTGCCCTTTGACTGGCAAAAAACTTTCAAAGGAAGACCTTATTCCAAACTACTCGATGAAAAACGCTATAGAACAGTACTTAGGAGTAAAAAGTAAATAAATGTCTGAGTTCAACCTTGAGAAACTGCTTGAGCACCTAATGCAAGCTCAGGCCCCCGGAACAGACATTGACCACCACCAGTTTTGCCAGGCCATTCTAGAAATCACCCACTCACTTAGTTTCTTAGGAAGGGCAATGTCGATGGCTTTCTCTGACATTCACTCCAAAGCCAACATTATTCTGTCCAACTTCGAAAACACAAGTGCTGCCAACCTCAAAGAAATGGTTATGCTTGAACTTAACTCTGAAAAACTCAAAGAGCACTCCAAACAGAACCCTTCAACTGCGCGCACAGTTCTAAGACTGATGTGGTTTTTGGACTTCCTCAGCATGTTGCTGAGCAACTTAGTTAACCGGAGGGACTGGAAGATGTCTAAGTGCTGTGGAGAAGCCTACAAACAAGCACTGGCACCTCACCACAGTTGGAAGATTAGAACAGCAGCTAAGTTAGGGATAAAAACTTTGCCTACTCGAGAAGTTTACTTGAAGAACCTACTTTCTCACGAAGACCCTGAACTCCAGTCAAGGCAACTCTGGAGCATTCTGGAAGCAATCCGTCCCATAAAGGACACGTTATGGGAGTTTTACACTGAGCAAGGTTTAACTGAGCTGCCTTAGTTAATTATTTTTTTTGTAAAGTTAAGTGGTGGGACCCAGTGCTGGCTACTGGAGGGTTCTTTTTACACTTTTCGCGGATGATTTTGGTGATTTCCTGGACCATAGTGCCTTTTTGCTCTAGGGTGTACTCTTCTCTGAAGAAGAAACCCACACTGAACTCCAGAGCTTTGAGCCAGAACAACACTAAACCTTCTGCGTAGTTCTCTGCGTCCCTGTTTTGTTCGAACTCTTCAAAGTGAGGCATCTTCACTTCGAACTCTTTGTAAGAAGTAACTTCGAACAACTCACTTACTTCTTGGAGAGTTTCGTCTATTTCTTCTTTGGTCCTGAAGTGGGTTCGGTAGCCAAAGCGCTTGAATTCCTGGGGCAGAATCCCTTTGTTCAAGGCTTCCATTACGCTTTCGTTCACTAAGTCAAAAACATTGTTTTGAGACACTTCGCCAAGTACGTCGAAATAAAGCATCCCTCCAGGAATGAGTTCTCTGTGCTTCATCATCAGGAAATCCACTAAGGCCTCTTTGGCTTCAGTTTTTCTCTGGCTAATAGTAGTTGGGTCCTTCGAAAGGCTTGGGAAGAAGTGGTCTGACGCAGCTTGTGCTACGTCTACTCCAGACAGTAAGTGCGACACGTACTGTATGCTGACACTTTCACAGGCAAATATTTGCCTTCTGTAGTCTCCTGAAGAAAACAGAGTGTACATCCTAGGCAGATGGGAGTAGGACTCTGGGTCGTCGTGCATGATTTTGAGCATGTTGGTAAAGTTGTTCATGGGGTAGTCCAGTCTCACCACTTCTATTTCGCTGTCAGAGTGTTCTCGGAAGTCCCTGAGTGCCCTGGAGATTCCTAACAGGGAAAACCTTCCACCTTCTAAGTGGTAGTCTACAAGTCGAATGGGCTTCTGGATACTTTCTACACACTTTAAACACTCCAGAAGTTGGGGAACTCCTTTTATAGAGTAAGCTGATAACCAATGTTTTGAGTGGTGAATTAGCATTTTTATTAGTTTTTGAGTTTTTGGCGATTCTTTTCCAAAAGGTACTTAATGCTGGGGTCTTCTAAGATGGAAGCTCCGTGTTTTTCTTTGAGTGAGTTTTTAACTGAGTCTTCAGAAGCTGGTTCACTTGGAGTGAAGTCGTGACTTTCTTCGAGGTGTTTGGTTTCTTCTACGAGTTTTTCTAGGTCATTAAGTCTGGTACTGAGTTCAGACTCTATTTTCCTAGCTGCTTCAGAGTAGTTTTGGGTAAGTCGGGAGTCACCAAGCAATTCTTCGACTTTAGTGACTCTTTGGTCTGCACTTAGTATTCTTTGGTTGAGGTTCTGCACTTGGGTGTCCAGAACTGCTGAGTCCTTACTTGAAACTCCACAGCCCATAATATATTACTTAACTAGTCCCAAATCTTAATCAGGCCGTCCCACCCACAACTAGCAATTGTAGAGGAAAAAATAGGGTGCCAGTCCACTCCCAAACACACGTCTTGGTGGGCTTCTAAAGTTCTGTAGTTCCTAGCTGTTTTCCAGTGCCAAAACCACATTTTCCCATTAGCGTCGCCACTGCACACGTATTGTCCGTCTGGAGACAAAGCAATCGCGCAGCCGTAACCTTTAGAGTCGTGGCCTGTGAACTTTTTGCGTCGGTTCATGCGGAAACCTCCCCTAGCTTCAAAGACCACTATGTTGTTGTCTAAGCACTGCCCCAGGAAATGCCTAGAGCTGGGGTGCAGACTTGTGTAGGCCACTGCGTGCAAACTAGGCTCTGAAATATGTTTAGCTACGATGGGATTGCCAAACTCCCACAAAAACACTTTTTTGTCGTCAGAGCAAGAAATGAACTTGCGGTTTTCGTCTACAAAGCAAACTGAATTCACAGCCCCTAAGTGTTCTTCGTAGGTTTGGACTTTTTTGCCTGTGTTGGTGTCGTACTGGACGATGTTCCTGTTTGCAGTGCCTGTAACGAAAGCAGTGTTTTTGTCAGGGTCTGGGTTGAACCGAATGCAGTAGGGGATTTTCCGGCAAGTAAAAGTGCAAAGCACTTTGCCTGTTTCGGTGTCCCAAAGCCTTATAAGGCGGTCGTAGGAGCAAGACAAAAACTGAGTTCCGTCGTAGTTCCAGCAAATGTCCCTTACCACGTTGGAGTGTCCTTCGTAAGTCTGTATGCACTTCCTTTTCCCAGTTGCACTCCAGATCTTAACTGTGTTGTCTAAACTTGCACTTAAAAGTAAGTGTCCGTAAACTGGGTAGAACTTAACAGCCTGCACAGCTTGAGTGTGGCCGTGTAGCACCTGGACGCATCTTTTGGGCAAGTAAGCTTCGTGCAAGTCATCAGGTTTTAAGTCAGTAGGTGGAAAGACAAAACTTCTTCCCTGGTAGTCTCTAAACTCTTCGCCGTGGAAGGTGGCTTTGGGTTCTTTTAGTGTAATTTCAGAGGACTCGTAGTCTGGGTAAGTGGGTAATTGTTTATTTTCTTCCAAAACTTTGACTCTTCTTTGTTCCTTTAAGTCGAGTTGGGCTTTTTGTTCAGAAGAAATTTCTTGAAACCTGCCCTCGTAAAGGGACTCTTCGCCTGAGTACATTGCCCAGGGCCCTGTGAACTGGGAACTCCCGGGGTCTTCGTTCTTAGCTCTGGTCTGTTTAAGAGTTTGTTTGTACTCTCTTTGGGTTTTTGTCGGTTTTTGGTAAACACTGCGCCACTGAGTGTGGAGGTTGGGGTTGGATAGCGTGAGTTGGGAAGTGTCTGAAGGGTCAGTGGCATAACCATAGTTCTGCAAAGTGTAAAATTGCTTGTTGAATTCGTACTTGGAATAAGATGTGCACTGGAGGTTGGAAGGCTGTTCTTGGGGAGTTTCTGGGAGGCTGAATGGAACCTCAGGAGCTAAGTTTACTTTTAGACTAGGTTCACTTTCTGGGTCACTTGAAGACATATTATTAGTAATCTTCCCTACGAACATGGAGATGAGTTTAAACATCCAAGGCCGAAACGTTGAGGTGTCTCACCAGTTGTCAGAAGAACTCTACATCTGCCAAGACACCACTTCCCCAATATCTTACTTACTTAAGTCAGTTCCTTCCCCTTCCATCCACAGAAAAAGACTCCTGCAGAACGAAGTCCACCTTCTAAAAGAACTGAATCCCCACCCCCACATTATTTCACTGCAAGCAGTCGCCACCCAACCTTTCATGATGCTTTACGAGTTCTGTACACACACACTGGCTGACAAGCGACCTTCAGACCCACTTAAGGCACTCTACCAACTTTCAGTGGCAGTCAAGCACATGCACTCTAGGTCAGTTCCTATTCTCCACAGGAACCTTGTGCCTGAAAACGTTTTTGAACTAGAAGGGTGCTTTAAAATCAGTGGGTTCGAGCACAGTACTGAAATGTACGCTAACTTGACTGAAATGGAAACAGGTGGAGAAGGAGGAGACCCCAGGTGGAAGGCACCTGAGATGCTGGACATGAATCCTCATTTGTCCTTAGACACCAAAGTGGACATTTGGGGGCTGGGGATGCTTCTGTACTACATGGTGTTTGAAAAAGTACCTTTTGAAAACCAAGAAGCCCAAAAGGAAGGGAAGTTTGAAATTAGTCAAGAAGTTCCTTGGAAAATAAGGGACTTATTGGGCATGATGCTTAACCCCAACCCTTCTACAAGGGCTGACATTGAAAACATTCTAAGTAAGTTCGAAGAGCAAAAGCCGCAAGGTTTGGAAAGCTGCAAACTGTGTTGCTTTAAGTCTAGAGGACTTTACAGGTTCAAGTCTGGCAGGTCCACTGTGAAGTTGATTCGCAACTTTGTAAATACAGGAAGAGATGCATTTTTGAAAAAATTAGTGGAAAAGGCCTGGGCCAAAACCCAAAAGATTCCAAAGTTTTACTCCGAAATAATGAATTTGCAAGGCCTCGAGAACCCTCAGTACAGACTAAAGGCTTGTTTGCTGCTTTTTAGTTACTTGCAAGACGGGCCTTTGCTAGTCTATGAAAGCAGGCCAGGAGTGATTGAAGTAGTTAACTACATAGAGTCCTACTGCTGCGTCAGGCCCGGGCACCCTCTTAAAAATGACCTTTTCCGCAGAATGACCAATGCACTTGCTTCAACTATCAAAGAAAAGTACTACATCACCAATGAAAACATGGCTGTTCTGAACGGAAGGTTTGTGATCAAGCAAGAAAACTTCCAAACCTTGTCTAGAGAAGGCAGTATTCGGCTGCTTGAACAGTTGCTTAGTTACTGGAACTTACTGATTAAGTCCCAAGAAATACTTGCCCAGAAGTCCGCTTTGGACGAGTTGCGCAGAACACTGAGGTACTCCTTGATCAAAGAGCAAGTTCGGTTGTTGGAAGTTGTGAACCCCCACATCCAAATGCTTCCAGATTACAAGTCCGAGTACCTCAAGGTGTACCACAAAGCCAAAACTTTGTTTGAACTTGACAGGCAGTGCATGCCGCCCTGTCCAGTTTCAATTGAATCTTTTCCTGAGCTTTTGATAGACAATCCTTTGTCCCAGGTTTCAGAGAGTTCAGTTAGTTTGAACGAAACTGAAGAAGTGGAGCAAACCCAAGAGTCGCCTTACTACTCTCTCCAACAAGGCTTCAGTCCCATGACACTTCAGCAGAACCTAGGACAAGAAGGACCCAACTCCAATCTTTTCCAGTGCGAACTCATTGACCTTTCCCAAGAAAGCGTATCTAACTTTAAAAAGTTCGTAAACAAGTCCCTGGAAAACTGGGAAATCGATATCAACGAAGTCAAAAAAATCAGGCAAATTGGAAAAGGAAGCTCTTGTGAAGTCTGGCTTGGAGCTTACCGCAAAACCCAGGTTGCTATTAAGCAGCTGAAGCAGGTAGAGTCTGGGAACTTAAAAGAGTTCGGAAGAGAAGTAACTATAGTTGCTAAACTAAGACACCCTAACTTGGTGCTTTTCTTGGGTGCTTACTTAGGGAACCCTCTCACTATAGTTTCTGAGTATTGTTCTGGAGGGGACTTGTTCCACCTACTTCATAGAAAAAAGCAAGTATTTATTTCTTGGGAACAAAAACTCAAAATGTGCTCAGACATAGCTAGGGCGATGAACTTCTTGCACAGCCACTCCTTTATTCACAGAGACCTTAAGTCACTTAACGTGCTGCTTGACTCTCCACTCCAGCATGTAACTGACCAAGTCAACCTTAAAGTAAGTGACTTTGGGTTGTCTAAAAGTTACACTGAAGAAATGTACATGACTGGGTCTTTAGGAACTTGTCACTGGATGGCTCCTGAAGTACTTACTACTAGCAGCTACACTCTTAAAGCAGATGTTTACTCCTTTGCTATAGTGATGTACGAAATCATCACACGGGAAGTGCCTTACAAAGGACTTAGTCACGAAGAAATTAGGGACAAGGTATTGAATGGCCACGAACGCCCTGACTTAGAAGTAATCCCTCCTAACTGTCCTAAAGCCTTGCTCAAGCTAATGGGCATGTGTTGGAGAAGCGACCCTGACAAGCGCCCTCACTTCAGTGCAATTGTGGACTTGCTAAGTGCAATCCAACCTCCTAAGAATTAAATGGTTTTGTAACTAAGGATTTCTGATAAATGGAGTCATTCAGAAAGAACAAAGGCTTTTTGTCAACTTTGATAGAAGAAGCAAATATAGAAGTGGACCTTCGAGAAGCCAAACAAGTGCTTAAGTCGTTTATGAGGAAACCTCACAAGCTGAAGGAAAACATAGAGAGTGTGGACTACGACAAGGAAAAGTCCTACCAAATTCTTTCAGCCACTCCTCCTTTTTGCTACTTAGGAGAGTCTGACAGGGACTTTCTCCTCAAGAACTCAACTTTTATGAAGTGCAGGAACCCCAACGACATTATATGTTCAATCAACGGAGACTGCACCCTGAGGTGCGGAGTAGTTATTGAAGGAAAGGCCTTAGCCCTAGACAAAGACCAAACCTTCACTGAAGCCCTTCTGCCTGGTGACTCGTTTGGAATTGACTCTTGTCTTTTTGGAAACAAAAAGTACTTGATAGCTAACGCAGTCCCTGACTCTATTTACTTGATGATTGAAGCCCAAGTTCTGCTTAGAATAATTGTTCCTGAAACTCAGTTTTCAGTGATGATTTCCCGGAACTTAGTTAACAAGATGCATATCTTTCTGCCTCTCCACAAGTTCAAAATGTATGTGACAGAAGGAGCCCAGAGTGGGGAAATTGAACTCAAGCCTTTGGTGAAGATCTTCAAAAGAATGGAGTCTTCACTCCACCCTAAAGCCAAGTCTAAAGAAATTGACTTCTCAGCCTGGAAGTACGCTATCAGAAGACTTCCTGACGAAATCACCAACACATTTATATACCATGCTACCACTAAACTTCAGGAGTACCTTAAAAGTCCTCACTTGCTGTCCCCCGTAGGTAGTTCTGCAAGGGCCCGCACTGTGTACCGGATTGTCCATGGCAAAAACATAGTTATTTTAAGGGAACTTGAGTCTGACTTAATGGACTTTTTGTCCAACATCTGCATCCACATTATAGAAGCCCGCAAACTTAGACACTTAGTTCAGTCGCACTCTGTGATAAGCACTATCTTGACCACTAGGGACTACACCCAACTGCCTGTTTCCCAAGAAATCATTGAAGGCCTCAGGGACCTTTGGCCTGAAAACACCTCTGAAAAACTGATTGAAACCTTTGTACACCACGAGGATTACAAGGTTACAGTGAACATTCCAGAGTGCCACTTGTCTGCTGACTCAAGTGAGAGGTGGGCTAGAAGACTTTGGCAAGGATGCCAAGAAGCCTTAGGTTTGGGGTGCATGAGTGTTGCTGAAGCCATTAACAAAGGGCTTACTGTAGACGTTATTCAAGGAAGCACTAGAACCCTTATGAACTGCATCAGTCCTTACTTGTTTGAGTCTAAAGAAAAGATCGAAGCTTGGTTCCAGAGTTCGGGAATCACTCTTAAAACTAAGGAGTTCTCCAACGAAACAGACAAACTTGCAGCTATGGGCTACTACTACTTCAAAGCGTTTCCCGAAGAAGCTCAAATCAGGGCTCAAAAAGAAGCTGAAGCTGGAATCTTTAGAATTGAAGAAACTGAAATGACAGGAGTCAAAGTGCTGCTGGTCAACATCAGTAAGCTAAACCCAGAACTATCAGACCCCAGCTTCGTTCCTGAGCCAAGAGGTCCCATGCACTTGCTTGTTAACTTAGGATACACTTTTGGCAAGCAGTGCAGCGATATTGTGGTTTGTCTTAACCTTTTGTTTGGTAAATCAGTGAATTCATACAACATCATCGGCAAAGCTGGAGGACTTCAAGGAAAACGCACTGACATCTTAGTAGCAACTAAGTTCTATGATGATTCAACTAGTGTAGTTACTAGAGCAAACCCCAATGGAGTTGACCCCCAAAAATTAGCCCAGATGGGGAACTGTGGAGTGCACGTAGGTCCTATGCTTACTGTAGCAGGAACTGTTTTGCAGAACTCTACACTACTAAAGTACTACTTGTACTTGCAAGGCTGTGTAGGACTTGAAATGGAAGGCTGCTTCTTCGCCCAGGCAATTCAGCAAGCGATTGACTCGGGATTTATTTCTAAAAGCATCGCAAGTAGGTTTTTATACTATGTTTCGGATTTGCCACTTGACCCTGAATCTAACTTGTCCCAAGAAGAAGGAAATGTTTCTTGGGACGAAGGAATTCCAGCTATGAATGCGGCTACTAGGCACTGCCTGCAACTTATATTTGAAACCCAAGAAGTTGACAACCTTGAGGACTTTAAACTCGAAGTTACTCAGTTCCTCCGAGAACAAGAAAAAGTAGCTGTCATCACTTCTGGAGGCACTTCAGTGCCCTTGGAGGCAAACACTGTTAGGTCAATTGAGAACTTTTCAACTGGAAAAAGGGGAGCTGCTAGTGCTGAGTACTTTTTGAAGAAAGGTTACAGTGTGCTTTTCTTAAGCAGAGACATTTCCCAGAAACCCTTTGTGAGGAAGTTCACTCAGGAAAACCTAGTTAGTTCAAGGGACTTGCAATTAGATGCCAGTTTAACAGAGCTGCGTCACTACCAAGACTCCAAGAAACTGCTGATTCTGAACTTTTTGAGTGTCAAAGAGTACCTGAGCAAAATAGAAGCCATTGCAAGCTGTGCTAAGCCTTTCCAGGAAAAAGTGGTGTTTTTCCTTGCGGCTGCAGTCAGTGACTATACTTATGAAAAACCTTCCCTCCACAAGATCAAGAGTGATGAGTCCAGTCTCCAGCTTGACCTGACCCAAGTTCCTAAAAAGCTAGGAGTCTTTAAGTTCTATTGTCCTAAGTCACTTGTGGTTTCTTTTAAACTTGAAACAAACCCTGCTGAGCTGGGTAAGAACTGCCACGCTGCAATTTATAAGTATGGAGTAGACCTAGTTGTTGGCAATATTTTGGAAACTAGGGAAAACACTATTACTTTAGTAGATAGAACTAGCTCCACTACTATTGACAAGGAAGGCGAAGACATTGAAGAGCAATTGGTTTCAACCATTATTTCAAAGTACTGCTAGCTAGATTAACCACTTTTAACTTAACTATTGAATATTTTGCGAAGGAGTACTTGGGACTCCTGGGGACCTGTGTGGGAAATCATTTTGGCAAAGAGTTTGTTGGGGTCTTGGGCTAGT
>PR_CR_10_Liq_1_inCRDRAFT_1000707_pt1 | contig 20303 bp, 24 predicted proteins | sample PRCRCaboRojoPR_3_FD_10241 | JGI IMG/M metagenome (IMG submission 10241)
GCCACGACGCAGAAATTCGCGACCGTGATCGAGAACATGGTCTACGACCCCGAGACCAAGGATCTCGACTTCGAGGACGACACGCTGACGGCGAACATGCGCTGCGCCTACCCGCTGCACTACATCTCGAACGCCTCCGACACGGCGCTTGGCGGGCATCCGCGCAACATCATCATGCTGACTTGCGACGCCTTCGGCGTGCTGCCCCCGATCGCGCGGCTGACCCCGGCGCAGGCGATGTATCACTTCCTGTCGGGCTTCACCTCGAAGGTGGCGGGCACCGAGCGCGGCGTGACCGAACCCGAGCCGACCTTTTCTACCTGTTTCGGCGCCCCCTTCATGCCGCGCCGGCCCGAGGTCTACGGCAAGCTTCTGCGCGACAAGATCGCCCGCCACGGCGCGACCTGCTGGCTGGTCAATACCGGCTGGACCGGCGGCGCCTACGGCACCGGCTCGCGGATGCCGATCAAGGCCACCCGCGCGCTTCTGTCGGCGGCGCTCGACGGCTCTCTGGCCGATGCCACGTTCCGCAAGGATCCGAATTTCGGGTTCGAGGTTCCGATCGAGGTCGAGGACGTGGCCGATATCCTGCTCGACCCGCGCCGGACCTGGGAAGACCAGGACGCCTATGACGCGCAGGCCCGTAAGCTGGTGCAGATGTTCGCCGACAACTTCGCGCAGTACGAGGCCCATATCGACGACGACGTGAAGGCCGTGGCGATCGGCTGACGGCCCGGCGCCCCCGCAGCCCGGCGGGGGCCCTCTAGCCGAGGATGGCGCGGCGGATCAGGTTCAGCCCGGCGACCGCCAGGACGATCAGCATGACCCGGCGGAACACCACGATGTCGATCCGGTCATGCAGCCGGAACCCGACCCATAGCCCCGCCAGCCCCGGCAGGATCAGCAGCGCCGAAAACGGGATTGTGGCGGCATTCAGGATGCCGGAGTTCAGATGGGCGACGGCCAGGAAAAACGACCCCAGCAGGTAGCACACGCCCTGTGCCCGCACCAGTTCGGCCTTCGGCATGTCGAGCGACAGGAAATAGGCGACAACCGCCGGCCCCCAGCTGCCCGACACCCCGCCGAAGAATCCCGCGATCAAGGCCGCGGCAATTTCGCTCAGCCGGCGGTACCGCGCCGGGAAGACGAGCTTGCGGCCCGAAAGCTCGATCAGCGCGTAGCTGAGCACCGGGATCCCCATCAATGCGTAGAACAGCTCTTTCGGCAACGCGGTCACGGTCTGGGCCACGACGAGGATCGTCGCCACCAGGATCAGGTTCAGGCGCCAGAAATCCCGGAAGGTCGACAGCGCCGCCGACAGGCCGCCCTTGAGAGACTGCGCGACATTGGTCACCAGGGTCGGCAGGATCAGCCCCGCCAGCGCCAGTTCCGGCGACAGGAAGGAGCCGAGTCCGCTGAGGATGATCATCGGCATCGCGAAACCGACGACCCCCTTCACCACGCCGGCCAGAACGGCCACGAGCAGCGCCAGGCCGAGCATCGAGGGGTCCGTGACGGCCAGTCCGCTCATGCGGCGGTCCGACCATTGACGGCGACAGCTGCAGGGACATATTTGTGCGCTGGAAAATCAGGAACGGCAGTTTTATTGCGCTGCATGTGCGAAACCGATATAGGCGGTGCAGCATAACCGAGACAGGAGGGCCGACTCGTGCCGCATGATGGACAGGACAAGCAGATGACTGCCGGGAAGGCAAGCGAGGGGGCGCTTCTGCCCGACCTGCTGAAACTGACCGGTGCGGCCATCGCCCCCGCCGAAACGCTGCTGGACCGCGCCACCGAAGGGCTGCGCGCGGAGGTGAGCGAGGGTGACCGGGTCTCGGGCCGGCTGCTGGAGGAAAACCAGGTCGCGGCGCACGGGCTCGCCTGGCTGGCCACCTACGTTGAATCGCTGCGCCAGATGCAGGGCTGGGCCGAACGGCTGGAGGCCGAGGGCCGGTTCGGCGAGATCGAGCAGCTGATCCACCAGATCGCCTTCGGCGAGTATCTCTGGCAGATTTATGGCGGCATCCCGATGAGCCAGGGCGAGATCCTGCGCCCGCAGGACATCGGCCTGACCCAGGATGACCAGCGCCTGCTGACGACGCCCGAGGTGATGGCCCTCACCCAGTCGGGCAACACCGCGGCCGCGCGCGCCCGCCTCGTCGCACTGATGCAGGACCAGACGGCGAACGCGACCTTCGGCGCCTCGGGACTCGACGAGGANCTCGAGATGATCCGCGAGCAGTTCCGCCGCTTCTCCGATGACCGGATCGCCCCGCATGCCCATGAGTGGCACCTGAAGGACGAGCTGATCCCGATGGAGATCATCACCGAGATGGCCGAACTGGGCGTCTTCGGGCTGACGATCCCGGAAGAATACGGCGGGCTGGGCCTGTCCAAGGCGTCGATGTGCGTCGTCTCCGAGGAACTGTCGCGCGGCTATATCGGCGTGGGCTCGCTCGGGACCCGCTCCGAGATCGCGGCGGAGCTTATCCTGTGCGGCGGCACCGAAGAGCAGAAGACGCGGTGGCTGCCGGGGATTGCCAGCGCGGAAATCCTGCCGACGGCGGTCTTCACCGAACCCAATACCGGCTCGGACCTCGGCAGCCTGCGCACCCGCGCGGTCAAGGACGGCGACGATTACCTCGTGACCGGCAACAAGACGTGGATCACGCATGCCGCGCGGACCCATGTCATGACCCTTCTGGCGCGGACCGATCCGCAGACCAGCGATTACAAGGGACTCAGCATGTTCCTGGCCGAGAAGACGCCGGGCGACGACGCGCACCCCTTCCCCGATGACGGGATCAGCGGCGGCGAGATCGAGGTGCTCGGCTATCGCGGGATGAAGGAATACGAGCTTGGCTTCGACGGGTTCCGCGTGAAGGGCGACAACCTGCTCGGCGGCGCGGAGGGCCAGGGCTTCAAGCAGCTGATGCAGACCTTCGAGTCGGCGCGCATCCAGACCGCCGCGCGCGCCGTTGGCGTGGCGCAGTCGGCGCTCGACGTGGGCCTGCGCTACGCGCTCGACCGCAAGCAGTTCGGCAAGCCGCTGATCGCTTTCCCGCGTGTCGCGGGCAAGCTGGCCATGATGGCCGTCGAGATCATGGTGGCGCGCCAGCTCACCTATTTCTCGGCCCGCGAGAAGGACGAGGAGCGGCGCTGCGACCTCGAGGCCGGGATGGCCAAGCTCCTGGGCGCCCGCGTGGCCTGGGCGGCGGCCGACAACGCCCTCCAGATCCATGGCGGCAACGGCTTCGCGCTGGAATACCCGGTCAGCCGGATCCTGGCGGACTCGCGCATCCTCAACATCTTCGAGGGTGCGGCGGAGATCCAGGCACAGGTCATCGCGCGCCGCCTGCTCGGCTGAGCCCCCTAGCGCGCGCCGCCCGCGGCGCGCCGTTCCATCAGCCGGGCGAAGCGGTGGCGTGCCTCGGGCAGAGGGCGCTCGCCCAGCGCCGGCGCAAGCCACGTGTCGAGGAAATGCCCCGTCATCCGCAGCCCCGCCGCGACATCGCCCGTGCGCGCGGGCGCCCCGAAGAGACAGCCGGGCAGGGGCAGGAGCTTCTCCGCCCAGTCCCCGGCCCCGGCGGCACTGACCGCGCGGCCGGATTTCGGCGACACGTAGATCAGGCCCTCCGTCGCCCCGGTGACCGCGCAGGCCGTCAGGTCGGGGCCGAAGCCCATCTCCTCCAGCAGCGCCAGTTCCCAGCGCAGGTAGTCCACCGTCCAGTCCCGCGTCTCGCCGAGCGCGTCGAGGAGCGCGCAGCTGCGCAGGTATAGCGCCGGATGCGGCGCGCGTTCGGGCAGGGTGAAGGCCAGCAGCGCACANACCGACGCCAGCGCCGAGAGCGCGGCGCGGTCGCCCATGACCCGTCCGGCGCGCATCTTGACCGGCTCGGCCCGGTAGCTGCCGATATGGTCCTCCAGCCGGGCGCGCCAGTCGAGCGCGAGCTGTGTGCCCGGCTGCAGGGCCGGGGCCATCCTGCGCGAGGTCGCGCCGCGCAGCAGCCCCGCGTGGCGGCCGTGCCCGGCGGTGAAGACCTCCAGTATCGCGGAGGTCTCGCCGTGCTTCCGGGTCGTCAGCAGGATGCCTTCGTCACGCCATTCCATGGATCAGCGCTAGCCGGAAAGGCCCGGCTCGTCCAGAAGGTGGCGCCCGGCGCGGTCCTCGATCTCGACGACCCAGAGATCGGGGTCGAACCCCTTCTGCCGGGCGACGGCCGCATCGACGCCGGCCTCGTCCCCCTCGGCCAGCACCACCCAGGCACGGTCGCCGGTCATCAGGTCGAAACTGCGTTGATAGGCGGTTGCCCGCCCGTCCAGCGTGGCGAGTTTCACCAGCACCGCGCCCGCCGTCGGGTCGCCCTTCTCGGCGATGAAGGCGGGGATACCCGCCTGCTGCAGCCGCGCGAGATAGGCGCGGACCCAGAAATCGGCGGTGAGCCGGGCGCTCATGCGCCCCCGTCGTTGAAATCGAGGCCCATCTCGGCGTAGCGCTCGGCCTCTTCCAGCCAGCCGGGCCGGACCTTGACCTGCAGGAAAAGATGGACCTTGCGTCCGAGGAATTCCTCGAGTTCGGCGCGGGCGGCCTGGCCGACGGCCTTGATCGTCTCGCCACGGTGGCCAAGGACGATGCCCTTGTGGCCGTCACGCGCGACATAGACGACCTGGTCGATACGGGTCGAGCCGTCCTTGCGGTCTTCCCAACTCTCGGTCTCGACGGTCAGCTGGTAGGGCAGTTCCTGGTGCAGCCGGAGCGTCAGTTTCTCGCGCGTGATCTCGGCCGCGATCATCCGCATCGGCAGATCAGCGATCTGGTCCTCGGGATAGAGCCACGGGCCTTCCGGCATCTCCCGGGCCAGCCAGCGGCGCAGGTCGTCGACCCCGTGGCCTTTCTCGGCCGAGATCATGAAGGTCTCGGCGAAGTCGAACCGCGCGTTGAGCGCCTGTGTCAGCTCCAGCAGCGCCGGCGCCTTCACCCGGTCGATCTTGTTGATCGCAAGCGCCACGCTGCGCCCCTGCCCGATCTCCTGCAGCCGCTCGAGGATCGCCTCGACGCCCGGCGTGATGCCGCGATGCGCCTCGATCATGAGCACGACCACGTCGGCATCCGCCGCCCCGCCCCAGGCGGCGGCGACCATGGCCCGATCGAGCCGCCGGCGCGGCGCGAACAGGCCCGGCGTGTCCACGAAAACGATCTGGCTGTCCCCCTCGATCGCGACGCCCCGGATGCGCGCGCGGGTCGTCTGCACCTTGTGGGTCACGATGGACACCTTGGCGCCGACCATGCGGTTGAGCAGCGTGGATTTGCCGGCGTTCGGCTCGCCGATCAGGGCGACGAAGCCCGCGCGTGTCGTCTCAGCCATGCGTGGCCTCCATACGGTCCAGAAGCGCGCGCGCGGCGGCCTGCTGCGCCTGGCGCTTCGAAGGGGCGGCGGCGCTTTCGGCCTCGCCGGTGTCGAGCCGGGCCTCGATCGTGAACACCGGCGCATGGTCGGGGCCGCTGCGCTCCAGCTCGGTATAGACCGGCGGCTTCTGGCCGCGCGCCTGCGCCCATTCCTGCAACGCGGTCTTGGGGTCGCGCGCATCGGTCTCGACCCGCGCGATCCGGTCGCCCCACAGCCGCAGCACCAGCGCCTTGGCCGCGGCGAAGCCCCCGTCGAGATAGACCGCGGCGATGACCGCCTCCATCGCGTCGGCCAGCAGCGCCTCCTTGCGTCGCCCGCCGGACATCATCTCGGACCGGCCGAGTTTCAGCACCGCGCCCAGCTCGAAGGCCTGGGCCACCTCGGCACAGGTCTCCTTGCGCACGAGCGTGTTGAAGCGCGGCGCAAGCAGCCCCTCNGGCGCCTCCGGGTCATGCTCCAGCAGCGCCTCGGCCATGACCAGNCCCAGCACCCGGTCGCCGAGGAATTCCAGCCGCTGGTTGTCGGGCCGCGCCGGCGTCGAGATCGAGGCATGCGTCACCGCCTCGGCCAGCAGTTCCGGCCTGTGAAAGTCATGCCCGATCCGGCGGGCGAAGGCCTGGAGTTCGGCGGAAAGCTTCACTCGATCCCCTCGAAGAACCGGTCCGCGCGCCAGGTCCAGAAGGCCAGCATCGAGCTGCCCGCCGAAGAGAACATGACCCGGTCGGCCCGGCCGATCAGGTTCTCGAAGGGCACCATGCCGACGCCCCCCACGGCCTGCGCGAAGCGGCTGTCCTGGCTGTTGTCGCGGTTGTCGCCCATGAAGAAGTAATGCCCCTCGGGCACCTCGAAGACCGGCGTGTCGTCGCCGAAGCCGCCCGTCTCGATATTCAGCACCGCGTGTTCGGCGCCGTTGGGAAGCGTCTCGATGAAACGCGGCTTCACGCATTCCCCGCCCAGGCCCACCGGCGCGTTGGCGCAGCGCGGCATGTGGCCCACAGGACCCTGGCGCTCGAAGGTTTCCACGAACTCGCCGGCCGGGGTCAGCGGCACCTGCGCGTCATTGAGGAACAGGACCCCGTTGCGCATCTGCACGGTATCGCCGGGCAGCCCGATCAGCCGCTTGATGAAATCGCTTCCGTTGACCGGGTGGCGAAACACCACCACGTCGCCGCGCTCGGGCTCGGAGGCGAGGATACGGCCCGGGATCGGGCAGAGCGACCAGGGGCAGGAATGCTGCGAATAGCCGTAGGCCATCTTGTTGACGAAGAGGAAATCGCCGATCAACAGCGTGTCCTTCATCGAGCCCGACGGAATCCAGAACGGCTGGAAGAACAGCGTCCGGATCACCCCCGCCAGGAGCAGCGCGTAGACCACGGTCTTGACCGTCTCCATCAGCCCGCCCTGGGCCTTTTCCTTTGTCGTCATGGGGTATCCTGCCTGTTCATGTCCCGGGCTTCATGATCGCTGGGCGGGGGGGAGTCAAGTTTCCGCGGCACGGGGTGTGCCGGACGGGCGGCGGCCCTCCGACGGGCGCGCCTCGATCACCACGAAGGCCTGCGCCCAGGGATGATCGTCGGTCAGCGTGACGTGGATGATCGCCTCGTGGCCGGGCGGCGTCATCTCGGCCAGCCGGTCAGCCGCCCAGCCGGTCACATGCATCACGGGCTGGCCCGTCTCGAGGTTGCTGACCGCCATGTCCTTCCAGGCGATCCCCATCCGCAACCCGGTGCCGAGCGCCTTGGAACACGCTTCCTTGGCGGCCCAGCGCTTGGCGTAGGTTCCGGGCGTGTCGGCGCGGCGCTCCGCCTTGCGCTGCTCGGTCTCGGTGAAGACCCGCCTGCGGAAGCGGTCGCCGAAACGGTCGAGCGTGCGCTCGATCCGCTCGATATTGGCGAGGTCGGTGCCGATGCCGAGGATCATCACCGCCCCCTCAGCCGGACGCGGGGCCGGGCATCACCGGCCCTCCGGGAAGGCCTCGGCGCGGGCCGAGTCCATCAGCCGGCGCATCTCGCCGATCGCGTCGGGAAGCCCCCGGAATATCGCCTCGCCGATCAGGAAATGCCCGATATTGAGCTCCATCACCTCGGGCAGGGCCGCGACCGGCGTCACGGTATCGTAGGTCAGACCGTGCCCGGCATGAACCTCGAGCCCCAGCTCATGGGCAAAGGCCGACATCGCGCGCAGCCGTTCAAGCTCCGCGTCGCGGTCGTCGAACCGGCCCTCGGCATGGGCGTCGCAATAGGCGCCGGTATGCAGTTCGATCACCGCGGCGCCGATCCGGGCGGCGGCCTCGATCTGCGCGGGGTCGGCGGCGATGAAGATCGACACCCGGCAGCCGGCCTCTGCCAGCGGGGCGATGAAATGCGCCAGGCGGTTCTCGTCCTGCGCCACTTCGAGCCCGCCCTCGGTGGTGCGCTCCTCGCGGCGCTCCGGCACGATGCAGACCGCGTGCGGGCGGTGGCGCAGGGCGATGGCCTGCATCTCGTCGGTGGCGGCCATCTCGAAATTGAGCGGCACGGTCAGCCCGGCCGTCAGGGACTCGATATCGGCATCGCCGATATGGCGCCGGTCCTCGCGCAGATGCGCGGTGATGCCGTCAGCGCCGGCCTCCTCGGCGAGGAGCGCGGCGCGCAGCGGGTCGGGATAGGCCCCGCCGCGCGCGTTGCGCACCGTGGCCACATGGTCGATGTTCACGCCGAGGCGCAGCCGTCCGAGGGGTTTGTCCAGGGGCATTCCGTTTCGTCCGTCCGTTTGCATTCGCGCCGGAGACTACGCCGCGCCGTCCGGGCCGTCAGCCTTTTTCGGTGCGGTGACGGCCCGCATCTCTTCCCATTTCTTGCGCAGCTTCTTGCGGCGGTGCGCCTGGTAGGCCGCGATCACCGGCTGGCTGAGGAAATACGCCGCGATGCCCGCGGCCAGCCCCGGCAACAGCCCCCCCAGGAGATAGGGCAGGAAGACGCTGTCGAAGAACCCGCCGAGGCTTTCCCAGTGAGGCGTGTCCATGGTGAAGAGCGCCTTGAGATTGCGCCAGAGTTCCACCGAGGCATCGCCGAAGGCACGCACCGTGTCGCGCACCGGCAGAACCGCCGTGCGGCCCATGAGCGTGTTGCCGACCTCGAGGCTGACGGTCGCGATCACCGGGAAGGTCAGCGGGTTGCCGAAAAACGTGGCGAGGAGCGAGGCCAGGATATTGCCGCGCAGCGCCGCGGCCACCAAAGCGGCGAGCACGAAATGAAAGCCGAAGAAGGGCGTGAAACTCACGAAGACGCCGGCCGCGATCCCGCGCGAGATCTTGTGCGGCGAGTCGGGCAGCCGCCGCAGCCGATGTGCCACGTAGCTTGCTGCGCGTGTCCAGCCGCCGCGCGGATAAAAGAAATCCGCTACGATCTTGAGCCAGTTCCGGCTGTCGCGCCGCTTGAACACGCTGTCGTCCTCTTTTCGCGACCGTCACACGGCCAGGGCGTGCCTAGGGTTTCCGGTTCTCGTCGCGCAGCCGTTCGAGGGCGGCGACGTCGCTGTCGGCCTCCACCGCCGTCATCACGTTGTGCAGATGCTCGGCGTCACGCACCTCGATATCTATGTGCATCCGGTAGAAGTCGGGCTTCCGGTCGGTGAAGTACATGTCGGAGATATTCGCGTTCTGCTCGCCGATCAACGTGCAGATTCGTCCCAGCACCCCCGGGTCGTTCAACAGTGTGACATCGAGCGTTACCGAATAGATCGGGGCATGCGGGCCGGTGTGCCAGTGCAGGTCGATCCAGCGGTCGGGTTGCTTGTCGAAATCCACCAGCGCCGGGCAGTCGATGGCGTGGACCACGACGCCGCGCCCGCGATAGGTGATGCCGACGATCCGCTCGCCGGGCACGGGCTGGCAGCAGGGCGCCAGGCTCGGCAGCTGGTCCTCGGCCAGGCCGATCACGGCGCGGTTGGGTTCGACCTCGTCGCGAACCTTGGTATTGACCAGTTCGGGGTAAAGCGCCTCGATCACCGTCTGCCCGGCAAGTTCAGCGCTGCCCAGGCGGGCCAGCAACTCGTCGGCATCCTTCAGGCCCAGCGTCTTGGCCGCGGTGGAGAGCGCCTTGTCGGTCGCCTTCTTGCCCACATGCTCGAAGGCGACGCGCGCCAGTTCGCGCCCCAGCTTCACGTAGCGGTCGCGGTGTTCGTCGCGCAGCGATTTGCGGATTGCCGAACGCGCCCGCCCGGTCACCGCGATATCCATCCACGTGGCCTGCGGGCGCTGGCCCTCGGCGGTGGTGACCTCCACCGACTGGCCGTTGCGCAGCCGCGTCCAGAGCGGCACCCGCAGCCCGTCCACCTTGGCGCCGACGCAGCTGTCGCCGATCCGGGTGTGGATCGCGTAGGCGAAGTCGATCGGGGTCGCCCCGCGCGGCAGCTTGACCACGTCGCCCTTGGGCGTGAAGCAGAACACCTGGTCCGAGAACATCTCGAGCTTCACGTGTTCCATGAACTCGTCGTGGTCCTCGGCCTGCTGGAAGCGCTCCGTCAGGCTGGCGAGCCATTTCGCCGGATCGACGGCAAACGGGTTTTCCACCCGTTCCCCGTCGCGGTAGGACCAGTGCGCGGCGACGCCGGCCTCGGCCACCTCGTGCATCTCGCGGGTGCGGATCTGCACCTCNACACGCTTGCCGTCCCGCCCCGAGACCGTCGTATGAATGGACCGGTAGCCGTTCGACTTGGGCTGGCTGATATAGTCCTTGAACCGGCCGGGCACCGCCCGCCAGCGCCGGTGGATCGCGCCGAGAACCTTGTAGCAGTCATCCTCGGACCCGGTGATGACGCGGAACCCGTAGATGTCCGACAGCCGCGAGAAGCTGAGTTCCTTCTCCTGCATCTTGCGCCAGACCGAATAGGGCTTCTTGGCGCGGCCGAAGACCTCGGCCTCGATGCCGGCGCGTTCCAGCACGTCGCGGATGTCGTTGGTGATCCGCGGGATCACGTCGCCGGTGTCTTTCTGCAGCGTCAGGAAGCGCCGCATGATGGAGTTGCGCGCCTCGGGGTTCAGGACGCGGAAGGCGAGATCCTCGAGTTCGTCGCGCATCCACTGCATGCCCATGCGGCCCGCAAGCGGTGCGTAGATCTCCATCGTCTCGCGGGCCTTCTGGACCTGCTTTTCCGGGCGCATGTGCTTGATGGTGCGCATGTTGTGAAGCCGGTCGGCCAGCTTCACCAGCAGGACCCGCAGGTCCTTGGACATCGCCATCAGAAGCTTGCGGAAATTCTCGGCCTGCTTGGTCTCGGCCGAGGACAGCTCAAGATTGGTCAGCTTGGTCACCCCGTCCACCAGCTCGGCGATCTCGGCGCCGAAGCGGTCGGCGATCTCGCCATAGGTGGACTTGGTGTCCTCGATCGTGTCGTGGAGCAGGGCGGTCACGACGGTCGCGTCGTCCATCTGCTGCTCGGTCAGCAGGGCCGCGACCTCGACCGGGTGGCTGAAATAGGGTTCGCCCGAATGCCGTGTCTGGCCCTCGTGCATCGCCCGGGCATAGCCGTAGGCGTCGCGGATCAGTCGGGCGTTGGAATGCGGATTGTAGTTGCGGACCAGTTCAATGAGGTCTTCGACGTCGATCATCCGGGCCGCATCCTGACCGGGCCCCGGTGGGGCCCGTTACCTGGATTCCTGCGCTTCCATGAGCTGGCGCAGGAGGTTTTCCTCGGACATGTCGTCCTCGGGCTTGTCCTGCTCCTGCCCCATGAGCAGCGCCATCGAATCCTCTTCGGGCTCGTCGACCTCGATCTGGGTCTGGTTGCTCTCGATCATGCGCTCGCGCAGGCCCTCGGCCGGCTGCGTTTCCTCGGCGATCTCGCGCAGGGCGACGACCGGGTTCTTGTCGTTGTCGCGGTCGACCGTCAGCTCGGCGCCGGCGGAAATCTCGCGCGCCCGGTGGGCGGCCAGCATCACCAGATCGAACCGGTTCGGGACCTTGTCAACGCAATCTTCAACGGTCACACGCGCCATGGGAAAACTCCAATCGGACTAAGGGGCGGAGGAACCGCCTGTGTATTGTGATTCAAAAGGCTTGACAAGGGTGGATTCAGTCGCAAGCGGCATCCGCGGGACGCACGTCCGCGCGGGCCTCGGGCGAGAGCGCCGCGACCATCTCGGCCACGGTCCGCCCCAGCACGGGATGGCGCCAGTCCGGCGCGACATCGGCCAGCGGGACGAGCACGAACGCCCGTTCCTGCAGACGCGGATGCGGCAGGATCAGCTCGTCCGGCGCCTTGCGCATCTGCACGTCGAGCGGCAGGGCGCGCCAGCGTTCGAAGGTCGCGCGGTCGGGCAGGACCGCGTCGCCCCAGGCCAGCAGGTCGAGATCCGCAGAGCGCTCCGCCCAGCGCACCCGCCGCTCGCGGCCGAGACCGGCCTCGATCCGGTGCAGAAGCGCCAGCAGCGCATCGGGAGCCAGCGTCGTTTCCAGCAGGGCCGCCGCGTTCACGAAGTCGGGACCGGAGCCGGGCGGGAAAGCCGGAGTGTGATAGTATCGGCTTTCACGGGCGACCCGGACGGCTGATTCTCTGTCCAGCAACCTCAACGCGCATTCCAGGGTTGCCCTGGACCCCCCCACGGTTGAAGCACGGTTCGCACCCAACGCCACAAGGGCTTTTGTAACGTTTCCGTGGCCTGATTGGTCTTGCAGCGTCGGTGGATACATCTATTTTCGCTGATCACTCCGCCAGTCGTTGCAGCCGAAACGACCACTCACCGGCGATTTTGGAACCTGGTGGATAAACGCATTATTGGAAGGACAATTAATGTTCTACAAGGACGAACGGCTGGCGCTGTTCATCGACGGCTCCAACCTTTATGCCGCGGCGAAGGCGCTTGGCTTCGATATCGATTACAAGCTGCTGCGCGCCGAGTTCATGCGCCGGGGCAAGCTGCTCAGGGCCTTTTATTATACCGCCCTGCTCGAGAGCGACGACTACTCGCCGATCCGCCCGCTGGTCGACTGGCTGAACTACAACGGCTTCACCATGGTCACCAAGCCCGCCAAGGAGTTCACCGACTCCATGGGCCGGCGCAAGGTGAAGGGGAACATGGATATCGAGCTGGCCGTCGACGCGATGGAACTGGCGCCGCATGTCGATCACATCGTGATCTTCTCGGGCGACGGCGATTTCAAGCCGCTCGTGGAATCGCTGCAGCGCCAGGGCGTGCGGATCTCGGTCGTCTCGACGATCCGCAGCCAGCCGCCGATGATCGCCGACGAACTGCGCCGGCAGGCCGACAATTTCATCGAGCTCGACGAGCTGAAGGAAGTGATCGGCCGTCCGCCGCGCGAGGAACGCGAGAGCCAGCGCCAGTCCGAGAACCGCGACGACTGAGCCGGGCCCGGCCGACCACGTCGATCCGATGGCAGAGCTGCTCTCGCTCCTGACGCTCTTCGCGGCCGCCTTCGGGGCGGCCACGATCCTGCCGTTCCAGTCCGAGGTCGTCTTCGCGGCGCTGCAGATTGCCGGCGAAATCGACGTCGTGCTGCTCGTCGCCGTGGCCAGCCTCGGCAACGTGCTCGGGGCGGTGGTCAATTACGTGATGGGACGCTGGGTGGAACATTTCCGCCACCGGCGCTGGTTTCCCGTCTCCGAGGCGCAGCTCGACCGGGCGCAGCGCGGCTTCGCGCGCTGGGGGGTCTGGACCCTGCTACTGAGCTGGGCGCCCTTCGGCGACGCCTTCACCGTGGTCGCCGGGCTGATGCGCACGCGCCTGTGGGTTTTCCTGCTCCTCGTCACCGTCGCCAAGACCGGCCGCTACATGGTCCTGGCCTGGGCGACCGCGGCGGCGACCTAGCCGCCCGCGTTGATCCTGTTATGCGTGTCGATCACGCGCGGGGGCCATGTGCTCTTGATATAGGCCAGCACGGCCAGGATCTCTGCGTCGGACAGGATCTCGCCGAACCCCATCATGTCGCTTTCGTAATCCCCGCCGACCAGCTGCGCCGTACCGCGTGTCGTGATCTCCACGAGCTGCGCGTCCGGATGGTGCCAGGTGTGGCCGCTCTCGTCATGGGGCGGGGCCGGCATGCGCCCGTTTGGCTTGGGTTCACGCCAGTTCGGCTCACCCTCCAGCGCGGCGCCATGGCAGGCGGCGCAATGGGCGGCATAGAGCGTCTCGCCCTGCGCGATGGCCGCGGGGTCGGTGTAGGGCAGGACGCCCGTTGTCCCCGCCGCGCTGTTCCAGACCAGGAAACCGGCCAGCGCGGCACCCGTCGCCGCCACAAGCGCAATCGAGATTTTGCCCGCCGTCATGCCCACACCTTCCGGAACCCTCGGCGCGCAGTGCCGCCTTCCAGCGGCGGAAGGTCAAATCACACGGCCGTGAACCGAGACCGCTCTGGACCCGGGACGGTTGAGAAGATATCTCGGGCCCAAAGGATGATGCCGATGACCAAGCCTGCCCTCACCCTCTACCTCGCCGCGCCGCGCGGCTTCTGCGCCGGCGTGGACCGGGCGATCAAGATCGTCGAAATGGCGCTCGAGAAATGGGGCGCCCCGGTCTATGTCCGCCACGAGATCGTGCATAATCGCTTCGTCGTGGACGACCTGCGCGCCAAGGGCGCGGTCTTCGTCGACGAACTGGAGGAATGCCCGGACGACCGGCCGGTGATCTTCTCGGCCCACGGCGTGCCCAAGGCCGTGCCCGCCGAGGCCGAGCGGCGCGAAATGGTCTACGTGGACGCCACCTGTCCCCTGGTCAGCAAGGTCCATATCGAGGCCGAGCGGCACCACCGCAACGGGCTTCAGATGGTGATGATCGGCCATGCAGGGCATCCGGAAACGATCGGGACGATGGGCCAGCTGCCCGATGGCGAGGTGCTGCTGGTGGAAACCCCCGAGGACGTCGCCACGCTGGCGCCGCGCGATCCCGGGAAACTGGCCTTCATCACCCAGACGACGCTTTCGGTCGACGACACCGCCGACATCGTCGCGGCGCTGAAGGCCCGCTTCCCGGCGATCATCGGGCCGCACAAGGAAGATATCTGCTACGCGACGACCAACCGGCAGGCGGCCGTGAAGGCCATCGCGCCGGCGGTCGATGCGCTGCTGGTGATCGGGGCGCCGAACTCATCCAATTCCCGCCGCCTGGTAGAGGTCGCCACGGCCGCGGGCTGTTCCTACGCGCAACTTGTCCAGCGGGCCGCCGATATCGACTGGCGCGCGCTGGAGGGCGTCGGCGCGGTCGGGCTGACCGCGGGGGCCAGCGCCCCCGAGGTTCTGGTCGAGGAAGTGATCGACGCCTTCCGCGACCGCTTCGAGCTCAAGACCGAGATGGTCGAGACCGCGACCGAGGACGTGGAATTCAAGGTCCCGCGCGTTCTGCGCGAACCGGCGTGACCCGCCCGGCGCGCGGCGTGGCGGAAACCGTCGACAACCCGGCGCGGCCGGGCTAGGACAGGCCCGATCCGCAACGACCGCCGGGACAGTGACGACCATGACCCACCCCCGACCGAATGCCGCCGGAGCCGCCGCATGAGAGGCGTTCCCGCGACCGCTCTGATCCTCGCGCTGGCCGGGTTGCTGCCGTTTCTCTGGGGCGCGGCCATGGCCGTGCTGCCGAACCCGGCGGCGCTGCCGCTCTACCGTGACATGCCGGCCGCGCTGCGCGACGAGGCGGTGCTGGTCGAGTATGGCATCGTGATCCTGTGTTTCATGTCCGGGGTTCTCTGGGGGTTCGCGGCGCGGACCGCCAGGGCCAGGGCGGCCGCCGGCTATGCCGCCAGCGTGGTCCCCGCGCTCTGGGCGTTCTTCGCCGTGCGCGGCGCCGGCGAGTCCGCCCTGATCGCGCTGGCCGCGGGCTTCGCGGGCGTGTTGGCCATAGACTGGCTTTTCGCGCGGGCGGGCCTTGCGCCGTCCTGGTGGATGCGGTTGCGCGTGCCCGTGACGGTCGTGGTGCTTGCCTGTCTCGGGACGGGGATCGTTTTCTGATGGCCGCCGAGATCGTCGCCTATACGGACGGGGCATGCTCGGGCAATCCCGGACCGGGCGGCTGGGGCGTGCTGCTCCAGGCCAGGGAGGGCGACCGGATCGTGAAGGAGCGCGCGCTCAAGGGCGGAGAGAGCGAGACCACGAACAACCGCATGGAACTGATGGCCGCGATCACGGCGCTCGAGACGCTGGGGCGCCCGGCGAAGGTCACCATCGTCACCGACAGCGCCTATGTGAAGAACGGGGTCACCGGCTGGATCCATGGCTGGAAGCGCAATGGCTGGAAGACGTCGACGAAAAAGCCGGTGAAGAACGTCGAGCTCTGGCAAAGGCTCGACGCGGCGCAGGCGCGCCACGACGTCCACTGGGAATGGGTCAAGGGCCATGCCGGCCATCCCGAAAACGAGCGGGCGGACGAGCTGGCCCGCGAAGGCATGCAGCCCTTCAAACCAGTGCGGAAGAAAGCATAACGAACTTTTGTTCGTTAATTGGTGCCGGTCGTGATATTAACGAATAATCGTTCAGGTATATTGTCGCCATGCCACGCCCCCGCTCGATACCGGACAGGCAGGTCTACGCTGCCATCCGCCTCCTCGCCGCCGAGCTGGGCGAGAAGGCCGTGACCTTCGGCAGCGTCGCGCGCGCCAGCGGTCTCGCGGCGCCGTCCCTGGCCCAGCGCTATGGCAGCCGGGACAGGATGCTCCGCGCGGCCCTCCTCGACGGCTGGGACGTTCTCGATGCCGCCCTTGAGCGGGCCGACGCGTCGAAATCCGGCAGCGCGGGGTTCCTGAAGGCACTCGCCCCCGACGAGCGCGCGCTTGGCGCCGACCTGACCGTGCTGATGGGCGGGCTGCGCGACGCCGAGCTGCGGAACCGCGCCGCCCAATGGCGGGACCGGGTGATCACCGCGCTTGCCCGCCGCGTGGCCAAGTCGGGACGGCCCGACCGCGCGGCGGCGTCCGTGCTCTTCGCGGCGTGGCAGGGCCGCGTGCTGTGGTCCGCGACCGGCAAGCCCGGCTTCCGGCTGAAGCCACTCGCAGCCACCCTGAAGAAGACCTGAAATCAGTCGAGCCGGGTGCCCACCGGCAAGGCGAAGCCCAGGACGAGGGTCTCGGCCGGCATCGGTCCCTTGCCCGGGCGCTGCGCGGCGACGATCCGCACCGCCTGCGTGCCGCAGGCGACCGTGAGCGGGGCGGCGATGACCTCCCCCGGCACGCCCGCGCCGTCGGCAAGCCGGCTGTCGAGCAGTTTCAGCCGCTGTCCGCCGGCCTCGCACCAGGCCCCGGGAAAGGGCGAGAGGCCACGGATATAACGGTCCACCTCGGGCGCCGGGCGGGTCCAGTCCACCCGCGCCTCGGCCTTGTCGATCTTGTCGGCATAGGTGACGCCCGCCTCCGGCTGCGGAACGGGTTCCAGTTCGGGCCGCCGGTCCAGCGCCTCGACGATCAGCCGCGCGCCCATGCCCGAAAGCCTGTCATGCAGCGTGGCCGCGGTGTCGTCGTCCCGGATCGGCGTGGCCGCGCGCAACAGCACCGGTCCCGTGTCGAGGCCGGCCTCCATCTGCATGATGCAGACGCCGGTCTCGGCGTCCCCGGCCATGATCGCGCGCTGGATCGGGGCCGCCCCGCGCCACCGCGGCAGGAGCGAGGCATGGATGTTGAGACACCCGTGCCGCGGCGCGTCGAGGATCGGCCGCGGCAGGATCAGCCCGTAGGCCACCACCACCGCGACATCGGCCTCGAGCGCGGCGAAGGCCTCCTGTTCCGCGGTCCCGCGCAGCGAGACCGGGTGGCGCACCGCCAGCCCCAGCGCCTCGGCCCGGGCCTGAACGGGGCTTGGCCGATCCTTCTTGCCGCGCCCGGCCGGGCGCGGCGGCTGGCAATAGACGGCGGCGATCTCNTGCCCGGCCGCGACCAGCGCGTCCAGCACCGGCACGGAGAAATCCGGCGTGCCCATGAACACCACTCTCATCCGCGTCTCCTCAGCTTGTCGGCGCGCGCCAGGAGCATCCTGCGCTTCACCGGCTTCAGCCGGTCGATATAGAGCTTGCCGTCCAGGTGGTCGATCTGGTGCTGCACGCTCGTCGCCCAGAGCCCGGTGAAGTCGCGCTCCTCGGGCTCTCCGGCCGCGTTGAGGAAGCGGACGGTCACGGCGCGTGGCCGCTCCAGCCGGGCCGAGACGCCGGGCAGGCAGGGGCTGGCCTCGTCATGGGCGCGCGGCTTGACCGAGGCGTGCACAATCTCCGGGTTCGCCATGCGCACAAGCCCGTCGCGGCTGTCGGACGCATCCACCACCGCGAGCCGCTGCATCACGCCGATCTGCACCGCCGCCAGCCCGACGCCGGGCATGGCATACATGGTGTCGGCCATGTCGTTCCAGGTCGTGCGGGTCTCGTCGGTGACGGCCGCGAGGGGCGGCACCGGGGTTTTCAGCCGCCGGTCGGGCCATTGCAGGATCGGGCGTACCGCCATGTCAGGCTTTCGCGCGCTCGCGCTTCACCTTCTGCATCTTGCGGGTGATCATCTGGCGCTTGAGCGCCGATAGGTAGTCGATGAAAAGCTTGCCGTTCAGGTGGTCGATCTCGTGCTGGACGCAGGTGGCCCAGAGCCCGTCGAAATGCTCTTCGCGGTCCCGGCCGTCACGGTCGGTAAAGCGCACGCGCACCTCGGCGGGGCGCTCGACCTCGGCGAACTGCTCGGGGATCGAGAGGCAGCCCTCCTCGTAGGTCGTCCGGTCCTCGGACGTCCAGGTGATCTCGGGGTTGAAGAGCACCATCGGACGCGGCGCGGCCTCCTCGGATTTCTCGCAGTCCATGACGATCAGGCGGCAGAGCTGTCCGACCTGCGGCGCGGCCAGCCCGATCCCGGGCGCGTCGTACATCGTCTCGAGCATGTCGTCGGCCAGCGCGCGCAATTCGTCCGTCACCGCCTCGACGGGCGGGCAGACCTTTTTCAGGCGCGGATCCGGGTGGATCAGGATCGGGCGGATCGTCATGGCACGCCATTTAGGCGATCGCGACGATGCGCGCAACGCCCGGGCCGGCTTTTCGCTTGCACCCGGATGCCGCACCGATAGCTTGCCGACGAGTAACAAGGAGGCTTTCATGGATTTCGACGAGGTCATCGACCGCCGCGGCACCCATTCATCCAAGTGGGACACGATGGAGCAGGTCTATGGCGTCTCGCCCGACGACGGGCTGGCGATGTGGGTTGCGGACATGGATTTCCGCCCGCCCGAGGCCGTCCAGCGCGCCGTCGAAGCCATGGCCGCGCACGGGATCTACGGCTATTTCGGCGACGACCGCGCCTATCGCGAGTCGATCCGCTGGTGGATGGCCGAACGCCACGGCTGGGAGATCGACCCGGCCTGGATCCAGACCACGAACGGCCTGGTCAACGGCACGGCGATGTGCGTCGACACCTGGACCGCGCCCGGCGACGGCGTGGTGCTGTTCACACCCGTCTACCATGCCTTCGCCCGCGTGATCCGCGCCGCCGAACGCGAGGTGGTGGAATGCCCCCTGGCCGTCCGCGACGGGCGTTACGAGATGGATTTCGATGCCTATGACGCACAGATGACCGGGCGCGAGAAGATGGTGATCCTCTGCTCGCCGCACAATCCCGGCGGTCGCGTCTGGACCGCGGCCGAACTGCAGGGCGTGGCGGATTTCTGCAAGCGCCATGACCTGCTGCTGGTGTCCGACGAGATCCATCACGATCTCGTCCTGCCCGGCCACGCCCATACCGTCATGGCCAGGGCCGCGCCGGAGATCACCGACCGGCTGGTCATGATGTCGGCCACCACCAAGACCTTTAACATCGCCGGCGCGCATGTGGGCAACGTGATCATTCCCGACGACACGCGCCGCAAGCAGTTCGCGCAGCGCATGGCCGCGCTCGGCATCTCGCCCAACAGCTTCGGGCTGCACATGGCCACCGCCGCCTATTCGCGGGAGGGCGCGGAGTGGGTCGATGCGCTGATGCGCTACATCGACGGCAACCGGCGAATTTTCGACGCCGGTATCGCCGGGATCCCGGGGCTTGCATCGATGCCGCTGGAAGCGACCTACCTCGCCTGGGTGGATTTCACCGGCACGGGGATGACGACCGAGGAATTCACCCGGCGGGTGGAACGCGACGCGCGGATCGCCGCCAATCACGGCACCACCTTCGGAAAGGGCGGCGAGAGCTTCCTGCGGTTCAACCTCGCCACGCCGCGGGTCCGGATCGAGAAGGCGGTCGGACAGCTGCAGAAGGCCTTCGGCGACCTGCAGTAAGGCAGCTGCGATTTCTGCGCTGCAGCGTCTTGCATGTCATGACGCAATAATCTACCCGTCAACGCCAACACCGCGAAACATCCTTACCGAGGAGTCAGGTCCATGAGCTTCCGCATCCAGCCCCAGCCGCCCGCGCGCCCGAATCGCTGCCAGCTCTTCGGGCCCGGCTCCCGGCCTGCCATTTTCGAGAAGATGGCCGGCGCCGAGGCGGACGTCATCAATCTCGACCTCGAGGACTCGGTCGCGCCCGACGACAAGGCCGAGGCGCGCAAGAACATCGTGCAGGCCATCGGAGACATCGACTGGGGGGGCAAGTATCTGAGCGTGCGGATCAACGGGCTCGACACGCCCTACTGGTACCGCGACGTCGTCGAGCTGCTGGAAAACGCGGGCGACCGGCTGGACCAGATCATGATTCCCAAGGCCGGGAACGCCGCCGACATCTATGCCGTCGATGCGCTGGTGACCGCGGTCGAGGCCGCGACGGGCCGCACGAAGCCGATTTCCTTCGAGGCGATCATCGAAACTGCCGCGGGTCTGGTGAACGTCAACGAGATCGCGGCGGCCAGCCCGCGGATGCAGGCGCTGTCGCTTGGTGCGGCGGATTACGCGGCCAGCATGGGCATGGCCACGACCGGCATCGGCGGGACGCAGGAAAACTACTACATGCTGCA